>OJHJ01000092.1_pt1 | contig 75950 bp, 54 predicted proteins | sample 1595201 | NCBI WGS metagenome assembly OJHJ01 (sample SAMN05416832, study PRJEB24817) | seawater metagenome | isolation source: Sea water | place: Canada:Atlantic | collected 2013-07 | reverse complement strand
GGAGGAGCACGGTCTCTTCGATCTCAGCGGTGACTTCGGCCACCGTGAACTCGCCGAAGGCCACCGAGCCGGGCTCTGCGGTCAGGACACAGACGGACAAGTCGTCGACGCCGCCGACGTTGGTCTCATCGGGGACGAGTTCAAACTCATTGCAGGCAGTCAGGCCAGCGAGAATCAAGAGGGTCATGGGGCGCTCCAGGAGGTCGGGTTCGCGGTCCATTACGCCTGCCCCCCCGCAGGTGTGACAGGGATTGTTAAAAAAAGATCAGAGGACCTGGGTTCTCGGCCGACCAGCCACCAATGCGCTGGCCAAAAGCGGGTTTTTCCCCGAGGGCAAATGCTGACAGGGCCAGCGCCTCCTCTCAGAAAGATCGCGCTGAGGCCCAAGAGGCGCCCATTGGCAGCCCCTATATGCCCGTCCAAGACAGCCTGAGATTCGATGGCCGGCAGGGCACACGGGCCCCAGAGCGCGTCGAGCTAGGCCGGGCGGTGTGCCACCTGTACTGAAGCGAGATAGATGCCCCCCATACCCCCTTAGCTCAGCTGGATAGAGCATCGGCCTTCTAAGCCGAGGGTCACTGGTTCGAGTCCAGTAGGGGGTGCCTTCGCGCAAAGCGCGAAGGCTCCCCCTGCTGGACGGGCGAAAGCCTTGTTGCAGGCGGAGCCTGCGACAAGGACGTACGGTCCAGTAGGGGGCGAGCTGGCACACTGACTCGCCTTTGCCGACCGCACTGGCGAAAGGCTTGTTCGACGCCGCAAGCGGCGAGAAAGGGCCCACCGTCCAGTGCTGGACCTCCCCTCAGCTCAGCAGCACCCAGCCGACGGTTTCCGAGCCTCGATCGTCGCGGACAGCACATAGTCCTCGACCCCCGAGCCTGGCGCCCAGTCCTTGATGAAGTCACGGGACTCATCCTTCGGTGCGATCTGGATGTCTACAAAGCCAGCATCGGCCATCGCCTTTTCAAGGTCGCTGATCAGCGCAGCGTTGCCCATGCAGCCCGCGATGAGCGCCTTGTCGTTCCGCATCTCCTCTGGAAGTTCAATGGTCGCGACGACATCCGAGATGGCCAGACGGCCGTTCTGCTTCAGGATGCGGAAGGCCTCGCGGAACACCTGTGGCTTGTCCGGCGAGAGGTTGATGACGCAGTTCGAGACGATGACGTCCGCGGTGTTGTCGGCCACAGGCAGGTGCTCGATCTCACCGAGACGGAACTCCACCTGGCTGTAGGACCCCTTGGCCGCATTTCCACGGGCCTTGGAGATCATGTCCGGAGTCATATCCACGCCGATGACGTGGCCTGTGGTGCCAACCTCAGCCGCCGCGAGGAAACAGTCGAATCCTGCGCCGCTGCCCAAATCGACCACGATCTCACCGGCCTTTAGCGCGGCGATGGCCTTGGGATTTCCACAGCCCAAGCCCAGGTCGGCGCCCTTGGGAACGATGCCCATATCCGCCTTGGAGTAGCCCAGGCGGCTCGAAATCAAGGTGTTGATAGATGCATCGTCGCTCACACCGCAGCAGCTGCCTTCGACTCCGGCGCTCTCTCCAGCGGTCTCGGCGTTGGCCACGTTGGCGTAGGCCTCGCTCACTTCACGGCGCAGGGTGTCCTTCTTGACGGCCTCGTCGATGGCAGGGGTGGCAGGGCCGCAGCACGGGGTGGACTTGTCAGTCATTGGGAACTCCAAGAGGTTGGGAGAAGAAGCGGGCGAGCTGGGCCAGCACTTCGGGCTCGACATGGCACTCGACGCGCTTTCCGCGTCGCTCCATCACCACAAGTCCTGCGTCTCGCAGGGTCTTGAGGTGATGGGACAGAGTGGAGGGCGCGATGCTGAGGCCGGTGCGCAGTTCGCCCACGCCGATCTTCGCGGCCTGCTCAAAATCACAGGAAGTCCCTGGCTTGCAGCACGAACACAGCCGCTCAAAGATCGCGAGCCTGTGCGGATTGCTCAGCGCGGCAAAGCAGCGGGCCAGTCCAGCCCGATCAATTCGATAGTTCGACATTCTTCGAACTATAAGGAGATTGAACGTGGCTCGCAAGGTGGAGTTGGTCTCGTTCGCTGATCCTCGAAATCAGCTGCAAACGCTCGCAGTGAGTGGCCAGAGACGGACGGCATCCCCACCCTCAATACACGCCCGGCTGCAACACAACCTCCCAAGTCACCCCCCAATCCTCGCTCACCACGATGCCATCACCGCTAGCAACCCACAGCTCTGGCCCCAGCTCGATGTCTTTCAGCCAGGTGCCGTCATACTCGAAGACCGTAGTCCATGAGAGGAGGTCCTCGCTCCGCAGTATGGAAGAAGAGGTGGCGCTGCTCTGCCGCACACCAAACCACGCGTCCCCCGACCACTGGATGGCCTCTACGCCGAGCCACTCCGAAGACTCCTCGCTGGTCCAGTCTCGACCATTGGATGAGCGCAGAATCGAGTTGCCGCCGTCTGTGGACGAATCAGAGACAAAACAGACGAACTCCGTTCCATTCCAGGACACTAGCTCGACTCTCGCGTCTTCAAAAAAACCCAGATCCTTGCCCAAGTGGATCGAGGTCCAGGCCCTTCCATCAACGGAGTGTCGAAGCATAGGTCCAGCGGCCGTTACGAAGCCATCCCCGTACACGAGGCCTTTGCCATATGAGCCGTCCAAGTCCCCATTGGCGGGAGACCAGTTCGCCCCATCGGCAGACCACACAAGCTCTCCAACCCAGGCATTCACACCGGCTGCCACGAGCGTGTCGGTACCGGCCTCCATCTGAGTCATCTGCCCCGCAAAGGTGCTCACAGCTTCCCAGTCGCTGGCGTCTTGACTCGAGAGCAGAACAGTCTCCAACACCCCCGGTCCGCTATCCCCCATCAACACAAGCCAACGGCCATCAAAATGCACGACGTCCCACGCAATCACCTCATCTTCTAGGCGTCGGATTCCCCAGTTCCGTCCATCTAAGGAGTGCAGGATAAGGCCCGGATAATCACGGTACTCCCAGGTCGCTGGGTCAATGGTCCACCCCAAACCAACCGCCACCCAGCTCCCGTCCGGGGCCCGCTCGACAGAGCTCAGGATGGTGCTGGAAAGCCGCCTCCCGGCTCCGGTATCCCCCTCGGAATTCCCGTCGAACTCTGACCAGCCCGGACCGGTCTCACTCCAGCCACAACCAGCGCTCAGACCCATCCCAATGAACAAGGCGATGGGCCAGCTCCGGGAAAAGCGCGAACGGAGCGGGGTCGAGGGCATGGGACTCCAAGAGACACAAAGCGTAGCGGAAAAGCACGCCGAGAGTTGGCCTACAGCAAGAGCTTCCCATCATACTGCCCCCAATGCTGCTCCTCCTCCTGCTTTCCTGCACCGCCCTCTCCCCCTGCACCTCCACCCAGGTCACAGGCCACGTCCAGAGCAGCACAGACCGTCCCCTGTCCGATGCGACCGTCTCACACTGTGATGTAGACGAACCCACGGAGTGCACCGAGCTGACACGCATCGGAAACACCGACGAGGGCGGCGCCTTTGACGTGGAGGTACCAGGGTCAAGCAATGGACTTCAAGGATGTGTGTTCACCAACATGGTCATCACCCATCCGGACTGCACCCCCGTGATGGTCAGCGTACCGATGCTTTGGCCAGACGAGGCCATTCAGCTGGACTGTCGGCCAACCTGAGCCCTCTAGGGCAGCACCTCAATCACCCCAGAGATGGCCACCCCGCCCTGCTGCGCCAGCACCTCCCCATCGGGCCAGATGCGCGCGTAGTAGGCGCCCGGTCCGATGTCCTCGACGACGCTCTCCAGGCCCAAGGGCCCCACAAACAGGCTGTCCCCGTCCATGGAGCGAATCTCGAGCTGCAGGCCTGAGACCTGAGCCGAGGCTTGGGCCGACAAGGTGACCGGACCTGAGATGGCCTCTCCTGGACCCACAACATCGCCGTCATGATTGGCCGTGAAGGACAGGCTGCTGCCCGGCTCGAAGACGATGACCTGACCGGCATGCAAGGCCTGCAAAGCGTCTTGACCCTCCCGCACAAAGATGCGGGTACTGGGCCAGCCTGGCGCAGGGTCAAGGCCACGCTCGGTCGGCTCGCTGCCCCAACGGTGGCTGTCACTTCCACCTACAGGAACGACCTTGTGGCCAGCCTGCCAACGGGCCTCCCACAGCGCCACGGCGTCGGCATCCGATGTATCAAAGCCCAGAGTGCCGTTGTAGATCTCCATGGCTTGGTAGTCGTCGCTGCTGTCGTCCCAGGCCAACCAGGAGAAGGGGGACTCAGGGTGATTCACTACAGACCAGCCGCCGGCGGCCGCACACTGGGCCAGGGTCTCTGCACCGTCCAAGGCCCCAAAAGGCCGGTCAGTGAAGACCACATCCTGGGCAAAAGGCTCTCCGTCCAGCGGCAAGCAACCGACGTGACCCACAGGAGTGCTGCCCTCGGCCCTTGGGCTGAGTTCAACGCCCAAGTACACGCCATCCCCCCAGTCTCCGGGGGTGGTCTCCGGTCCCTGGTTGGGACAGTCCTCTACGTCCTCACACGCCATCGAACCCAAAGCGTTGGAGTGGTCCGTGAGCCAGACCAAGTCCAAGCCCTGCTGCTCCATCACCGCAGCCAGAGCCGCGGCATCCCCCAGCCCGTCGGTGTCGTTGCTGCCTAGGCTGGAGTGCAGGTGCAGGTCGGCTGACAACCACTGGCCATTGATCTCAGGGGCCGAGCACGCGAGTAGAAAGAGTATCAATACAGAATCCCGTCGATGCTCTCTTCCTTGGGCGGCAAGCCGTCCTCGGGCTCGTCCAACATGGCCCGCATGTCCCGCTCGATGGTGCGCGAGAGCGCATTCATGGGCACGTCGTTCATGCCACGCTCAAAGGGATCCTCGCTGGCATCCCCCACCGCTTCCATGAAGATGAAGGTCCAGCCGATCAAGGCCGCGCTCGCCAGGAAAGGGACCAAGTAGACGAGCTGCTCGATGGCACCGTTGGCGGCCTCGATGTTGTCGGCAAAGACATCCAAGAGTCCAAAGGGCGCCAGCATGACGAAGACCCGCACCAGTACCCGACTGTATTCGGCGTACTGCCTGGGCAGCGGCGTGTTCTTGATGCGTTCGGCCTTGCCCTGGAGGGTGTAGAGCTCGGTGATGAGCCCCATCAGAGCGATTTGGTGAAACAGGTCCAGCTGGCCGGTCTTGAGCAGCTTGGCCAGCTCGACGCCCTGCCGCTTGAGGATGTGGGTCGCCGGGTTGCCGCGGGCGCTGTGCTCTCGAAGCTCTTGCTCACTGAGAAAGGGCGCCATCTCGGTGTCCCAGTCGTTGCGCATGTGGGCACGGTGGCTGTCCAGGCGGCGCTTGGTGCTCCAAGAAGGAGCATCCTCGAAACGAGAGCGTCGGCGCAGCTGAAGACGCAGGGCGTTGGTCCAGGCCAAGTGCCGGTAAATGAAGGTCTCCCGCATCTTGTGCGCTTCGGGAGAGCTCTCGTGCGGCAGAATGTAGCTGGTGATTGCGGTGCCCCAGCTGCGGCTGGTGTTGACCACGCCACCCCAGATCTTGCGGCCCTCCCAGAAGCGGTCGTAGGAGGCGTTGTTCTTAAAGCCCACGTAGAAGGAGACGGCGATGCCGATGGTCGACAGCGGCAGGAAGGGGATGCGCAGCACATCCAGTCCGGCGAGAGCGAAGAGCAGGTAGACAACCAGTGCCCACAAGGCGGTCAGTCCAGCGGGCGGAAGGCTCGCCAGCAGCAGGACCTTGGCAGGAATTCGGCGGCGGCTGATCACTAGGGCAACTCCAAGCGCAGGATCTGGAAGGGAAGCTCAGGCTCCAGACCCAGCACCCAGGGTACAACCTCGCCCTTCAGTCCATAGACCTGATCCTCGGCGACAGTGACCGCTGCGATGCCCACGTCCAGGTCCTGGGCCCGAACGGTGCCACTCTGCCAATCATCCGTGGAGCTGACGACGGCGAGCCGCTTGTTGGCCGCGATGACCAGCTCCCCGTTGAACCAGGCGATGCCATCGGCTCCATCGGGCAGCGAGCCGATCTCGTCCCCGTCCAAGACGATCTCGGCGAGGGCCTCCCGGTTCTCGAGCGGAATGCGAATCAGCTTGGGCGGGCTGTACTGCCCCAGAATCAAGGCACCATCTGTGGTCAGGACCAGGCCGTTGTTGCCGATCAAGCCGGGCTCCATCAGCGGATCTTCCAGGTAGATCTCGCTCTCCATGGTGTCCAGGTCCACCCGGTGAAGGCGCGGCGACTCCCGGTCGGAGAGGAAGACCTGACGCCCATCGATGGCCACGTCATTGCAGTTGGCGACGCCTTGCAGAGCGACCCGCGTAGTGGCCTCGGTCGCGGGCTCATGTATCCAGAGTTCTGCCGCGGCCTGCTCGGTGCTCGCGTACTGAACCCCGCAGAAGTAGAGCGATCCATCCTCCCCAAGCTTGCCCCCCAAGCTGGTCCAGTCTGCCCCCTCCGGCTCAAACACCCGCGTCTCGGTGCCGTCGAGGTCAACACGGGTCAGCCCACCATGCCCCAAGCTGCTGATGTAGAAGGCGCGCTGCTCAGGGTGCCAGGCCAGGCCTTCGGGAAAGTCCACATCGGCGCTCAGCGTGTAGGACTCCGCCAGCTCTAAGGCAGCGGTGTCGGCGGGCGAATCGGTGCAAGCCAAGGCCAGCAAGAACATGGGGAACCCCGGGGTCCCGTGCTTCTATGTTCTTCTGCGGCGACGGCGCCAGAACAAGCCTACAAGACCCAAGGCCCAAAGCCCAGCCAAGCTGCTGCTCTGGGTGCTGCAGTCACAGCCCCCGCTGAGCACTTCAGTCTCACCGGTGTCGTCCAAGCCGGAGTCCAATCCGGTCTCCTCCGGCAAGGGCTCATCCTCGCCATCACAGTCCTGGTCTACGCCATCCCCTGCGATCTCTGGAGCCTCAGGGAAGATGTCCTGGTCGGTGTCATCACAGTCACCCTCGAACTTCTCGAAGGAGACGTCCGCCCGCACCTCCAGCATCAACCAGCCGGTCTCTGCATCACAGACCGCCTCGAAGGTGGCCTCGAAACAGGCCACCACCTTCTCGCCAGTACACGCAGCACCCGGGATGGCCATGAAGCGGTCCCCATCGCAGTCCGCCTCGGTCCAGGCGATGCGGCCATCACAGTTCTCGTCCCAACCACTGAGCAGCTCAGGAGCTCCCGGATAGATGCTGGGCTCCGCGTCGTTGCAGTCTCCCTGAACCGAGATGTAGAGCTCGGACCCAAGCTCCACTTCGATAGGGTCACCGGTCACTTTCGGCGGGCAGAGACAGGCCAGATCCTTGGAGTTTCCGTAGCCGTCACGGTCCCCATCTAGAAACAGGTCCAGACAGCCGGAGTCCGGCCCCAGGTCTTGGTAGTCGTCGTTGTCGATCAAGCCGTCAGCGTCGTCGTCCACCCCGTTGCAGAGCTCCTCCGCCTGGCCCAAGCTCAGGCCGAGAAGCAGCAAAATCACGAGCGGCGCCTACGCCAGAAGAGTCCGACCAAACCGAGCAGCCACAGGCCAGCCATGCTGCCGCCGTTCGTGCTGCAGTCACAGCCCTTCTCGTCATCGTCACCAGGGCCGGTATCGCCCGTGTGGGGATCCGAGTCGCTGGCCGGGAGCAGGTCCTCGCCATCACAGTCCTGGTCTACGCCGTCGTCTTCGATCTCGCTGGCGCCGGGGTAGATGTCCTCGTCCAAGTCATCACAGTCTTCGGGCGCGTTGGCGCCGTCTTCCCGAGCGCCGAGCTCGATGAAGAGCAGACCGGTGCCCGAGTCACAGACGGCGGTGTAGTCGCTGCCATCCCAGCACGTGACCACCTCGTTGCCCGAGCAGGTGTCGCTGGGCTCAATGGCTCGAAAGCCGTCTTCGTCGCAGTCGGCCTCGGCCACAGCCACGCTGCCATCGCAGTCCTCGTCGTAGCCGGTCAGCTCTTCGGTGGCGCCGGGGTAGATGGTGTCGTTGGCGTCGTGACAGTCCAGAGGGTCAGAGATCTCCCAGTAGTAGACTTCGCTGCCCAACTCGACGGTCAAATCGTCGTCCCCGTCGTCGCAGAGACACAGGCTCTCATCGCCCGTCCACTCGTCCCGGTCCCCGTCCAAGTACGCGTCAATACAGCCGGAGTTGACGCCCAGGTCATGGTGGTCATCATTGTCGATGGACCCATCACAGTCGTCATCCCTGTCATTGCAGGACTCATCCGCCAGAGGATTGATGCTCGGGTCGAGATCGTTGCAGTCCTCCTTGTTGGCGGAGTAGGTCTCGGGCTGGTTGCAGAAGGACGCAAAGTCGTCGGCCCAGCCAAAGCCGTCCAAGTCCTTGTCTTTGTAGTAGACACTGCTCCCGGTGACCGGAACGCCATTGCTGGTGTTGGCGTCCCCATCGCAGTCGCTGTCAAGCTGCACACCAAGGGCCTCGCACACCTCGGAGTTGCCTGGGGACTGGGTCGCCGCGTCAGTGTCCTTGGCGTCGTCGTTGCAGTCGCAGCCACCAAAGACGGGGTCGCCGTTGTTGTCGACCATGTTGCCGCTCTTGTCCACGAGCATCCAGGTCGTGCTCCACACCGCGTTTGCCGCGTCGTGCTCGACGTAGTACGCGCAGTCCACCGCCGAGGGCCCGCAGACCACGTAGCCGTCCCCGTCTCCGTCGATCTCGTTGTCGGGCACCACGCCGTCGCAGTCGTTGTCTTGGCCGTCGCAGAGTTCGGGCGCGCGTGGGTAGACAGTCGCGTCGGCGTCGTTGCAGTCCGTCTTGGCGGAGACACCGTCCCCATCAGCGTCCTGGGCAAAAGCGAGAGATACGAGCAAGTAGATCATGGGGCCTCCAAAGCCGGGCTTCGTCCGACCCAGACCATAGCAGAAGGCCCAGGGGTTGGGCACAGACAATGCGGGGTCAGCAACGCAAGGCGCTCCCTCGACTTATCCTTGCCCGCACAGCACACGATGTGGGTGCTGATCGGACCCCCGGAGCCCCCATGGCGGCGCAGAGCCCCCTTCCCTCGTTGGACATCGAGTCCATCCGTTTCGCAGGCGAGGCCACCGCGGCCCAGTCCATGCGGCAAGACGCCTGGATGCGGGACCTCATCGTGGCGGCCCAAGCCCGCCCAGAGCCCCAGGTCAGCCGCGTAAAGCGCAGCCTGATGGCGCGCTCCTTGCTCCTGACCGAGGGCATGGCCCCAAAGATCTGGGCGGCCGCAGCCCAAGCCGCAGAGCTCTTGGGCGTCACGGAGCCCATCGAGATCTACCAAGCAGCCGGCGCCGAGAACGCAGCCATCCACTTGGTGCAGTCGCCGGTCTTCCTGGAGATCCGCGGACGTCTGGTCAGCCTCCTGGACGACCAGGGCACCGTCTCCGTCTTTGGACACGAGCTCGGACACTACCTGGCCCACGGCCAAGGCAGCCCCAACGCCGAGCTTGGCCCTGTCGCCAGCTTGGCCCTCTCCCACAGCGGGACCCCAGAGCACGCCCAGGAGCGCGCCAGCCGCTTCGCCATGGCCCGCGAGATCACCGCCGACCGCTTCGGTCTGCTGGCCTGCCAAGACTTGGAGGCCGCACTGCGCGTGGAGATGGTGCTCACCACGGGCCTGGCCACCGACGAGCTGCAGTGGGACACCCAGGCCTACTTGGCCCAGTCCAAGGCGCTGATCGAGGAGACCCTCAAAGCCGGCGAGAGCGCCCGTGGCAGCAGCCACCCGGAACACGGCCTTCGCGCTTGGGCGGTGTGGCTGTTCTCTGAGACCGCCTTGTACAAGGAGCTCACTGGCCAGGGCCCCGGTACCCGAGAGATGGTGGAGATCGATGCACGCATCGCTCAAGCCCTGGGCAACGCCCCAAGCGAAGGACTCACCGACGGCGCCCTGGCCTTGGACCCCATCCCCGAAGTGCACGAGTGCGCCCTGGCCAGCGCTGTGCTGGTGGCCTTGGCCGACAACGAGATGGCCGAGGAAGAGGCTCTGGCCATCGAGAAGATCTTCGCCCACTTGGTCCCCGACTGGCAGCGCTACCTGAACTGGGACAACGCCATGGAGGCCTTCTACGACACCAGCGCCGTGGTGATTCGCGGGGGAGCCAGCGTGCAGCGCTCGGTCTTCCAGGTCTTGGTGCACGTGATGGCCGCCGACGCCAAGGTGCTTCAGAGCGAGATCGAGATGATCTGCTCCATCGGGGACGCCCTTCAGTGCGGCACGCTGTACCGGGCCCTGCTCACCCCCGTGCTCCAGGCCATGGGCCAAGAGGTGCCCGACCTGGACGCCCTTGAGCGTGTGATCGCCATGCCCGCACGAGCGGATGAGGCCGAAGCTGCGCTGGAGATCTTCCTGCGCGGAATCCTGCGCCGACGCGGCGGACAGCTCTCCCTGCGGCGCATCTACCGCCTCCTGGGCGACCGCGAGGGCAGCGAGAAGAGCCGCGAGACCCTGCTGCGTTGGCTGGACGAGCTGGGCCTGATCCTGGACTTGGCCGAAGGCGACGTCCTGGAAGAGATCGAGCTGGACCGGCCTTTGGACCTGAGCCTGAGTCCAGAGGCTTTGGAGAAGCTGGATGCCCAGGCCGTCCCAGAGCTGCCCGACGCCAACCAGCCCACGCGAGAGCGCTTGACCCGAGCCCTCTCTCGCTTGCGAGAAGGACTGGTCAGCGGAGACGGCCGCAGCCCGGCGATTCGTCTGCGCCGGGTGCGAACCGGGCGCAGCGTGGACTTGAACAGCCTGGAGGGGCTCTCCGTGGGCCACGCCGAGCGTGTGCTGACCTTGGCCCAAGCAGGCCAGAGCGCCCGCCTGGTCGACGGCAAGGAGGTCGGCGTACACGAAGGAGCCGCTGCACTCAGCACAGAGCTTGTGGCCCTGCAGCGCCAAGACGCCCTCAAGAACGAGCAGACCGGCGCCCGCGATCTCTACCTGGGAGCCCCCTTCCTGACCGGGGTCTTCCACGGCTACTTGGTGCGCGCCCCCCTGATTCTGCACCCGGTCAAGCTGGAGCGTAGCCAAGGCCGCGGCTTCTCCCTGGACCCCCGCGAGGGGGAGCCTCCGGTCGCCAACCAAGCCCTGATTCGCCTGCTCTTCTCCAAGAAGAACGTGTCGTTTCCCGAGGACCTGAGCGAGGCCTTGGACCAAGCCGCAGAAGAAGGCGTAGAGGCCATGCGCGCCCTGATCGGCAGCCACGGCATCATCGCCAGACCCGAAGGCGAAGGCCTGCGCCGCTTCAAGCCCCGGGACGAGGACTTCGCCACCTGGCCCAACGGCCGCGTCGTCGTCGAGCAGGTGGCCGTTCTGGGCTTCTTCCCCCAGTCCAGCTCGGACATGATCCAGGACTACGACGACCTGCTCGCGGCCGTCGCGGACCCCAGCATCGATCTGGCCGAGCGTCTGGGAACCGCTGGGCCCTTGCTGCCGGCGGACCTGCGCGCCAGCCTGGGCATCCAGAGCGAACAGACGCCATCGAGCGCCCCTCTGATTCCCGTCGTGCAAGCCGACCCCACCCAGCTGGGCGTGCTGCACACCGCAAGGCGCGCCCGAGCACTGGTCGTGGACGGCCCCCCTGGCACCGGCAAGTCCCAGGTCATCGTGAACTTGGTCGCAGACGCCTTGGCCCAGGGACAGTCTGTTGCGGTGGTGTGCGAGAAGCGCGCCGCTCTGGACGTGGTGGCCCAGCGCCTGGAGCAGCTGGGCATGCGTCACCTGCTGGCGGTGGTTCATGACGTGCACGAGGACAGACGCGGCCTGTACAACCAAGTGCAAGGCCGCTTGGGCGACAGCCTGCTTCGGGACCACGACCCGGACCGCAGCGCGCAGATCGCAGCCGATCTGGCCTCGGTGACGGAGAGCTTGCGGGGACGCCGCGAAGCGCTGGCTCAAGTGCTCAGCGAGGGCCGACCCAGCTTGGGGCAGCTGCACTTGCTGGCCTCCTCTTTCGAGACCGCCGCCCTGGAGAAGCTGGACCCGGGGCTGCTGAACACACCCCACCGCAGCGTTCGGCGCCTCGCGGAGCTGGTGGGACGGGAGGCTCTGCACTCGGAGTTGCACGCGGAGGCATCCCTCTGGCGGGCACCAAAAGGCAGCGCCCGGCCCTCCTTGCAGGACCACAGCCCAGAGCAGCTCGCCGCCATCGAGGACACCCTGGTCGCCTCCCGTGAGAGCGCCAAAGCTGTAGACGCCTTGCGCCAGAGCCCCCCACTGAACGAGGATTTGCTGCACACCCTGCGGGCCAAGCTGAAGGCGGCTCTGGACTGCGCGCCGGTACGCAGCGGACGCCTGGCCCAGCAGGCCTTCAGCGCTTGGCTGGAAGCGGGGGAGGACGAGGGCCTGGACCTGCTGGTCACCCGCATGGAGAGCGCCTGGCACCAGCCCCAGTGGACCGAGGTCGTGCCCGAGCGGGCCAGCTTTGAGGGCTCCCCCCAGCTCCAAGACGCCCTGACTCTAAGCACCGAGAAAGGCAGCAGCTTCCTGCGCTTCTTCTCCTGGGCTTGGTGGCAAGCACGCGGGGTCATCAAGCGCGCTCTGGCCGCCCAGTGGCCCGCCGCAGCCGAGGCCCCCTTCAACCCCGTCCTGCTCACGCGCATCGCGCAGCGTCAGGAAGGAGCCGCCGCGTGGAAGGCCCTGGACGCGGTCTTGGGTGCCTTGCAGCTCAGCCCGGTCCTACCGGACAGCGAACACGCCAGCAAGAGCGTTCAGACCTTGCTGGCCACCTACGCCGCGACCCGGGATTTGGTCTCGGCACAGGCCCGTCTCGAAGAAGTGCAGGCTTGGCCTGGAACGGACCTGGAGGCCTGGGACACGATCCTGCAGGATCGCTTGGCCTTGCTGGATGCCTTGGACACACACGCAGCGACCTTCGCCCCCGTCCAGGCCTGCTTCCCCTGGCTGGAGTCGGCCCCCAGCGGCGCCCTCTGCGAGGCCCTTCACGAGGCCTGGGCCATCGACGCCCCAAGGGTGGTGCTCTCGGACCGAAACCTGGCCACCGCCAGCGCGCTCCACCCCAGCGCGAGAGACTTGGCAGAGCGCTTGGCCGACCGGCCAGGGGAAGAGACGAGCCGACACAGCGCCATTCTCTGGTCCGAGGCCATCGAGCACGGCTGGTCTCTGAGCGCTCTGAAGGCCTTGGAGCGGCGTCACCCGGCCGTGCGCACCCTGGACCGTCCCACTCCCTTCGGAGAGCTCACCGAGACCGAGGACCAGCTGGCCCAGCTCATCGGCCGCAGGTCTGAGCTGCACGCCGAGATGATCCTGGCCCAGCGGGACCGCGTGCCCCTGCTCTTGGAGGGCCGCCCCGACAAGGGTGCCCGCCGAACGCCCTTGCAGAAGGCCCGGGAACAGATGCTTCGCGAGGCCACCAAGAAGCGCTACGTGCTCTCTCTAAGGGGCTTCGTACGCCAGTTCTCCAGCTCTGGGTTGATGGATCTTCTCCCCGTGTGGCTGGTCTCTCCCGAGACCATGGCCGTGCTCTTCCCGGGCAAGCCCATCTTCGACGTGGTGGTCATGGACGAGGCCAGTCAGTGCACGGTGGAGAAGGGCTTCCCCGCCCTGATTCGTGGCCACCGCGCTGTCATCGCTGGCGACGAAAAGCAGATGCCCCCGAGCAGCTTCTTCGCCCTGCGGGCCCCGGGTGAGGATGAAGAGATCGGCACCGCGGAGACTGTGGAGGCCGACGCCCTGACCGCCGAGTCCCTGCTGGTCTTGGCCAGAGAGCGCTGCGCCCACGAGGGCCTGCGTTGGCACTACCGCTGCGCCCACGAGGAGCTCATCGCCTTCTCCAACCACGCGATGTACGGCGGCGAGCTCTTCACCATTCCCAGCACCCGCACCCGCGCTGCGCCTCCTGCCCTGCGCTGGGTATCGGTGCCCGATGGTGCCTACGACAAGGGCGTGAACCCCCGCGAGGCCGAGGTCATCGTGGACGAGATCGCCGTGCTGCTCAAGCAAGCGCCGGTGCCCTCGATTGGGGTGGTCACCTTCAACATTCAGCAGCGCCAAGTCATCTTGGACACCGTGGATCTGCGCTGCGAGCAAGACCTGGCCTTCGGCGAGGCCTGGGCCGTGGCCAGCACCCACGAAACCCTGGATCAACGACCTTTTGTAAAGAACCTGGAGAGCGTACAGGGCGATGAGCGCGACGTGATCCTCTTCTCTATGGGCCACGCACCGGTCCCCCGCCGCAGCGGTCCGCTCAAGGGTCAGCCCTATGTGCCCAGCCGCTTCGGTCCACTGGGACAGGCGGGCGGAGAGCGGCGCCTGAACGTGGCGGTCTCCCGCGCGAAGAAGGCCTGCGTGGTCGTGTGCTCCTTTGAGCCCCAGATGCTCAGCGTGGCCCACACCAAAAACGAGGGCCCCAAGCTGCTCAAGGCCTTCCTGGAGTTCGCCTGGGACCTGACCCATGGCCGGCGCGTACAAGCCGACAAGACCCTGCAGCGGGTGCGTCATGGTGGCCTGGGCGCGGTGGCCAAGACCCGCGTCGAGCGCCTGGGCGTGCCCAGCCTGGCGGCCCAGATCGCGATGGCCTTGGCCCCAGAGGGCATACAGGTGGACCTGGACGTGGGCAGCAGCGGCTTTCAGGTGCCTTTGGCGCTGCGTGATGGCGACCACTACACCCTTGCGGTGCTCACGGAGGAGGGCCACGACTCCGGCGATGTGGACGAGCGTCACGTGCACCAACCCGGCGTTCTTCGCGCCCGCGGCTGGGTGGTGGAGCGGGTCAACGCCCGGGATTGGCACCGGGACTCGGAGGCGATTCTGGAGCGCCTGATTCAGAATCACCGCGAGGTCCTGAGCCAGCGAGAAGCTGCACAGCCTGTGCCAGAGCCGGTCCTGCCGGAGCCTCCAGCTTCAGAGCCGCCAGCGGATCTCCCCGAGTCTTCCCCAGAGTGAGGATGGCGACGGGGATGCCGCAGGCCTGGGCGCGCTTGACGAAGCGAAAGCCGGAGAAGACCGTCAGGGAGCTGCCCACCACCAGCAGCCCCTGGCTCTGCTCGACCCACCCGTAGGCCTGCTCGACCTTGTCTCGGGGCACGCTCTCCCCGAAGAAGACCACGTGGGGCTTGAGGTGCCCGCCGCAGGTGCAGCTCACGACACGGAAGCCCGCCGTGGCTTGGGTCGGAAGCTCGGCGTCGCCATCGGGCGCCCACTCCAGAACCTTGGCTTGAAAGTCTGGGTTCAAGGCCCGGAGCTGCTCTTGGACCTGCTCCCGTGGGCGCAGGCTGCCACAGCTCAGACAGGTGACCTCGGCAAGGGCGCCGTGTAGCTCGATGCCCCCGTGGCCGGCTTTGGCGTGAAGGCGGTCCACGTTCTGGGTGATGAGCCCCTGCACTCTCCCCTGCTGATCCAGTTGCTGTAGGGCATGGTGGCAAGCATTCGGAATCTTGTCCCGGATGTTTGGCCAGCCCAAGTAGCTGCGAGACCAGTAGCGTTGGCGCCACTCGGAGTCGGTGACGAACTGCTGGAAACGCACCGGATTGCGGGCCCGCCGCGCGGTCTCTGGGCCCCGATAGTCTGGGATGCCGGAGTCGGTAGAGACCCCTGCCCCCGTGAGCAGTGTGACCCGACCCTGGGCCAAGAACTCCGCCAAGCGCTCCCCAGCGTTCTCGGCGCTCATGAGGTCGGCGCTCATGAGGACAGCCAGGTGCCGAGCTTCACGCCACCCAAGGCGGTGGCCAGGGTGCTTTGCCCAGGAAAGACCGTGTCACCCACCATGTAGAGCTCCGGCAGAAAGGGGCTGGGAATCATGCCCTGGTAGTTGTGCAGGCCGGCAGTGCGCGGGATGCCGCCCACAAAACCACCGGGACGCCGGGTGAAGCGCTCCCAGGTGCGTGGACTGGCCGGAAAGGTGGCCACGCGGTGGGTGACCAGCTCGGGTGCCAAGGCCTTGAGGCCCTGCTCCATCTTGGCTTGAATGGCTGAGATGCGCTGCTCCTGCTCGTCTTTGGACATGGTCTGCAAAGGGGCCAAGGCGACATGGGTGGACACCGTCACCGTGCGCTGGCCGGAGGGGTCCTCCCCCGCGCCGCCGATGGAGCAGAAGAGGTGGTTTCCATCCACGTAGGGCTGATCTGGGTCTTGGACCAGCTCCAAGTGGTAGGGGTGCTGGCGCGCCAAGGCCTCGCCGTCGATGGCCAGGTAGAGCATCACGGCGCCCCAGCCCTGCTCCACGCGCTCCGCCAGAGCCAGGAGCTCCGGTGTCTGGGTCTCGGTCATGGCCATCACCGCTTGGGGCAGCAGGTTGGCCACGACCCGACGGGCCTGCACCGTCTCCCCGCGAAGCTCCGCCCGCCACATGCCGTCGTGGCGCCGCAGCGACTTGGCCCGGGTGCTCATGCGCACCTCGCCGCCACACTGCTCGATGGCGGAGACCAGGCCCCAGGCCAGCTGGCCGATGCCCCCTTGGATGTGCCCTGTCCCGCGGAAGTAGTAGTCCATCGCGCCCATGGCGAAGGGGGCCTCGGCTTGGGATGCGGGGGCCTGGACGGTGATCTGGCAGACCGCGTCCAGGTAGGTGCGCAGCGCTCTGACCTCGTGCACGCCGTGGCGCTCCAAGGCGGCCTGAAGAGGACGACCGATCAAGCGCAGGAGAGGCAGGTAGCGTGGGCTGCGCGCGGCGTGGGCCAGGGCCTGCTTCAACCCAAAGGGCGGCAGCATGGCGGGGTCGTCAAAGAGTGCCCAGAGGGAATCGGCCACGCGGCGTTGCTCCTCGAAGAAGTCTCGTACACCCTGGGCTTTGTCTCCGGAGAGCGCGGCGAGTCTGGAGACCAGCTCCGCTCGCTGCGCCGGGATCGCCAAGTAGAATCCCGGGGCCCGCAGCTCCACGATGGGGTCCAGCATCTGTACCTGCACGTCGAGCTTGTAGCGCTCGATCCACCCACGCATCAGCTGCCCGGGGCCAAAGCCGGAGAAGAGCGTGGCGCCGGCCTCGAATGCGTAGCCCTGCTTGGTGAAGGTGGATGCGCAGCCGCCGGGGTACTTGAGGCCCTCGACTAGGAGCACGTCCACGCCCTGTTCGGACAGCGTCAAGGCAGCGGAGAGGCCTCCGAAGCCGGAGCCAATCACCAGGGTGTCTACCTCTCTCAAGCCCGGGCTCCAGGGTGCCCATCAGTGGCCCATTCAGGGGCTCAGGTTGCACTCCCGGGAGGCCGGGGTCAGCCAGGCGCCGGTGTACACGCCCCCTCCCTGAGCCGCGCACACCGAGGCCTGCTGACCCTGGTTGAGGACAATGCAGGGACCGGGCCAAGCCAAGGATGCCCTTGAGCAGCGGATCCATGTCCTCTGGGGTGTCGAAGAGCTGACAGGGGGTGTCGAAAACTGGACACCCCCTCTGACACCCCCTCTGACAGCCAGGCGCGCACCCGGGTCTGTAGCGGTTAGAACGGCCGCTCAAGAGAATGGAGAACCTCATGAAGCGCTTTTTGTTTGTGGCCGCCCTCATCCCCGCCCTGGTGGCCTGCTCTGTGCCCGAGGAAGACTTCCCAGAGACCTACGGCAAGGCCATGTGCAAGCAGATCAACAAGTGCGACAAGGCGGACTATGAGTCGGCCTACGACGACGACGACGACTGCCGCGATGACTGGGCCGACGTGGCTGACTTCATCCTGGATGCCGGTGACCTGCTGGGCCAGACCTACTCCGAGGAGAAGGCCACGGACTGCATCAGTGAGCTGAAGAAGGCCTCCTGCGATGACTTTGACGACGGAGACTACGAGTGCGAGGTCTTTGAGTAGTTGAGTCTGCTGCGCTCCCTCTGGGCCCACGCTCGGCCACGCATGTTGCCGTGGCTCTGGCTGCTCCTCTGTGTGGGGGTGGCCTACGGCTACTGGGAGCGTGCTGCAAACGTTGGTTCTTTCTGGATTTTTCTCCTGCCTTTCTCGGCATGGGGGTTCCTGCACGCGGGCACGCTCTGGCTCAACGCCGCCCTGGACAAAGATGAGGGTGAGGTGCTCTTTGGGGGCAATCAGCCCATCCCAGAGCACCTGAGCCTGTGGGCCTATGGGGCCTTGGCCGTGGCCTCAGCCTTGGCCTTTGCCTCCGGTCTGGGTGTGGGTCTGGCGTGCACCGGCTGCTGCGTGTTGGCCGTGCTCTACTCACATCCCCGCATCGCTTGGAAGGCCCATCCTCTGGGCGGACCGCTGATCAATGTGCTGGGCTACGGCCTGCTCACGCCCGCCGGCGGAATGGCCGTGGCCAGCAGCCCCCTCAACGGCCGCAGCGTGCTCACCTTGGCGGTGATTGCCCTGACGATGTTGGGTCTGACCTTTGCCGCCCAGGCGTGGCAGGAAGAGGAAGACAAGGGCCGCGGGGACCGCACCCTGGTGGCCACACACGGGCCCAGGGTCACCCTCTGGAGCGCTCGGCTGCTCATCGACGCCGCAAGCCTGCTGGCGATGGGCGCCGCCGTCTACGGCTGGTTTCCCCGCAGCATGCTGGTCGCGCTGCCCGGCCTGATTGGCGTGGACCTGTACTTCCGCAGCTGGCTCAAGCAGCCCAATGGCGGAGATGCGAAGTGGGCCAATCGCCTGGTGCGTGGCATGGCCGTCGTGGCCGCCATCGCCGTGGTGGGCTCGCTGGTGGAGTACGGCATGGACTGGCGCAGGCTGCAGCCTTTCGCCGGCCGCGGGACCGCGCGGGTTCCGCAGAACTGGGACCTTCCTTTCTGAGACCAAACTAGAGCTGACCCAGCTCCATTGCCAGCACTTGAAGAGAGAGGGGCTTGGGCAAGAAGCCGTCCATGCCTGCCTCCGAACAGGCCTGCCGGTCTTGAGGCGTGACGTTGGCGGTCAGGGCCACGATAGGGCCCGTGTAGTCGGCAGCTCGCAAGATACGCGAGGCCTCCAGCCCGCTCATTCCGGGCATCTGACAGTCCATCAAAATTAGGTCGAAGGCCTTCTCGCCGAGCGCGCAGTCCACCGCTTCCTGCCCATCCTTGGACAGCGTCACCTCACAGCCCAGTCGGTGCAGCATGGCCTGGAAGACCTTCTGATTCACCAGGTTGTCTTCGGCCAGAAGTACTGACAGGCCCGGGGTGACGGTGGGGGTCTTCTCTTCGGCCAACTTGGCGGGCGCGCAAGCCTCCAGTTCGAGCTGCACGATGAAGAGGGCGCCGTGCCCGGGAACACTCTCAACCCTAAGCTGGCCCTGCATCAGCCCTACGAGCCTGTACACGATGGCCAAGCCTAAGCCGGAGCCTCCGTAGCGACGTGCGATGCCCTCATCGGCTTGGGTGAAGGGCTGAAAGAGCCGCTGCTGGGCCTCTTGAGAAATGCCAGGCCCGGAGTCTTTGACCCGCAGCTCTACCTGAAGCTTGCCTGCGCTTCCTTGCCAAGACGCGACCTGCAGCTCGACCTGCCCCTCCTCGGTGAACTTGATGGCGTTGGAGACCAGGTTCAGCAGGATCTGGCGAAGGCGAAGGGCGTCACCGACGACCCAAGACTCGCCATGATGGACCGTGGCCAACCCAATGCCCTTGTCCACCGCCTGGCCCCCCATCAGGCCTGTCACGTCCTGGGCAAGCAGGCGCAGATCCAGCGGGCGCATCTCCAACTGCAGGGCGCCAGCCTCCACACGGGAGAAGTCCAAGACATCGTTGAGCAGGCTGAGCAGAGAGCGCCCAGATCCATCCAGGAGCTGCACCATGCGTGTCTGTTCCGGATCCAAGTCGGTCTCACTGAGGAGCTCTGAGAGGCCCAGAATGCCGCCAAGGGGCGTGCGGATCTCGTGGCTCATCGAGGCGAGGAAGGCCGACTTGGCGCGGCTCGCTTGCTCTGCGGTCTCTCTCGCCCGCTTGAGCGCCTGCCGCTGCATGTCCATGTGTTTCTCATAGGAGAGCGCCAAGCCCAGAATGGTCAACACCGAGACGGTCGGCGAGACGACTTGGGCAGCCAAGAGCGCCCCCGGGGCCAGAGACGCAGGCGGAACGTAGGGCTGGGCAAACCAGAAGAAGACCGGTGTGAGGGCACAGATGCCACCCCAGAGCAAGGCGCTTCGTGGCCCGATGAGGAAGGCCACCAGCAGCGGAATGACAGGCAGAACAAACAGAGCCGGAGCCCCAACACCGCCGGTGTTGCGCCAAGCGAGGAAGACCCCAAGGGAGAAGAGCACAAAGGAGACCAGGTGCGTCGAGATCGGGAGAGTGCTCGGGTCCCGTCGCAGCGCCACGTAGCTGGCGATCGATACTGGGGAGACCAGCAGAAAAGCCAGGGCGCCCCTAGGGTTCCCCACACCCCAGAGGTAGAGACCCAGCACCCCACCTAAGAGCGCGAAACCCAGGAGAACCGCTTGCGCGACTTGAACGCGGGGTTTCAGCTCGGGATTGGTGTCTGAGAGCGACATTGCGCGGCCTGCCTGCCCCGATAGTGTAGCCAAAGGCGCACTGAGACAAGCCCCGACAACGCGATGAAGGACTTAAACGCGTTTGACCAAGGCCTGCAGGCCTCGGGACTCCAAGGCCTCACGCAACTCTCTGAGTCGAGCGGGGTCAACGATGACCTCCGTCTCGGAGAGCACCCCCAGGCTGTAGTCCTGGAGTGGGATCACCGCGCGGATCTCGTCGAGCACTCTGGCCTCGGTCACGCGAAGGATGGCGAGGTTCTTGTGGAGGATGGGTTCAGTCACTTGCGCACGTCGATAGAGTAGCTGTAGCCCTGCTCAGTCAAGAAGAGCTGTCGTTTCTCAGCGTAATCCTGCTCACGGCTCTCGCGGGTGACCAAGCTGTAGAACCATGCCTTGTTCTCGCCCTTCTTGGGGCGAAGGATGCGGCCCAAGCGTTGGGCCTCTTCCTGCCGAGAGCCCCAAGTTCCGCTTACTTGGATGGCTACGGTGGCATCGGGCAGGTCCACGGAGAAGTTGCCGACCTTGGAGATGACCATCGCGCGGGACTTGCCGCTGCGGAAGTCCGCAAAGAGCTGATCGCGGCGCGACTGAGGGGTCTTGCCGGTGATCAAGGGCAGTCCCCACTGACGTGAGAGCCACTCGAGCTGGTCCACATACATGCCCAAGATGAGCACCTTGTCGTCGGGGTGGCGCTGCAAGAGCTCCTGCACGACGGGTCCCTTGCGGGAGTTGGTGCTGGCCAAGCGGTACTTCTCCCGCTCCTCGGCGGTGGCGTAGCGCAGGCGGTCCTCATCGCTCATGCCGATGCGGATCTCGGTGCAGCTTGCGCTGGCGATCCAGCCTTGGTGCTCCAGGTCCTTCCAGGGCATGTCGAAGCGCTTGGGGCCAATCAGAGCAAAGACATCGCCCTGCTTGCCGTCCTCGCGCACCAAGGTGGCGGTCAGGCCCAGACGACGACGGGCCTGCAGCATGGCCACGCTGCGGAAGACCGGTGCAGGCAGAAGGTGCACCTCGTCGTACATGATGAGACCCCAGCGCTGGCGGTCGAAGAGTCCAAAGTGCACGAACTCGTCGTGCTTGGAGCGGCGCCAGGTGAGGATCTGGTAGGTCGACAAGGTCACCGGCTTGATGTCCTTGTTCTCCCCGGAGTACTCGCCGACCTCGTCCAAGGTCAGGGTGGTCTTGTCCAAGATCTCCTGCTTCCACTGACGCAGGGCGGTCACGTTGGTGCAGAGAATCAGGGTCTTCATACCCAAGCGCGTCATGGCGCCGATGCCGACCATGGTCTTGCCGGCCCCGCAGGGCAGCACGACCACGCCGGAGCCACCGTGTACCTGACCGTCGCCGTGGAAAGAGTCCACAGCGTCTACCTGGTAGTCGCGCAGGCCCCAAGGCGTTCCGTCCTCGGTCTCCGGGCTCATCTCCATTTCCAGAGCGTCACCGTCGACGTAGCCAGCAAGGTCCTCGACCGGATGGCCGATGCTGGTCAGCACCTGCTTGAGTTCACCGCGGTGGGCGGTGTAGACCTTGATGCTGAGCTCGTCCAAGTCTTCCTGGAGCAGCTCCCGGGTGGACTTGTGGTGCCGGATCTCGCGGATCAGCGCCTCGGAGTCCGCGATCAGGCGCAGCTCGGTGCCCTCGGGGACCAACTTGAGTCGCCCGTAGCGGCTCATGGTCTCCTCCACCCACGTCGGAACGTTGGGTGGCACGTCGTACTTGGACCAAGTGTTCAGGACCTCGACCAAGTCCGCGGGCGCGAGCCCAGCACTGGCCGCGTTCCACAAAGACAGGGGCGTGATCCGGTACGTATGAACGTACTCGGGGCTCTTCACCAGCTCGGCAAAACGCACCAAAGCGTCGCGCACAACACGAAAGTTGGGGCCCATGGTCTCCAACAGCAAGCTGTGGTCAGACTGGACGATGAGGGGGTTCTGAGGCTCGTAGCGCATGGGATCCTGGCGGGAAGCCCGGCAACATAGCCCGCCCCGGGCGCAGGCGTGGCGTGTGCTAGGCTGGCCACCATGCTGCCCAACGCACCCTTGTTGCCCCTGGTGGGCCTGATCGCCCTACTCGCGGCCTGGCTCGATTCTTCAAAGCTCAGGGTTGGGCTGGGGCTGCTGCTCGCTGCCTGCTCTCTCGGGCTCCTGACCCGCACCACCCTCTGGTTTCCTCTGGCGGCCCTAGTCGTCACGCTGCCGACACTGGCTGCCCCACGATCCTGGCGCCTGGCTTGGGGTGGCGTGGCTGTCTTGGGCCTCACATTGGCCTCGGTCGCGGACGGACGGCGCGTTCATGAGACCCATGCCTGCCAAGCCCAGGCCCCCGCCAGCAGCGGTCAGGGCCAAGCCATCGCCTCCCTCCCCCATCCTGGCGCTCGCATCTCCTGGATGGATACCGACTCTGCCACGGTGATGCTCCCAGAGAGCCCAGCGGAGCGCAGCGCAGGCGTGCCCCTGGAGGCCTGGGCGGAGAGCGTTGATGGCTGGCGGATCCAGCTGCAAGAGCCTGCCCCCGCAAGCGGCAGCCTGACCCTGCGCCTGGAGCCCTCGGAAGGGGTGCGCGCCGTCGAGGTCTACCTCTCTCCGACGGGCAGCTTTGACGCCGCCCAGATCGCCCTAAACCTGCGGCGCTTCCCCGTGGACCGTGCCCACCAAGGCGCTCTGGAGCTGCGCTTGGACCCTCAGGAGATCCTGGGCGCTGCGTGGGACTCAGCCACGGAGTTCTCGGCGATTCAAGTGCGCTTTGAGGGGGCACCGGGCACCGTCTTGGGGGGCGCTCTGGCCGACGCATCCCAGCGCTTTGAGCCTGGGGTGGCCCAGGCGCGCCTGGACTTTGAGGGCGTGATCCACCCCGCTTGGACAATGGAGCCTGGCAGCGCGATTCGCCACGAGCTGGAGGCCCAGAGCGGACAGAGACTGCGCTGGTCGGCAGCCGGTGGAGAGAGCGAGGTGCGAATCGGCGAGATGGTGATGCCCCTTGCCGCCACGCCCACCTGGCGAGACCAGAGCTTGGATTTGAGCCCCTGGGCCGGCCAGCGGGTGACGGTGGAGCTCGCGGCGACAGACTCCGCGTGGGCCTTCATCGGCAACCTGCGCGTGGAGCGCCCGGCCAAAGACAGCCTGAACGTCGTGATCTACTTGGTGGACACCCTGAGAGCGGACGCCCTGGGTGTCTACGGCGCCCAGTGGGAGACGCCCGCCTACGACGCCTTCGCCAAGCAGGGGGCGCGCTTCGCCCTGGCCAACTCGCCTTCTTGCTGGACCAAACCCAGCATTCCAAGCCTGATGAGCGGCATTTACCCCACAACGCACCGGGTGGGCGCACAGACCCTGGCGGACCGCCTGCCCGAGCAGGTGCCTCTGATTCAGGAGCGCTTCACCCAAGCCGGTTGGGCCACCGCAAGCTTCGCCAGCAGTCCCTTGGGCAGCACCTTGAGCGGCCTGGACCGCGGCTTTGAGACCGCGATGCCCCCTACAAGATGGGGGCTGGAGAGGAGCCTGGGTCAGACCCCCAGCGCCCAAGAGCTGCACGCCGATCTCTTCGCGTGGTGGGCGCAGCAAGACCGTCCGGTGTTCGCCTACGTGCACACCCTGGATGTGCACCAGTACTACTTGAAGCGCACCGAGCAAGGCACCGTCGAGGACCGAAGTTGGCCCGTCTACGCCCAGTCGGTCCAGGACAGCGACCCGCTCTTTGCCGAGTTCATGGAACAGCTCCAGCGCAGCGGCCACGACAAAGACACCATCGTGGTCCTCGTCAGCGACCATGGAGAGAGCTTTTGGGACCACGGGCTCTGGAGCCATGGCACCGGACTGGCCCAGTCTCAGATTCAGATCCCCATGGTCATCTGGGCCCCTGAACACATCGCTCCACAGGTCATCGACGCCCCCGTCAGCCTGATCGACGTGGCCCCCACGCTCTTGGACCTGGCCGGTCTGGAGGCGCTGCCCCAAGCCGATGGGCACAGCCTGCGGGGCCTAATGGAAGGCGGTCAAGCCCCTGAACGGGAAGGCATCGGCAGTTCCTTGGTGCGCTTCACCTGGACCCCCGGCGCCCCCGAGCAGTACGCCTGGGTCTCCAATGAAGGGGTCAAGACTTGGGACAACGGCAGCCGCACCCTGGACATGGACCTGGCCCAGGACCCCTGTGAGAGCCGCTCCGCCTCCAAGGCCACCACGGCCCTAGAGACCTGGCGCGCGCAGCAGGACAAGGCCGCACAGGCCTTTGAGGCCGCATACGGACAGGGGGCCGGGGCCCTGGACCAGGGGGAGCTGGAGCTGCTCAGGGCCTTGGGGTACGTCGAATAGGGCTCAAGCAAGGCCCAACACAGGGGGCTGACAGCGGGGGACAGGCAGCGATTTGTGCAGCTATCGGCTCGGTCCCTGCCCCAGCGCAGGGAGCGGGTTGAAAGACCGGGATTCGTACCCTTTGCGCGGCCAGCGCGCCCTACACGGTGGTTAAGAAACCCTCACATTCGGAGGCCGCCATGAGTGAGCAAGAGCACAAAGAAGAGTGGGTTGCATCACAGATTCTGGACGAGTTGAAGCTACAGGCGTGGCTGGCCCGGGCGGAGATCGAGAACCCCTCCGTGGGCGAGGTTCACGGCGAGGCCACGGTTCTCGCCCAGCTACGGGACCAGCTGCGGCTACAGGCGCACCTGGGCAAGATGGAGCTGGAGGACAGCTTCCACGAGAACGAGGACCACTGGCGGGAGTTCATGCGTCACGCCGACCAGCGGGCCCACGACACCGCGGACAAGCTCAAAGGGCTCTTGGGCCGCATCCGTGAGCGATACGGGCGTTAGCCCCGACCGCCTCCAGCCCCAGCTCTGAGCCCCTCAGGCCGCGTCCCAGGGACAGGGGGCGAGCTTTGCGAGCAGACCGCGCCATGCGGCCAGCTCGTGCTTGCCCTCTTTGCGTGCGCCAAAGAGCATCGCGATGGTGCTTCCGTCTTGGGCGTAGATCTCCAGGGAGTTCACGTCCCCGTCCGATGTGGGCTTGCGCACCCGCCAGATCTGCGAGATGCCTTGGGTGTTCAAGTGCAGGTTGAAGGCCGGATCCATCACGTTGACCCAGTCGCCCATCGTCAGGATCTTCTTCACCGGACCGGTGTGGATCTGGATGTTGCCCGGGTTGCTCACAAAGACCATGATGGGCAGCCCCAGCTCGGCCGCCGCGCGCAGGAAGGCGTCCATGTCCACCTCCACCTTCTTGGCAAAGGCTGGGCACAGCTCAAAGGCCAGCAGCCGCTGGACCTTGTACTTGCGCAACAGGCCGTAAAAATCGTGGGTGTCCTGAAGCTTGGCCCAGTCTGCTGACAGGGCCTCCACGTCCACTGGGGCCTGGACCACGGGCTGGGGCGCAGCCTTGGGCTCGGCGACGATGGACGGCAGCTCCGGCGCGCTGAAGCGCTGCACCAAGGCTTGGTAGGGACCCAGGTCCTCATCCTGAGCGTAGACCTTGAGGATGGCCTCGCCATGGGCGTTGAAGAACTGAATGCTGTGCAAGGCGCGGGCACCGGCTTGGCGGCTCTGGGCCAGCACATGCCTCCAGCCGCTCAGGAACATGCGCAGGTCAATGTCCCCCAGGGCCAGAGAGGCGTGACGGCCAATCTGCGGAGGCTTCCAAGTGCCCGTCTTCTCGTGCACGCAGTGCTCGTTCCGGGTGAGCACCATGGTCTTGCCCAGCGAGGGCATGGCCTTGAGAAGCTCCGCGATCTCCGGACGCAAGCGCGTGACGCCTTCCTGGGTCTGTAGCAGCTCCGCTTCGCTGGAGTTCAGCAGCCGGGCGGCGTCTCGAATGCGCAGCTTGGGTTGGTCATTGAGCAGGGCCTGGTAGGCCTGGGCAAGGGAGGTGTTCATGGAGAAACTCGGGGGGTGAAGATGGAGCGACCGGCCAACTCGTGACGCTCTAGGGCCAAGCCATAGATCGTTTCGAGGAGCTCAGGCCGCAAGACTTGTTCGGGCGAACCCACAGCGCAGGCCACGCGACCACGGTTCAACAAGAGCACCCGGTCGGCGTAGCGTGCTGCAAGGTTCAGGTCATGCAGCACCGCGACCACCGCCAGGCCTCTCTGGGTCAGCTCTCGCGCCAACGCCAAGACCCGATGCTGGCCTGCCAAGTCCAAGGCCGAGGTGGGCTCATCCAAGAGCAAGAGCGGGGTGCAGCCAGCCGGGGGCGAGGAGAGCTGGCATAGGGTGCGCGCCAGATGAATGCGCTGGTGCTCTCCACCGCTGAGGGTCTCCACGCGCCGTTGGGCGAAGGAGGCCATGCCCAGTGTGTTCAGCGCGTCCAGCGCGTATCCCCGGTCCACGGGTCCCGCAGAGGCGCCGCCACGGTGAGGAGACCGCCCCATCATCACCACGTCCAAACAGGAGAAGCCATAGGCCACCGGGAGCTGCTGCGGGAGCACAGCGCGGCGCATGGCCAGGGCCCTGGGTTCCAGAGAGACGAGATGCTCGCCATCCAGGCACACACTCCCCTCTTGTGGCTCAAGCGAGCCCGCCAGGACGCGCAGTAGCGTGCTCTTGCCGGCGCCGTTGGGGCCCAGCAACGCGAGCATCTGTCCCCCGTGAACCTGTAGCCGAAGGTCCTGGAGGATGGACTTGCGTCCCAACTTCAGGGAGACCCCCTCTGCGGTCAGACCCATTGGGCCCTCCTTCGCCGGAGCAGCCACACGAAGAAGGGCACCCCCAATGCCGTGGTCAAGATGCCAATGGGCACCTCGGTGGGCGCAGCAACCAAGCGGGCCAAGGTGTCCGCGGCCAAGAGCAAGAAGCTGCCCAGCGCACAGCTGGCTGGGATCAAGCGCTTGTGGGAAGGACCGATCATCAGCCGCACAAGATGGGGAACCGCGAGCCCTAGGAATCCGATCATGCCGGAGACAGCCACGGAGACCCCCACCGCAAGCGAGGCCCCCACGAGCACAAAGAGGGTGAGGCGCTGGACACGTAGACCGACGTGTCCAGCGACCTCCTCACCCAAAGCAAAGACGTCGAGGCTGGCCGCCTGGAGAAAGAGGAGCCCAAGTCCGGCCCCGACGCCTGTGGCTACACCCAATACGGATCCCCAGGTGGCGCCGCCAAGGGAGCCGAGAATCCAGAAGGTGTAGGAACGCAGTTGAGTATCCGTGGCCAGCAGCGTGAGTGTCCCGACCACCGCGCTCGCAGCGGCCGTGAGGGCCACCCCAGCCAACAAGACCCGCGCGGTATCCGTCTGGCCCTGGACCCGTCCCAGGCGCAGAACCATCGCAGAGGTCCCCAAGGCCCCAATGAAGGCAAAGAGCGCGACCCGCGCAGGCAGATAGGCGCCAATGGGCAATACGATGGCAATGGCCGCACCGGCCGAGGCACCTGCCGCAACCCCCAAGAGGCTCGGGGAGGCCAGGGGATTGCGGAACAGACCCTGAAATCCAGCACCCGCCCCCGCCAAGCCTGCCCCCACCAGCACAGCCAGCGCGATGCGAGGAAGGCGAATCTCTAGGAAGACTTGCGCAGGGATGGCCGCCCTCCCCTCTTCCGTGCCCATCGCCCACAGATCCGCCAGTGTGATCTCCACCGCCCCTTGGGTCGCCGAGACCACCGCCAGCGCGGCTGTCCCGAGCACAAGGAGCGGTGTGAGCAGCCGCTGACCCCACCGGGCCTGGGGGAGCGCGTTCACTGCGCGAGCGCCTTGGCGATGGCTTGGGAGAGGGTGGAGATGGCCAGCCCCAGGCGGGGACCAAAGCCCAACAAGAGCAGGTCGTCCACGGCAGCCACTGCGCCAGACTTGCCCGCGGGCGTCAAGGACAAGCCTGTGTTGCTCAGGACACCCTGCACACCCCCACTGGCCTCCAAGCCACCGGTCGTGAACAGAATCACATCCGGCTGCGCAGCCAGAGCGGCCTCGGGCGTGAGAGGCTTGTAGCCGGTGTAGCCTTGGATCGCGTTTTGGGCGCCGGCCAAGCGGATCATCGCATCAGCGCTCGTCTCTTGACCCGCTACGTTCATGACCCCGCCTGCCCGCGCGTACACAAAGAGCACCTTCGGACTGCTCTTTAGGGGTTGGGCAGAGCGAATGTCTGCATCAAATTCCGAGAGCAGATCAGGAGCTGAGGCAGCGTCCAGCGCGGCACCAATCAACGCGATTCTGGCCCGCGCCGTCTCAACGGAGTGGGCCTCATCGACGTACACCACCGGTACACCAGCCGCCTCGATCTGAGCCATGACCGACTCGGGACCGGAGCCTTCCAGGGCCAAGACGACCGTCGGGCCCAAGGAGAGCACCCCTTCGGCCGAGACCGAGCGGTAGTACCCCACTTGGGTCAGCTCCGTGGCAGCCTTGGGGTAGAGGCTCGAGGCATCAACACCCACCACCCTTTCTTCCAACCCCAGGGCATAGACCGTCTCGGTCACCGACCCGCCCAAGCAGAGCACACGGGACGTGTCCTGCACGGCGACCTGACGTCCCTTGGCATCGGTCACCGTTCCCGCGATCGCCAGAGTGGCCCAAAGAAGAAGAGCGCTCACAGGCCCAACTCCAAGGGAGCCCACTGGAAGCTCACAAAGCCGCCCTCACCCTCGGCGTAGTAGTCCAAGAACTGCAGCTTGTAGTCAATGCCCGCACGCACCACGTACACCTGTTCCTTGGGACTCAGGGTGTGGGTCTGACCGTCGTAGTCGTACCACTCGGACAGGGTGTCCTGGAAGGCCGCATCGGAAGGAGTGCTGGTCAGAGAGGTGAACTCAACGCCCTCCAGAATCTCTACGGTGACCCCCTCCTCCAGCACATTGAAGCGGTCAAAGGACAGATCCCAGAGCTCCGGATTGGCTGTGCTTGCTGGGGCCCCAGAGGCCAAGCGCAAGGTGACTGTTCCATCGCGGGCATCGACCTGGGTGTTCCGAATCCCAGATGCGTTGCTGTGGGTGACCTTGGACGGGGGCGCGGGGTCAACCGCTTTGACCCGAAACTGTGGGTGACCACTGCTGCCGGTGTCCGGATGGTAATAGTCCAGCATCTCCAGGAGATAGCTCTGCCCGCCACGGTCTATGGCGTACACACCTGGGAGGGGGGCCAAGACATGGGTCGTGGAGTCGTAGCTGTACCAGGTGTCCAGACGCCCATCCCAGGGCAATCCGGCGATGGGCGCGCTCAGGCTGCCAAAGTCCTCGCTGGGCTGCCAAGCCACTTGCGCATCGGCGCTGGCCTCCAAGGTAGAGCGCTGGACACGTACATCCCAGGACGCATCTTCCGAGACCTGACCCAACTCAAAGTCCACGTAGATCCAGACCTCCGAAGAAGTGCCATCCACCCTGAAGGACCGCGACTCTCCATCCTGTGTGACCAACACAGCAGGGACTTCCCCCGTGTCCCCCGTCTCTCCGGTGTCGTCGCTTCCGCTGTCCTGGCTTTCTGTGTCTTGAGTCTCGCTGTCTCGAGTCTCGCTGTCTTGTGGGTCATTGCCGGTACAGGCAAGAAGGGCAAAGAGAAGGGTCATGGTGTGTTCTCCGTATGAATTTGCTGCCAACGCAGCTGCAGCTTGGCCGGAGTCCCCGCCTCACTGTAGTAGCTCTCAAAGACAAACTTGAAGGTGCCGCTCGGCCCACGGACCAGGTAAACGCGGTCCAGGGGAGTCAGGCTGTGGTCGGCGCTCTCGTAGAGGTACCAATCGTCAAAGACCCGCTCAGGCTCCCCGTCGCCGTCTTGATCTTCCTGGTCCACGAGCCATCCGCCCTCTGGGACATCCGATGCGCCTAAGGCGTCAAAATCGGCCCCCTCGAACCAGAGAGCCTCGCTCGCACCGTCCCCATCGAGCCCCGGGTTCAGCTCAACCAGGTAGCGCTGAAAGCGCAGCTCCCAAGGGCCCTGCTTCTGGTCCAAGTCCAGCTCAACCCAGAGATCGTAGTCCGTGGCATCGAGCAGCAGCCGATGCGGCCCCTCACTGACCTCGGAGGTGTCCAGAGTTGCCGCACTGTCCAAAGCTTCAAGGCGCTCGGAGAGGTCGGGAAGACAAGCCAAGAGCAGAAAGATCATCCCTTCCCTCCCCAGTCTCCACCCACGGTGAACACCAGCTCTCGGGGGCGCAGAGCCACCAAGTCCGTACTGTCTTGGGTGTTGAGCAAGTTCTCTACACCCACGCGCAGATCAACAGGTCCGGGGGTCCACCCCACTTGCGCGTCCCAGAGGGCATAGGGCACACCGGCCGCCCCATCGGACATCGGACGGGCGCCTACACAGGAGATCTGCGTGCGCGCCTGAAGCACCGTTCCGGACCACATCAGGCTGCCATTGCCCACATGTGGCGCTCTGCCGACCAAGGGCTTGCCGCTGGCAAAGTCCAAGCTCTGGGTGTAGACATAGTCCAGTTCTAGGGCCCAGGGACCATCGTTCACAGAGAAGCCCAGCTCCACCCCACGGGTTCGTGCTTGGTCCACGTTCACATAGCGGTAGGTGGTGCCGTTGGTGTCAGTGACGCCTTCGTCCACGGCAATCATGTCGTGCAAACGCGTCCACCACCCGGCAGCTGACAGAGCGAAAGGACCGACTGGACGACGAAGTTCTAGGTCCACACCCTGGCTGCTCTCCGGCCCCAGCTGGGGGTTTCCTTCTACTTGGTAGCCGGCGCTGGGGTTGGAGAATCGAAGCAGCTGCTCACTGAAGCTGGGTTCGCGGAAGCCTTGACCGTAAGAGGCCCTCAGCTGCAGGGCGCCGGGGGCGTACCAGAGAGCGCTGAGTTTGGGGCTGAGGTTGCGGCCGAACTGGGAGTCAAGATCTGTGCGGAGTGCCGGAACCAAGAGCACACTGTCCGTGGGACGAAACTCAAGCTGTGCAAAAGGGGAGAGGCGGCTGCGCTGACCACGGCCGTCCAAACGGTCGGCTTGCAGCGATTGCACCAGCACGTCTGCGCCCAAGGAGACCACCCCAAGGCCCGTGGCGTGCTCGTGGAGCACCCCGCCCTCCCAGAGGTCCTCCCGGCTGCGCTCATACAGATCCAAGTCCGCGGCCTTGCGTTGATCGCTGAGGTACTGATCCAGGTAGAAACTGTATCCTGCACGGGCCGTGGTCAAAGAGCGCGCCCCCGCCCAGCTCAAGCTCATCTGGTTGACCTGGGTCTCTGTACCCACAGTCCGGTCCAGGGACGCCCCACCGTTGGCCGAATCCACCCCCTCCAGCATGCGCGCGGTGTAGGCGCTGCGAATCCGGAGCTGGGGCCCATTGTCCGGACGCCAGGCACCCGAGAGAGACAGGTCCCCTTGGCGCCACTGGTCCTGCGCTGTGTGCACCCCATCAGCGTCCATCAAGGCCTGCCCGCCATGGAGTCCCAAGTCGATGCTTCCGCTCAGCGAATCCTTGCCGCCGCTGGCACCCAGGTCCGCGTCCAGTGTGGGAGCCCCCTGTCCCAAGCTCGAGGCCACGGCCAGCTGTCCCCGCGCCCGCGGCCTTGGGCTGCCCGCTCGCGTCGTGATCTTGACCACACCACCCATCGCGTCAGATCCGTAGAGCGCGGACTGGGGGCCCTTAATGACCTCGACTTGGACGACGTCTTGGATGGAGATGCGGGACAGATCGACCGCCCCGGACGTTCTCCCCGAGAGCCGTTGTCCATCCACCAAGACCAACGTGTGCTGGGGATCCAGACCACGCAGGCTCAGCTCCGCGCCCCGATAGCCCTGCTGAACACGAACGCCAGGCAGAGTGTCCAGAGCCTCGCCCAGGTTCTGTGCCCCCATGTCGGCCAAGTCTTGCTCGTCCAACACCAGGATCCGGGATGCCACCTGATCACCTGCCCGCTTGGAAGGCGCAGAACGGACCACGAAGGCGGCGTCCGCCTCCTCAGAGGAGGTGTCAGGAGGCTCGGCGGCCCAAGCACTGACGCTAATGAGAATCATTTGCAACACGCCACCCTTTTACCGGTGGGATCTTGCTAGTGCAAGTCATTTTCAATAAGAACATTCAGGTCAGCGACCCAGGCAGCCCCCCCCGATCTCCATCCCGCCTCTCTGCTTAGGGCCGCCCTTCTGCCCGGTCGATGGCCATCCTGTACCAGGGAGAGAGCATGGCCCCCCAATCCGCCTCCGCCTCTAGCCGGCAGAGAATGCTGTACAGACCTCCCAAAGAGCGGTGCAGGTAGAGCACATCTCGGGGTGTCTGAATCTCCGGATGCCGAAGGAACTTGGGGCCCAATGTGCGCATCTTCTCCGCGACGGGGTCCGGGATGGCCCCTAGCTTGTAGGGCCCAGCGAAGGGCTTGCCGATGGTCTGGGTGAAGGACCAGAGCAGCGCTTCGGCCGCCGGGGACGGGCCAGTGAGAACCCCCATCTTGAGCACCGCGGCGCTGACCGCCTCTCGGTCCCCCTGGATCGCGGCCTCGGCGACGCGCGCATAGTCGGCCATCCAATACTCATCGAAGCGCTTGACGCAGCCAAAGTCCAAGATGCCGACTTGTCCGTCGGGCATGAACAGGTAGTTGCCCTCGTGGGGGTCAGCGTGCAGCGCCAGCAGCTCGTAGGTCATGCGAAAGAAGCTTCGGGCCAAGCTCACCGCTGCGCGGTGCTTGGCTTGGGGAGACGCCGTCTTTAGGAACTCGTCCAGGGGCACCCCAGAGAGCCTGTCCATGGTGAGCACCCTCTCGGTGCTGAGAGCGGGGTGGCTGCGCGGCACCACGATGTCGGGGTCGTCCTGGAAGGCGTCAGCGAAGAACTCCAGGTTCGCCGCCTCTTGGTAGTAGTCCAGCTCCTCCATCAGCCGATCCCGAACCTCGTCAAAGATGTCGTCGATCTCGGCTTTTGGCCGGTTCAAAATGCGGCCACTGATAAGAATTCTGCGCAGGGCAGCCAGGTCGGTGTCGACGCTGCCCTCGATGCCCTCGTGCAGCACCTTGACCACCACCTGCTGGCCGTCGTGCAGGGTGGCGGCGTGGGCCTGGGCCAAGCTGGCGGTCCCCAGAGGTGCGGGGTCGATGCTGGCAAAGTGCTGGGAGATGGGGCCATCCAGCTGACGCTCGATCTCCTCGCGAATCACTGCGAAGGGCACCGGCTCCGCTTTGTCATTGAGCTGGCGCAGAGCCACACCGACCTCGGGCGGCAGCTCCATGCCATCGACGACCTGGGCCATCTGTTGGCCCACTTTCATGGCCGCCCCTTTGAGCTGGCCCATGGCCTTTGCCACCCGCTGCGCTCCCTCGACCTGCATCTGACGGGTGTCCCGGGCGCGGTCTTCCTCTTTCTGAAAGACCCCTTTGACCTTCTGACCCAGGTAGCTGCCGCCGACCTTGGAGGTCAGGCGACCGATTCGGGCCAAGCGCGAGAATTTGGAGGGCGGGGGGGTGTAGGCCAAGGGATGCTCCAACCAGCCTAGTTCCCCAGGGGTCAGGCCTTGCGGTGGCGGCTCTCCCGCGGCATGACTCTGCGTACAGGAGTGAGAATGAGCAAGAACCACGCAGGCTTCGTCGGACCGGGCGGCATGTCCCTGGAAGAAGCTGCCCGGGTGCAAGCCGAGCTGATGCCGCACCTGGACACCGACGCGGTGGGCGCCAAGATCAACGCTGCGGCGCTGCTGCTCACCAGCCAGCGCTTCGACGACTGCATCTCGGCTTACCGGGCCATCGGCGTCCAGCATCCCGAAGAGCTGGGCACCTGCCTGGGACAGATCGGCGCCTGCTACTTCTTCAAGGGCGAATACTCCGAGGCCATCAAGTCCTACGTCAGCGCCAAGGCGAAGGGCGCGAACCCCTCCATGGTGGACGACAACATCCAGGAGGCCCAGGAGGCCCTGGCCCAGGCCAACCGCGGTGTGGCGCTTCCGACCCCCGGCACAGCCCCCATTCGCGGCACTGGGCTGCTTCTCGCAGTGCCCGTCGCCATCGGAATCCTTGTGGTGCTGACCGCGATGTGCGTCGGCGGAGCCGCCTTCATGGCGTCCTAAGAGAAATGCCCAAGCCCCCGCGTCAGAGCCGCAGCCCAGTCCCGGTACTGGCGGTCTCGGTGGCCATCGTGGTCCTGGTGCTGATGGGCATCATCGTGGCCCGTCTGGTCCTGATGTGACGGGCAGCTCCGAGCGCTTGGCCCACTCCCACATTGAGCCGTCGTAGAGCGCTGTCTCCATGCCCAACTCCCGCAACACGGCATAGCAGAATCCCGCTCGAACGCCCCCGGTACACATGGGGAGCACCGGCTCTTCAAAGCCCCGGAGCAAGGTACGCAGTTCCTGCTCCGGCAGCAGCCTGCCTGCATCATCCATGAGCGCCTTCCAGAACACGTGGCGGGCGCCTGGGATGTGGCCTCCTCTGGCCTCGCCAAAGGGCGTGGCTCCTTCGAACTCCTCCTGCGTCCTACAGTCCCAGAGAGAGTGGGGAGCCGCCTGTTGGGCCAAGATCACTTGCTCCACCCGCGCGCGCCCCTGGCCCCACTGGGGCTCAAAGTCGCCCCTCTGCGCCGGCGAGGTCAGGCGTTTCATGGGCAGCCCCGCCGCCTCCCAAGCCTGGACGCCCCCGTCCACGATGTGCACTTGGCCATGGCCCAGGTGCTCCAGCATCCAGAAGATGCGTCCCTCCTCTCCCCAAGCCTTGTCCGCCTCTCCGTAGACCACCACTGGACGGCTGGCCGAGACGCCGGCGGCCGCGATGGCCTGGGCCAGGCTGGGCAAGCCCTCGCTGAGCAACCCCGTTCGGCCTGCCCCGGCGCGATGCGACAACCACTTCAGAGACCCAGATCCGGGAATGCGCCGATGAATCCGCGCGCTCTTGCTGCGGGCGTCAATGGGCGCAGCGCCGCCTTGTATCAGCGCTTGCGCACGCTCTGGAGAGATGAAGACACCCGTCATCAAAGGTCACCGCCTGCGACTGTTTGGGGGCTCGAGGCATAGAGACTACAGCAAGGAGTTCTCCCCATGATTCTCGCCCTCCTCACTTCCCTGGCCTGCATGAGCATGGACGTCAACGCCAAGGAAGGCGCCACCGTGCGCACTGCTGAGACTGGCACCCAAGCCGCCCCACCGCCCCCTCCGGGGATGGAGGTCGCGGTCTTTGCCGGCGGCTGTTTCTGGTGCATGGAAGGCCCCCTGGAGGCGGTCAAGGGCGTGGCCACCGTGACCAGTGGCTACACCGGCGGCAAGGAGCTGCACCCCACCTACGAGGACGTGGGCTACCACCGCACCACCCACTACGAGGCCAACCGGGTGGTCTACGACCCCACCGTTGTGAGCTACGCCGAGCTGCTGGAGGTCTACTGGCACAACATCGACCCCACCCAGAGCAACGGCCAGTTCTGCGACCGAGGCGACCAGTACCGCAGCGCGGTGTTCACCTCGGACCCCGAGGAGCTCAAGGCCTTCGAGGCGAGCAAGAAGGCCGCGGCGGCCGAGCTCAACGAGACCATCGTGACCGAAGTGCTTCCAGAAGCTGTGTTTTGGGTCGGCGAGGACTACCACCAGGACTACTACAAGACCAACCCCACCAGCTACCAGCGCTACCGCAAGGGCTGCGGTCGCGATGCCCGTCTCGAGGCACTCTGGGGGCCGGGCGTGGTGCACTGACATAGGTGGGCGGCAGGAGGACCCATGTCCAAGCGCCTGCTGCCCTTTCTCTCCGGGCCTCCTGGCGCTGGCCAGCTAAGCTCAGTTGAAGCGGCCACCCACCGTCAGCATGACGCCCTGCAGCCTGGACTGAGAGATGTCGAGGTCGTTCAGATCCACGATGTCGCGGTAGTCGTAGCTCACGCGCACGTAGGCCTTTGGCGTGACGCGGTAGCTGGCGCCCACTCGCAGGTGGTAGTTCCACTGGCCGTTGATGTAGCCCAACATGGGGTCAAAGTGGCCCATGAGCTGGCCGGCGTACAGGGTGGTGTAGCTGCGCACCCCAAAGCCGTACTCCGTCTCCACATCGTTGCCTTGGGAGATCAAGAGCGAGGGCTGCAAGCCGTACATCAGCATGCCACCGGCGATGTACCCCGCCGGCCCTACGTCGGTCTCAGCGAGCCAGTCGCTTCCGTCGTTCAGGTAGCTGGTCATGCCACCGACGCCGACAGGGCCGAAGCGGGCCTGCACGTTGGCCGTTCCAGCGCCGATTCCACCCATCAGGAAACCACCGCCCCCCTCGGCAATCAAGCTCGGGGCCATGTAGTAGATGGTGTAGGGCCCCGCCTCCCGGGTGTCCTCTACGCCCTTGCGCTTGAGCACGGCCTTGGTCGTCGCCACGGCCACGCCGCCCGCGGCCACTGAGCCACCCTTGGCGACCACCCCAGCGGTCTTCTTGGCCTTGCGCTTGCGGCGCTCCTCACAGAAGCCCGGCGCCTCCTGCTTGCACTCGGCAAAGCAGCTCTTCTCGCCCTTGGCGCACTCGCTCTTGCAGCGCTTGATGTACTCGGACTCACAGGTCTCGTTCGTGACCTTGGTGCTCTCCCCGTGCTTCTGGTCCTTGTAGTCGTCCAGACCACCAGCGAGAGAGACAGAGGAAAACAGAAACAAAAACAGCGCGAGCATCGTGCACTCCAAAGGCGGACCCAAAGAACGTGCATCGGGTCCGGCTATTCAAGGGAAAATCTCCCTTTCAAACAGGACTCAGCGCACGGCCATCCAGAACTTGCCGTTGGAGGTCTGCTCCCCGCCGCAGATCGGGTACTGAATGGTGCGCGAATCCCAGCCGCTGGGGTGCGTGCCGTAGGTGGTGCTGGTGGAGTTGCAGCCGGTGCTCGTGGGGTAGTGGTACATGCCGTAGAGCATGGTGTTGCAGGAACCACAGCTGTCCGCTTCGATCACCACAAAGCCGTAGCTGCTGCTGTTGTGGGTCGACATGCAGGTGGCATCGGTGCTGTTGGTCCCAGTGCTGTCGATGTACTGGTAGTTGTAGTTGCCGATTGTATCGGTGAACCAAGTGTGGGGGCTGGTGTCGGTGTAGGTCCAGTAGTGGCTGGCCGCGTCGTCCTGGGTGGTGCAGGCGTAGAGCAGCTCGCTGACCTTCATGACCTTCTCCGCGTTCCAAATGTCGGACTGGCTGTTCAACCCGGTGGGCGCCGTCAGATTCTCCTGGACGTTGTTGGCGTATTCGCCGTCGAAGTGCTCCGCGTCCACCCGGTAGGTGATGGTCCACCCACCCCCGTCCGTCTCCATGTCGCACATGGCCTGGAAGGAGTCTTTGGGGTCTCCACCGTTGGGGTCCAGCCAATAGGTGCCAGATGGCGCCGTGGGGTCGACGGTGATGATGTCCATGCAGTCCACGCCAGGGCTGCCGGGCTCCAAGCCTGGGGTGCAGTCATCAAAGTTGGCCGGGTCGTTGTCGTCGCAATCCAAGCCCCCGCACTCCGCATCGGAGTAGCCGTCCATGTCCGCGTCGTTGTCGATGTTGCCGTCGCAGTCCGCGTCCCGGCCATCGCACTTGAGCGGCGCTGAGGGGTAGACCTGCGAGGCGTTGTCATCGCAATCCCCGCCAACCTCTGCAAAGCCATTGATCAGCTCACAGGCCTGGATGGTGTCGTCGTCCACCCCGTAGCCGTCCCGGTCCGTGTCCCGGTAGTAGGTGGTGGTCACCCCTTCATCGTCTTGGCCATCACAGTTGTTGTCGTCCAGATCACAGACCTCGACGGCGTCGGGGTTGATGGCCGCGTTGGAGTCGTTGCAGTCCCCGCCCAGCGCGGTGAATCCACCGGGCGCCACACAAGCCAAGGCGGCATCGCCCGTTCCATAGCCGTCGAAGTCGCTGTCGATGAAGAACTCGAGCAAGGCGCCTTCGTCCACTTCACCGTTGCAGTTGTTGTCCACTTCATCGCAGACCTCCTCCGCGTCAGGGTTGATGTCCGCATCCTCGTCATCACAGTCCACGCTGACGTCAAAGCCGTCGCCGTCGAGATCGCCGAGGCCGGGATCAGAGCAGGCCACCAAGGTAGCGAGGGAGAGCAAGAGGAGGGCGCGCGTGGTCATGGAGGCTCCGAAAGGCTTTCAGCCACCCTACCGTGGGACGGGCTCACCGTCCGCGAAACTTGGAATCGCTCCAGGGTCCGCTACACTGCCCAAGATGTGGCTCCTCCTCCATGCATGCACGCCGGAACCCGCCCAGGAGGCCATGGACACCAACTCGGCCGTGGTCCAAGAACCAGCCGTGCCCCAGTGGTCCGCCGAGGACGTGGAACAGGCCGCCCAGTCCGTCATGCAGGCGCCAATGCCCCGCTTGGACCACCTGACCCAAGACTACTTGGACCTGATGGCACAAGGCACCTCGGACTGCCCTGGGCTGGGCAACAGCATCAAGGACAACGCGGTCTACGGCTGCGAGACCGACGGTGGCATGTACTTCTCGGGGGTCAGCGACTACTTCGATGAGTCTCGCGAGGGCCAAGTCTACAAGAGCCTGGCCGGAGACTTTCTGATCCGAGACACGCTTGGAAACACCTTGGACTGGGGAGCCGGCTGGGAGATAACCTTCGCCGAAGGCGCCGCTCAGTTCAGGTGGCTGGGCTCGATCAACTGGTCCGGTCGACCGGCGACCAGCCAAGGCATCTCGGTTGCCCTGAGTGGCGCCCAAAATCAAGGGGTCTTCCAGGTCTCAGGCGGTATGACCCTGGCCGAAGGAATCCTCGAGCTCTCCTTGAGCCGAGACGCCGCCTGCCCACTGGGCCAAGGCACCTTCTCCATGCGAGGTCCCGACAAGCGCTGGTACCGCACGGAGTTGGACTGCAGCGGCTGCGGCACCCTGCGCTTTGAAGGCCAAGATCTGGGAGAGGCTTGCCTGGATCCCAGCCCCCTGCTGGATGCCCTTGAAGGCCCCCTGATGGACCCCGACTGGAGCATGCCGTGATGCTGCTCTTCCTGGCGCTCTCAGGCTGCACGCCGGAGCCTGATCCCGTTGAAGCCCAGGTCATTCCTCAGATCTCCGCGCCTCGACTGCTGCGACGGGCCAGCCTGGATCTGCGCGGCGTACTGCCCTCGGTGGCGGAGCTGGATGCTGCAGAGGCGCAGCCGGAGCTGGTCCAAGAGACCCTCCAACAGTGGCTGGTGGAGCCCGCCTTTCAAGAACGCCTGGTCCTGATGCTGGGAGAGCAGTGGCACACCCGGGTGGAGGCCTTCCCCATCGAGGCCTGGGACTACGATCTGGAGGACCAGGAGTACGCCTTCGAGCGCAGCGTCGGCGAGGAGCCCCTGCGCATCGCGGCCCATGTGGTGGCCACCGGACAGCCCTGGAGCCAGGTCGTGCAGGCGGAGTACACCTTGGCCAATCCCATGCTTCAGGAGATCTGGGGATTGGAGCCCTTGGAGCGCGGCGAGGGCTGGGTGCCGGCGCTGTACCAAGACGGCCGCCCCCACGCCGGCGTGCTGAGCACCAACGGTCTCTGGTGGCGCTACGACACCGATGTCTCCAACATGAACCGCCGACGCATCGCCGCCATCAGCCGCTTGCTGGTGTGCCACGACATCCTCTCCCGGCCCGTCTCCCTGGGCGAGTCCGCCAGCGAAGATGTGGAGAACGCCGTTCAGACCGACCCGGCCTGCATCACCTGCCACGCCGCTCTGGATCCCGCCGCAGCCGCGCTCTTCGGGTTCTGGACTGTCATCGAGTACTCCGAGGTGGAACACGCCAACTACCACCCCGAGCGTGAGCTGCTCTACGACCGCTATCTGGGGGTAGAGCCCGCCTGGTACGGCATCCCGGTCTCTGGACCCGAAGCCCTGGGTCAAGCCATCGCAGCCGACCCACGCTTTGACGACTGCGCCGTAGAGCGCTTCTCCGAGGCCCTGATCCGCAGACCCATCACCCGAGAGGAGCAGGCCTCGCTGGGCGCCAGCTACCAGGGCGTGGTCTTGGAGTGGCTGCCGGAGCTGCTGGCCTCGCCGGAGTACGGTGCCCAGGAGGTCCGCCTGCTCACACCGCAACAGCTGGACAGCGCCCTGCTCCAGGCCACAGGATTCTCTTGGACCCAGGACGGCACACCCATGCTGGACCTGGATGAAGGTGGTCTGCGCCAGCTCACAGGCGGTGTAGACGGCGAACAGGTCAAGGGTCCCCAAGCGGTCCCGGGCCTGACCCGCAGCCTGGTCATCCAGCGCTTGGGTGAGAGAGCGGCGCGCTCCGCTGCCAGCCAGGGCCCCATCGACATCGCCCAGTGGCACTGGCGACTGCTTGCCGAGCGCCCCACACCCGAGGAGTTGCAGGACCTGGAAGCGCTCCATGCCGCCGTCTTGGCCCAGTCCGACACCCAAAGTGCGGACGCAGCCGTGCTCACCGTTCTGATGCGCGATGCCGCCTTCGAGGCCTACTGATGCGCCGCCGTGATGTCCTCGCTGGCGGAATGGCCAGCCTCTTGCTGCCCGGACTCTGGGGCGCAAACGCCCACGCAGCCAGCGCCCAAGAGCGCTGCTTCCTCTTCCTTTACGCCGAAGGGGGCTGGGACCCTGCCGTCACGCTGACACCCATGTTCGACGTCCCTGGCGCATGGGTCGAGGAGGGCTCCCGCCTCAACTATGGCGCAGGAGACGTGCCCTATGTGGACCACGGCTCCAGGCCCGCGATGGCGGAGTTCTTCCGCCGCCACGGCGCTGAGCTGGCGCTGCTACACGGCATGGAGGTCCCCAGCATCAGCCACGAGTCTTGCCTGCGGCTGCTGCTCACCGGGCAAGCCCGCGCCCTGGATCCCGACTGGCCCACGCAGATCGCTGGCTCACCTCAAGAGCGGCCCATGCCGCACCTGGTCATCGACGGACCGGCCTTCGCCGGGAACCTGAGCGAGCGCGTGGTGCGCTTGGGCAGCGAAGGGCAGCTTCCCCTGCTCCTAGAGGACCGCTTCTCCGACGACCTCGACAACGCCAAGGTGGACCCGGAGATCCAAGCGCTCATCGACGCCTCCGTCGCACAACGAAGCGCTGCTCGGGCCGACTCTCCCGACTACCTGGCCACCCACGCCCAGGCCCACTTGGACAGCGTCCTGGGGCTCCAAGGCTTGCAGAGTGAAGCCCAAGGCCTGAGCCTGAGCCAAGGTCGACCGGGCTGCACGCGGGACTATGAGACCGACTTTGAGACCCTGTTTACTTGCTTTGAAGCAGGGCTCTCCCGCTGCGGCATGATTCGCCACAAGGGCTGGTGTGACCAGGGCTGGGACACCCACCAGCTCCATGAACGTCAGGGCATCAACTGGGAGGACCTGGGCGATGTGCTCTTGGACCTGATGGCCGTTCGCGAGCGCTTCCCGAGCGTAAAGGAGCGACTGGTGGTGGTCCTCGCCAGCGAGATGGGCCGTCATCCCCGATTGAACAACTGGGGCGGAAAGGACCACTGGACTTGGACCAGTGCAATGCTCTTCGGCGACGGCGTCCGTCCCGGGGTGGTCGGCGCCTTGGACGAGCTGGGTCAGGGACGGGGCGTGGATCTGGCCACGGGGGGCAGCGGCTCGGTGCGCCTGGGACCGCAGCACTTAGGAGACACCCTGCTGAGCTTGGGCGCCGGCGAGGTCATCGGAGCGCCGATTCAGGGGCTGCTTCTCTAGGCTCAGTCGTCCAGGTAGCCCAAGGCCTTCAGGGCCTCCCGTACAGCCGGGCTCATGTTCTCCTCCACAAAGGGTGGAGCGGCCGCATCCCAGGCCTCCAGCTGCTCGATCATGGTCTCTGAGCTGGCTTGGTCGACGATGCGGCTCTGCTCCCAGTCCAGGGTGTAGAGCCCAGAGGTGCTGACCCAGGGAGCGTTCAGCAGCAGCTTTCCTTGGGTCACCACGCCGCGCTCTGCGGTCAGGTTGTTCCAGTCCGGACCGGGACTCTCAGGCCGCGTAGCCTCCAAGAAGATGGGCACATCTTCAATGACCTCGCCGTAGAGCAGAGGACTGAGATCTCGCCCCTGGCCCAAGGCCTGGGGCTGCCCCGCCAAGGTCATCAAGGTAGGCGCCAGGTCCGAGACCGCCACGACCTGCTCGCTGACCCCTGGCGTGATGGCGTGCTCCCCAAGGCCCACGATGAACATCGGAATGTGGGTGACGGCCAGGTCCACGTCGGCGCCGTGCCCCACTGGACGAACGCGCTCCTCGTAGAACATCTCGCCGTGGTCCGCGCTCACCACCACCCAGCCGTCCTCCAGCAGGCCCTGGGCGCGCAGTCCATCGAGCAGAGCGCCGATGTTGTGGTCCATGTAGCGGACCTCGCCCTGGTACAAACCGCGCAGGTGCTCTCGCTCCGCTTCGGTGCCGCTGCGGTCTCGGATGCCCATGGCGACGGCCGCCATGCCGTCTCCCTCCCAGTCCGGCACAAAGTCCGGGTCTACGAAGGGCGCAGCCCAGTCCCCTGGCGCCTCATAGGGCGAGTGGGCATCGTAGTAGTGAACCCAGAGCAGCAAGGGCCGGCTGGGGTCCCGGCGCTCGACCAGCGCCAAAGCCCGCGCGGTGACTTGGTCTCCCGGCGCCTCGTAGCGAGGGCCCCGCTCGTTGGGCAGCTCTTCATCGTAGAGGCGAAAGCCCGACTGCAAGTTGGTGCTGGTGTCCACCGCCGAGGCCCCGATCACAGCCAGGGTGTCCCAGCCGGCCGCCTGAAGCTGCTCGGGCACCGTGGGCAGCTCGGGGTCGAGCACAAAACCGTTTCGAGGCACACCGTGCCCATGGGGATCCAGACCGCTCCAGAGCGAAGAGTGACTGGAGAGCGTGGTCGCCGTGTGGGCCAGTGCCCAGTCAAAGCGCAGCCCCTGTTCGGCCAGGGCGTCCAAAGTCGGAGAGCTCTGCTCCGGTGCGCCGTAGACCCCCAAGGCGTCGGCCCGCGTGGTGTCGAGGGTCAGCACCAAGATCAGGCCGGGATGCTCCGCAGGAATGGGCAGGACCAGTTCGGGCTCTTGGACCAACACGGGCTCACCGCAGCCATGACAAGCCAACAGGCTCAAGATCAGCATCTACTCTTCGGCTCCAGGGGCCAAGCCCAGGCCTCGCAGCATGGCCTCGATGGCGCTCTGGGAGACAGGCTTGACCAGGAAGCCCCCCATACCCGCCGCCAAGCAAGCGCGCTGGGACTCTTCACGCCCATCGGCGGTCATCGCGACGATTGGCACAGTGGAACCCCAGCCGCCGTCCCCTCGCATGGCCCGGGTGGTCTGCAAGCCGTCCAAGCCAGGCATGTGGAGATCCATGAGCACCAACCCAGGCTGATAGGACGCGATCTCGGCCAATGCGGCCTCGCCAGAGGAGCAGACCCGTACCTCTTGACCGGCACGCTCCAGGAAACGTCGCGCGACGAGCTGGTTGACCGCGTTGTCCTCGACCAACATCACGCGCAGACGCGGCAGCGGGCCTGGACTTGGGGAAGCAGCCGGCATCTGGGCAGCGGGCGCCGGCACGCGCAAGCGGAAGGTGCTGCCTTGTCCAAGCTGGCTCTCCCCATCCAAGGTCCCGCCCATCGCGTGGGCCAATCGCCTTGAGATGGCCAAGCCAAGCCCCGTGCCCCCAAAGCGGCGGCTGATCGAGCCATCGGCCTGGGTGAAGGCCTGAAAGAGCCCCGGAAGCTGCTCTCGCGCGACGCCGATGCCGGTGTCCTGAACCTCGATACTCACCCAGCCCAGCTCCACCGGCAGCACCCGAAGGCTGACTTGACCCTCCGCGGTGAACTTCAGGGCGTTGGAGACCAAGTTGATGAGCACCTGGGAGACCCGCCGGTCGTCCAGCAAGACCGTCTGCGGCAGTCTGGGGTCGACGCTCAGCTCCAAGGCCACCCCCTTCTCTCGGGCGCCGTCCGCGAAGAGCCCGCCCACGCCTGTGAGCAAGTCCTCGAGCGAGGTGGCGATCGGATGAATGGTGAGTTTGTCCCTACCCAGTCTGGCATAGAGCAGGAGATCGTCAATGAGCTGCAGCAGGCCCTCACCTGAGCTTTGAGCCAGGGTGAGAAGCTCTCGCATCTCCTCGATGTCCCCGCTCTCCATGGCCAGGGATCCCAGACCGAGTACGCCGTTTAGAGGTGTGCGGATCTCGTGGCTGACGGTCGCCAGGAACTCGGTCTTGGCCTGGCTAGCAGCCTCGGCTGCGACCCTCGCCTCTTCAAGCTGATCCAGAGTTCGGTACTGCTCGGTCAGGTCGGTGGCGACGACCACCAGATGAGGCCGGCCCTCCAAGACCAGTCTGCCAACGCTGATCGAGAGGCGCCGGGTGCCGCGCTCCTGGTTCCAGCTGATCTCTCCCTCTGCCGCCTCACCGCTCGCCAGTACCAACTGGGAGACCGCTTCAAAGCGGTGGCTCTCAGGAGGGAGGATGATCTCACTCATCAGGTGGCCGACGGCCACAGAGGGCGACATACCCAGCAGCGCCTGGGAGCTGGGGTTGGCCAAGATCACCCTAGAATCACCATCTAGGACCAGTGTGGGCAGCGGCAGGTTGCTGAGTACCCCCTGAAGGAAGCCAATGGAGTCCTCCAGGGCCTTCTGGCGTGCGCGAATGAAGGAGACGTCCAGGGCCTCCAACAGGAGCAAGCCCTCTGGCTCCAAGGGGTCGGGCACCCGGGTGATGGTCAACTCCAACCAACGCGCCCCCTGCACACACCGGCAGGACAGGGTCTCTCGATCCAGCTGCCCCTGCCGCCGGGACGCCAAGAGCTTGGCCAGGTCATCGGGGTCCGTGACCAGCTCACGGAGGTGGGCCAGTGGTCCAAGGAGCGTGTCGGCGGCGGGGTTCTGCTGCAGCAGCGTGCCGTCTAAGAGGCAGAGCATCACAGCTTGGGGCGAGTGGGCCCAATGCCCCATCTCTCGCACGGAATGGGAGCTGAGCTCTTGTGGATCGGGCCAAGCCTCCACCAAGGCCACAAGGCGCCCCTGCCAGAGCCCTGGACGCACTGTCACCCGGGCCTGACGCTTGATCCCCCGAGGGTGGAAGGTCTGGACCATGCTGACGCGCTCGCCAGATTTGAGACGGGCGAAGATCTCACTGAGCTGCCGCAGGTTCCGGGCGCTGGGTTTGCCCAAGCTGCGCGCGGAGAACTCCTCCAAGCTGGGACTCAACCAGAACTGACGCCCTGCAACATTGGCCCAAGGGTGTGTGTAGGTCTGCCGGTCCAGGATCCACATCGGCGTGGAGAGCCCCTCCAGAAGCGCCAGCGAAGCACCATCCAAAACGATGGGCTGGAGCTGTTGTTCCGACACGGGAGCGCCCCCTAGCTGTGATCCAAGACCTTGCTCAGGAAGAGGCGTCGGTCGGTGGTGACGTTTCCATCGAGCCGCCGACTTGGCACCTCCATGTACACCCCAATATCGTCAAAACCCAGGTCCATATAAAGCTCATACCCCGCATGGCGTGTCGCGGAGGTGCGCAGGACCGCGTGGGAGTATCGACTGTCGATGCGTCTCAGGCGCTCATCGATCAGCGCCCGGCCCAGCCCCAGCTTGCGGTATCGCGGCAGGACGCCCAGCTCGGACATGTAGAAGCTGTGCTGCACAGGGAGCAGCCCTTGCATGTGCCTGGACACGTCGATGCGGCTGGCCAGAGGCACGGCAAAACCAAAGCCCACCACCTGGGTCTCACCACGCACGGCGAGCAGCATCAGGTGATCCGTGGTGTCCAGGGTGCGCTTGAGCACCGACTCGGCCTCGTAGGGGTAGAAGACCTCCCGATAGGGCGGGGCGGTCCACACGGTCTGGTACGCGCCCACAAAGCTAGAGCGGTAGGGCATGGCGTCTTCGGCGCTGCGCACACGAATCAGGCGAATGCTCTCGCCAAAGGTCGGCAGCGGGGGGGGCTCAGACAAGGTCGCACTCACTGGGGAGAAGGGTTCTCCCCGATCATGCCGCAAAGCTGGCGCGAACCAAGACCCCCGCGGGTGTTTGCTGCACAGAAACCGAGAAGGGAGCGCCACCTAAGGCCTCATGGGCCCGCGCGACTTCGCCGTCCAGGCGGAGCGTGATCTCGGGGCCCTGGATGTCCAAAACCTGGATCTCCCTGGGGTTTAGGGCCATTCCCTGCCCCAGTGCCTTGAGCACAGCTTCCTTGGCAGACCAGGCCACAGTCACCCGGTAGGGGTCCCCTGCCAGAAGTGCGCTCTCCTGCTCCGAGAACCACTCCTCCACAAAGGATGGGTGGCGCGCCTCGACCTGCTCTAGGTCCACACCCACACGCTCTCTACGGGAGGCCCAAGCGACCGCATGCCCACCGGAGTGGCTGATGCTGACCAAGGGCCCCGGCTCTTCATGGATCAACACCGATGGCGCCCCCGAGGCCAGAGTTCGGATGTCCACCTGCCCAGGCTCAGCCCCTGTGAGCTGACAGACCGCGCGCTTGGCGGCGATGCGCCCTGCGATGCGATCCGCCTGGCGCTTGGCGGTGCCACGGGCACGCAGCAGAGCGATCTCTTGGCCGCTCAACCACTGACTTGGGTCCTCGCCGACACGGGCATTGCCCAGGGCAGCGTCGGGACCAGCGGGACCTGAGACCACCACAGCGGACCCAAAGGCCGACTCCTCCCATCCTTCCTCTGGCGGAGTAAAGCGCTCCCGGTCTGGCAGTGGGCCCTTCTCCACCATGCGGAAGCCACGGACGCTCATCAAGCGCCCGTCCTCGCCATTCACGTCTACGTCGTAGGCGCCGTCATCACGCAGCTGGGCGGTGAGCGTCAGATCTTCGCCGTCTCGCACCTCCCGCGCCATCCAGACGGTGTCCACGCTGGCCGGCAGAGCCAAGACATCCTGGGCGACCATCGCGTGCAGTCCAGCGGCCTGGAAGGCGGCTTCCAGAGCCAGGGGCGAGGTCATCAGCCCTTCAGCGATGTAGCTGTGCTCCACACGGGCGGACGCCGCCAGACCGTCTCGGGTCACCGCGTCTGCACCACGCAGGACTTGGAAGGCCGGACCGTGGAAGAAGCGCCGGTAGATCTCACCGCGGCTGATGGACTCCTCGGGGAAGAAGGCCGGGGGCATAGAGCTGAGCTCCGGCTTGCCCTCGAGCAACACAGTGGCGCGAAAGTGCTCGCTACGCAGGCGCTTGCCAGCGCGGGTCACACGCTCGGAGACCAAGACACACTCCACACGCCCATCTGGCGTAGGCCGAGCGCGCATCTCCAGCTCGCAGGGCTCTCCGCGGTAGAGCTTGACCGGCTTCTCAAAGACCACGTCTGCCACGCCCACATAGCTCAGACCGGGGCGCGCCAAGCTGGCGGCCGCAGCCATCAGCTCCAGACCCATCACGCCGGGCAACACGGGCACCTTGTCGATGGCGTGGTCCAGGATCCAAGGGGCCCGGTCTTGGTCCAAGGTGTAGCGGGCCACGACGATGTCGCCCTCGTGCTCCACGCTGTCCAAGAGCGGATGGTTGGGACTGGGGACCAGCTCACCGAGCTTTCCGGCGACCACGACCTCGCCTTCCACACCGGCCGCAATGAGGTCCACCGCAAGGGATGCGCCAGCCTGAGCGGGCAGCAGCTCTACGCCGCGGGCCTCCAAGAGGTTCTGCATGCCGCCACGAACGGCCATGCCCACACCGCCCCAAGCGGTCCAGTCCACGTGAATGGAGTGGGGCCGGGACAGACAGATCTGAGCCATGGCCTCGTTTGCAGCCGAGTAGTCGACCTGTCCTGCGTTTCCAAAGCGTCCGGCGACGGAGCCCATGGACAGGAACCAAGCATCTGGCCCCATGGCCTCAACCAAGGTCAGTCCGCCCACAGCCTTGCCGTCAAAGACACGGTGAAAGGCATCCTCGTCCTTGTCCTGAATGAGGCGGGACTCCTCCACGCCAGCACCATGGATGCAGCCGTCGATGCGGCCATAGGAGTTCTGGACCTCGGCGACCAGATCCCGCACGGCGCTGGTGTCCGCCATATCGCAGGTGCGGTACTCGGCCGTAGAGCCCATGCCACGGAGCTCCTCGACGGTCAGTCGAATCTCCTCCGCCTTGCGCAAGCGGTTCAGCTGACGCTCGATCTGCGCTGGGGTAGCGCGCTCACCGGCTGCCTTGAGCTCGGCACGGATGCGGTTCTTCTCGGCCTTCTCGTCCAAGGGCTCTGTTCCGGCGGGAGAGCGGCCGACCAAGACCAAGGTCGCTGGGGCGCGGCGGGCAAACTCAGCGGCCACCCGTGCGGTCACACCTCGGCCACCACCGGTGACAATGACCACCTGATTGGCGCGAGGACGGGCCATCGCTGGAGGATGGTCCTCGACGGCCAGCTCGATGACGGTGCGCAGCCCCTCGTAGCCGTGAAAGACCTCCACGGTGCCGTCGTGGGCCGCCAGCTCCTGACAGAGCAGCTCCGCGATGCGCTCTGGCTCAAGCTGCGGCGAGACGTCGACCACCCGGGCGCTACAGTCCTCCCACTCACGGCCCAGGGCCTTGGTGAATCCGGCACGGGAGCCGTCAAAGAAGGCTTGGTCAGGGGTCATCCCGTCCAGCTCCCCCATCATGGTCAGGCAGATCCAGTCTCGAACGCCAGTCTCAACGTGGGATTTGGCCAGGCGGAAGGCGCTGATCACGTCGGCGGCCACATCGACGACAGCGTCGACCGAGCCTGCACCCTCGGCGCCCTCCATGATTGCACCGCGCTCGCTCAGGGCCTCGACCATCGCGTCGGCGACCGGGCCATCGCCCAACACCATCACCACACGCCCTTGCAGGCTGCCCTCCAGGCTCAGGGGCCGGGACAGACGCACTGGGCGTCGGATCCAGAAGGTCGGCGGCAGCTCGCTCATCGGGTCGCTGGTGTTCTCTTCGCTTCCGATGTCCTCTGCCTCAGGCAGAGGACCCGTACTGCCCGAGGTGACGCGCTCACCCAACCACTCGGCCAGGCTGCCCAGGGTGGGGTAGTCCGCCAGAGAGAAGGAGTCGTCGCGCTGGACGCCAAAGTGGTCGCGCACCTCGGAGAAGATCTCCGCCTGCTTGACCGTGTCGATGCCCAGATCGGCCTCCAGCTCGTAGTCCGGATCCAAATCCTCCTCCTCGTAGCCGGTCTTCTCGCCGATCACGTTGAGCAGGTGGGAGAGGACAGCGGCGTGGTCTACACCGGCTGCGGGGGCCTCTGCAGCCTCTGCTGGAGCAGCTTGGTCGACCGTCTCCGCCAAGGAGGCCAGCTCGTCCGAGGCCTGGGCCTCGCCACCCATCTGGGCGCTCAACCAGCCGGCCAGCCCGCGCACAGTCGGGTAGTCCGCCAAGGAGAAACTATCGTCTCGGCCAATGCCGTAGTGATCCCGCACCTCGGAGAAGATCTCCGCCTGCTTGACCGTGTCGATGCCCAGGTCGGCTTCCAGCTCGTAGTCTGGGTCCAAGTCCTCGGGTCCGTAGCCGGTCTTCTCGCCGATCACGCCCATCAGGTGCGTGAGCACATCAGCCGCCGGCGCAGCCGCCTTGGGGGCAGCGGCGACTGGAGCAGCCGCGATGACCTTGGGAGCGGCAGCGGGCGCCGCCCGCTTGGCTTCGACCACCTCGCCCTTGGCCTTGAGGGTGCGGTCTTCCAGCACCAGCTCCGGCTTGGCGATGCCGGTGACCTTGGAGAGCCAAGCGGCCTGAACGGAGGCGTTGGCGACGCGCTGGTCGCCGTCTGCGATCTTGCGCCACAGGCCCAAGGAGAGCTGCGAGCCAAAGCCCGCCGCCAAGCGCAAGGCGTACTTGGCCCTGTGACTGCCACCCTTGGACAGGTTCAAGTCACCCAGCTCGGGGTCGGGCTGCAAGAGGTTGGGGATGGGCGGGGTGCGCCCGTACTGCAGCGCCTTGATGGCGATGGCGTCTTCGATGCCGGCGCCCATGGGGTGCCCGGTGAAGCCCTTGGTGTTCGTGATGATCACCTGGTTGGCGCTGGCCCCAAAGGCGGCCCGCAAGGCCGCGATCTCGGCGGCGGAGGAGCCACCTCGGGCAGGCGTATAGGTCTCGTGGGACATGAACAGCGCCTGGCGCCCCATCTCAGCCGGAGTGATGCCTTCGCTCTGGGCGCCCTGGGCGACCAAGGTGGCCACCTGCTCGGCGATGTGGTCCAGGTTCAAGCGCGTGCCGTGGAAGGCCGAGTTGGCGGTGCTGGAGTTGACCAGCTCCGCGATGGGTACGATTCCACGGGCGCTGGCGGCGTCCTCGGTCTCGATGATCATGCCCACAGCGCCCATGCCCAGGATCATGCCGTGGCGACGGGCGTCGAAGGGCAAGGCTGCGTTCTCGACCTTGTCCTCGGTCGTGGCTGCGCCGGCGGCCAAGAAGCCGCTGCCCATCCACTCCAAGAGCGCCGGACTGGTCACATCGTCGGCGCCGACGATGATGACGCGCTTGCAGCGTCCCAGGCGGATCCAGTCCTGGGCCAGGCCCACCGCTTGGGTGGTGCTCGCACAGGCGGAGTTGACCTGGGTGTTCGGTCCCCGGGCGCCGACCAGCTGGGCAAACTGGCTGTGCCCCATCGCCAAGACCTGGAAGAGGAAGCGCCGGTCAAAGTGACCGTTGGCGTCCAAGCCGCCCCCCGTCAGCTTCTCAGCCATCAGGTTGTAGCCAGGGAATGCCGAGGCGAAGATCACGCCGGTCTCGTCCCGCAGGGGCTCGGGCAAGGCCCAACCGGTCGGGACCTTCTTGCCGGTGGAGGTCTCGTGGTAGGTGCGCACCAGGGGAATCTGGGCGTCGCGCAGAGCCTCCAAGCCGGCGGCGATGGCCAGCTGCGTGGCCCGGTCAAAGGCCACACTCAGGCGCTCGGGCACGCCGTACTCGCCCACATCAAAGTGCTGGGCCTGGCCCGCCAGACGGATGACTTGGTCATCGTTCTCGACGGGCAGGAAGCTGCCTTGACCGGAGGCATCCTTGACCACGCGCACGATGTTCTTGTCGAGGAAGCGCTTGCGGTACTCGGGGTCCACCGGCGTGATGCGGTTGTCGCCACGCAGGATGCTGGCGATGTTGTCGTCGTCAAAGACCTGGGTGCCGCCGGGGAGCCCTACGGAGGCGCCAGTACAGACCACGCGCACCTGCTGGGGCATGGGCTGAAGGGCCTGGGTGGCTTGGACCACGGGGCTTGGCGGCATCAGGCGCTGGGCCTGCTTGAAGCTGGCCTCGAGCAGGTTCTGAACCATGGGCAGCATGGCCTGAGCGAAGAGCTCGGCGTCGGCGCCCTTCAGGCCCATCTTGGCGGCCTGGGTCAGGAAGCGGGCGACGGCGTCGTCGGAGACAATGGCCTCGGCTGTGGGGGCAGACAGGCGAGGTGCTGGGGCGGGGGCGCCGCCTCGTGGTTGCGTGGCCACGGCTGGTGCGGAGCGATCCCATCTGGGCTCGAACTGACCCAAGCGGCTGGCGAAGTAGTCCACCAGATCGCGGATGGAGTTGTGGTCCGAGAGCAGAAAGCCGGACTCGCGCTCCAGCTTGAAGGTGGTGCGCAGCTCTGCGACCAGCTCGGCCTGACGCACCGTGTCGATGCCCAGGTCGGCCTCCATCTCCAGATCATTCTCCAGAGAGTCGGCGTCCAAACCGGCCCGTCGGGCGATGGCCTCCTTGACGGTGTCGATGACGAAGGGCGTGGCCTGGAGCTGCCCGCCGGAGCTCTTCGAGGCCAATGCCAAGGCCTCGGAGGTGGCCAAGCGGGGGCGTGGGTCCTGGAGGTAGTCCACGATCTCGGTGCCGGCGCTCTGCTTGAGCGGGAAGCCCAGAACGATGAGCGCAGCCAGGGCGTCGCGCAGAGAGCGCTCCCCCCCCACCTTGGGGTGGTTGGTGTTGAAGGCGCGGTGTGGCCGGCCCTTGAGGATAGTGGAGATCATGCCGGCCAAGGCCCGCTTGGGACCGATCTCGACAAAGATGCGCGCGCCCTCGGCGTACATGCGCTCGACCTGGTTCACCCACTCCACAGGAGCGGCCACCTGCTTGGAGAGCAGGTCGATGATTTCAACGGGATCGGTGGGGTACCAACGCGAGGTCACGTTGGAGGTGATCGGCCGCACAGGGGAGACGATCTTGACGCGCTGCAGCACCTTCTTGAGGGGTGCGCTGGCGGGGGCCACGATGGCCGAGTGGAAGGCGTGGGAGACCGGCAGGGGCACCACGGTGATGTCCCGGGAGCGGAAGACCTCGCTGGCGGCTTCTACCGCCAAGGTGGCTCCGGCAATGACGGTCTGCTTGGGGGAGTTCTTGTTGGCGGCGATGACGTAGCCTTCGACTTCGGCCAAGACCTCGGAGACCACCTCGGCGCTGGCGGCGACGCCGGCCATGGCCCCTGGATCCTCGATCTTGATGCCGGCCATCTCCTTGCCACGCGCGGTCACGGCCTGCATGGCGCCGTGGTAGTCGGTGACGCCAGCGGCCACCAGGGCGGGGTACTCGCCCAGGCTGTGGCCAGCGACCATGTCGGGGAAGAGCCCAAAGCCCGAGAGCACCCGCAGCAGGCCGATGTCCATGGCCATGGTGACGGGCTGCGCGATCTCGGTGGCCCGGAGCGCGATGAAGCTCTCCTTGGGGTCCTCGGAGATGCCCTTGATGTAGTCGATCAGAGAGCGGCCCAGCTCGGGCACAGCGATCTCATCGGCCTCGGCGAAGGCGCCGGCGACCAGGGGGTACTTGTCGAAGAGGTCCAGGCCCATGCCCAGGTACTGGCTGCCCTGGCCGGTAAAGCAGAAGGCCAGCTTGCCATCGGCGGGGGTGTCTTCCAGGTGGATGTTGCGCATGCGCAGCAGCTCCCAGCCCTTGCCCTTGGCTGCTGCCTTGCGGATCTTCTCGATCTGGCTGAGCTGCTCAGCGCGGTCGTTGAAGGCCGCCGAGACGCGCAGTGGCAGGCTGGGGTTCCATGGAGCCGCCTCGCCGCGCTCGATCTTGTCGAGGTTGGCCAAGAGCTCCTGCACGTCCCGCCCAGAAGTGGCCCAGATGCCGTCGGGCAGCGCCGCGGTCTTGGGGAGGGTCACACTGGCCGCGCTGACGGGCTTGGGGGCCTGGGCACGTGGCTGGTGCTCCTGGAGCACGGCATGGAAGTTGGTGCCGCCAAAACCAAAGGCCGAGACACCGGCGTAGCGGGTCCAACCATGGGTCTCCCAAGGCTCGGCCTGGGACTGGACTTGCAGAGGCACCGACCCCATGGGCAGGTCTTCGCGGGGGGTGCGGTAGTTGATGCTGGGCAACAGCACCTTGTGGTGCAGGGCCAAGGCCACCTTGATGACGCTGGCGGCGCCTGCAGCGGACTTGAGGTGCCCGATCTGACTCTTGACGGAGCCGATGCGGATGGGCCCACGGGCGCCGCGGCGGCCGCTGCCGATGACGTCGGAGAGCGCGGTGGCTTCGATCTTGTCGCCCACGACGGTGGAGGTGCCGTGGCACTCGACCAAGTCGACCTCGACCGGGTCCAGGTTCGCTTCGGCGTACGCGCGGCGCAATGCTCGGCGCTGGCCTTCGATGTTCGGAGCTGTGATCCCCTTCCCCTTCCCATCGGAGCTGGCGCCCATGCCGCGCAGCACGGCGTAGACCTTGTCCCCGTCACGCTCGGCGTCGCTTAGACGCTTGAGCACCAGGATGCCGGCGCCCTCGCCCATCACAAAGCCGTTGGCCCCGGCGTCAAAGGGGGAGCTGCGGTCGTGAGAGAGCGCGCCAATGGCCGAGAACTTGGCATAGGTGGGCGCGTCCATGGAGCGGTCGGCGCCACCGGTCACAGCGACATCGTAGTCCCCGTCTTGTAGGCCCTTCATGGCCGACTGGATGGCCGCCATGGAGCTGGCGCAAGCGGCGTCCACGGTGAAGTTGGGCCCGCCCAAGTCGAAGGCGTTGGTCACCCGACCGGCCACGACGTTGGAGAGCTCTCCTGGCATGGAGTCTTCGGTGATGGGCGGCAGCGTGGCTCGGAAGTCCGCCTCGAAGGCGTTCAGGAGCGCGGTCTGCTGGTCCTGAGGGAGGGCTCTGACCTCTGCGGTCTTGGAGAGCACCTCGCGCATGGTCAGGGTGTAGATGCGCAGCGCGCTCTTGTCTCTGGAGTCGTTGCCGCCCATCGCGTTGCCGAGAATCACAGCGATTCGGGAGCGGTCCACCTTGGCGTCCTTGCCCAGGCCTGCATCCTCCAGGGCCTCCTTGACGGCCACCAGGGTCATCTGCTGCACCTGGTCGATGAAGCTGGCCATCTTGGGTGGGATGCGGAACTCGCGCGCCTTGAACTTGAAGTCGCGTACAAAGCCGCCAATCTTCGAGTAGGTGCGGTCCGGGATGCCACGCTCATTGACCCAATACAGGTCCGCATCCCAGCGGTCCTTGGGCACCTCGATGATGCTGTTTCGGCCGGTGCGCAGGTTCTCCCAGAAGGTGTCGATGTCTGGGGAGTCGGGCAGAACACAGCCCAAGCCCACGATGGCGATGGCCTCGCCGCTGTGGTTGCTGGGTCCGGTCTCCTCGGAGAGGGGCATGGGCACGTCCGGCAGCACTGGGGCGGCTGGCTGAGGGGGAGCGCTCGCCACGTCGCCTTCGAAGGCAGCGCGGGCGGCCTCGAGCTCGGAGATGGGGGCTGCCACTGGCTGACCGGTGGCCAGGGCGCCGACCAGAGGGGCGCCGGCGACAGGCAAGCCTTCCCAAGCGGCGAGCTGCCAGAGCACGCCGGAGCCGACGTTGCCGCCGGTGGTCGCGATGACCGCTGTGCCATTGCTCGCCCGCAGTGCGCTGAGGCTGCGTCCCGCCGCGCCGGCTTGGGTCCAGGCGCTGGCCACTCCAGCGCGCGCCCGAGCGTGGCTCATCGCGCTGCTGTAGGCCCGCAGGATGCCCTCCAAGCTCTCGTGGCGCTGAAGCAACCCGGCAGCCAGGGCCAGTCCCTGACCAGCAGGGAAGGCCTTGCCCACGTCGTCGTCTGCGCGGTCCCAGCTGGCCCAGAGGGTGTGGGGGTCCTCCCCTTCCGCCAAGCGGCGCACGATCGGGGACAAGCTGGAAGCGGTCACCCGTACGCCAGCGACCACGCGCGAGGCCAGGTCACCGCTTCGCAAAGCCTTTGCCCGCAGGTGAGGTCCCAGAAGCTCAGGCAGCGCGTAGAGCTGCTCCCGGATCAGGACACCCGCCGCCCCCATGGCCACGGCCGAGGCTGCGGTGTCGGGGCCCAGGCCGGCCTCCAGCACGCAAGAGCCCTTCTGCAACGCCAGCATCTCCAGTCCGTCCTGCTCTCCGCAGAAACCGCCCGCCTCGCGCCCACGCAGTACAATGCCCTCAATGCCCTCGGGCGCGGTCATGGGCTCCGCCGACTCCAGCCAGGTGCTGCGTCCAGGCACCGGATCGGCGCTCCCTGTGAGAAGAACTCCCTCCTCACCTACTGGCTCCTGCCCCGGCTGAATGCGCACCCAGGCGCCCTCTGGCCACGGGCTCGGTGCTTGCCCGCCCTCGCTCAGATCGATCACCGGAGTCCCGCCTGCAGCGCGCACACGGGCACACAGGCCGGCAGCGCGAGGAGGGAGCAGAACCAGGAGATGGGGGGTCTGGGAGGACATGAGCACCTAGGCAGGAGAGGTGGCAGTGCGTAGCGAACTACGCAGCACAGAGAGGGGACGGGACTCGCAGATCACGATCTTAGCGTGCTCTGTGAATCGGGCATGGGTGGATGCCCGGCCACCAGCAAGGCCCGTGCCATCTCCCAGCGCGCAGGAGGGCCGCGCGGGTGGACTGCGATAGGCTGCGGCATGGCCACCTACCGTGATGATTTCTACCGCCTCCCCGCGCTCTACGATTTGGAGTACGCCAAGCACACCGAAGACCTAGCGTTTTACGGAGAGCTGGCGAAGAAGGCTGAGCGCGTGCTCGAGCTCGGCGCAGGTACCGGCCGCGTGACCCAGGCCATGGTCGATGCAGGGGCCACGGTCGAGGCCGTTGACCTGAGCCAACACATGCTGGACCGCCTCACACAACGCTTCGCCAGCCAAGGGCTCTCCCACCGGGTCAACACCCGCATGGCCAGCTTCTTGGAGCTCCCAGACGGCCCACAGGTGCCACTGGTTGTGCTGCCTTTCAACACCATCCACCACGTCTACACCGGCAAGGACGTACTCCGGGTCTTTGAGCGCGTGAAAGCCCGCCTACTCCCCGGCGGCACCTTTGCCATGGACATGCTGGTGCCGGATCCGGCCTTCTTCGACCGAGATCCAGACGGGGTACACGAGCTCCGCCACTTCCCAGATCCGGACGGCGGAACCCTAAAGACCTGGGAGAACGGCTGGTACGACCCGATCACCCAGATCAATCACGTGCGCTACCACTACCTGCGCGCCAACGGCACACGCCAGCTGGTTCAAGTGCCCATGCGCATGTTTTACCCAGCTGAGTTCCTGGGGCTGGTTGAGCAGGCAGGCTGGAAGATGCTGCGCTGCGACTCGGACTTCAAAGGCACCCCATTGGCCGCGGGTGCACACAAGCTCATCTTGGTGCTGCGCAACTAGCGCCTCGGCAGCCTGAGAGCCGGCGCAAGCAGAGGGAGCAGAGGGAGCAGAGGGAGCAGAGGGAGCAGAGGGAGCAGAGGGAGCAGAGGCAGCAGAGGCAGCAGAGGCAGCAGAGGCAGCAGAGGCAGCAGAGGCAAGAAAGGCCCGCCGTTTGGCGAGCCTTTCGAGAAGCGGCTTTCCCGCTCAGGATGCGCGGTAAAGACCGGGCCTCCTCAATGCCGAATGTGGGGGGGGGGGACGCACTCGGCACAACATGGAGGAGGTCCCGGTCAGAACCTCACGGGGCGAGCCCCGCGTTTACACCTGCTTTATACAAGGCAGGTGATGAAGCGTCAATAAAAAAGATGCAAGCGATCTGAAAGCGCAGGGCGCGCCCTCAGCCCTAAATGGGCTCGTTCTGACCGCAGATCTCGGTCTGGTTCCGCTCGATCAGCTCTTCTTCCAAGCTGTCGTAGGTCCACTTGTCTCCACGAATCTCAGGGACGTCAAAGGTTCCCTGAACGACCATGGCGCTGGCGGAGTCGTAAGACACCAAGTGAATCTGGAATTCACCCTTCGCGCTTCCGCCGACTTCCAAGTTGGAGCCATCGGAGATGATCACGTAGTTGGGACTGCGGTAGACCCAGCTGTCCAAGCCAGTCTTGAGGCCGTCACGGGTACGCCAAGCGTTGTCTTCGACGCGGAAGTTGAAGTCGGCGTAGAGGTCCGGATCCATGCCGGTCCAGAGGTTCGCGTTGCTCGACCACCAGTCAGCCTGGGCCTTGGCCTCTTCGGCAAAGTCAGCGTAGAACTCATCGGTCGCGGTGAACACCGTCACCGAAGGCAAGTTGTCCGGCACATCAAGCTGGTAGATGTAGTCGAAGTCACCGGTACCAACGGACGAGAAGTTGTCCGCTGCAAAGCGGGCCGCGGCGAAGCCACTCAACCACTCCTGCGGCAAGGTCCAGACAACATCCTCGTTGTCGGGGTTGACCTGGTATGCGCCAGCGTTGAGGTAGTAGATGCTCCCCTCTTCGTCGGCAGACATCTCGGCGGTCCAGTCACCCTGGTCAAAGTCGATCAGTGTGGGCTCTCCTGGGTCATCAAGCTGCTCCAGGTTGTCCAATGCCGAGAGGCAGTCTCGGTCGTCGCTGTCGACGTCACCGTCTCCGTCATCGTCGGTGCCGTTGTTGCACTGGGCAACGTTGACGGCTCCGTCTTCCAGACCATTGGCGCTCAGGAAGCAGTCGGGGTCCTCGATGTCTACGTAGCCATCGGAGTCGTTGTCCAATGAATCTGCACACTCATCGGCGCGCTCAAGGCGGGTACCAGCGTTCAAGCACTCTGGATCGTCAGCATCCACGTCACCGTCGCCATCGTTGTCCAAACCGTCGGCGCAGTCGCTGGCCACAAAGCCTCGCTCGTAGCCCAAGGTGCTGCAGTCCAAGTCGTCAATGTCGGTCCAACCGTCACCGTCGTTGTCCAGACCGTCCAAGCAGGTGTCGGTGGTCAACTCAGCCACATCCAGGCTGTTGAGACAGTCAACGTCCAAGGCATCGGTGTCGCCATCGGCATCGTTGTCCAGGCCGTCTGCGCACTCGGTCAGCTCAACGGTGAGCTCAAAGCCACCGTACTGACAGCCGTCGTCGTCAAGGTCGACCCAAGAGTCGCCGTCGTTGTCCACGCCATCATCACAGTCACTGCCGCCTGGCAGGTCGTCCTCGATGAGGCGCTTGGCATCTACGCAGCCTGGGTCAAGGGAGTCAACGAGGCTGTCGCCGTCGTTGTCCACGCCGTCATTGCAGGCGCTTCCCTCGTAGCCAGTCTCACGCACACCGCCGTCCTGGCAGTCAGGGTCGTCCAAGTTGACCCAGCCATCTCCGTCGTCGTCCACGTCGCCGTCATCTTCCTTGCAGCTTCCGCTGACCAGAGGACCCTCAACGCCCTGAAATGCGTTTCGGCAGTCGGAGTCGTCGGCATCGATGGTGACGTCGATCTCGGGGTCATTGTCGGGATTGTCGAGGGCCAAGTCGTTGTCGATGCCGTCGTTGCAGCCGTAGAGGCCAAAGAAGGAGTCGTCTTCGACGAAGCCAAGAACACAGTCGGGGTCCTCGTCGTCGACGTAGCCGTCGCCGTCGTTGTCGGTACCGTCTGTGCAGGTCACGTCCAGTGGGTCTTCGCTGGCGTTTGCATCAATGCAGTCCACGTCGTCCGCGTCGATGTCTCCATCACCGTCGTTGTCGACGCCGTCGTTGCACTCGCTCAGGCTCCAGCCACCCTCGTCGCTGTACTCGCCACAATCGGGGTCCTCGGAGTCCACCCAGCCATCACCGTCGTTATCCGTCTTGTCAGAGCAGACGTTTGCGGTACGGGGAGCAGAAGTACTCTCGACGGTGTCCAGAGCGTCTCCGCAGCTGGCGTCGTCGTTGTCAACGTCACCGTTGCCGTCGTTGTCAAGGCCATCGTTGCACTCTGTGGCGACGAAGTTGCCCGTCTCGCTGCCCTCGAACTGGCAGTCAGGGTCAGAGGAGTCAGTCCAGCTGTCTCCGTCGTTGTCGACGTTGTCCTCGCAGGAGACATCGCTGCTTTCGTTGTCGTCAAAGCCACTGGTGCAGTCCGCGTCGTCGGCGTCGATGTCGCCGTCGCCGTCGTTGTCGATGCTGTCGTTGCAGTCACAGACGCCGGTGCAGTTGAGAAGCTCGATGGGCGCGACCGAAGAGAAGCCGGACTCGTAGCCGCCGAACACGCAGTCGGGATCGTCAGCATCGAACCAGCCATCGCCGTCCTCGTCCTGAGGCTCACCGTCCAGCGTGTAGCAGGTGTCTCCACTCTGGATGCACTCTACGGGCTGGTAGTTGGGATCGATCACGAAGGCGATGCGGAAGTCTTCCTTTCCGCCAGCCAGCTCCTGGTGAAGGGTGATCTGGAAGTCACCCTCCGAGGTCATCACCGCTTCGCTGCGCCAGGTGTCGAGCTCGCCTTCCTTGAGAAAGAAGGAGTCGTTCATCAGCCAGTTGAAGGGACCCTGGTAGTCCAGAGGCTGGATGTAGTCGTAGAGCTCGCTCTCGTAGTTCGGCATCGCGCCAACATCGTCCAGCGGCACACCACAGAGTGCGTCTTCCGCCCGGTCCTCGCTGAAGTCAATACAGTCGATGAACGGAGCCTGGTCCACGCCAAGGATGCCCTCTGCGATGGTCGCGGAGGAGTTTGCCGCCAACCACACGTGGTAGGTGCCCTCGACCTCAACATCGTTGGGGGTACAGGCGGTCGCGGCAAGGGCCAGGAGCAGGAGCCCTGGGGCAAGGCGAGAAGACGTACGCATGCAGAACCTCGGAGCCCACTTCGGGTGGGCGGACATAGCCGTATAAATGACGCTGGGGGGCGGGGTCAAGCGCCTCCCCCCGTAGAAGCAGCGATCCCTCGCTCATGATCCGCGTATCGCCAAGAGAAGCCGAGTTCGTCTTTCAGACGCTCGGTGCGCAGGCGGACCGACGCGGTCCACAGTTTCAGGGCGTCTGGTGTCAGCCTTGGGCGCTGTCCCGTTCGGGACGCGACCCGCTCCACCTGCTGCGCCAAGTAGACCTGAACGTAGCTGGGAACGTAGGTGCTCCAAAAGCGAACAGGCGTGCCGCCAACCTGTCTGTGTACCGCCTCAAAGAAGGCTCCCGTCGTGGGCTGTGAGCGATCTGCGACGTGGTAGATCCCCTGCTCCTGTCCGCCCTGGGCGACGGCAATGAACCCGCGAACCGCATCGTCGATGTGCACGGTCGGAATGTGATTGCGGCCTTCCCCTGGCAGCCAAGCCTTGCCCTCTCGGATTCGATCATCCATCAGAAAGGGGAAGCCCGTTCCGTAGACGGCAGCCAAGCGCACCACTTTTCCGCCCCGAGAGAGGACCATCTTCTCGCAGGCGGCCTTGGAGGCGCCGTAGCGCGTGTTCGGACTGGGCTCAAAGTCCTCTTCAATCCACAGGTTTGAACGGTCCCCGTAGACAGCGCCGGAGCTTGCCAGGACCATGGAGACCGAGGAGGGGACCCTTTCTAGCAAAGCCTCAGTCAAGGCTCGGTTGATGCGATCAGGCGTGTCCTGGCCTTTGCCACGTACGCCACCGGCCAGGTGGTAGAGGGTAGAGACCCCATGAAAGGCGCGCTCAGGCAACTGGGCCAAGTCACCATCGAAGACCTCGGCACCCATGCCTTGGAGCTGCGAGCCTGCCTCCGCACGTCGGGCGTGAACCCGCACGGTGCAGCCTTCTGCGATCAGCGCCTGCACAAGGGGCTGACCCACACGTCCACTGGCACCGGTGACAAAGATGGTCTCGGACACGAACACTCCTGTTGAGGCTGCTGCTATCTCGTCGGCGAGAGCGACTGCGTGAACGCAGCGATCTCCTTCTTGATGGGGTAGCCGTCCAGCTCATGGTAGGCCGCGTTCTCCGGACTGATCCGGTAGTGCTCCACCAACACGCTCACGTTCACGGCACCCTCGGGCATTGCGAAACTGAGAGGCAGCTCTCGGGACTCGTCTGGGGCGATTCGGTTGTCCGCCAGACGCTCGGCTTTGGGCCACCAAATCCAGCGTTGACCGATGCGGGCGGTGCTCTGACTCAAGAGCTCTCCCTGGGCGTCCCGCACCTGGATCTGAGCGAGCAGGTAGCGCTCGGGGTCACCGCTGGGCACGTAGTGGTCCGCCCGGGCGTTGTGCAGGGTCAAGGTGCCTTGCACCAAGCTGCCTGGGGCCGCCGCATCCGGCAATTCCAAGCGCACATCGAGGCCTGACTGGAAGAGGGCGTAGTAGTCCGCCTCGTGTGGCTCAAGGGCGTCCTTTGGGATCCCCGAGCCCAAGAAGAGGTGCTGCCGAACCTCGCGCACGGGACCTCCGGGCAAGAGCGGCCGCTCCACCTTGGGCATGTGACAAGACTGACAGGACGCCTCCGAGCCGGACTCCTGCCACTCCACGCCCGTGTTGAAGGAGCAGACCAAGGTGTCCTCGACCCGGGCGACGGCCTGATGACAGCTCATGCACAGCTCGCTGTCTTGGAGCCCAGGGTCATGCTGCACGGGGTGAGGTGCGCTCGTGTCCCCGTACGGCCCCCGGATGGCGCCTTCTTCACCCCAATGGCAGCTCATGCAGGTGATGCCTTCCTGCTGCCACTCAGAGGAAAAGTTGGGGTTCTCGCTGCGCTCAGGGTTGCGCACGTCCCCTGTGGCCACAGCGATCTCAGCCTGTTGATCCGCGGCGGGCGTGTGGCAGTTGATGCACACCCAGCCCACCTCAGGGTCTTTGGCCAGCTCCTTCTGGAACTGCACGTCGGTCCACGCGTGGGCATGCACAGAGACCTGCCACTCTTTGTAGATCTCCTGATGACAGGCCCCGCAGTCCGAGGCCTTCATGCCGGCCAAGCCGCTCGGGGCTGCCGCCCCTGGGGGAACACGTGGACTCTCCCAGTGAGCCCCCATGAGCAGCAACAGGGCAATCAAGGAAGGGTGCCCGGGGCACGCATCAGGTTTCCATCCAGGACCCGCAGCAGCAGCTCAGAGGCGCCATCGCCGTCCAGGTCAGCAGCGTAAGCTGGCCCGTCCAGATCCCGGACACCATGCAGGATGATGGGTGGCGCATAGGAGCGCTCCAAGCTGCGGTAGATGGCGACCCGCTCCAGCTCCGTGTCGGTGAGCGCCACGTCCAAGCGACCGTCGCCGTCCCAGTCCAAAGTGCTCACCAGGCCAGGCTGGTCGAAGTCCAGCTCAACACCCCAGCCCAGGGCCGAAGGCGCGCTTCCACCGCGGAGCAGCTCGTCCACGCCATCGCCGTCCAGGTCCGCAGCGTGAAGGTTGCAGTCCGGTGCGTCGCAGAACTCCAGGTTGTCCCCATTGCCGGTGGTATCGGCCATGGCGATGTCCCCGATTGGGCTGCCCAAGTCACCGTTGTCCACCTCATTGAGGTCTTGGTCGTATCCGACCCAAACGCCCAGCTCATCGGAGACGATGGCGACGGTGTTTCCGATCTCTCCACAGGCTACGACCGAGCCGCTCACTGCAGCCGAGGTCACCTCGGTGATCTCCCCATTGGCGCCGGTCTCCATGCGGTACAGGTACTGTCCGCTGTCCTGAACCAAGGTGTAGACCACGTTCTCACACACAGCCATGTCCAGGGCCTCAGCGATGCTCGCGTTGCTGCCACCGTCCACACTGGACCGGCTCAGCGCGGGTGAGATCAGCTTGGGGATGCCATCCTCGAGCTCCCAAGTGAAGACCTGCAAGACGGTCGTGCCGTCGAAGAAGCGTGTCGCGACATGCTCAGGCAGCCCATCTCCGTCCAGATCAACGCTGGTCTGGGACCCGTAGTCCGAGACACCGTAGACGGTGAAGTCGTCCGGAACCAAGTCCCAGCGACCCTCTTCAACCTGTCCTGGGTACAACGCCATCACGTCGCTGGTGACCAGAATGTCTGCCGCGCCGTCGCCGTCCACGTCGTTGACCCCGATGGGACCACCCATCGGCACCGCGACAACCGCATCGTTGAGGAAGTTGCCTTGGTCAGCCTGCCAAGTGAGCACGCGGATCTGGTTGGAGTCCCGTTCGGAGAGCACCACATCGTCAACGCCATCACCGGTGACATCGCCCATGGCGATCTCGTAGCCGGCGTACTGCAGCTTGAATTCCGTGGTTGTGCCGCCCTCGAAGCTGTACCAAACCAGCGGGCGTTGGGGGTCGTCGGCTGGGCCGATGGCCACGAGCTCTTCCGTCTCCGGTGTGCCCTTCAGATCGCTGCAGTCGAGCAGACGGCTGCCGCGGCCCAGAGGATTCTCCAAAGAGCGACCCGCCAAGTCATTGCCGTTGTTCGCCCAGTTTCCAGCGTTGTCGGGTCCGTAGCGCAGCACCTCTCCAAGGCTGTTGTCGTCTGCCACCATCAGGGCCACGTCAGGACGACCGTCATCATTGAGCTGACAGAGAGCCACAGACCAGATGTCTTCAGGAACGGCCAAGGGCGTCTGTGCCTCGAAGGTCCACGCGCCGCTGCCGATGAGCACCTCGAATCCGCCGGACTCATCGATGCCGTAGGCCACGACCATGTCCTGGATGCCATCCAGGTTGGCGTCGCCCACCCCCACGCCACGAACGGACTGCCCGGGCACGGTGTAGCCAGTTCCCCAAGAGAAGCCGCCTTCGTAGCGTCCGCGCAGCAGCACGACCTCGTCAAAGGTCCAGAGGACCGCGTCCTCGACCCCGTCCCGGTCAAAGTCGGCGGCGGCCAAGCCCTGAATGTCTGTGGGCATGTCTGCGACCAAGACCGGCGGAGCGGTAGGCAAACCGTTCTGCCAAAACACCTGGCTGCCCTGGGCCAGGATGAGTCCCTGGTCCACGGCCTGAAGGTAGTTGGGCTCCAAGTCCACGGCCCAGGCTGGATAGAACCCGGTCGTGGGTACCTCAGCCGAGACGATCCACGAAGTGCCGGTGGCACCCGCCTGGGCTCCTTCCGGCGCGTTGAGCACCGTCGCCACCAGGGCTTGAGGAACCGCGCTGCTGGCCATCAAGCTGCCGTAGCCCAGTGCATCGATCTCCACGATCCCATCGCCCGAGTCCACATCGCTGCCCGCGACGGCCAGCTGTACCTGTCCACGGTCCGCTGGGACGGCAATGCCATAGGCGTTGATCAAGCGCACACCAATCTCGACCTGGCCAACGCCTAGAGCCGAGTCGATCACGGCGGCGACCGGACTTCCAGGCTCGATGACCTGGGTCGCTTGAGCCGTTCCGTCGTCTTCGCTGCAGTTGCCGCAACCCATCATCGGGATCAACAGCAGGAGCCAGTAGCGCTTCATGGGGGAGCCTCCAGGAGCGATAGTGTATCCGTCGTGCGCCCCCACCGCCCGCTGGGGGGATATGCACACCCCATGCTGAATCTAGAGACCCACGGTGTAGGCGTGCTGCGAAGCGACGGCCCGCTGGACCTTCCACCCGTGCTGTGCCTACCCGGTGTGCTCGGAGATGCCCTGGTCTTCGAGCCCTTCGCCGAGTTGATGGCCGGACGCAGACGGGTCTTTCTGGCCGACTTGCCCCCTGGAGACCCCTGGCGCTCCGCGGCAATTCTGGCCCGTCGCCTCGAAGCGACCGGCCCTTTCCATGTCGTGACGGGCTCCTTCGGCGGCCTGGTCTGTCACAAGTTGCCGGCGCACTTGGTGCTCAGCGGCGCCCACGTGGCGACCTTGCCCAGCCTGGAACAGCGCAACCAGCTCCAGATCCTCAAGGGCCGTGCCCTCCGCAAACTGCCTGCCGCGCTCGTCGAACCGCTCTATGCACGCCACCTGCGGGACAGCCTCAACGAAGAAGGCCTGCCCGCGGAGTTGATCGAGCGTGTCCTGGCCCGAGAACGCAGCAAAGAGGAGCTGATCGGTCGACTGCAGTGCCTGCTGGACGACGAGTTCCCTGAGCGCCCAGAGGATCGCCCCACCCTGTGGATCCTGGGCGAGAACGACGAGCAAGCGCCTTGGTCCACCCCCGAAGTGCATGCCCACCACCCCAACGCCCAGGTGGCCCGACTGCCAGGGGGGCACCGGCCATACGCGACGCAGCCCGGCCCCCTGATGGCCCGACTCGAAGAGTTTTGGGCCCAGGTCGAGGCCTAGCGCAAGCTACCAGCCGAACCAGCTCCAACGCTTGATCCCCACAAGGTCCTCGAGCTCCCCAACAAGGGGGTGTTTGGGGTCCAACTTGTGGGCCTGCCGCAAGGCATCCTGAGCCTCCCGCTGCGCCCCCTTCTGGTTGAAGAGCCAGGCCTGAATCGCGGACAGAGTCGCGTCCCGTTGCACCCAGTGGCCCAGGTCTTCAAGCAGGTCTTCCACCGCAGCTTGGTCTCGCTGGCCCTTCAAGCGCTGCGCATAGGACGCGGCCACGCCAAGTCCCAGAGTCGAGGCCACGCTGTCCTTGCTGGAGAGCACAAGCAGGGCCTGCTCCCGGGCCTGGGCGTAGCGCTGGTCATCAAAGAGGTGGCTTGCATAGCGGCCCCGCACCTGAGCGTCATCCGGCTGCAGTTCTAGGGCCTGCTCCAAGGCCTGAAGGCCCAAACCCCGCTTTCCACAGGCAATCTGGAGCTCTCCCAAGAGCGACCAGGCGTGTGGGTCATTCTCCCCGGGCCCCCGAACCCAAGACTGGCACTCAAAGAGCGCCGCTTGAAGCAGGTCCAAGTCCTGCAGCAAGGAGATGCGCAGCAGCCGCGCCACCCCCGGAGCAGGAGAGTCGTAGACCGCTGCGGTCGCCAGCTTCAATGCCAACAAACGACGGCCCTTTTTCGCGGCCAGCGCGCTGCCGGAGAGCAAGTCCTTGGCACCGGTCAACTCAAGCAGCTCCAGGTGCACCTGGGCATCATCCTGAGCGCTCAGACCGCAACGGGAGCAGATCGGCCCGCGCCGTTTGCCGCTGCAGTTGCGGCAGAAGCCCGGTCCAGTGGGGTCCAGCGGCAGGTCCCAGTCCTCCTGCGCACACAGAGTCCCGCAGGTCTCGCAGCTCAGAGAATCACAGAGGACGTCCCCCACCCGCTCGGTGCGCCAGGAGACGAAGGCGCTCCTGCAGTTCGGGCAAGAAAGAGGTGGGGTGCTCACGCCGGGAGTTGTAGCAGACCCAGCGCAGGACTCAAGTGGACAACCAATTCCAGAAGCTGCGCTCTTGCGCCAGAGGGCCGCGGCGCAGGGACGCCACCAGTTCTTGATCCGGGATGAGGCGATCCGCCTCATCCAGCACCGCGCGTGCCTCGTCGATGCGTCCGTCGCGCCAGCGCTGCCAAGCCAGCAGCGCCAAGAGCTCACCGCTGCACATCACGTCCTTGCCCAAGGAGTCCAAGAGCTCGCGCATGCTGGCGACCTCGCCCAGCTCCATCAAGCGGCGCACATACTGAACCATCAGCTCCAAGGAGCGTTCCCTTGCTCGGGAGGGTGGGCCGCGCAGTACCTCCATGGACTCCATGCGCGCAGCGCCGAAGCGGTTGTTCGCGTAGAGCAGACGAGCCCGCAGGGCGCGCGCATCGGGCAAGTTCTCGTCCATGCTCAGAGCCAAGTCCGCCGCGGCGCGGGCGCCGTCGTGTCCCAAGCTCTCCAAACTCAAGGCGAGCTCGGCGAAGGCCTGACCCCACTGAGGCTGGGCCCGGCAGAGCTCCCGGGCGTCTTCTACGGCCTCCTCGTTGAGCTCCAGCGCGCGCATCAGACGCACCCTCAAAACCCAGGCGGCCGGCGGACGTGGCCCCATGTGCACCGCAGCAGTGGCAAGCTTCAGAGCAACCAGCAAGCGACCAGCGGCCCCAGCGCGGCGGGCCCCGTCCAGAAAGTCGCCGCCCCCTTGCTCGTCGAGGAGCTGGTGGTGCAGCTCAATGGCGGCAGCGGGGGTCTTGCCACAGGTCAGGCAGATGCCGCTCTTGTAGTGGCCCCCGCAGTGCATGCAGTTGCTGCCGACGGGCGCAGCGCTCGCGACCGTCCAGTGCACGCGCTCCATCTCGGCGGTACAGGAGCCGCAACGTGAGAGCTCGACCAAACCGCGGCTCAGCGGAAGGGTTTGCCAGCGGCGCTCTTGGCTCTCGCACTTGCTGCAGGCGTCCATCTTAAAGCTCCAATCACGCGCTTGATGTACACAGTAAAGGTGCGCACGGGCGCTGCAAAAGGAAAACGACCAAGTGAAAGCCTTGCTCTCTCATCGCCCGGACCGCCTAATGGCCGCCTCCCAAGGGTCGCGCTGCCAAACCGGCGAGCGCTTGCTGCGCGCACACTTGAACTCTCCGACCGCATCGGTGGACCTTCCAAGGGCCTTTAGAGAGGAGCGCGGGCTGGGAAGCAAAGACCGAAAGATCGCCCAGGACGCCATCTATGCCGTAGCCAGACACCAGGAACGCTTCCTACACGCGCTGGGTCAACAGGGCCCGGTCGAGGACCCCGTTCCCGGACTCTGGCAGGCCGCATTGGTCCACCTCGGACTGCCCCCGGAGCAGGGAAGCGCCCGGGCAGGCGTGCCACTTCCTGGACCCGATCCTCAATTCAAGGATCCGCTGGAGCGTTTGGCAATGGCATCTTCCTTGCCGCGCTGGTTGCTCGAACGCGCGGAGGACCCCCAGGAGATGGTGGATGGCGTGGCCTCGCGGGCGCCCACATGCTTGCGGGTGAACACCGCAAAGACCACGCGAGAGGAGCTGCGGAGCCGCCTGGACGCGGAAGGGATCCAGACCCACCCTGGGAAGTGGTCTCCGGTGGCTCTGATCCTGGAGGGTCGGGCCAACCTCTTCGGCAGCAAGCTCTACAACCAAGGCCACTTCGAGATTCAAGACGAAGGCAGCCAGCTCTTGGCCGCGCTGGTGCACCCCATCGGACGCACCATCGACTGGTGCGCCGGCGCTGGCGGAAAGAGCCTGGCCTTGCTTCCCGCGCTGCCTCCGGGCGCCAACCTGCTCGCGATGGACACCCGCATCGGCGCCTTGCAGCAGGCCCAAAAGCGAGCAAAACGCGCAGGCTTTGTCTTGCCCATCCGGAAGCACGGCCAGCCCCCACACCCCGCCGAGCGCATCTTGGTGGACGCCCCCTGCACTGGTCTGGGCACCCTGCGTCGTGATCCTTGCCTTCGTTGGCGCCTGAGTCCTCAGTCTTTGGACGGAGTCGTACACGCCCAGCGCAAGATCGTTGACCTGGCAGCAGAGGCAACCAAGCCGGGTGGGCGCTTGATCTACGCCACCTGTTCGGTGCTTCCCGAGGAGAACCAGGACCAAGTCCAGGCCTTCTTGGAGAGGCACCCGACGTGGACGGTCCTGCCTGCAGCTCCGCTTCTGCCGGCCAGCGCAGCCCCTCTCTGCAAGGGCGAGTTCTTCGCACCCCGACCACATCTCCACGGCACAGACGGCTTCTTTGCCGCCGTGCTCCAGAGCCCGGGATAGCCCTGAGGCGGACAGCAGGAGACCTCGATGCGCTACACCCGGCCCCCCGGCTTGCTCGACCTTGACCCAGCGACCTTTCAGGCCCACGCCTGGGTCCAGGAGCGCCTGCTGCAGGTCTTTGACCGCTACGGCTACGCCCAGGCCGGAGCACCGACCCTCGAGTACCGCGATCTCTACGAGCCCAGCCGAATGGGCGCGCACCTCTTCCACGATCTCTTGCTCGCGCGCCTGAGCGAGTCCGAAGAGTTCCCGGGTGAGCACGAGCCGGAGTCCACCCACGACGCCGCGCTGCGCCCAGACTTCACCACCCCGCTGGCTCGGCGACTGATCGAGCGCATCCTGAGCGAAGGCGTGCCGAGCGGCAGCGTGCGTCGGGCCTACACCGGCAGCGTCTTCCGGGACGTCAGCGCCGACTCTCACCGCCAGAAGGAGTTCACCCAAACCGGCGTGGAGCTGGTCGGAGAGCAGCGACTGCTGGGGGACCTGGAGATCCTGACTCTGGCCTGCGATTCCGCCCAGGCCCTTGGGCTGCCCGAGTGGCGCCTACACCTTGGGCACGCTGGTCTGTTCAAGGCCTGCGTGGCCTCCCTCAAGCTGCCACCGGCCACCGAACGCGCCCTGCTCAACAACTTGGTCATCGCCGCCCGACTGCGCCTGAGCAGCCGCATGGACTCCGATGACACCTATGGCCGACTCCTGGAGCAACGCCTTCCAGCCATGCACCGCCGCGTGGTGGCCTCGGGCATGGAGAGCGCGACCGAGCTCTCGGCGCCCGATACCCTCAGCTTGACCCAATGGAGAGCCCGCCTCCCGGAGATCTTCGATGCCTGGCTCCGACAGGTGTGGGGACAGCAACGCGGCCTGGGCCAGAGCGCCCTGGATACCGTCTTGGGCTTGGCCAACCTGAACCCGGATCCGAAGCACTTCTTCGAGGACTTGGCCCCCTTCTTGACCTGCGAGGGCTCCAGCTCCGCCAGCAGCACCCTGCAGCTTCTGGTTCAGCGCCTCCAAGAGCGTCGCGGTCCCAAGCTGGCCCTGACCCCCGCCGCCAGCCGCGGCATTGGCTACTACGATGGCCTGACCTTCGAGCTGCACAGCACCCAAGGCGCCGTCTGTGGCGGTGGCCGATACCACGGTTTGCACGCCTGGATCCTGGAGCGGGCGCGACTGACCCATCAGCTGCGCACCGGGCAGCTACCCGCCGTCCCTGCCGACACCGAGCGCATGCTCAGCGGCGTGGGTTTGGCTTGGGGTGTGGAGCGCATCGTCTCCACATTGGGTGGTGTACCACAGGCCGCCAAGCAGGCCCCTCTGGCCGTCACCTTCAGCGATCCCTCCCTCAGCGAGGCCGCCTTTGCCCTGGCCGACACCCTGCGTACCAAGGGATTCCGAGTCAGCCAAGGACTGGGCGAGCACCCACAGATCACCCTGAGCTTGTCCCTGGCAGCGCACAGCCAAGGCTTGGTGTCCCTGAAACACCCGGACAAAGCGGCCAAGACCATCCCGCTCTCCGAGCTCGAAGACCACCTGGAGTCCACCCATGACTGAGCTGCTCATCGACGGCTACACCCTGAGCATCGAAGACATCGTTCAGGTCGCCCGCGAACGCCGCCGGGTGCGCATCCACCCCAAGGCGGCTGCCCAAGTCCAGCGCTGCAGAGCGCTGGTCGACGTGCTGCTGGACAACGACGTGAAGGTCTACGGCCTGACCACAGGCTTTGGAAAGCTGCGCGACGTGGTCATCGCCCGGCAGGACTCCGTGCGCCTGCAAGAGAACCTCCTTCGCTCCCACGCGGCGGGCGTGGGCGTACCCTTCGCCGAGGACACCGTGCGCGCGGCCATCTTGCTGCGGGCGAACACTCTGATGCGGGGCAACAGCGGCGTGCGCCTGGAGCTGATCCAGACCGTGCTGGACCTGCTCAACGACGACATCTACCCCTACATTCCCCAGCAGGGTTCCGTCGGCGCCAGCGGCGATCTGGCCCCCCTCTCCCACTTGGGCTTGGTGCTCATGGGCGACCCTCACGGCAAAGTCTTCGGGGGCCTGAACGCCAAAGGCGAGCGGGAGATGGTCACCCACCCCCGTGAGGACGACTTCGTGCCTCTGGGAGAGACCGCTGCCCAGGATGCAGCCGCGGCGGGCCTGACCTTCCGGCCCATCGTGCTCCAGGCCAAAGAGGGCCTGGGCATCAACAACGGCACCCAGTTCATGACCGGCCTGGGCGCGCTCTTGGTACACGACACCCACCAGACCCTGCGCTGGACCGAGCTGGCCTGTGCCCTTTCCCTCGAGGCCAACCGCGGCATTCGGGGGGCCTTTGACCCGCGCATCCACCAGGCACGCCCACAGAGCCACCAGGAGGACTGCGCCCGCCGCATCATCTCCTACTGCGCTGGCAGCCAAATCCTGGATTTCTACCTGAACTCTGCCCGAGTCAATCGCGCACTGAACCACCTACAGCGGGCCAGCGAGCACCTCTCCCACGCCGCCTCGAACGCGGCGGTCGAGGGCATTCAGCTGGACTCCGTGGCCCGCGCTCAGGCCGCCATCCACACCCTCCAAGACCGGGTCAAGGCGCTGCTGCCCACGGACGCCGCCGGCGAGAGCGACGCCAAGCACATCCGCGCCTTCAGCGCCCTGGCTCCCGAAGACCAGATCCCCAAGCTGCAGCAGCAAACCCGCCGGGCACGCCAAGAGCTGGGCGCTCTGCTCCAGACCCTCACCAGCGCCACCTTCTTCAGAGACCGCAGCGTTGAGCTGGCCGAGTCCAGCTTGGTCCAGGCCCGCTCGGAGCTCACCAAGGCTGTGCCGGACGCACCGATCGTCCAGGACGACTACTCCACCCGCTGTTTCCCACAGGTTCTGGCCTGTGCCTACCGCGCCCTGGATCACGTGCGCGAGGTCATCACGGTCGAGGCCAACGCTGCCACCGACAACCCCTTGCTCTTCCCGCCGGAGCCTCCCGGCGGCTTTGACGCCATGGCCCCCCAGGCCTACCGCGCCTGGCTCTGCGAGACCCCGCAGCGCATCAAGGACTGCCGCAAGGCGGTCATTGGCGGCGGCAACTTCCACGGGGAACCCGTGGCCGTGGCCATGGACTACCTGACCCTGTGCGTGGCCGAGGTGGGCAACATCTCGGAGCGACGCATCGCCCACCTTGTGGACGACAACCACAGCCGCGGCCTGCCGCCCTTCTTGGTGCAGGGCAGCGGTCTGAATTCTGGATGGATGATCCCGCAGTACACCGCCGCCAGCCTGGTCTCCGAGAACAAGGTGCTCTGTCACCCGGCCAGCGCAGACTCCGTGCCCACCTGCGGCAACACCGAGGACCACGTCTCCATGGGCACCATCGCTGCACGCCAGTGCAAGCAGGTGCTCACAAATGTGCGCGAGATCGTCGGTATCGAGCTGCTCAGCGCCACCCAAGGGCTGATCTTCCGTCAGCCGCTCTTGCCGGGGCTTCCCCTGCAAGGCGTGGTCAATCAGCTGCGGGCCAAGGGCATCGAACCCCTGGAAGAAGACCGCGTCTTGTACCCCGACATGCGCCGCATGCAGCAGCTGATGCGGGATCCCGAATTGCTCCAGGCCCTCGCCGAATAAGGACCGCAAAACTGCCAGAGCATTGTCAGAGTGAAAGTCTTACGAGTTTCGTTACCGGGATGAACCCGGAGAGCGCATGGTCATCGGACCTACCAGAGATCTTGACTTGAAACAGCTACTGGATGCCCACCTGAATCAAGGCAGCTTCGGCGCTGCTCAGGCGGCGTTGATCCACCAGGGGCGCCGGGTCCACCGCAGCGCTCACGGTGTGCTCTCACCGGACGGGCCCGCCATGGAGCACGAGAGCCGCATGGACGCGGCCAGCGTGACCAAGGTCCTGAGCACCACCACCCTGGCCATGATTCTGGTCTCCCAAGGCGAGCTGGACCTGGACGCTCCCGTGCGGCGCTACCTACCGGCCTTTCGCCACCCCCACATCACGCCACGCATGTTGCTGGGACACCGCAGCGGCCTGGCTGCATGGGCCACGCTCTTCCAGGTGGCCCAGCGGGACCCCGCCGCCAGCACCCTCTACCCCTCCGTGCCGGGCCTCCGGAACTTTGGCTGGTCCACGGAGTTGATGCGCCAGGAGATCCTGGCCCAGGACCCCGTCAGCGACCCCGGCCCCCGGGTCTACTCCGACATCGGCTTCCTCACTTTGGGCATGCTGCTCGAAGTGGTCGGCGGACAGCAGCTGGACTCTCTGGCCCAAGACCTGGTCTTTCGGCCGCTGGACTTGGAGCACACCAGCTACGAGCGCATGAACGGAAACCGTGCCCCCGACGGTGACTTTGCGGTCACGGGGCTGACCCGTCCGCGCATGCCCGCACCCGGACAAGAGTCGCTCTACAGCGTGCCTGAGCAGCCCGAGGCGGCCCGGCCTGGCGAAGTAGACGATGACAACGCCTACGCCATGGGCGGCGTGGCGGGACACGCCGGAGTGTTCAGCACCGCCAGCGACGTGGCCCGCTTTGGCCAGGCCATCTTGGAGGAGAGCCAGGGCGCCAGCCGCTTGGCCCGCGCCGAGGTCGTGCGGGAGTTCCTGAACCCCGACGCCATCGACTCCAAGCCCGTGCGCAGCCTGGGCTGGGACCGGCCTGCCCCAAGCGGCTCCTCCGCCGGCAAGTACCTGGGCCAAGGCGAGAAGGGTGGCGTGGGCCATCTGGGCTTTACGGGGTGCAGCCTGTGGATCGATCTGGACCACCAGCTGGTCTGCGCCCTGCTCACAAACCGGGTGTTCCCGAGCAGGGCGAATGTGGCAGGCATCAAGGCCCTGCGTCCGGCCTTTCATGACCAGGCAATGGAGCGATTCTGCGGGTGTTGAAGCACCTGCATGCGGACCTCGACGACACCGGGATTCTCAGACCGTCTGCGCCCGAGGTCTTGGGGCCACTGGTAGATCTTGAAGGGGGGGAGCTCCTCTGCAAGCTCCTACGCCACCTCCACGGGGACCCTCAAGACCTGGGCCTGTGGGAGGTGCTTCAAAGAGAAGCCTGGGTGCTCTCCCATCCCGGGCACGGTCACTGGGAGAGTGAGCCCGCAGACATGCTGCAACACCTGCGCGCCATCGAGGCCAGGTCAGCCCAACACGGCCCAAAGCAGCCTGCCCGCGTCCTGCACATCGACCGGGAGATCCAGTACACCGTGGAGCGCAGCGCAGCGGGCCTGGCGCTGGAGGTGATGGTCAGCCACAGCTTTGCTTGGTACCCCGTGCGCGTCGCGCTGAGCGCTCTGGAAGTGGACGACTGGATTGTCTTTGGGCCGAGCAGCACGCGGGTCTTGGCCGACGCGTTTTTGGCAGACCAGAAGGGCTTTCTGGCCGGGCGCTGACCCTCCGAGATACACGCCCACATGCTCCTGCTTCTCCTGGCCTGCGGCCCCCGCCCTCCCCTCGCGCCTCCTCCTCCCGACGCGGTCTCCGCCCCTGTGCTGCCAAAGCGCTGGGCCGGTCCGGCAGAGCTCTCCCGCGTGCGCATGGTCGCAGTGGGCGATGTGCTCATGCACACCAACGTCAAGAACTCGGCCAAGGCCGCCAACGAGGACGCACAGAAGGGTATGGAGGCCCTGTTCTCTCAGGTCAAACCCCTGATTGAATCGGCAGACTTGGCCTTCGCCAACCTGGAGACCCCCGTGGCGCCCGACCACCACAAGGGCACCCGCTCCATGGTGTTCAACGCCGCCCCCGAGCTGCTGCCTGCGCTCTACGCCACTGGCTTTGACGTGCTCAGCTTCGCCAACAACCATGTCTACGACCAGGGCCGCGACGGCTTTGAGGAGACCATGGAGCGCTTGGATGCGAGCGAGATGACCTGGATTGGCGGGGGCGCCGACTGTGCTGCGGCTCGAAAAGCCCGCTTGGTCACCCAGAATGAGATCACCGTCGCCTTTATCGGCAGCTCCAAGGTCTACAACGACAACATGAACCTGGGCGAGGACAAGGCCTGCTCCTTTGAGCTCAGCGTCGAGCAAGCATTGGCGGAGACCGAAGCGGCCCGAGCAGCGGGCGCCGATCTGGTGGTCGTCTCGGTGCACTGGGGCCGGGAGTACCGCACCTTCCCCGAGCAGTCCGAGGTCGACGACGCCCACGCTCTAGTCAACGGCGGCGTGGATCTTGTCCTGGGACACCACGCCCACGTCGTGCAGCCGGTGGAGGTGCTGCACCGCGAGGACGGCTCGGTGGGAGTCATCGCCTACAGTCTGGGCAACTTCATCTCCAACCAGCGCTACGACTACAAGCACGGCGTACAGTCTCTGGACTACGGAAACCCCAGGGATGGCCTGGCCCTGCAGATCGACGCGGTGCGCAAGGACTACGGAGAGGCGCCCGACGGCAGCCCACAGGTCCGTGTGGAGCTGGCCAACGTGGTGGCCATCCCTCTCTGGACGGACAACGACGCGGGACGTATTGTTCATCCAACGCCGGTTATTCGCGTGATTCCGACCGCGGATGCTCTGGAAGCGGCCTACGCCCAGCTCGACGCAGCGGAGACGGTTGAAGAGGACCTGGCGGCCAAACAGCGCATTGCGCTCTTGGAGGACCGCTGGAATCAGGTGGAGGACATCGTTGGGGAAGGGATGATGCCGAAGCATCCGTGAGTTTGGCCCTGGCGACACGGGAGACTCGAGCGGTACGTAGACGAGGTTGAGCCAGGATTAGCCTTCGAACACTTTCGCCCCAAAAACCTCAATCTCCGAGCCCTCCGCCAAGAACACGCTGCGCGGCTCCTGCCCGGTCAAGCCCGCAAACTCCTCCCCATAGAGCTGCCCAAAGTCCACATTCAAGCTGTGTGACTGCACGGCATAGGTCTCCCAGTGGGGATGCCGCACCTCATACACAAGGGTGCGCCCCCGCCTATCCACGCCGTAGCCCCACTGGTGCTCTTTGAAGAAGTGGGCCTGGCTGTCGTCGGCGGGCAGCTCGGCCTTGGGCGCGGCTTGCAGCTCCAAGCTGTGCTCCTTGCCCTGCCACACCCAGTCATGGGCCACGTGCACGCCCTGCTCGTCCTGCTTCACGGCGCTGCGCATGGACGTGGACGCATAGGGCTCGTTGTAGATCTGCTTGGCCATGGTGGCCACCAGCCACTGAGGGACCAGCTCCCGCACGAACATCACGCCCCGGGTCCCGTCGGCCTGCTTCACGTAAAAACGTAGGTTGATCTCTGGAAAATTGATGAACCCAGGCCAAGGAATACCCAGCACCCGGGTCTTCAAAAAGTCGAAGGCCACCAAGCTGACAAAGGCCTGCCCATCCAAGGTGTCCAAGCTGAGTTCTGGAGGCAGCCGCTTCTCCAAAACCGCAGGATCGACCGCGTAGTTGAAGAGACAGAGTTTAGACCAGCGCCCAGTGAGAAAAGCCATGATGTCCCACTAATCCAACCCACCAAGACGCCCCAGATCTCAGTCCCAAGCCACCCGAACACAAGCCCCACCCAGCTCCCCATCCACCAAAGTCACCGTGGCGCCCGCCCGCTCTGCACTACGCCTGTCTCTTATACACATCTCCGAGCCCACGAGACGCTACGCTATCTCGT
>OJHJ01000086.1_pt1 | contig 79506 bp, 77 predicted proteins | sample 1595201 | NCBI WGS metagenome assembly OJHJ01 (sample SAMN05416832, study PRJEB24817) | seawater metagenome | isolation source: Sea water | place: Canada:Atlantic | collected 2013-07 | reverse complement strand
TGGCTTCCAGCCAAGGCTTTCCCCCATGCCTTCGGCACAGCCGCACGCCTTCGGTTTCGCGCCTTGCCCGCGAGCCCCGTTTCGTCGCGATAGACAGGATCAACAGTTCGGACCACGTCAGTAACCACAGTTTTAGAATGAACAGTGTCGTCGTTGCAGGTGTTGTCGAGGGTGTTGGGCTGGCCCCAGATCGTTTAGCCTTGATTGGACCAGCTCTGCTGAGCCCGAATGGGGTATCTGTCATTGAGGGGAGCCAGAGATGTCTGTCTTTTTGAGCGTTTTTGTCTTTGCTGGCTGCAGCCCATGTGGACCATGGAGCGAGATCCTCATCGACGCGAGCGCGTCTTCTGATCCAGCAGCTTCTGAGAAGACTGTCCGCATCGGAATGGACCAGCTGGTTGGGTGGACTGGGCGAGAGTCCTCCTGTGTTTCGAGCGTAGTACTTGTAGACGAACTCAAGAGCGAAGGACTCAAAGTAAACGGCTCGTTCCAGCCCGACAGCGCACTGGTTTCTCTTGAGTCTGCGCTTGAGTCTGCTCCATTGAAGCGCACGACCATTCATGAGTTTTGCCATGCCATCGACTTTGAAGACGGGCTCGTCTCCGAGTCTACGCTCGTTCTGGCACCTGTCGCCGAGGGGCTCCCGGTTGCCTACTACGAGACCGAAACAGACCGCCTACACGAAGCCTTCGCCCGAGTCTGCACACAAGGTCCGCAAGGTGTCGCGGTGCTGCACGGCATCTCCCAGATCTGCGATCTCGACTTGGAACTCGATGCCCACCGCTTCGTAGAAGAGCAGATCTTCCCTATCGACGACTCTCCGCCCATCGACCGTGTGTCGGCGGTGACCGAATCCAGCGATTCGGATCTTCGTGAGGGCGCGTTCCTGGCTGGAGCGGTCTCGCCAGTCGCGGCTTGGGAGGACCTGTTCGTGGTCGACTGGTCCGTGACGGATGGGGGCTGGATCGAGCCTATGGCGCTCTTGCTGGACCCCAATGGAGACGTGCTCGCCGCCGGGGAAATGGACGCCTTTGAGCAGGGGAGGGACAGCAACGGCAACCCCAGCATCACCTCCGGGTCCGTGATCGGCTCCGATTCTGGGCCGCTCTTCCTGCACAGGGAAACCCAGCGCGCCTTTCGCTTCGAGCGGGCCGCCACCGCCTTGAGTCTGACGGAGGTGGAGCTTCCCGTACTGCCCGACGAGCCTTGGGGCTTTGAGCTGAATGGGGACTACTTCGTCGCCGGCTATCTCGACCGTGCCCTGGTCGTGGAGCTCATCCAAGACGGGCGGAGCACACCCCTGACCCACACCTCTCCCCACGGAGACGCCTCGACGCTCTCGGCCTTTCACGCGGACGGGCAGGGGGCGCTCATCGCTTGGGAAACCGGCACCGGCTTGGCCCTGCAAGAGCTGTCCTGGGAAGGGGAGCTGCTCTGGGAAGCGGAGCTCACCATTCCTGGAGCTCGGGTCAGCAGCGTGGTGCGGAACCCGTCTGGTGGTGTGATTTTCGATCTGCAGCTCAGCACCGTGGACGCCTCGGTGGCAATTCTGGTTGAGCAGCAGACACAGAGCTGGAGTGTGCTGGAAACAGATGGCTGCACGACCATCGGTTCCGCCTGGGTTCCTGTTCAAGGGAAGCTTGCCAAAGCCACGTGGGAAGCCCGAGAGGGTGGGCGCGCGATTGTCTTGGGCCAGCTCAAGGTCGAGTAAGGCCACAGCACAAGCCTGACCGGCAAGGTTAGCTTTCACCAGCGCTCCCACACCCCCGGATGTCCATGCCCCTGTACGACGAGATTGAGCCCTTCCACACCGAGTACCTGGACGTGGGCAACGGCCACAGCCTCTATGTGGAGCAGGTCGGCAACCCCGATGGCGAGGCGGTCGTGGTCCTTCACGGGGGACCCGGCGGCGGCTGCAACCCCAGCTACCGGCGCTTCTTTGACCCGGAGCGTTACCGCGTGGTGCTCTTCGACCAGCGTGGCGCGGGCCGCAGCACCCCCAACGCCTCGGTGGAGCACAACACCACCTGGGATCTGGTCGCCGACATTGAGCGCATCCGCACCCACTTGGGCATCGAGAGCTGGGTTGTGTTCGGCGGAAGCTGGGGCTCGACCTTGGCCTTGGCCTACGCCATCACCCACTCGGAGAGGGCCCGGGCGCTCATGCTGCGCGGCATCTTCTTGGCCCGCGTCAACGAGTACGCTTGGCTCTACGGTCCCGACGGCGTCGCGCGCATCTTCCCCGAGCGCTACGCCGAGTTCCTGGAGCCCATTCCATTTGCAGAGCGCCACGAGATCCTGGCGGCCTACCACCGCCGCCTGATGGGTCCGGACCAAGAGGTGGCCGAGCGCTGCGCTCTGGCGTGGTCTGTGTGGGAGGGCGCCATCGCCCGTCTGATCCCTCAGGATGATGTGGCCGACGTGATGGGTCCAATCGCCCTGGCCTTTGCGCGCATCGAGTGTCACTACTTCATCCACGGCTGCTGGCTGGGCCCCGACCAGCTCTTGGAAGGCGCCCGCGCCAAGCTCCAGGACATCCCTGTGGTCATCGCTCAGGGTCGCTACGACGTGATCTGTCCTGTGCAGTCTGCCTACGAGCTGGCCCAGGCCTTGCCCCAAGCCGAGCTGCACATCGCGCCGGGCTCCGGGCACTCCGTCTCCGAGCCGGAGATCACCGAGATCCTGATCCGCGCGATGGACGCGCTGTGATTCTGCGTTGAAGCGCCTGTTGCCCTGGGTGTGTGCTGCGGCCGCGCTCTTGCTCAGCTTTCAAGGCTTGACCTTGGGCTTCGGCGAGAGTGACCAGGGCTGGTCTGGGGCCTTCTATGGCCAGGCCGTGCGCGCTTTGTCCTGGCAGGACTGGGGTGCGATGCGTCCCGAGGTCGAGCTGTATCTGGACCATCCTCCGGGGGTGGTCTGGCTGGCTTGGCAGCCCTCTCAGCTGCTGGGCCACGGCCCTCTGGCGATGCGTCTGATTCCCTGGCTCTGTGGGGGGCTGGCTGCTGCGGGCGCGGCTTGCTTGGTGCAGGCGGAGCGAGAGACTGAAGGCGCAGATCCCTGGCCGGCTCTGGCCGCTTTGGCGACCCTCGTACACCCCGCTTTTGCCACCTACGCCAGCTTGCCGGATCCCCAAGGCTCCCTGGTGTGGGTCGGTGTGCTCTGGGCCTGTGTTGCCGCCCGTTTGCAGAGGCCAGGGCTGGCCGTGGCGGCGATGGTTTGGACGGCCTGGATGGACTGGCCCGGTCTGCTCCTGGGCGCCTTCCTCGCCCTGTGGGCCCTGCTGAACAAGCAGAAGCGAAACGCAGGGATCTACGCCGGCTCCACTGTGCTCTTGGGGGGCGGGATCCTGGCGTGGATCGCTGCGCTCGGCGGTCTGCCTGCTCTCTGGGCGGCCTTTCTCCACCGCACCGGCGCCACCGGTTTCCTCAGCGAATCCAGCACGCCCATGGGTCTGGTCCCCAGCCTGCAAGCCATCGCTGAGCATCACCTCTGGGGCGCCACCTGGCCCCTGACCTTGCTGGGCGTGCCGGCCTTGATCTGGGCCCTACGCCAGCGCAGCATCCTGGCCGTGCCGGCCTGTGTGGGTTTGGCGCACATCGCTCTGTTCCTACAGGGTGCCGCCATTCACCCCTACTGGCAGCTCTACGCCATCTCCGGGCTCTCCCTGCTCTCGCTGGTCTACCTGCCACAGATCCCGGCGCTCATGCAGCGCAAGGGCCTAAGGCTGGCCTTGCCCATCGTGCTGCTCATCGGCCTGTCCCTGGCCGGTGCCCGCTCCGTCGCGCGCGCCCGCGTCATCTGGATGCAGGAGGCCCCCTCCCGCGCCATGCTGCGCATCACCGGTCAAGCCTTGGCCCAGGAGACCGAGCCGGGTCAGCGTGTACACAGCCCGGAGTCCCGATTGCCGGCTCTGGCCTGGCACGCTGACCGCGTCATCGTCTGGGAGAGCAGCGAGGATCGGGAGGTGTGGCGGGACGGGCAACAGTGGAAGGTGGCCCGCTGAGGCTTGAGGTCAAGCAAGTCGACCCCAACGCTACACGCTTGGGAAGCAAGTGGGGTTCAACGCGCCACTTTGGGGCGAGAGTTGCCTGGATTGGGGCGTATCGGGCCCCAATTGGCATGAAACAGCCCTCCGTTGAATGAAACTGAAGCGTTGAACCCGACTTGCCCCTGAGCAGCGGAGCGTTCAACCCGATTTGCTTCGTCTGCGAGCGATGCCCTACTCGGGCAGCTCAGCGTTCAAGGTGTACTCGTGCTGCCCATCGGTGTTCGTGATGCCCATCGTGCCGCGGATCCCCGTCAGTCCGCCCCAGCCAGAGCCGGCCACGATGCCGATCTCCAGAGTCTCAGCGCCCAGGTCACGTCGGCCGACTTGAAAGACCGCAAAGCCACCCTGCTTGCCCGCCACGCTGCCCGAGATGTGCTCCATCGCGACATAAGTCGCCGAGCCCTTCTCGTGGGTCATCGCCGCCAGCATGTGCACGGTGCTGGCACCCACCAGCTCGCCCGCGAAGACCTTGTTGACGGTCGCGCGGCACAGGTTCATGCCGGCGTCGCTGTGGAAGGGGGGCTCAAAGGTGCTCTCGGTCTCAAAGGTACCGGCGGCTTGGATCTTCATGGGGTGCTCCAGAGAATGCCGATACCCTATGGCCCAGCGCGCGCCCGCGCTTGAAGGAACGCGACCTGCCCCAGAACTCTCCAGGGCCCGCCCAAGGTGTGCTGCGCACTCTGCCCCAGGGGGTGCAACACAAGCGCTGGGCGGTGCGGCCTGATCTGGCCCCGTGGATCGAACACATCTGGTGGGTGCAGTGGGACTTGGAGCAGCCCTTCGATGTGCAGACCTTGCCCCATCCTGCAGTGCACTTCACCCTGGAGCAGCAAGGCTGGATCGGTGGCCCAAGTACAGCCCCCTTCACGCGCACTCTTCTGGGAAAGGGGGAGGTATTGGGCATCAAGTTCAGGCCGGGCGGCTTTAGAGACTGGAGCACAAGCTCCGTTCACCTCTTGGCGGACCGGCGTGTGCTGGCCTCGGGTGTGGTGGCGGCTCTGGCCGCTCCAGTGTGGGCGCTGTGGCAGCAAGATCTGCCAGCCATAGAGCGCGGTGTGCAAGTGCAAAGCCTGCTCTCTGAGCACCTACCCGAGCTGAGTGCAGAGACCCAAGCGCTGCACCAGTGGATGGCTTGGCTCCAGGAAAATCAGGACCTATCGCGCGTAGAGCAGCTGGCTGAGCGCACCGGTTTGGGGGTGAGAGCCATCCAGCGGCGCTTCAGAGAGTGGGTGGGGGTCTCGCCCAAGTGGGTGCTGCGACGGGTCAGAATGCTGCGCGCAGTCGAGGCCATCAAGGCCCAGAAACACATGGATCTGAGCGGGCTGGCCTTCGAGTTGGGCTACGCCGATCTGGCGCACTTCTCTAGGGACTTCAAGGCCACGGTGGGGCTCGCTCCAAGTGCCTTCGGGGCAGGTCTCGTGGGCAGGGATTGAGACTCGGAGACTGCCAGTGGGATAGTGGAACCCACTAGGAGGACCTATGAGTCGAAGAACTGTGGCCGGCAGCCTATTGCTGGCGTTGGCTTTGGGTTGCGATGCCGGTCCGGATGGTTCTGCGGGCGAAGCAGGCCAGGACGGAGCACTGGGCAGCACCGGGATGGAAGGCCTCAGCGGAGACGACGGCTACGCCGTTCTCAGCGAGTTCACTGAGGTTGAAGAGGCACGCTTTGGTTGCGAGGAGGGCTACCGCGTCACACGAATCGGCGTAGACGACGGAGCTGAGGGTGGCGTTGCCGGCGATGCGACGCTTCAAGACGGCGAGGTCGATGTGACCCTGACCGAATGCCTGACCCGAAACTGAAACCAAGGATTTGACCATGACGAAGAACACAATTTTCGGCCTCTTGGCCCTCTCCTTGCTCTCCCTCAACGTGGCCTGTGAAGGGCCCGCTGGCGCCGATGGCGCGGACGGTGTCGACGGCTCGGTGGGTGCCGATGGCACGGATGGCGAGGACGGGAGCGACGGCTACTCGGCCCTTGTGGAGGGCAAAGCCTTCTACGAGACCGGCTTTGGTTGCAGCCAGGGCTACATGACGACCCGCAGCGGTCTGGACGACGGCGACCCGGGTGGTACCGCCGGTGATGGCGCCCTGCAGGCGGAGGAGGTCGACGCTGAGCTGACCACTTGCCTGGTCCCAGACCTGGACGAGGATGGGGTCCTCAACCTGGACGACAACTGCCCCGAGGTCTTCAACCAGAGCCAGATCGATCTGGACGGTGACGGACTTGGCGAGGCCTGTGACGATGACGCCGTTCCTGCTATGATGTGGGCCATCTCAAAGGGCAACTCCTCAAAGGAGAGTACCCTTTATTCCTACGATTTGAACACCGGTCGCGCGAAGGAGATCGGTCCAACTGGTCACGCCCTCATCGCCCTGCAAGTCAACCCCGCAGACGGCCAGCTCTATGCGACCACCCGTGGCGAGGAGCCTGGAGGCGGTCAGAACGTGGGTGGCTGTGATGCCTGTTTGATGACCGTGGACACCAGCACGGGTGAGGCCACCTTGGCGGTTCAGATGGACATCGGTCCGACACCATCTCTTGGGTTCCTGAGCGACGGGTCAGCCTTTGGTTGGACCGAGTATGACGATGTGTTCATCTCCATCGACACCACCACGGGTGTCACCACTGCGATGGGACCTGGTGAGAGTTCCTGGGGCCACCACATGGGTGTCAGCGATGACGACACGATCTACTGGATGAATGGTGGCGGCTCCCTCTGGGACATCGACCCCAGCGATGGGGCCATGGACCTTGTGGGTGAGCTGAGCGAGACCAACGATGTCGAAATCTGGGATGCCGACGATCACGGACTGCGCGGAGACATCCGCGGGGACGGTGCCTTCTGGGTCGGCAGCGAGGTCACCTATGGAGACAGCAAGCCAGGTATTGGTGTTGTGGACATGAACGCAACCGCTGGTCCCACTGTGATGGCCTACTTTGCCGTCCCAGATGACCTGTACTTCCACGTGGTCACCTTCGCCGAGTAGAAGAGTAGGAGCGGCCCGTGGCTTGCATGGGTCGTTCTCTAACTCATTGAAATAGGACATATTTCACACTCCTTAACAAAGGTAAATAGAGCTTCGGCCGAAAGGGGTGCGTTGGAGATTAGGCTATTTGCATGTCTGCAAAAGCCGTGATCCTCCGCCTCTTAGGCGACCTTGCTCTCAAGCAGGCCGTCGTCACCTCGATTGAGTACTTTGGCTCGCACTTTGTGTGGATTCAGGTGCAGGGCACAAGGGAGCAGGCGGCCTCCTACCAACCCGGAGACAAGATTCAGCTCCTGCTGCCGATGGACGAGGTGCGCACCTACACGCCCATTGGTTGGGACGCCGACGGGCAGACCAGTCTGCTGGTCTACGTTCGTGGGGGCAGCCCGGCCTCTCAGTGGGCCGAGCAGGTGCGCATTGGGGACCCGCTCCGCTTTTTGGGTCCCGAACGCTCATTGCCTCTGCCGGAGGGCCCGCTGAGCATGATCGGCGATGAGACCTCCATCGCTGTGGCGGCGGCCTACCAGCTGGCCCGACCGGAGTCGGTGGCCTGTGCCTTTGAGTCCGATGTGGACCTGAGCGCTGTGACGAAGAAGTTGGGGCTGCGGCCGGCGATGGTGCTGCCCAGAGAGGTGGGTTTGGGCCACTGCGTGGACCTTGCGCAGTGGGCCAGAGAGCGCCACCATGCGTCAGGGGCGAGGGTGGGCCTGACCGGTGGGCCGACCCTGCTCAAGACCCTTCGGGGAAAGCTCCGCGAGGCCCAGGTTCCGGTGAAGACGCGGGCCTATTGGGCGCCGGGCAAGACGGGATTGGACTAGAGCAGGAAGGCCTTCTCCAGCATCCTGCGGGTGAACTTCGCCCGCAAGTACCAGGCTCTGGGCATGGCCCGGGCCCACTCGCCTTCATCGTCCAGCATCCAGGTGGTCTGGTCGCCGTGTAGGGCTTTTGGGCGAAGCTGGAGGGCTTGGCCTCGCTTGCCGGAGATCTGGTCGAGCTCCCCGCTGTGCAAGATGCGGGCGAGCTCGGTGTAGTCCGCGGAGAGGATGGCTTCTTCCTCCGCATCCGGCGTCCACATTAGGGGCGTTCCGATGCGCCTGGAGCCTACGTAGCCGCCGCCGACGATGGGGACCCAGAGCACCCGGTGCAGCTTTTTTCGCACCCAGCAGCTCTCCCAGTGACGGCCGCCGCCGCCATCGTAGGGGGCACCGCACACAAAGGTGGACCCGGAGACCTTGCCGTTCTCGTCGGTGGGCAGGGTTTTGAGCTCAATGCCCAGCTTGGGGAAGTCACAGTCGGCCAGGTTGCCGGCGGTGGCCCCCAAGGCCTCCTCGAGTCGGTGTCCGATCCAGCCCTTGTCGTGTTTGAGATCGGGCGGCACCGGCCGGTCCAAGCGCTTGGCCAGCCAAGACAGATCCCGCCCAGCCAGGCGCCGTGCCCGCTGGAAGAGCTCGTCCTCAGAGGTCGGTGGAGCGCGCAGCTTCACGGTCCAGAGTTGTCCTGGCTGCAGGGGGCGTTGCCGCAGAAGTTTTGGATGAGGCCAGGTGTCGCAGGGTCCAAGTAGGTGGCCGTCTGGAGTCGTGTCCCCTCCCACACTCTGGGATTGTTGTGCGCCCCCGAGGTCTCTCCAGGACGGTTGCCCGCATCAGGAATGGCCACCTGGGGGTCGAACTGCACAACGCCAGATCGCAAGCCCTCATACACAGTCTGATCCAAGCCTGGGACCGCATAGACGCTGGGCTGAATCTGAACCATCTCGGTGCCTCGCGCCAGCAGCTCTGTGGTCATGTTGGGCACCTGCTCATCGCCGATGCTGTACTGCCAGAGGGTGTTTCGCTGGGCCAGCTCAGCGGTGTAGCCAGCGGGGTCTGCGGTGTCCCAGTAGAGCTGGCTGACCGCGTACAGAATCTGACGGTCCTTGGCCGAGGGGAAGTCGTTGAGCACCAGCTCCTCAAAGACCGTCCAGTTGGCGCTGCGCTCCAGCATGGTGGACCAAGCTGAGCCGCCCACATGCAGCACCGCGTAGGGCACCTCTTCTTGCAGGGCCATGAAGGTGGCCCCTTGGATGCCGCCCAAGCTGATGCCGTAGTAGCCCAGAGACGCGCCATCCCACAGACCGGCCAAGGGCTCCTGGTCCATCAAATCTGTGTCGGTGACCAGCTTGAGCAAGGCCAGGGTGTTGGCCACGCCTTGGGCCAGCTTGTCGGTGACCTCGGGGATGCGACCAAAGTCGTTTCCGGCGGCCACCGCGCTGGGCAAGTCCGTGCGCGTGAGACCCCGCCACCGGGTGCCAACGACAATCACCTGAGCTTCATCGGCCAAGGCCACCACGCCGCTGGGGTCGCCATCAGCATCCAGGTAGTCATCGGGCCCCGAGAAGATGCCGTGACCAAAGATCCAGACGGCCTTGGCGCTGCCGGCGAGACGAACCGACTCGGGCACCAGGATCATCAAGTCGGCGGTCTCGCTGCCTTGAAGCACGGGCAGACCTTGGTCGTCCAAGACCAGGGCGTCGTCGTCGAGCAGCCAGGTGTCGGTCTCAAAGCTGCCTTCGATCAAGCGCCAGGTCTGGGGCTGAACCGAGTCGCCCAGCTCCGAGTCCCGCACCTTGCGCAGGGTGTACTCGCTGGGGGTCTGCACCTGTGCGGCCATGGCACGCATGGGGGCGGTGCCGTCTCCGATGGGAAAGTCTGTGGCGGCGACGATGCCTTCGATTCCCAGCTCGGCCAGCTCTTGGGCCAGGGCGTGCCAGTGCTCGGAGTCGGCGCCCTCCAATGGAATCTCGTCTTGGGCAGCGCTCCACCAGTCCGTGGCGCTCAGAGGGTTGCCGTCCACGTCTAGGACCTGGTCGGTGACCACCACAGCCACCCGGTGTCCCAGGGGCAAGACGCTGCCCGGTCGCACCAGCAGGGTCGGGACCTCGCTGTCTTGTGGGTAGGCGTCCACCTCGGCCCAGGCCGGCAGGCGCTCGCCGGTGTCCAGGTCCCAGATCTGCACGGAGCCGGCTTGGTCGACCTCCATGGCAGTGGGAAGGGAGGCCGAGTCGATGGCCACGCCCAGATCGAAGACCGTGCTCTGCACCACCGAGAATCCATCCCTGTGCCGCAAACGTTCCACCGGCGTGGGCGTCTCTGCCACGGGCAAGAGGTCAGCGGGGATGGCCACCACGCCGCCTTCCATCAACTCCGCGCTGGGGAAGACCGCCAGGGAATCGAAGGGCACGGGATCAGGCTTGCAAGCGAGGAGTAGGGTCCAGAGCATGGGAGCAAGTTAGCCGCTTTTTCCTCCGGAGGTCTCCCCGTGCGTCTCGCTTTCTTTGGCACCCCTGCCTACGCCGTGCCCACCCTGGATGCCCTGGCCGCATCCGAGCACGAAGTCGTCACCGTGGTGGCCCAGCCTGACCGGCCCTCGGGGCGCGGCAAGAAGATGCAGAGTCCACCGGTGGTGGTGCGGGCGCGGGAGCTGGGCATTGAGACCCGCCAGCCCAAGGGCGTTCGCAGCGGACCCTTTCCCAAGAACTACGGGGCTCTGGAGCTGGATTTGGCTGTGGTCGTGGCCTACGGCCGCATCTTGACTGCGCAGCTGCTCAACGTGCCCAAGCACGGCTGCATCAATGGTCATGGCAGCCTGCTGCCGCGCTGGCGCGGGGCCGGTCCCATCCAGTGGTCGCTGCTCTCCGGGGACGCCCAGACCGGCGTGTGTGTGATGCAGATGGACGAAGGCATGGACACCGGCGATGTCTTGCTTCGGGAAGCGATCGACATCGGAGAGAACGAGACCCAGAGCGAGCTGGGGGAGCGTCTCTCGCACCTGACGGCCAAGCTCTGTCTGGAGGCCGTGAACCGCTACGGGCAGCTCACCCCAGAGCCACAGCCCGCCGATGGCATCACCCACGCCCGCATGCTCTCCAAGGCCGATGCTCAGATGGACTGGAGCCGAAGCGCTCAGGAGCTGCACAACCAGGTTCGAGGGCTGAACCCTTGGCCGGGCACCCAGACCACCTTTAGAGGGGAAGCCTTCAAGATCAAGGTGGCCTCGGTTGGGGAAGGCGGCTCTGACCAGGCACCGGGCACCGTGCTGTTTGCCGGAGAGCACATCGCGGTCTCCACGGGCCAAGGAGTGCTGTACATCCACAGCGCGCAGCTCCCGGGCAAGCCCGCTCGAGGGGCCCGCCAGCTGGTCAATGGGGCCAGGATCGCGGTGGGTGAGCTCTTTGGGGGCTGACACAGAAATGTCGTCACCCTCAGGTTGACAGTGCTACTGTGAGCTCGGACAGGGGTCTTCGATGAAACTGCTCTTTCTCGCGCTGGCATGTACCGAATCTGGACAGGGGCCCCAGGCGAATCCAGTGCATTTGACCGGTCCGGAGCTCGCGCTCGGAGAGCAAGTGGTGCTCGCGGTCCGGGGCCAAGAGATCACGCTGGATGGCGGTGGAGATGGGCTCTTTGATCTTGGTGTGTGTCGCGGAAGCTTGGCTTGTGGTGAGCCGGCTCAGCGGGCCACTGTGGACGGTCTGGAGTGGTGGCAGCGCACTGAGAGAGGGGTTGAGCAAGGCTGGGTGATTCAGGAGGGCGGGGACTCCGTCTCCAAGGAGATCCAGGTCAGCGGGGCCCTGGTCCTGCCGCACTCCGCCAACGAGGCCATGTTGTTGAACGCCTCCGGCGCTCCTCTGATCCGGGTGCACGGGGTGGCCGCTTGGGACGCCTCGGGTCGCGCCCTTCCAGCTGGGCTGCGCGTGCAAGGGCAGTCCATGCATGTGCACGCAGACACCCGCGGTGCCGTGTGGCCGGTGACTCTGGACCCCTTCTACAGCACCCCCGACGAGGAGATCCTGGGCGGCTACACCAGCGATATGGACTACGGCGCCCGGGTCATGCCCGCTGGGGACCTGAACGGCGATGGCTACGATGAGATGGTCGTGAGCGCCGATGTCTATGGGGACCGGGGCTACTACTGGCTGTACTTGGGCAGCGCCGCGGGTCCCTCGGCCACCCACGATCTGCTGATCGAAGGCACGATGGCGAACCTGAGTCACCAAGGGCGTCTGGTGCCCGGCGACATCAACGGCGATGGCTACGGGGATCTGGTGCTGCGGCAGCGGGACTTGGACGGCACCCTGACCTTGTTGCGGGTGTTCTTGGGCTCCTCCTCGGGGATCTCCAGCGCCCCGGATGCGCTGATCACCCGAGACAGCACCAGCTTCGACACCTCCGCCCGCGACATCGCTCTGTGTGATGTGGACGGGGATGGCTACGACGACGTGGTGGCGGTGGGCAACAGCGATGTGGCGGTCTTCGCTGGGAGCAGCAGCGGGCTCTCCACCAGCTTCACCTCCCACACCACCGCCTTGGGCCTGGGCGTGGACAGCTCCCTGTCTTGCGCCGGGGACGTAAACGGCGACGGCACCCAAGACGTGGTGCTTGGCTCCTACGATGATGCCCAGGTGGTGCTCTTCTTGGGGGCATCGACCGGTCTGGCGAGCAGCGCATCGTGGACTCAGAGCAGCAGTAGCGGTGTGCCCAAGTACGGCAGCCAGGTCTTGGGTGTGGGGGACGTGGACGGCGACGGCTACGACGACTTTGCCGTGGGACACAAGGCCTACGGCTATGTGGAGCTCTTCTTGGGCTCAAGCTCCGGGCCAGGCACCTCTCCAGACCAGACCTACATCGGCTCTCTTGCCGGGCACACCCAAGTCATCGCGGCGCCTGGGGACGTGGACGGCGACGGGGTGGACGACTTGGCGCTCTTGGAGCCCAAGTACGGGGTCTACGGCAGCTCGGCCTTGGGCAGAGTGACCGTGCATCTGGGTGCCAGCACGGCGCCCAGCAGCACTGCGGACATGAGCTACGAGGGAGACCCCAGCGTCGGCATTGGAGCGCTTGGCGCCATCGGAGATGTGGACGGAGACGGCTATGCGGATCTTGGGATCGGCCAGTCCGAAGAGATGGCGGGTGTGCTCTTGGGGGGCAGCAGCTTGAGCGTGGACCTGAGCTGGGAGCCCGATGACTGGTACGACGGCATGGGCTACGGTTTGGCCGCCGATGACTGGGACGGGGATGGCTATGACGATCTGGCCTACGCCTTGGGCGAGTCTGGCGTGGGTCTGAGCTGGGGCGGTGCCTCGGGCGTGGCGACCACTCCGGACGATGTGCTCTCCACCAGCGCTGTTGGCTTTGGCTACAAGCCCACCCTGCTGCACAGCCCCGGCGACGTAGACGGCGACGGCTACCCGGAGCTTGTGGTGTTCGCGAACGGCGACAACCAGGCGGTGCTCTTCTACGGCGGCGCCTCTGGCTTGGATGGCAGCTCGGATACCTTGAGCGCCACCCACAGCTACACCGACACCCGCAGGGTAGCCAGCGGGGACCTGAACGGAGACGGCTACGCCGATCTGGCCTTCAATGCTGGGGGATCGAGCGGTGGTTCGGTGCTGGTACACCTTGGCGACAGCGCAGGCATCGACACCACCTCGGCCTGGGGCCTCTCAGGCACCACCTCCTCTCAGGATGTGGGTCGAGGCTTGGCCATCTTGGACGTGGACGGCGATGGCTACGACGATCTGGTGCTGAACTCGGTCATCAGCACCTCCAGCCTGAGCAGCGGCGTTCACCTCTTCTGGGGTGGTGCCGGCGGGCTCTCCAGCACCCCGGATCAAACCCTCTCCCCGGGGGTTCGGGTGTACGAGCTGGTCTCTGTGGGAGATGTGAACGGCGACGGATTCGAGGATGTGTTGGCCGGCAGCCCTGCCGCGGACACAGAGCTGATCTTGGGCAGCGCCACCGGGCTGCAGAGCCCCGTCGCCGGCCCAACGGCCGAGACTGGCGTGCGCTTTGGCTCGGCCTTTGCCTTGGGCGACGTGGACGGCGACGGCTACGACGATGTGGGGTTGTCCCTGCAGTACACCGCCGAGCTTCAGCTCTACTTGGGCGGCTCGGTGTCCGTGTCGACCTCGATGGACCGAAGCTACGATCTGGACTTGAACAGCCCCATCGGCGCTGTGTCCACCGGGATGGACTGGAACGGAGACGGCTACTTGGACATGGCTGTGGCGGTTGAGGCCGAGGACGGCGTGCGCGGCCGAATCTCCCTGTTCCCCGGTGAGCTGGACGGCGACGGCGATGGCTGGGTGGACTCCGAGGACTGTGATCCGGCCGATGCCAGCGTGAGCATGCTCTCCTGGTACGCGGACAGTGACGCCGATGGCTACGGAGACCCCGACACCGTCGAGCTGAGCTGCACGGCCCCCTCCGGCTACGTGGCCGATGACACAGACTGTGATGACACCAACGCTCTGGTGAGTCCGGCAGGAACAGAAGTCTGCGATTCCGCCGATGTGGACGAGGACTGCGATGGCCTGGTCAACGACGCCGACAGCGGCGTCACGGGCACCAGTACCTGGTACTTAGATGGTGATAGCGATGGCTACGGCTTGGACAGCACCACCCTGGATCAGTGCGAGCGTCCGAGCGGCTACGTGGCCGATGGCGGGGACTGCGATGACGCCGATGGGAACATTACTGTCGCGTTCATAGAAGTTGAGCCTTGTAGCCGCAAGTCAGGAACCACCCTCTGCAGTGTTCTGGCTTGATACGCCGAAAGGCAGATCCAAAGGCGGCGATGAGGTTCTTGATTGAACGTGGCGCCAAGCCGCGGACGTAGTCCTTGGCGTGGGCCCAGAGCAGCTCAATGGGGTTCAGGTCGGGCGAATAGGGCGGTTGATAAGCGATTGTTGCTCCGGCGGATTCAATCAGCTCTCGGACTCCTTTGACCTTGTGGGTCCGGACGTTGTCCATCACGACGATGTCACCAGGACGCAGCGTAGGGACCAGGAAGTGCTCCAAGAACACCAAGAACGCCGCTCCATTTACAGCTCCCTGGACCATCATTGAGGTGAGCAGACCGGTGTCGGTCATCGCGCCGACGATGGTGTGGTGCGAGGCGTGGACGGGGGCAACGATGAGGGCCGGGACCCCTCGGCGGGCGTAGCCGTAGCGTCTCACCATCGCGGCATTCGAGCCTGTCTCATCGATGAAGACGAGCCGCGACTTGGACAGCGCTGGCTGCCGCTCCTTCCACACTCGACGTGCCTCTATGACATCGTCTCTGTCGCGCTCTGGCGGTCGTAAAGTCCCCTTTTTCGACTGAATCCGAGTCGCTCAATCCAACGGCCCACCGTCACCCTGGAGACCTCGATGCCCAGGTCGTCCTTGAGCATCTGAGCAAGCTCCGGCTGGGTGCTGTCTGGCACGTCAAGGAGAGTCTCCTCGAGCAGTTCGAGCGCCTCCGGGGTCAGCTTCTGCAGGCTCGGAAGCGGACGCCGACGAGAAGTCGGAGCAAGGTTGCCTTCTCGTTCCCGCCTCAGCCAGCGGCTGACACTTGCCCGACCAACCTTGAAGCGCCTGGCGAGCTCACTGTAGGTACCTTCACCGTTCTGATGGGCCTCTACAACGCGGCTTCTGAGAGAGACTGCATGGGGACTGGGCATCGTGACCTCCAAGAGGGGATCACACGTTCAAGCCGCGGGATCAACGACTTTGTGCGGCTCAGCCCCGGCGACGCTGAGATCTGTGATGCATCGGGTGTGGACGAGGACTGTGATGGTCTGGTGAACGACGCCGACGCCGACGTGACGGGCACAAGCTACAGCTTCTTGGACGCCGATGGCGATGGCTACGGGGACAGCTCCAAGACCGCCCAGGTCTGTGATCTGAGCTCCGGGTACGTCTGGGAAGGCGGAGACTGTGATGACCGGGACGCCGCCATCAATCCTGGCGCTCTCGAGGTCTGTGACGCCTCGGATGTGGACGAGGACTGCGATGGCTTTGCCGACGATAGGGACAGCGCTCCCACGGGCACCACGGCTTGGTACCCGGACACGGACGGCGACGGCTACGGTCGCGAGGAGGACGTGGCCTGGAGCTGTGAGTCCTACGGCCTGATCGCCACCGGTGGTGACTGCGACGATGGCGAGCCTGCGGTGAATCCAGGCGCCGTTGAGCTCTGTGATGCGGGGGAGGTAGACGAGGACTGCGATGGGGCCGTGAACGACGAGAGCGCTGTCGACCGGCCGAGCTGGTTCCCGGATGCGGATGGCGATGGCTACGGCGATCCCAGTCTCGAAGTCTTGAGCTGCAGCGCTCCAAGCGGATATGTGGCCGACTTCGGCGACTGTGACGATGCGCGGGACGATGTGCATCCTGGCGCCAAAGAGGTCTGTGATGGCGGCCTTAGCGACGAGGACTGCGATGGTCTGGTGGGCAATGACGACGCCGTGGGTGCCGATGGCGTCTTGCCCTTCTATGTGGATGGGGACGGCGATGGATTTGGGGACCCCGTTGCCCAGGTCTACCTCTGTGAGGCAAGCGAGGGTTTGGTCGAGGACGACTCGGACTGTGACGATACCCGGGCGGACGTGAACCCCGATGGCGTTGAGATCTGTGATGCAGAGAACACGGACGAGGACTGCGATCTGCAGGCGGATGACCAGGACCCAGAGGGCGCTGCAGGCACCACCTTGGTCTACCTGGACCAGGACGGAGATGGCGTCTCAGGCAGCGTTGAGGCGGAGCTCTGCGATCTGGGCGAGAGCTGGCTGAAGGTGGCAGGCATGGACTGCAACGACGGTGATGAGACCGTCTACCCCGGCGCCGAAGAGCTGCTCAACGACGGCATCGATCAGGACTGCGATGGCTACGACTTGGCCAAGCGCGGCTGCAGCACGGGCTCTACGCTGCCCAGCGGGATGTGGGGTCTCTTGGGCCTGGTCCTGCTCGCCCGCCGCCGTCGATCGTCGCCAAACTGACAAGCTGGATTCGGCGGTGACACGCTAAACCATGGGCCAGAATCTGGAGCCCCCCATGGCCATCGTCTCCCCCTCGATCCTCTCCGCTGACTTTGCCAAGCTGGGCGCCGACATCGCGTCCGTGGACACGGCCGACTGGATCCACGTGGACGTGATGGACGGGCGTTTTGTGCCCAACATCACCATCGGTCCCCTGGTGGTCAAGGCCCTTCGGCCCATCACCGACAAGCCCTTGGACGTGCACCTGATGATCGTGGAGCCCGACAAGTACATCGCCGACTTTCGCGACGCCGGGGCCGACTGGATCACGGTTCACGCCGAGGCCAGCCCCCACCTGGACCGCAGCCTGCAGTACATCCGCAGCTTGGGCGCCAAGGCCGGCGTGGCCCTGAACCCCCACACCTCAGAGCGGGAGCTGGACTACGTCTTGGAGCTCTGTGACCAGGTGCTGATCATGAGTGTGAACCCGGGCTTTGGTGGGCAGTCCCTCATCGAGCGCGTCTTCCCGAAGATCGAGGCCCTGCGCAAGCGCGTTGACCAGCTGGGTCTGGACACCATCATCCAGGTGGATGGCGGCGTGAAGGTCCACAACGCTTGGCGCTTTGTGGACGCCGGCGCCCACGCTCTGGTGAGCGGGAGCGGCGTGTTCAAGGCCGATGATCGCAAGAAGGCCATCGCCGCGCTGCAGGCCGCTGAAAAGCCTGCAAACTAGGGCACCTGGGGTTCAACGCAACACTGCGCAGGGCATCGGGGGTTCAACGCAGCACTGCGCAGGGCATCGGGGGTCCAACGCAACGCATGACCGCGTTTTGGGGCCAGAAGTCGGTGACTGGGTCTGTTTTACGCCCCAAACTGTGCGTTCACACTGCGATGCTTCTCAGCGTGTTGCGTTCACCCTCTGATGCTTCTCAGCGTGTTGCGTTCAGTGGGCGATGTCCCTGAACGCGGCCTTCAGCGCTCTTCTTTGGGAGGGTCTCCGGGAGGGTCATTGGGCGCAGACGCCTTCTTGTCCCAGTCCGGCCACTCCCTGCGCTTGTCCTTGCGCCACTTCCTGTAGGCGATGATCGGCCCATCCGAGGGCACCAGGACCTCGCCGCTTGCCAGCTTCACCTCACCCTTGGGCTGACCCTCCACCATGGGGGTGTCCTCGCCGACGACCCGGTCGTTGGAGGCTGCCGTCATCTTGCCGATCAGCCAGGCTGCTGGCTCCCAGGTCGCGAAGGGCTGGTAGGTGCGCAGGTAGTACTGCATATGGGTCTCGTCGATGGGCACGAAGGCCAGGAACTGCCAGATGGGACCGGTCTTCAGGCGCCAGATGTTCGGGCCCCAGAACTCTGGACCTGGCACATCGGACTGGCTGTTCTTCATGCGGATGACATCGCCATCCACATCGGTCTGCACCTCCATCGCGGGGCTCTTTACGAAGCGGCCGATGCTCTTGGCGTGTACGAAGGGCAGGTGGGTCATGTCGAGCTGGTTCTCGACAGCACGGGTGTAGGAGTTGGCCACAGGCACGATGAGCTGGCTGCCAGAGGCCGAGTAACCGCTGAAGTCGAAGAACTCCGGGTCGCTCTTGGGAGCCTCTGAGGGGCCCGTCCAAATCCAGATGAAGCCGTGGGCCTCGCGCAGGGACAGGGTGGTCAGGGACATCGCGCCGCTGATCTTTCGCTCGGGGTGGGCCGGCATCTTGGTGCAGGTGCCGCCGCCCTCGAACTCAAAGCCGTGGAAGGGGCACTGCAGCGCATCGCCGACCATCTTGCCGTTGGAGAGCTTGGTCCAGCGGTGGGGGCAGCGGTCTCGGGCGGCGAAGGCCTTTCCGCTGCTCTCACGCCAGAACACGAGCTCTTGGCCCATGCGCATACGGCCAAGGACCTCGCCGCGGCCAAGCTCGTTGCTGTCCAGCACCACGTACCAACGGTCTGCGATCAGCTGCATGCACCTACTCCATTAGAATATCGGGTAACCGATACACAACCGCCAAAGCTCCCAAAAATTTGCCTGTTTCGGCACCTGTTTGGTGCTGAATGTCGCGTACCAAGGGGCCGGAGTCGATTTTTCCTCAGATAGCGGATATAAAACATGCATGGCACGTCCAAGCGGCTCCAGGAATGCAGACTACGAGGCTCGCCGGGCGGCGATTGCCCTCAGTGTATCTCGCGCTCTCCACGGACCCGACGGCCGCGCGCCGAGCATGGCCGCCCTGGCGAAAGCAGCCGGGGTCAGCGTTCCCACGCTCAAGCACTACTTCGGCGACCACGACGGCGTTGTGCTGGCGGCGCTCGCAGCAGCGCACTCGGCTGCCAAGGTCTACTTGAAGCGCGTCACCGACCCCATGGGCATGCCCTTGGCCGAGTCGGTCCATGCCGTGGGTCAGGATCTCCTGGGGGGCTGGCCTCACGGTCTGGGTGACCTCTTTGGCGCGGCGCTCACCCATGGGCTGGGCAGCCCGGCCCAAGGACCTGGGGTGGTCAACCATGTGCTGGAGCCCACAATCCAGGGTTTGGAGGCCCGTTTGGCGGTGCATCAGGCGGCCGGAGAGCTGCGGGAAGGCACCGATCTGCGCACGGCGTCCCTCTGCTACCTGAGTCCCTTGCTGATGGGACTTCTGCATCAGTATCAGCTGGCAGGGGCTGGGTGTAGACCGCTGGATGCCTACGCCTTCTTGGACGCGCACACGGATGGCTGGGTGCGGGCTTGGGGCGTCACTTCGGCTCTTTGAGCAGGCTGCGGTCCGGATGACAGGTCACTACTGACAGCAGCGAAAGCCATCATCCCCATGACTCGGCCCCGCCCCTTCATGTGCGTGCCGACTGTAGCAACCATGGCCATAGATCGCCGTCCACATGGTGCCGCCTCTGAGCACCTTGTAGCTGGGGTCATCGGCCCAGCTTGCGTCCACCCACTCGCTGACGTTGCCTTGCAAGTCATGCACGCCCCAGGCGCTCTGGCAGCCGGGGTGACTGCCGATGGCGGCCAAGGCCTCATGGTCGCCTACCTCTTGGGCATCGTTGCAGCGGCCAGGCTCTTGCACATCACCGTAGCCAAAGTCCCGGCCCAGCTCTCCGGCACAGGCGCGGGTCCACTCAGACTCCCTGCACAGGCGCTTGCCTTGGGTCTGACAGGCGGCTGCGGCCTGGTCCCAGTTCACCCACACGGTCGGCAGCTCGCCGATGACGTTGGGGTGCTCGTAGCGGTCCATGCAGAAGCTGGTGCTGGCCTCGCTGCCCACCGCTCTGGGCAGGTTCCAGGTCTCCGGCCAGTCCGCGGCGCCCACATGCTCTCGGCTGGCACCGATGGGGGTCTGTCCGCCAGGGATGGGCACCATGTCCTTGGGGCAGTCTGGGAAGGGCTGCACCCTACGCCACAAACCCAGCTCGCCAGCTTCTCCCTGCTTTTTCCAGTCGGGACCCAGGTGGGCCACGATGGGATCAGAGTCCAGCGCCACGACCGTGTCGACGGGCTCCAAGCCGATGGGCCAAGCGTGGATCCAGTGGGGTGGTCTGTCCTCGTCTAGGTGTAGGTTTTCGACGTTCCAGAGCACCTGCCGGCCGGAGAGCGCGGCCATACGTGGGTAGTCGGTGGCCACCCGGTCTCCCTCCTTGACCTTGGCCAGCAGCGCCCGCTCTTGGGCGTATTCAGGGCTCTCGAGGCCTTCACTGAGCTCAGCCATTCGGGCGCGGTGCTCGCCGCGCTGGTGGGGATAGGCCGCCGCGTTGCCCAGACACATCAATGCCCCCAGCAGTACCGGCGCCCAAGCCCATTTCTGTGACAGTCGCCGAGCCGCCAGAGCGGCCCCCAGAGTTCCCGCCGCGGCCATGCAGGCCAGCCACACCGAGCGCAGGTGCACATAGGGCCCGGTCATCAGCTGCCACTCCCGCTGGTGGTCCAGCCACATGGCAATGGCCGCGGGAAGGCCCATCAGAGCGGGGAGCCAGCCGATGGGCGCCAGCAGGTAGCCGGAGAGCCAGGACTGCAGGGCAAAGTGGCCTCGCTCGTGGACCAGGGCGGTTGTGGGTTCTTGGGTGGCCACGCTGCCGGCGTAGGTGGTGGGGTCAAAGTGGAAGAAGAAGTTCTCTTTGAAGAGCAAGAGCCCCACGAACCAAGCGGCTCCGGTGCCCAGGACAGCGGCCCCAAGCTTGGGACTCCTGAGCAGCATGACCGCGCCCGAGGCCACCAAGAGGTAGGCCGCCTCCTCCCGCGCACAGCAGATCAGTGCTGCACCCAAGAGCGTGGGTCCCCAGCGCTTGGTCCAGCCCCCCAGAGCCAGGGTGGCAAAGCCGGGCACCATCAAGGTCAAGGGCCGAAAGTCGGCCTGGGCTGCGGAGAGGGTGGGCAAATACAGCAGAAAGGCGATGCCGGCCAACAGCCCAAAGCGCGCATCCTTGCTGACCTTTTGCCCCAGGACGCCCAAAGGGATGGCGGCGCTGGCCACCACCAAGGTGTTCACCGCCAGCAGGGTTTTGGGGTGGGGAAAGAGCGCGTAGAGGGGCGCAATGAGCACGAGCAGCGGCGAGAAGTGCACCATCTGCAGCAAGCCCTGGGGCTCGAGCAGGATGGGGCTGGCCCAGGGGCCGCCATGGGTGCCGGACCAGAGGATCTGGTTGAAGAAGGCCAGGTCGTGGGCCCACTGGGTGCCCCCGGCGTCAAAGGCCAGCCACTGGGCCTGGGTCCAGAGAGCGGTGGCCGTCAGGACGGCGAGTAGCAGCAGGGGGATCCAGAGGCGCTTGAACACGACCCAGGGTAGCTCTGACGCACCCTAAAGCGGCTTGTTGTGGGTGCCATCGCAGCGGGGAGGTCGTTTGCTGCGCCCGCAGATGCAGTCCATCTGGCCCTTGCCCTGCATCACGCGCTCGGTGCTCTTCTCGATGCGGTCGCTGCGTGTGGCGGACTTTTTGGCCTTGCCAAAGTACAGGTTGTAGCCACGCTTGCGGCCGGGTGTCAGGGCCTCAAAGGCGGCGGCGTACTCGGGGTTGGCCGCCATGTGCTCGCGCAGCTCGTCGATGTAGTCGACCTCATCGGGCAGCTTGGGCACCTTCAGGCCGGCGCGTGCGACCTCTATCGCCCGGCCCAGGAGCTCTTGGATGTAGTCCTGGTCGGCCTCGATCTCGGCCACGCTGCTGTAGGGGATGTAGCGAACGGAGCGGTCAATGCCGGGCTGGATGAACTTGCCCTGGGGCTCTTCCACCAGTGCGCCGGTCAAGAAGCTGAGGATGGCCCCACCCTTTCGCACGCTGATGATCAGCACGTTTCGGTCGCCGTCCATGTAGCAGGGGTGCTTCCACTTCAAGGTCTCGACCAGGTTGGCTTCCAGCGTGTGGGTGCGCAAGGCGGCCAGCTCCTCTTGCCACTTGGGCTGGCCGTCAAACCACCCTTGGGGGTCGGCATAGGTCTTCACTTGGGGCTCCTGAACCCGCCCATCCTATTCTCGTGGGCGCGCCCGCGCTAGACGCCTTGGCCTTCCGCCGGAATGCTCTGACCCCGCTGCACAGCAGGACGGGCGTTGAAGCGCTCCACCCACGCGACCACGTTCTTGAAGCTGCTGTAGTCCAGCGCCTCCTTGCCCTCGTAGAAGTCCAGGGCGTTGATCCAGGGGACCAGGGCGATGTCGGCGATGGAGAAGCTATCGACGATCCACTCACGTCCCTCCAGCTGCTTGTCCATCACGCCCAGCAGACGCTTGGCCTCGGCTGTGTAGCGATTCACCCCGTAGGCGTCGCTGGTCTTGTCTTTGGCAAACTTGAAGAAGTGTCCGAACTGGCCAAACATCGGTCCTACATGACCGACCTGGAAGAGCACCCACTGGAGCACTTGGTTCTCGCCGGCCGCATCGCTGGGCATCAGCTTGCCGGTCTTGCGGGCCAGGTAGTGCAGGATGGCGCCGGACTCCATGACCAGGAGGGGTTTCTCGCCGGGGCCGATGGGGTCCACCAGGGTGGGAATCTTGCCGTTTGGAGAGAGCTTGCGGTATTCCGGGTGGCTCAGGGACGCGCCAAAACTCATGCGATGAGCCTCGTAGGGAATCCCGAGCTCTTCCAGGGCGATGCTGATCTTTTGGCCGTTTGGCGTAGGGATGCTGTAGAGCTGGATGATGTCGGGGTTCTGCACGGGGATGTTGGACGGGAACAAGGGCTGCCTCCTGTGGCGACACAGGTGTAGTTGCGCCGCGCCCGAGGCCAAGTTGCGGAATATGAACAACAGGGTTGCAGATCTGACAAGAGCTATGCGTGCAGCCACGCTGTAGCCTGCTTGAATGCAGCCTTTGCCCCGTCTTCGATGACCTCGCCGTGGTTGACGATGATTCGGGAGAACTCAAGCTCTTCCAGTGCTTTGACGGACTGCACAAAGGCGGGAAAGTCGTCTTTGACGAAGACCCACTTCAGGCTCTTGGAGGTGCTGGCGCACTCGTGGCAGCCCACCATCTTCAGGATCATGGGCATGGCCCAGCCATTTGGGCTGCGCATGTTGAAGATCAGATCGCAGAGCACCAAGGTGCCGCTGGCCGCGTGCAGGAAGACGTGCTCGCCCAGCTTGGGGCCGCTGGGCAGGGGGATGCACTGCAGGCCTGGGATGTGCTCTCCAGCGCGCAGCTCCTTGTCGATGGCCAGCCCTTCCTTCTCCTTCAGACCGGGAGGGCCCCAGAGGGTGGCCTGGGGGAAATGGGCCTTGGCGGAGGCGGCGTGCAGGTGGTGCATCAGGTTGGGCGCGATGATGTCGGTGACGGTGCCCAAAGCCTGGATCTCGGCGAGCAGTGCAGTGTCCATCGCGTTGGGAGCATGCACAACGATTCCGCCGTCGGGCCGCCGGATGATGCTCATGCGGTTGGGAAAGCAGACGCCTGGGCCCATGCGGGTCTCTGAGCTGTGGGTCCAGATGTCTTGGGTCAGAGTCTGCATGGTGGCCTCGCTTGGGGGGAGAAGTAGTCAGGTTGACTTGACTAATATAGTCAGGTAGACTTGACCAATGAAAAAGACAGACGACCCACAGCTCTCCTCCTCTCTTGCTCAGAGCTTCGGGCAGGTGCTGATCAAGAGCGCACGGCTCTACAATGAGTCAGCCATTGCCCAGCTTAAAGAGCATGTTTCAGGTATTCGTACCGCGCATACTCTGCTCTTTCCCTACGTGCCGCTGCAGGGAATCCGTCTGACGGTGCTCGCCAAGAAGGTGGGCGTTAGCAAGCAGGCTGTGGCGCAGCTTGTGGACGAGCTGGTTCAGATGGGGGCCTTTGTGAAGGTCCCGGATCCCAGCGATGGGCGTGCCCGTTTGATTCGATGGTCGGATGCCGAGCAGATCCACTCCGGTTTGGCCGCTTTGGAGCGGGTCCAAGGGCCGCTGGTGGAGGCGTTGGGGGCCGAACGCATGGCGAGACTTCGAGGGGATCTGACCGACGTGCTGCGGGTACTTGAGGGCCTGTAGGGTTGGTGAAGGGTCACGGACCGGGGCTGGGGCTCTACCTTTAAGGGGCCTTCAACGGAGCGTTTCGATGTCCCCCTAGTTCTCCCCCTCTCTCTGCTTCTCGCATGTGGTGAAGAAGATCCAAACGAAACCAACACCGGTGATGACACCGCTGTGGATGACACGGGCTCCGATGACACCGGCACGGATGACACAGGAGAGGAGAGCTTCGCGCCTCCCGAGCTGAGCGTGCCCTCGATGGCCGTCGTGGTGATGACCTCTGCCTCAATCGAGCTGCCCTTCACGGTGGTGCATGAGGCGCTGGAGGGCTTGAGCTTCCGCATCCAGACAGCGGCGGGGGGCTCCTGGTCCCCACCGTCACCAGCTACGACGGTGGACCCTACGCCACGCACATCAGCCGCTACGCCGATGGGGGATGGACCCACGAACAGATCGGCTACACCATCGACGGACGCCTCTCAGCCAAGCAGGCCGTTGAGACCGACGGTGGCCAGCTCTATGTGGCCGGAACGGCCCGGGGCAATGTGGAGTTGGATGGGGGCGGTGGCTCGCACAGCCTCTCGGACATCGACTTCTTGGACGTGTTCATCGTGGCCAGGACCTCGAGTCTGGGCCACCAAGACGTCTGGTTCTTCGGCAACGATGAGAGCACCGAGAGCCTGGCTGGCGTGGACTCCATCGGCGAGGACCTTGTGTTCGCCGGCACCACCGACGGCACGGTGGGTGCAGCCAACCTGGGCGGCAGCGATGCCTACGTGAGCCGCATGGGCACCGACGGCAGCTTGCTCTGGACCGCACAGATGGGCACCTCGGGCACCGATGTCGGTACCGCCCTGGTGCATGCCTACGGCGTGGTCTACGTGGCTGGACGCATCGAGAGTCGCGGCGTGGTCTGGGCCCTGGATGCCCAGGACGGAACGGTGCTCTGGGAGAGCATCATTGGCGCCGAGGACAACAACTCGAACATCGGTGGCATCCGCATGGACGGCGTGGACCTGCTGATCTCTGGAAACTCCAACCGAGATCTGCTCAGCAACTTGGATGTCGCTGAAAACACGGGTAGCCCGGCCTTCTTTGCTTGGATGAGCACGGTGGATGGCAGCTTGTATGAGCCCCTCAAGTAGGCCTTACTTAATCCAGCTTCTTGGCCAGCATCCTGGTGGTCGCATTCGGCGTGGTCAGGTGGTGACTAAAGAGCTTCCCCTTGGCCTCCAAGGAGAAGGCCCCCAGAGGAGAGGCCACGCTCTGGCAGGCCTCAGCGCTCTCCAGCTGCCGGAGCTCGGCATGGTGACCTCGGGCGCGCAGGTCTTCCACCAGATTCGGCGCCCAGTGCTGGTTGAAGGGACACTGAGGGCTCACCGAGGCCACAAAGTGCTCTTGCACCCCTGGAGCGTGAACCGCGTCGGAGAAGCGCGGTGGGGCGGCATCTTGACGCAAGGCTTTGCCAAAGAGCAGCCACTCTTCGGCTTGGTCGTAGACCTCAAAACCCAAGTGTTTTAGGAACTTGGGGTCGGACATAAAGGGCCGTTTGGTCCTCGCTGCGGCGATGATCAGGCCGGCTTTGCCCTGTCCGGCGGCGTCTTGCAGCGCGTAGTCCACCAGGGCGCGTCCGTGGCCGTGGCCGTGGAACTTTCCCGAGACCCAGAGGCAGTGAACCACCAGCCAATTCGGGGCGAGAATGGGCCGCCAAGAGTGCTCCGCGGGCATGTATTCAATGAAGACTTTGCCACGTACATCCAGCTTTCTGAAGATCAGGCCTTCTTTGAAACGCTCGCGCAGCCAGTCCTTCTTTGCCTGAACGCCGCCGGTGTGTTTTTTGTCCCCCAGAGCGCAGCACAGATGGTGTTCGGCCAGGTCCTCTGGACCCAGGTTGATGAAGTGCTGCATCTTGGCCTCCCGGGGCTAGCCTATGGCCCTGAGCGCTCCGTGGACCATGATGTAGGTCATGAATGCAGAACTCCCCATCCGTCAGCTCGCCGAAGGCCTTCACGTTCTGGAGCGGCCCCAGAGTTTTCTAGGCTTGGAGCTGGGCGCACGCATGAGCATTCTTCAGCTTGAAGGTGGGCTGCTCGTGCACTCGCCGGTCGGCGTGGATCCCGCTCTACTCCGGCATCTGGGCACCCTTCGCTGGGCGCTGGCGCCCAACCTCTTTCATCACCTGTACTTGGGAAGCTGGATGGAGGCAGGTGCCGCCGGCCTCGCCCCTCCGGGCCTCGCCAAGAAGCGTCCGGAGCTAGAGCTGGCCCAGCTCGTCGACAAGCCCTGTGAGCCCTTCGGCCCCGAGGTCAGGCTGATCCCCTTGAAGTGCTTCGCGATGACCCAAGAGATCGCGCTGCTGCATCGTCCCTCTCGAAGCTTGATCCTCACGGATCTGCTCTTCAACCTCTCCGAAGAGCTGCCCTTCACGACGCGGGCTGCCTTTGCTTGTCTCTGCGCCTATCCGGGCTGCAAGACCTCGCTGCTGGAGCGCGTAGGAATGGACCGGGGGGTGGCACGAGAGGAGATCGCAGCGCTGCTGGAGCTGGACTTTGACCGGCTGATCATGTCCCACGGGGATGTGGTGGAGACGGGTGGGAAAGAGGCGCTGGAGAAGGCCTTTTCCTGGTTGTACTAGCGCGGGCTCAGCTCCACGACGCTGCGAGCGCCAGAGCGTTCAGGACGGAGGCGAGCAGCCAGAAGGGAGCGAACACCATGCCCACATGCTTGCCGTGCCGCGAGATGCGGGGGTGACGGCCCAGGAAGGAGAGGCCGGCGTGGTTTGCATTCACCAGTGTGAAGAGGACCGACATCACCCCGAGCAGTACATGCAGCGCCGCCCGTTCGTCCACCGGGAGGCCGAGCCCGTAGACCACCCCTGCGACCACCGCCAGAAAGGCGATGGCCCCCTGACGCTGCTCGAAGAGCATCAAAAAGATGTAGTCGTCTGCCGCGGCGTCTTTCCCCTCAGGGCCGGCAGCCCGAGCGGCATCCAGCATGGTGAGCTGCTCCTCGTAGGTCATCGCTTTGGCGGCGCTGGGCACCCCTGGGCCAAAGAAGGGGAGGACGACGTTGATCACCCATCGAGAGAGCATCGGGGAGACCAGCTCGGCGCCGTGGACAAGGCCGGGAGCCAGACAGATGAGAAGTCCAAAGGTGGAGAGCAGTGTGTCCGTCATGGGGTCACCTGGAGAGAGGGTGGGTGTGGCCTTTGGTGTACCCTTAGATAGGGAATGCCTTCCATTCCCTTAGAGGGAATATTCGTGACTTTCTCAGAGCCATTTGGGTCAAGGCTTCGTTCGGTGCGTGGTGAGCTGGGACTGACCCAGGAAGCGGCGGCCCACGCCATCGGCACGACCCAGCGACACCTCTCCTTCTTGGAGACGGGTCGCTCGGCGCCAACGCGGAAGATGCTTGGCCGGTTGGTCTCTGCGCTGCAGCTCTCGGCAGCGCAGCGGGTCTCCCTCTTTGAGGCCTCTGGGTTTCGCAGCCCCTACCCGACGCGCACCCTGGACGACGCGGAGGTCCAGGCCACCTTGGACCTGATGGAGGCTCAGGTGCTCGGGCACTGGCCCTTCCCAGCCTTCGTCGTGGACCGCGACTGGAACTTCCTGCGCGCCAACGGACCCGGTGAGCGCATGATCCAAGCCTTTGGTGGCGTGCCGAACATGCACGCTCTGTTCTTGTCCCCAGAGTTCCGCGCCATGGTGACGAACTGGGAGCAGGCCAGCGGTAGCTTTTACACCCGCATTCAAAGTGTCGCCAAGCGCTCGCCTTTGGTGCGTGCCGCTCTGGACGCAGCTGTCGACGAGGGTCGTTTTGACCATGTCGCCGAAGTGTTGGGTGGGCCGGAGGACGTGCCCGTGCACATCCCCATCGAGGTGCAGCTGCCAGACGGCGCGCAGATGCGCTTTACCTCGCTGCATGGCCGCTGGGTCTCGGTCCACGACGCTCTGGCCGAGCAGTTTGAGGTGGAGCTGCTGGTCCCCCTGGACCGCGCCTCGGAGGGCGTGGTGTCCTCTAGCTTCGGCGTTTGAACGATCGGCCTTGACCCCGGTCCCTACGGCGGGTACATCAAAGCGAGTAAACACCCGCTTTTAGGGTTCCCTGTGGCCCGACACTATGAAGACAGTGAGACGCGGCGACGCCAAGTCGCCCAGGCGGCCCTGCAGACCATCGCTGAAGAAGGGGTCGCACAGTTCACCACGCGGGCCGTGGCCAAGCGGGTGGGCATCAGCGAGGGCACGCTCTTTCGCCACTTCGGGAACAAGCAGGAGGTTGCCCTCGAGGCGATGGCTTTGCTGGAGATTGAGATCGACGAGGGTCTGGTGGAGACCGGGGTTCCGATGGCGGACCTGGAGGCCTTCTTTCGTCACCGCACGGCCCTGGTAGGGGCCGATGGCTCGGTGGGTCGTCTGATCTTCTCCGACACCCTGGTTCACCTGGCGGGGGAGGAAGGCCGCGTGACCCTGGACCGCTGGCGCAACAAGAGCGTGGGCTATCTGAGCGTCCGTTTGAAGGCCTTGCACCAGGCCAATGCGCTGAATCCTGCTCTGGACGTGGTCGGCGCCAACACCCTCTTCCAGGGGGTGTTGCTCACCTTTGCCATGCAGGCCGCCTTGGGTCGAGGTGGCTCAAAGAAAGAGCTGCAGAAACGCATCGATTGGGGCTGGACCACCCTCGTGGCCGCCATCTTCCAGGCTGATCCAGCCTGAACCGCCAAGGCATTGGCCTCGAAACACCTGTTCTGACCGTCCATCGGGTCTCGTGGCTCGAGGTGGGTCCGAGTTTGATGCTCAAGCTGCCAGGATCGGCAGCACCATGACCTCGCCTTTGGGGCGCTGCTCGGCCAGTGCGTGGGCCGCGCTGATCTCCAGCAGCGGGTAGGCCTGGGCCATCACGGGACGGATCCGTCCCTCCGACATCCACGTGGCCAGACGCTCGAGCTGCTCGCGGTCTCCGAGCGCCACGCCGAACTTGGCGCTTGGGCCGCTGCCCATGGAGGTCCAGGCCACATGGGCCAGGACGGCTAGGCTGATGTAGAGGGTCAGGTAGCGGCCCTTTGGGCTCAACACTTCTTTGCAGTCTCCGAAACCCGAGACATCGGCCAGGTCAAAGACCACATCGAAGCGTTCCGATTGCTTGCGGAAGTCCTCGTTGTAGTCCAGGACCGCGTCGGCTCCAAGCTCTTGGACCAGCTCAAAGTCTTTGGGGCTGCAGACCGCAGTGACCTTGGCCCCCAAGAGCTTGGCCACTTGAATGGCGTAGCGCCCCACGCCGCCTGCTGCGCCCAAGAGCAGCACGGACTCGCCGGGCTGCACCTCGGCCAAGGTCTGCAAGAAGTACATGGCTGTGATGGCGCCGTAGGGCACTGCGGCGGCCTGTGCGTAGTCGAAGCCTTTGGGGAGCGTGGCCATCGTGCTGTCTTCGGGCCGCACCAGCAGCTCGGCGTAGGCGCCGTGATCGGCGCTGCCAAAGACCTGGTCGCCCGCGCTGTAGCGGGAGACCTTGCTGCCTACGGCGACCACCTCACCGGCGAACATCGTGCCTTGGATGGGGTTTCTGGGACGCAGCACGCCCATCATCAGGCGGCCCACCGCGGCCGATGCACCTGGGAAGTCGGCTGCCCTGACCCGCCGGTCTCCGGCGGTCACTGGAGAGGCGTGAACCTGAACCAACACCTCGTTCTCACCCACGATGGGGTCGGGCACCTGGGTGACTTGAAGGACAGCAGCAGGACCGTATTGTGGGGTGATGGCAGCACGCATGGGAGAACTCCGTTGGGTTGGGGACCCTCCTGAAGTAGCTATGCGCAGACCGGCAGGGCAGTGTCCAAATCTGCATTCTTGCCATACGTAAACGCATAGATTGGGCTCGTTCGTGCAAATGCTGGATTCCGAAAACGACGCTTGCCAGGGTGTACAGTGCGCCTCCATGAAGCTCCCGACTCTCCTGATCTGGCTCTCCCCCTTCTTGGGGGCCCTCGGAATCTCTCTCGGCGCCCAGGCCACCGTACCCATGCTGCCGGTACCCATGAGCCTTCAGACCTTGGCGGTGCTCCTGCTTGGGTACCTGGCGCCCCCGCGCATGGCGCTGCTGGGTGGTCTGCTCTACTTGGCGGCGGTGCTCACTGGGCTGCCTGTCTTGGCCGAGGGCAAGTCCAGCGGCGGTCTCGCTTTCTTCTCTGAGCCCTCTGCTGGATACGTCTTGGCCTTTGTGCCGGCGGCTCTTCTGACGGCCTGGATGAACACCCGCGGCTTCGCTTGGGGTTTGGCCGCTGGTTTTGTGGCCCACGCGCTCATTTTGGCCGTGGGCTTGGCTGTGCTCTCGCTGCACATCGGTCTGGCCGATGCCTGGAAGTACGGGGTCTGGCCCTTTCTGCCCGGTGCCGTGGTCAAGTCGCTTGGAGCTTGGGGCTTGGCGATGGGGATTGGGCGGATCTGGCAGGCGGCTGGCTGAGTCGCTCAGCGCACCAGAGGCCAGCTCAGGTCAGCCTTCCGAGCGCTGTTTCTTTCCACAGTCTATGTGTTTGAAAAGGAAGGGTTCTTTGTAGCAAAGCGCCATGCGGTGGCTGAAGTTTCGGCCGGTTTTTCCGGTGGCTTTTGGAAGAGCCTCCTCCCCTCTGGTGTAGTTCGGGTCTCCTTACATGAGGACCAATCTCGAATGCTGTTGCTGCTCGCCGCCTGTGTCAAACCCCTCCCGCCTAGTCCTTCTTCAACCGGAACGGAGGCTGCTCTCGTCGCCGAGAACAGCGACGTGGCTGAGCTCGCTGCGGAGATCGACTATTCTCTGATCCCTCGCTCGGAGGAGGGGTGCCAGCCCTACCAGAAAGCGGATGATGACAGCGAGGGGACCAGTCCCTGGCCGGAAGGAGAAGGCCCAGGTCAGAGGGCGGACCTAGACAATGACGGAGTCCCCGAGTTCATTGCTCAGGTGCCCGAGAGCTGTGGGACCGGCGGGTGTGACTTTGAGGTCTTGCAGCAATGCGCGGCTCCGAGCACCTTCCGCGCTGTCTACACTTTTGGTGCCTGGTCCGTGGCACAGGCCTCCGTTGACAGAACCAACGGCGTGCTCGATCTTCTGGGGGACAGCGCCTTGAGCGCTGATCAGATCGGCAGCGAGCAGCCCCATCTCCTTGCCCAGCAGATCACGAGCCATCTCTGGAACGGAGAGGGCTACGAGCCTGCCAAGATCACACGGATTGAAGGTCCAGAAGGGCTGCGCGCTCAGGTCCTTTCTCTTCCAAATGCGCCGGACAACGAGGGGTGCACCCATTCCCGCGTCCAGGCTCCGACAGAGCAGGGCTGGCGCACCCTGGCCACGGTCCCGGGGACGCTCACAGTCAGCGTCGACGAGGAGGGACAGTGGGCCGGCATCGTCAGCTGCTCGGAGCACACCGAAGGCTTGATGCTCGGAGAGGCTTGGATGCCCATGTCCACCCCTGAGCTGCCCTGGAGCCTGACCTGGATGCCAGCGGGTGAGCAGGACCAGGCTCGGGTGGCGTTCTTGGGACAGGATCTCGGCCAGCCAGTGCAGATGGTTCTCTTCGAGCAAGGCGCCGCTGGGTGGGCTCCTGGCCCGAGTCTGTGTGAGCCTGCCGCGCTGGAGGAGGGCGCTGTGACCTGGCAAGGAGAGCCGCTCGAGCTGCTCGAGGAGCGTGACCTGAACGAGGACGGCACAGCCGAGCTGATCGCCAAGGGGTCAGGCGGCGTTCATGTCCTAGGCGCCTGCAACAGCGCCGGCAGCAGCTATCGCAGCCTTGGCAATCTCTCCTCCGCCCAGTCCGCCTCCGTCGACACTGGCGCGATCATGGGCAAGCACTTCGAGCTCTTGGGCACCAACGCCCAGGGCGAAGAGCAGCGCTGGGTCTGGTCGGGTTGGCGCTATGAGCCCGTAGAGTAGGGTCGCGGCTCTGAGTTAGAGCAGAGCTCGAAGCAGCCAGGCCATGGCCATGCCCAGGTAGTTGCCTAGGGCCAGTCCCAGGATGCCCGTGGTGATCCCGGAGACGATGACCTCGCGGTTGCCCAGAGCCTTGGCCACTGGTGGCACGAAAGGGGGGCCGTAGAGACCGGCCACGCTGGTGATGATGGCCGTGTCTCTGTCCACCCCTGCCATGCGACAGAGCAGCAGGTGCAGGGCGGCGGAGCCCAGCACCACAAAGCCGGTGAAGGCCACCACCCTCAAGTCGGCGTCTTGCATCACCGAGGCCCGCGCAAGGGTGCCGACGCCCACGGAGAAGACCAAGAGCAGGTAGTCGCCGGCAGGGCCTGTGCCGGGTTGGGCCCGAGCCTTTGGGATGAAGGAGGCCGCGATGGCCAGAGTGGTGATGGCCAGGATCGCCACGGGCTCTAAGAGTGCGCGCTCGCTCATGGCGTCTGCAGCCGCGGCGATGCCCAAGCCCAAAGCCAGAATGCCCAGGCCCAAGCCCACACCCTGAACAAGCTCCAGAGGCCTTGGGGGACGCTCCTGCGCGCCCTCTTCCACCGCTGTCTTGGTGCCGTCAAAGGCCGGAAGAAAGCGCCCGTAGAGCCGCGGCCCAACCGAGAGCAGGAAGAGAAGGTAGGCGCCGCCGACCACCACGTCGCTGCCGTGGACCAGCAACAGGGTCTCCGGAGGCACATCCAGCGCAGTGGCCAGGGCCATCAGGTTCGCCGTGCCCCCGGTGTAGACGCCGACCAGCATGCCGCCGATCTTCCAGCCCTCCTCCATGGGGAAGAGCAGGGTGCCCAGGGGCACGATGACCGCCACCGAGAGCAGCGCCAGGCCAAAGCCCTTGAGGGTCACTGGAGCCAGTCGAATCCAGGCACGGAAGTCCGAGCCGACCAGCAGGAGCGCGATGGCCAGCATCACCGCCACCCCTGCAAAGGTCTCCACAGGACCGGAGTCCATGGTGACGCCGGCCAGCTCCACCCCATTTCCCCAGAGGATTCCCAGCAGGTAGGCCAGGATGACCGGCCCCAGCGCCTTCAGGGCCTTGAAGCGGGCGCAGGCCCACAGGATCCCGGCGGGGGCGAAGAAGGCGAGGGCGAGGGTCAGGGGGATCACCGGTGGAGTGTACGGGATGCACTGCAAGCCGGGGCGGCTCGAATCAGGCGGCCTGCTTTTGACGCAGGGAGTCACAAATGGGCGGGCCATCTCGTCCTGTCTGTGAACGGTCCCCTTGAAGCACGCCCGCTTCACAACACAGAGAGCCCCAGAATGCCCAACGCAGAAGACACCCAGCAGAGCACCCAAGAGACCCGCGCAGGCTTGCAGGCCTTTGGCGCCCACTACGAGTACGACGTGGACTACCTGCTGGGCCTGCTTGAAGACTCCGAGCCGGCCATGGCGGGCTTTGCCGCTGCCATGCCCCTGTCCAAGTACCGGGATGCCTTGCCCTTGGAGGCCCACTTTGTGGCCCGCATCACCACCATGCAGGTCGATGACTGCGGCGCCTGTGCCCAGCTCAACCTGCGCATGGCCCTGGAGGCAGGTGTGGATCGCGCACTACTCCAGACCCTGCTCTACGCCCCCGAGACCCTGCCCGCCCCTTTGTTGGCGGTGCGCACCCACACCCAGGCGGTCTGCGGAGAGGGCCCGGTGCCATCTGAGACCGTCGCCTTCCTGCGAGAGCATTACGGGGCGACCGCCTTGGCCGAGCTCGCCACGGCCATTACCGGCAGCCGCATCTACCCCACACTCAAACGCGCCCTGGGCCAGCAGACCAGCTGTGAGATCCTGAGCTTGGAGTTTTGAGTGAATCCCGCCGCCTTTGAGCGACATCGCAGCCACCTGACCGGCTTGGCCTACCGCATGTTGGGGTCTGTGTCCGCAGCCGAGGACAGCGTCCAGGAGACCTGGCTGCGCTGGGAGGCGGCGGGCACCAGCGAGATCCACAGTCCCCGTGCCTGGCTGACCCGGACCTGTACCCGGATCTGCCTGGACCAGCTCAAGTCCGCCCGGCACCGACGCGAGGACTACGTGGGCGAGTGGCTGCCGGAGCCCTGGGTGGAGGCACAACCCACGCGCCTGGAGCGCGATGAGACCCTGTCCATGGCCCTGCTGCACACCATCGAGCGCCTGCGACCCAAGGAGCGGGCTGCCTTCCTGCTGCGCGAGGTCTTTGACTATGACTTTGAGGACATCGCCGAGATGCTGGAGACCAGCCCAGCCAACTGCAGACAGCTGACCTCGCGGGCGCGAAAACGGCTGAAGGGCCCGCCGGCCCAAGCGGTGGATGCCGCCACGCACCAGCGCCTGGGCCAAGCCTTCTTTGGCGCCCTACGCAGCGGTGATTTGGGCGCGCTCGAAGACCTGCTCACCGAGGAGGTGATCCTGACCTCGGATGGAGGTGGAAAGGCCACCGCGGCGCTGCGACCGGTGCTCCATCGACGCGCGGTGCTGCGCCTGCTCAAGGCCATCTACCTGCGGCGCCCCCGGGAGCTGGAGACCCGAGAGGTGTGGTTCAACGGAGGCCCTGGTGTGCTTCTGCTGGAGTCCGGTGTGCCCGTCTCCGCCTTTGCCTTTGAGGTCCGTGACGGATGCATCGGTCACATTTTTGTGCAGCGGAACCCGGACAAGCTGGCCGGTTTCATGGCGCCGCCCCCTCGCCCTTGACGGCACCGTTGTGGAGGTGGGCGCCAGCTGGGTGCCCGTTTCACCACGGTGCTGGCCAGGATATGAGGTGGGCATGCCTGGAGCAGCCATGGACGTCGCCGCGATTTGGGACAAGATGTACGGGGACTCGGAGTACCGCTACGGGACCCAACCCAATGCCTTTGTGGCTGAGCAGGCCCCCCAGCTGCTGACGCCCGGCGCCCGGGTCCTGGTGGTAGGAGACGGCGAGGGCCGGAATGGCGTTTGGCTGGCCAAACAGGGTTTCGATGTCACCACGGTGGACGCCAGCGTCAAAGGCGCGGCCAAGTCCAAGGCCCTGGCGGCGGAGCTCGGGGTGACGATGGACATTCGCGTCGGGCTCTTTCCCCAGGCCACGGCGGACTGTGCACCCTTCGATGCGGTGGTGCTCACCTTTGTGCATGTGCCGCCTCCCCTGCGGCCGGGCATGCACCAAGCGGTGATGCAAGCGCTGGTCCCTGGCGGGCTGGTCCTCTTGGAGGGCTTTCGGCCCGAGCAGCGCACCCTGGGACGCACCAGCGGAGGACCTCCGGCCGTCCCGCCGATGTTCACCGAAGAGATGCTGCGGTCGGACTTTGAAGGCTTGGAGATCGAGAGCCTGACCTCGCTGACGGTCACCCTGGATGAAGGGCCCGGACACAGTGGACTGGCCGAGGTCCTTCGGCTCATTGCTCGGCGCCCATAGTGCTGCTTCTACTCCTCGCCTGCAGCCCCGAGACCACCACCCCGGAGCTTCGCCAAGCGCCCCAAGACACCGCCGTCTCCTCGTGTCGCCCCAGCTCCGAGGATCGCGTTCACACAGTGGTCGTGGGCCAGCCCTTTGCCACTCCCAACAACACTTGGCGAAGCTATGCCCTGGAAGGGGAGACCCTCACGGAGACGGGCAGCTTCACCATGGGCGAAGGCACCTTTGGGCGGGTGGTCTGGACCCCCGATGGACGCGTGGGTGCTGTGGCCCAGGACGACGGCACGGTGGGGATCTTTGCCGCGGATCAGGGGCAGGTGACAACCGTCGATCCAGCCTTCCAAGACGGCTTCTATGCCAGTGCGCTCACGATGGATCCCGACGGCGAGACCCTGTGGATCGTGGACGGCAACTGGGCCAACAATGGCGGCGGTCTGTATCGGGTGTCCCTGGACTGTGAGAGCGGTCAACCCGGCGCGGTGGAGAAGGTGCGGGAGAGCAAGCTGGCTTCGGCTCTGCTCCTCGGTGAGCGCACGGTCCTGGTGGCGCACGAGGTGGATGACCAGGTTGGATCCTCGGCGTACGAGCTGGCCTCTCCCCAAGGCGAGGTTCTCCAGGGCCTCCCCCTCTTCGAGCACGCAGACTACAGCATCTCGGATGCGATCCTGACCCCCAACGGACGCATCTGGGCCGCCGACTACTCGGTGTTCTCGGGGGTGCCCCACTCCGTCGCTGTTCTCAACGCGGACCTGAGCCTCCAGGACCGGGTGCCCGTCGTGGATCCCGTCGCTCTGGTGGCCCATCCATCGGACGGCCGCGTGCTGGCCCTCTCCGCCTACCAGGGCGATGAACTGCTCCAGATCTCCTCGGAGCTTGAAGTAGAATCTCTCCAAGCCAGCCCCCTTCCCTGGGCGGCCGCGGGCTTGCAGTCGGGCCCGGACGCCGGCTTGGTCATCGTCTCCGAGAACGAGGCCATGGTGTTGCTGCGGTGGACCCCCACCGGCGTGGAGGAGCTGCAGAGCGTTGCGCTCAGCGGAGATGCCCTGCCCGGCGCCGTCGGGGTGAGTCCCTGATCCCGCACGGATCCCAAGTCCATGTCCAAAGCAGACAAGTCCCAAGGTGATCTCCCATGCTCTTGCTTCTCACCCTCGCCTGCTCCCAGACCTCCATCGAGGATGGCGCGGTCTACGGCCCATTCACCCAGGTAAAGACCAGCTTTACCTCGGCCTTTGTGGCGACCTCGGAGACCGGAGCGGTGCTGGTGGATGCTGGTTTCCAAGACAATGGCAAGGCCGTCGAAGCCTTCCTGGAGACGCAAGGTCTGACCTTGGACGACGTCAGCGATGTGCTCATCACCCACGGTCACAGCGACCACGTGGCGGGCTTGCCGGCCTACCCCAACGCCAAGGTCTGGGCCCACGAGGACGAGGTAGAGCTGATTCTGGAAGAGGGTCCCGAGGGGCTCAGCGTGGATGAGACCCTGGTCGACGGGCAGATCATCGAGCTTCAGGGCTTCAGCTTTGAGACCCTCCTGGTCACCGGCCACACCACCGGAAACGTGGTCTACCTTAGTGACGGGGTGCTGCTCACCGGGGACTCGGCCTTCCTCTTCAAGGACGGCACGGTCGGTCCGCCCTCCGAGCGCTTCTCGCTGGATCCTGCCGAGACCCAGGCGGAGTTGTTGGCCCTTCGCGATCGACTGGAGCCTCGCAAGGATGAGATCACAGCGGTGACCTTCGCCCATACAGGTGGGCTCAGCGGCGATCTAGCTGCTTTCTGGGAAATGACCGCCGCGGAATAGTTCAGCTTCGCCCCCGGACCGTCCGATGGGATGGGGGTGGAGTGCGTTGTGGTCCCCCCTGACGGTCCAGTTCCAGCCGGTCGAAAGACCTACCGAGTAATGAGCTTCAAGGCAGCCCTGGGTTTGCTGGTCATCGCCCTGTGCGCAGCTGGAAACGTATGGCTGCTGCAGGCGCAGGTAGAGACCCAGGCCTCGGATGCGGTTCAGATCAACATCAGCGGCCGCCAGCGCATGCTCTCCCAGCGTCTGGGCACTCAGCTGCTGCAGATCGCCACTGCTTCGGATCCAGAGACCTTGGCCGCGAACCGGGCGGCTCTGCTTCAGACCATGACGGAGCTGGGGCAAGCCAACCGGGCCTTGACCCAAGGGGATGACACCCGCGGAATCTTCTTCAAGCCCTCCCAAGGGCTCAATGACCACTACTGGGGTCAGGGGACCGGGCTGGCGCCCCGTGTGGATGCCTTGATGGGCCAGGCGGCCATGTTCACCTTCAAGAAGCCGGACCTGGAGGACCCCCACTTTCAGGAGTTGATCCAGGACATTCAGGGTCCAATACTCGAGGACTTGGACCACGCTGTGGCCCTCTATGAGCAAGAGAGCATCGCGCGGGTGGCGCACCTGGGAGAGCTCCAGGTCAAGCTCACGGGCGTTCTGATTCTCTTCTTGGTCCTTGAGTTCTTCCTGATCTTCCACCCCATGGCCCGCAGCGTTGGACGCGAGATGGCCCATGTTGTGCGGGCCAAGCGGGCCGCTGAGGAGCAAAAGCGCAGCTTGGCCTTGGTCTTGGACAGCATGCAGGATGCTCTGATTCCCGTCGACGCGGCTGGCCGGGTTCTTCCCGGGTGCTCAGCCCGCGCCAAGGCACTCTTTCCGGAGTTGGCTGAAGGGGCGGTCTACTGGAAAGCGTTTGGTGCCGAACCGGCGCTCAGTGATCGCCTCGCCATGGACTTTGAACAGCTCCAGGACGGTCTGTTGCCCGTCGAGCTGCTCATGGACCAGATGTGCGAGAGCTTGGTCTGGCAGTCCAGGCATCTGCGCTTGGGACTGCGACAGATCATCGAGCCCGGCCACGAACTTGGCTACCTGCTCACGCTCCGAGATGTGAGCGCGCAGGTGTGCGCCCAGGCAGAGTTTGACCTGGCCCAGGAGCGCGCGGATGTGCTCTCTCACTATGGGCAGAACCCTCGTCGATTCGTCCAGTCCATAGATGAGCTTGAGCGTCTGCTTGGCGGGGTGGCCCAGGAGCGCGCTTTGCTGGTTGACCGCCTGCGAGATCTGCACACCGTCAAAGGCAACGCGGCCGTGTTGGGATTCCAGCGGCTCTCCCATGCCTGCCATGAGCTGGAGCAGGCCTTGAACTTGGAGCCGGATCTGGATCTGGCGCAGGAGGTGCGTCAGGTGCGCGAGCGCTGGCGTGAGCAGGTCGGCGAGATCTTGCCTGCGGCCAAGGAGTTCTCGATCCAGGTCCCTGAAGCGGCGCTCCGGAGCCTCGCGCAGAACCTCAGAGAGAAGTGCCCTGAGATGGTCCCCCAAGTCGAGGGCTGGTTTGGCGACTCCGTGCGGGCACATCTGGAAGACTTGGCCGCCCATGGTCAGCACCTGGCCAGCAACTTGGGCAAAGAGCTGGAGGTGCAGGTGGAGTGCCCACCGAACCTACACATCCCTCACGAGCACTCCACTCGCATCTGGACCCAGCTGGTTCACCTGGTCCGCAACGCGGTGGACCACGGCATTGAATCTCCCGAGCAGCGTCAGGCTGCTGGAAAACAGGCGCGCGGGGTGCTGCGCTTCTGCGCCAACGAGGTGGACGGCGTCCTGAGCATCCGCGTCGAAGACGACGGCGGCGGTGTGGACTGGGCTGCGCTTCGTGCACGGGGAGCGTCTATGGGACTGACCGGAACGTCCCCCGAGGACCTGCTCTTCGCGGACGGTCTGAGCTGCAAGGACCAAGCGACGGAGATCTCGGGTCGAGGCATTGGAGCAGGCGCGCTGCGAGAGGCCGTGCGAGAGGTTGGGGGCACTCTGCGTGTCACCAGCGAGCGTGGTCTGGGCACCCGAATCGTGGTGCGTTGGCCCCACACCCCACATGGCCTGGTCGCCCTAGCCAGCTGATGGCCGCAGTTGGCCTAAACCAGCCCGCCCTGTAGCCACGCCATGATCTCTTGAGCCATCTTCCAAGGCGGCTGCCCCTTCCCCTGGACCTGAAAGTCCGCCCGTTTGTAGCCGGGAGCCCGCTCGGCCAGGATGGGGCTGAGTCCCAGCGCCGTGGCTTGGTCCTGGAGCAGAAGCTCAGGGTAGCGACCGGGGTTCTCCTTCAAGCGCTCGCGCACGCTGACGGCCAGCTCCACCAGGGACCACTCCAAGTAGACCAAGGTGGCCTTGGCGGCGACCAGATCCGCAGCCTTGGGGTTGAGCAGCGCCCCGTCCCCGAGCGCGATGACCTTGGGCCTTCCCGCGATCTCGCGCTCCAGCGCCTCCAACTCCAGAGACCGGCGCCGATCCGCGCCTTCCTTGAGCACCAGGTGCGAGAGGGACTTGCCGGCCCGGTGCTCCACCTCGCGGTCCAGCTCGACCACGGGAACCCCAGCCAGGGCGGCGATGCTTTTGGCGGTGGCGTTTACCCGAGCGCCCATAAAACCGGTGATGCAGAGGGGGCGCTGCAGCTCGATGAGCGGCCCGTGTCCGTAGTAGTCCATCTCTCTACTCCTGCGGGCACGCCGACTTGTTTAGATAGCGCAGCGAGACACCGATCTTTGCGGAATTCTCATCCATGCTGATGGAATCAGGAGCCTCCTCGAAGAACCCGTTGATCTTGTTCGTCATGCCGTAGGCCCAGGCACCCTGCAGGATTTTGTCGAAGCTTCCTCCGTGGTCGCTGGCGTAGGTGGCCCAAGTCACCTTGTAGCAGTGCTCTGGGCCCTCCGAGAGGAAGACAAAGTCGCTGTTCTCTGGGGTCTTCATGGTGCCCACGACCACGCCGTCGACCGTGATCTGGTGCTCGGGTGCGCACTTCAAACCATTGATGGCCCAGCCTTCGCGGGAGGACTTGAGCAGAGCTTGGCCGATGGACACCTGCCCCGTGTGGCTATTGTAGACCACGCTGCTCGAGGGCAGGTTCTCCAGGGTCGGGGTCTTGAGGAAGATGGTGGCCGTGGGCTCCTTTTCGAGCTCCAGTGGCACTTCCACGGGGCCGCAGGGTGTGGTGGACAACAGGCTCAGCTTGGCCGTGGGGTCCTCCTTCCAGTTCCTCGGCAAGGTCACCTTTCCATAGGCGTGCTTCAACATGCCTCCGCTGGGCTCTTGGCTCTCCTTGTACTTCTGCACGTGTCCGACCACTTGGCCGCGAAAAGTGAGCTCCGTCTCCAGGCCCACCTGGTCATCCTCGAACCAGAAACTGTACTCGAAGGGCTCGGCGGGATCCTTCTCTGGAGGGGAGGAGCAGGCGGCAATCAAGAGAACAGAAATCAAGGCTATTCCAGGAGTCGGTAGGGATGCGCGACCCCTATCCCGTACTCCTCGCGCAGCGCCTTCAAGGGTGTTTGATACATCGTCTCGGTGGGTTGCCAGGGCCACTTCTTGTGCATTGCCTTGGCCAATCGGCGCATGGGTAGGGTCAGAACAATGGTTCGCCACAGCGTGATCAGGGTGTCCCACTTGAAGTAGTAGGCGGTGATGCTCTTGGACTGCTCGGTCTTGATGTAGCCGCGCAGGTAGTCCATGAAGCTCAGCTCCACCCCGAAGAGGGTGTAGTAGTCATTGCAGCCCTCGTTCAAGTCACCGGTGTGGGTGCCAAAGATCACGTGGGTGGTGTCGTGCAGCCGGAACCAGAGCGCGGACTCGGGGTTCTCGATGTCTTTCGGGTCATCCAGTCCCGGGTTGACCCGGTAGTACTCCGCCAGACCCTCGGCCAAGGTCATGGTGCTGTCTTGGAGCTGGTAGTGGCCGCGGATGTGCATAGGAAGATGCTGGTCTTTGACGGTATGTAGCTCGTTCATGGGCGTCTCCTTAGAAGGGGTGCTCGGCGAGCACGTAGACTTGAAGGATGGCCTGACGGCCGGTGGTGTATTCCTCGATGCCCACACCCACGTCGGCGCGCAGCACGGCGAGCTGGCGCACATCCACCCGGGCGCCCAGGCCCGCGGTCATGTGCAGGTGGTGCAGGGGATCCTGCTCACCGGGGTCCCACACCCGTCCCACGTCGACGAAGGGCACGAGCTGGAAGTCCATGTCGTTCTTGAGCACCTCCCCCTGCCAGATGTGGACCCGGAACTCTTGTTGGACCCAGGCCACGTGGTTGCCGCGCAGGCGCTCCTCTGGCAGCCCCCGGAAGGCCCAGCGCCCGCCGACCACGCCCTTGCCCAGGCCGCCGATGTAGGCCAGGTTCCAGAAGGGCTCCTCGCCCCAGCGCATGTCCACCATCAGGTTGCTGGCGCTGATCACACGGCCGCTGAGCATGGGTGTGAAGTGGGAGGCGTTGAAGTTCGCGCCGGCCACCGTGTACTCCGAGAGCAGTGCGGGGTGGGACAGGCGCCCGGAGACGTTGATGAAGGAGCCGCTGCTGGGGTCGATCTCGTTGTCGCGGGTGTCCCGCAGCAGCCCCAGGCCCATGTAGCTGTAGCGGCCGCCCAAGGCGCCTGTGGCCACGCCCTGGTCCAGGTCCTCGGCCAGGTAGGTGCCTTGGGGGACCTGCACCTGCTCGCGCCGGAAGCTCCAGGTGTAGAAGAGCTCCCAGTCGCCGTAGATCTGCCGTCGCACGTCCTGGCGGAAGCGCACGCCGACCTTGGCGTACTCGTAGTACTGCTCGGGGGCGTTCTTCTGGATGGGGGTGCTGTTCCCGATTCCGTAGTAGGGCGCTTGGCTCCAGTTCACGTAGCGAAGGTCGGAGCGCCAGCGCCACTTGGTGCCCAGCAGACCTGGGATCTCAAAGCGGAAGAAGTGGTTGGTGTAGCCGCCGGTGGTCTTGTAGAACTGGCCGCTGATGCGGAAGGCGTAGGGCTGCTCGGGGTCGGCGCTGGGCCAGATCACGCCGCCAAAGCCGCCGTAGCCGAAGAGCAGGGTGGAGTCGTAGGAGACCAAGGGCACCGCGATCCATGCCGGCCGCATGTCGGGCTCTCCCTCCGCATCGACCTTGGGCGGGGGCATGGCTGGGCCGCCGGCCGCGTGGCTCGGTGCGCTCAGGGACAAGCAGAGAGCGGCGAGCATCAAGTGGGCTCCTGCAAGGCGCTCAGGACCTCGATGAGCTGGGCGATGCGCCCTTGGTCCAGGGTCCCGTCTTCGCGCAGCAGGCTGTTGAGTAGGCCGGCGGTGCCGTGGGTGATCGCGCCCAGGCTCTCCACCCGCTCCTCGAGGCGGGCCCGATCTTGAGCCGCTGGCCAGTCGGCGCCGGAGCCGGCCTTCAGGGCGGTCTGCATCTCGTTGAGCATGCTCGCCCCGGCCTGCATCTCCGGGAGCAAGAAGCGCTTGATGAAGTGCTCGCTCAGGGCCCCCAGATCGTCCTGCGCTGCGTAGTGGTCCCGGCGGTCCCCACGAACCCGCGTCTTGACGACCGCGCCGAAGGCCTCCAAGCGGCGGGCCGCCACACTCACCGTGCTCTTGGCCGAGCCGAGCAACGTGGTCAGCTCCCCCAAGCTGAGGGGTTCGGCGCTGGCCAGCAGGACGCCCAGGACGTGGCCGGGGAACTCCGGCAGGCCGTAGATGCGGAAGATCCCGGCGGTTTGCTCGCCGCACTGTCGGCGGAAGTCGTCGTAGCTCAGCTTGGTTTCTGTCGTTTTCATCGTTCGGAATATAGCGAATGATCGCAACGCTGGCAAGGCCCAGTATGATTGGCGCCTTGGAGGCTGTGATGCTCAGCTTGTTTTTGGGATTGCAGATGGCGTGTACGGGCAGCGTGGCCTCGGATGTGGAGCCGGACTCCGAGGCCGTTGACTCCGAAGACTCCCCGGTGGACTCGTCCACCGACACAGGGGAGCTGATCGACAGTGATCAAGATGGCTTTGCCGCCTCCCAAGACTGCGATGACGGCGACCCCTCGATCTTCCCTGGTGCCACCGAGGTCTGTGATGGCGTGGACCAAAACTGCGATGGCCAGGTAGACGAGGGCGTACCCAACGATGGCGCTGGCTGCCAGGACGCCAGCCCGCCGGACTGGACTGGAGATGTGGACATCGTGCACGTCACCCTTCAGATAAAGGACGTGGGCTACGCGGGAACAGACGACGGCCAGACGGAGGTCTGCCTCTCCGAGGGCGACTGCTTCCCCCTGAAGAAGCCGGACTGGAACGATCTGGAGCGCGGCGTCTACGACGTGTACGTGAGCGAGGGTCAGGGGCTCAAGCGCAGCGACTTGGATCGGGTCACCCTGCGCACCAGTGACGGCAGCGACCGCATGGAGCCGGCCTGCCTGCAGGTGAGCCTGGACGGACAGCCGGCCCACTGCCGCGCCCTGGACTTTTACATGGGTAGCGACAACGACGATGAGTTGGCTACCTGGTCGGATCCCGATGGCCTGACCTGGTCCTGCGAGAGCAGCTGTTGGGGCAAGGGTTTGAGCCACGGTCCCACCTTGGGCACAGTGGACGCGGACGGGGCCACCATCTGGTACCGCACAGACGCCACCAGGCGGGTCGAGGTCTTCGTAGGTCGAGACGATGCCGCGCTCTCCCGCGTTCACGTCAGCTACCCCAGCGCCGCCGATGACTTTGCCGAGCAGCTTCGCATTGGGGGGCTGGGGGCCGACCAGAGCTGGCGCTATGCCATCGACGTGGACGGGGTTCGTCAGGGCATCTGGGACCTAAAGAGCGCGCCGGAGACCGGCGGCCTGCGCTTCGCCTTTGGCAGCTGCTCCAAGTACGACGAGCAGCCGGTGTGGGACGCGATCTCGGCCTGGGAGCCGGACCTCTTCATCTTCGCCGGGGACAACCACTACGCCAACAGCTCGGACTTGGGGGCCTTGCGTCAGCACTACCGCTGGGGCCTGGAGATCGAGAACCGGGGCAGCTTCCTGCAAGAGACCCCCACCCTGGCCACCTGGGATGACCACGACTTCACGGGCAACAACACGGATGGGACCGAGGCGGGGAAGGATGTCGCGCTGCGCGTCTTCCACGAGTACCAGCCCAATGGAGGGGGAGCGTTGGAGTCCACGCCAGGGGTCTTCTCCGAGCACCGCTACGGGGATGTGGCCTTCTTCCTCTTGGATGTGCGCTACCACCGAGGTCTGGATGGCTCGATGCTCGGTGAGCAGCAGGAGCTCTGGCTGCTCGACGCCATGCAGTCCAGCACGGCCACCTTCAAGTTTGTGGTCTCGGGCAGTCAGTACGCCCAGGTCGGAAACCAAGGGAAGGAGGACAGCTGGTACGACTTCAGCGACTCCTGGACCCGCCTGCGCCAGGCCATCGTGGACAACAAGATCGACGGCGTCCTGCTGCTCACCGGCGACATTCACCGCTCCGAGTTCCGCCTCTTGGACCCGGTCAGCGGTGGCTACGGGCTGCCGGAGCTCACCAGCAGTCCACTGGCCAGCAGCCACAGCGGCTGTCGCGACGATGATGGACAGAAGGACTGCTCAGATGGCGATGACTACTTTGTAGGCGTGAGCGTGGAGACCCAGGGCACACCCCAAGTGACTGCGTCGATCTACCGGTGGGATGGGCAGCTTCAGCACTCTTGGGAGATCCCGCTCTCGGAGCTGCAGGTTGCGCCCTAAAGGCGGACTACTGGGCCTCTCTCTTGGCCAGCCAGCGCTCAAACACGAAGGCACCTCCTGGCACAAGCGAGGCCACAAAGGCCACAATCACCCGGCCTACACCCCAGCCCTGGGCGCGGGCGGTGACGGCCAAGCTGAGCATGTAGATCAGGACCAGGACTCCGTGAATCCAGCCGATCAAGCCGCTGTCTCCGTCGATGGAGATCCCGGCCAGGCGCTTGAGCGGCATGTTGATGGCCATCATCAGGAGCAGTGAGCTGCCCTCGGCGTAGGCGACCACCCGAAAGGCTCGGGAGACCTGCGGTCCACTGGCGGCCTGTCCGCGTTTTGGAAACAAGGCAGAGAGACCGGCTGCGAGCGTGGCTGCCAGGGCGATGATGACGCCGATCCACACGCCATCGGTGGGTCGGAGGACCATCAGACTCAGGCTTGCGAGCAAGCCGGCCATGCTCAGTGCCGGGGAGAGCAGGCTTGGTGCCCGTACAGCGCTGCGCAGCATCCCCCACAGGCCAAGCAGGCTGAGCAGCAGGGTGGCGCTGATCCAGGGCTCGCCCATGCTCACGCCCAGGGTCTTGGCCATCATCCAGCCGGCCGCGCTCAGGCCCAGAAAGCCCGGCAAGGCCGCGCGGTTGAACCAGCGCAGGCGTGTCTCGGAGTCGGCGGCCTGAAGCTGGCCCGCCAGGCCCGCGGCGAGAAGGGCCAAGGAGGCGAACTTCAGCAGTCTCCACAGCATCCAGGTGCTCACATCAACTCCGGTCGGGGGCTGTATAGGCCGTTCGACTAGTGGAGTTGATGTGGCACGCTGCCGCGCTCAGTCCAGATCCATGTCCATGACGAAGCGCCAGACGGGCAGCAGGGCCGGTTGACCGGTGTCCGGGTGGATGCTGTGACAGGAGTCGGCGCCCATGGACTGGTGCTCGCTGCAGTCGTTGTTGGGAGGCAGGGACAGGCTGAAGAGCTGCTTGTCGATGGAGAAGCCGCTCTGTTGGGTGTCCAGGTCGATGTAGTCGCTGCCCATACCCCAGGTCTCGAAGACCTCGGGGCTGTAGATCCAGGCCGTCTCCTCTCGATGCACCACGGCGAACTGGCGCTCAGCGGGAGTGGTGCGTTTGGTGGCGTTGGCGTCACCTAGGCTGTCTCCGTTCGTGTCCGGGCCGGTGTTGGCCCAGGGCTGAGGGACCTGTCCCGCGCACAGGCCGCCCTCTGCGGGTGGGGCCTTGCAGTTCAAGTCCTCGAAGGGGCAGCACTTCCAATCGCCGCACTCCTCGTCGGTGGTGCAGCTCTGGTATGCGCTGGGATCCACCATGGCCTCGAGCGCGCTCCCGGCCCCCTTTGAGAAGTAGAGCGCCCGGTTCACGGCGTGGTCCCGGGCGATCAAGCCGGCCATTCCGCCGCCTTGGGAGAAGCCAGAGACCGCGATGCGGCTCCACTTGATCTCACCCTCGGCGGTGAGAAACTCGTCCCAGCCGCCCTTGGTGTTCTGCTGATTCAGGAACTGCAACAAGGCCTTGAGCCGGTACTCGATGGATTCGTCGGGCTCCATCACCAACCAGGGGCTAGCATCCTCGCCCGTGAGCACCTCGGTGCGGGCAAGCTCCTCGCACGCCACGGGGCGGGGGCCGTCTTCGCAGTTGCAGCGGTCGGCGATGCTGGGCTCGTTGGTGTAGGCCAGGCTGATGTAGCGGTAGCCGGAGTCGATCGCGGCGCTGCCCAGCTTGGTGGTGTTCGAGGGCTTACCACCCGAACCGCCCAGGTGCAGCCAGAGCAGGGTGCCGCTCTCGTCCGGCACCATCACCAGGTGCCGCTTGGAGCCCAGTGCAGTGATCGCGGGGTCGGTACACTCCGCGTTGATCATCACCTGCATTCCGCCCTTGACCGCTTGGCTCAGGATGCAGTCGCCGCTCGCCGGGTCATCGTCGCTGTCGATCACAACAGGCTCACACTCGATGCCTTCCAAATAGGCTGGGGCCTCGACTTGGGTCTCCGTGTCCCCGGAGTCGTCCGCGTCGCTGCGTGGGATGGGGTCTTTGCAGGCAATAAGGGCAAGAAAGCTGAGCATTCGTGAGTCTCCGAGCCCACTCTACCCCGGCGCCTCGTAGACCTGGGCGAGAGTTGGGCGAGTCCGTTTTTGCGGTGTGTGCGCGGCCCGCAGGCCAGGGGGGCGGGGGTCAAGACTGCGGGGGTCGCGTCAAAGGCCAGACAGCGTCCATCCGACGGGTGCCTTCACCGCAGGCGCTCGTGCGCACCACGCAGCCCGTCTCAGTAGGTGAGGTGTGATGCCCACAGCGGGGTCCGGGAGGCGGCTGTGCGCAGGACAGGAGTAGGAAGAGCATTGGGACCTCTCCTGGGACGGACGGCCCTGGAGCGGCAAGGTTCCTTTGTTCTTCCGGTGCAGGGCGCTTGGCCCTAGCGACGCCACCCCATGAAGCGCTCCAGCACCCCCCCGGCCCACCCGGGAAGCTGGGTCTTGCGCCAGGCCGATGCGCACTTGAAGAGCAGCTCGGAGCGGGTGGGGTAGGGATGAACCGTGCTTGCGATTTGAGATAGGCCCAGGCCGTGGGTCATCGCCAGCGTGATGGGGCCCATCAGCTCTCCGGCGTGGTCTGCGACGATCTCGGCGCCGGCAATGGTGCCGTCCTGGGCTGCAAAGATGTGGGCCCAGCCGGACTCGCCCTCGGCTCGGCCGCGGTCGCTCTCCTCCAGCTTGGCTGAGAAGATCTGCAGCGCGGGGTCTTGTTCTGCTTGGGCTCGGGAGAGACCCACTGCGGCGATCTCAGGCTGGGTGTACACCACCGTCGGAAGGACCAAGTCTGCGGGGTCTTTGCTGCCAAAGAAGAGCGCATTCTGCAGCACCATACGGGCCTGGTGGTCGGCTGCGTGGGTGAAGCGTGGCCCATCGATCACGTCCCCGCAGGCGTAGACCTTGGGGTTTGTGGTGCGGAGCTGTGCGTCGACTTGTACGCCTTCTTTGGTGAAGGAGATGCCAGCTCTGTCCAGGTCCAGCTCTGTGTTGGGGCGTCGGCCCAGTGCTGCCAGGACTTGGTCGGCCACGATGACCTCGCCTGAGGTCAGGGTGCCCGCGATTCCGTGCTCAAGGCGCTCCAAGCCCGCGATGCCTGTGCCCAAGCAGAAGTGAACCCCATCCTTCTCCAGGCGCTCCTTCAGAGCTTGGCTGGCTGGCTCCGAGGAGGCGTTGAGCAAGCGGGAAGCCAGGTCGATCACGGTGACCTGTGAGCCCATGCGCTGGAAGGCTTGGGCCATTTCACAGCCGATGACCCCGCCGCCGAGGATGAGCAGGCGCGCAGGCAAGGTCTGTAGATCGAAGAGCTGCTCGTTGCTCATGGCCAGCTCGCGTAGGCCGGGAATGGCAGGCATTGAGGCGCTGGCGCCGGTGGCGACCAAGGCCTTGGAGAAGTTCAGGGAGTGTGCTCCGACCTGGACGGCGCTCTCGCTTGAGAAGCGGGCCTCGCCCAGAAAGACATCAACGCCGGCGTCCCGGAGGCGTGAAGGCGCGTCGTGCGGACTGATCTCTGCACGCAGGCGCCGCATTCTGGCCATCACGTGGGCAAAGTCCACCTCGATAGGGCCGGTGCGGATGCCGAGCGCTTGCAGCTCCCGAGCCTTTTGGGCGGCGTGGGCGACTGCGAGCAGTGCTTTGCTGGGCACGCAGCCAGTGTTCAGGCAGTCCCCGCCAAGCAGGTGCTTCTCCACCAAGGCCACGCGGCCACCGAGTCCGGCTGCGCCAAAGGCGGCGATCAACCCCGCGGGTCCGCCTCCAATGACCACCAGGTTGTAGTTGGCCGCTGGTGTGGGGTTCTGCCAGTCGGGGGGCACCAAGGTGGCGAGGAGGCGGGCGTCGTGGACATCGTCAGGGAGCATGCTCTCTCCTATTCCGAGGGGCGTTGATGGTCGCAGGAAGCGCGGTTGACGTATTGGGAAGGTGCCCCTACCCTTGGGGACCATGAGCACCCAAGATCCCCAGCTTCTGACCCACGGCGAGGCCGCCGCCAGCACCCTGAGCGCGCAGCCTGCCGACAGCAACCAGCTCAGCTTTGGCATTGGGGATCTGGCTGGCGAGTTCGCTATCAGCACGCGCACCATCCGCTTCTACGAGGACAAGGGCTTGCTGGCTCCCCTTCGGCAGGGCACCACGCGCATCTACTCCCGCAAAGACCGCGCACGCTTGGCGCTGATCCTCCGCGGCAAAGCCATCGGCTGCTCCCTCTCGGAGATCGAGCACTACCTGGAGCTCTACGGAGCCCATGGAGAAGGCCGCGAGGAGCAGCTCAAGTTCGTGATCGAGCGCACCCAGTCGGAGATCGAGGCCCTGGAGCGTCGTCGCGCACACATCGACGCCCAGATCCAGACGCTGCAGAGCTACAACGAGAACTCCAGAGCCAGCCTGGAAGAGCTGAAGTAGCGGCTAGTTGAGCCACGCTAGCCCGAGACCCACCCCAGCTCCTGTGCCAAGCTGCGCCGGCGGGACTCGCCCTGATCCAGGACCTCGGCGGTGTGCTGTGGGCTGATCAAGGTCGCCGAGACCACCCGAATTCGGCCTTGGGGCAGGCTCAGATCCGCCAGCGGGCCCTGGGTGCCGATCAAGGCGCACACGCGGCCGTTGTCCAGCACGAACTCCTGAGGAAAGCCCTGGTTTTCCAGCTCTACCGTAAGCGCGCCCATGCGCTCCAGAAGGCCTGGAATACCGCCATGGCCAGCGCAGACGTTTGAGAGCTGCATGACCATCGACATCAGCCAGTGGCCCTGGATCTCTTCCACCCGCTCGCTGCAGCCGGCGTAGATCTCCAAGCCGTAGCCTACGCTGGGGTCTTGATCTTCAAAGGCGTCGCTCAGGCCATTGGAGCAGACCACTGTGCCACCACTGAAGGGGTAGACCACTTGCCAGCCTGGACGGCTCGGCCACGTCGGACCGCCGGTGAAGGTGGGACCAATGATCGGGGCAAAGTGGGCGCCCAAGGTGCCAAAGTTGGACCATTGGGTCTCTCGTGCGGCGTGGGCGGCGGCCCATCGGGGCTCAGACATGGGGGCTCCTATCGAAGTGGATTCACTAACAGGCAACCGTCAGGTAAGGCCTGGACTGAGTCCCGACCCCTTGGTGCGCATGCACCAGAGGGGAGCACTTTCCCTATTGAGCATTGCCTGACCCGGGACGCCACGCCCTACTTGGTCCAGAGCCTGCAGCGGCCATCGCCCTGGGCAGCCCGATGGCGTCCTCTGGATTGGCCGCTTCGATGTTGACGTGCGCTTCGGGGGCTAGAAGAACTGCCACTTCCCCAGGCCCTCACCACGACGCTGTCTGAGCACCGAGGCGGTGACGTCCGCAGCTGTGAAGAGGGGAACGATCAGGCCGATTCCCAGAAACATCAGCATCAGCGTGCAGAACATTGCCGCGATGGCCTTGGCGTTCTGACCGGTTGCGAAGTAGCCGGCGCCACCCAAGAAGAACACGTTGCCCAAAATGGCAACGATCAGGCTCGGGTGCTCTTTGTAGATCAGCGCGGGATCACGCTCGGTGACGGGCACAGGCTCCGGTGCGGTCCTGTTCTCGAAGAACTCCCACGCCTCGATTCCCTCGCCGCGCCTCAGACGCTGTCCCAAGTAGATCACGTCATAGACGGCTACGAAGGTCGGGATGAAGCCCAAGCCCAGAACCCACAGGACCAGGCTGGCCAGACCCATCACGCAGCCCTTTGCGTACTGGCCGACGACAAAGTAGCCGGGCGCACCCAAGAAGATGAGGTTCAAGATTGCGGCGGCGGTGATGGCAAAGCCAGAGAGCTGCGGCTTGCGGATCAGCTCGCCACTTTGGCCTGAGCCTGCTGTCTCCGGACTCGAATATGGGTTGCGAGTGCTCATGTACGTCCCTCCCTGGGCCGCACATTACCTCAGTCACAGAGTGGACAGTGCCTGGAGCTGCCTGCGTGCTACCTTTTTGGGGAGCAGCGCCTCCGGAGACCCTCCTTGTCTGACACAGATTCCCCAGCTTCTTCCCAGCAGAGCGGGGCCCCAAAGCCTGGCGTAAACAAGCGCGCTGCGATCGGTTGCCTAAGCGTTTTGTTGGGGGTGCCGCTGATCTTCGGCATCGGGTGGTGGTTCAGCCAGAACCAAGCTGAGCGAGCTCAAGAGCAGGCTGCTCAAGAGGCCTTCGCGCCCGCCCTGGAAGAGCTCACCTCCCAGGAGGTCTCCCCCTACGACGTGGACAAGACCGTGCGTGTGCTGCATGGCCTGGACCTTGCGATGGAGAGCCAGGAAGACCTGGAGACCCACTTGGCCTACCTGGCCCGTCAGGACTACCGCGGGGTCTCGCCCGATGTCTTGGCCGCCCGCGCCGAGCTACTCGGCGTGCTGCAGGAGCTCTATGGCTCCCAGACCGAGCTGGAAGAGCAGCAGGCCATGTGGACCTTCTCCAGCAAGCTGCTGCTCTCGACCCTGAGCATTGTGCAGGTGGGCGGAGAGGCATCCATGACCAGCGCAGGCGCCAACTTCTCTGTGGACCGCGAGCAGGCCCAGGCCGTCTTGGCCAAGCTGGAGGAGGAGCAAGCGGCCGAGCGTGCCCTTCAAGGCGACATCCGTGACCTAAAGACCGAGCTCTTCAACGCTCTGGTCGACTACTCCGAGGTCTACTACACGCACCTGGAGGAGTGGGATCGCCTCTGCACCTTGCGTGACCGGGCCTATCTGGCGGCGAACGCGGGAGACTGGGCCTCAGCAGAGCTTGCGGCCAAAGCTGCGATGGAGATGGCTCCCCACGAGACCGAAGCCCACTTGCTCTATGCCTTGGCGATCGTGGAAGGCAGCGGTGGACTGGAGCGCGCCGACGAGGTCGAAGCGATGCTGCTCAACTACATCGATGCGCACCCTGAGCGCTCCGCGCCGGCCTTTGTGATTCTGGGACAGCTGCACCATGACCAGGGCCGCAGTGACCAAGCCCGCTTGGACTTTCAGCAGGCCGCCACCTACTACCCGCGACAGGCCGAAGCCCTCACGGACATGCTGGATCCCTACAAGATGCGCAGCTACCTGCGGGCCACCCCAGAGGGTGGGTTTGTGTTGGGTCGCTACAAGGACACCATGCTGGGCTCGGGCAGCTTCAGCCCCAACCTGCGCCAGGCCCACATCCTCTTTGAGCAGAACGACCCGGCCTGGAAGAAGGCCGTTCTCGACCACTTCTACCGGCGTAGATCCCAGGGGCAGTGGGACTACCTGATGAGCGATCTGCAGTTCTGTACAGACCTGTTCGGCGAGCGCTTCCGGGAGATCTACCCCAACGACTCCTACTTGGATCTGGTGGTCACCAGCCCACTGATGGGCGACGGCATCAAGCTGGCCGTGGCCAACCGCAGCGAGCGCACCTTGCACAACGCCTCTCTCGTCATGTGCCTGCGTTTCCCCGACATGCACCCCGACGACTACGAGGCCGTGCCCGCGGGCGACACCCAACAGGCGGTGATGTCCAAGGACAGCACCGACTTTGGCACTCTGGAGGGCGAGTTCACCGTCGGAAACCGCGTCTACAGCGCCCAGGACGCCTACGAGCACCGAGCCATCTTGGTGAGCAACGAGGGCGTGATGTGGGTGGACACCCAGCCCTTCAAGCTGGCCGAGGCCGCCGAGTTCCGGGAGCAGCGCGCCGAGAAGCTGGCCCAAGAGGAAGAGAGCGAGTGGACCGAGCAGGTGCGCACCCGGGCAGTAGAGGACCTGCAGACCAAGTCCTCGATGACCATCGAGCCGGCCATGGGCGACGACGATCTGCACTTCCGCTTGCCGGAGGCCTTGAGCATTGGGCGCCCCAGCTTCCAGCTCAAGTACGGCAACGAGTACCTCCGGCCCGAGCAAAACGAGCTGCAGAACGGCATGATCGACCTGGTCTTTGCCGCGGTAGACAACCTGGTGGATGGGGAGCACCCGCCCTTGGAGCTGTTGGTGGACACCAACTTTGGCCGGGTAAAGTTGGCTTGGGTGGAGACCCCGGCGGGGTGGGTCTTTGGTGGCGTGGAGCTGGAGTAGCGGCTGAGCTGCCCTTCCTTAGCGGAGGCTCTCCAGCTCCGGGTGGCGTGCCCAGAAAGCGCAGTTGGCGAGGCGCCGGTTCGCCTCTCGGCTCTCGCCCATCAGAACGGTTTCCCCCTCGAGGCTCTGGTGCGCTACCACCAGCTCTCCAGACTGCACTTGAACAAGGCAGCTCTCCCCGCTTGGCAGGGTCTCGGAGATGACGGACAACTGTCCCTCTTTGTCGTAGGACTCCTCCCAGGAGCTGGCCGCTCCCGCACCGGTGAGCTGCTCCAGGCTGCCGTCGCGCCGTCTCTGCTCGACCCAGAGCTCCTTCCCACTTGAATCGAAGCGGCGCCGCTGCGTCACCAAGCCTTCCCCGTCCAGAACTGGGACGAGCATCGCCTGCTCGGAGAGTTGGGTTCGCTCTACATCCCGCGGCTGGAAGGAAAATGTCTCGGTCTGGTAGCTCTCGATGCCATGCCGTGGACGGTGCAGCGCCTTGACCTTCAACTCGAGGTGTCCGCCATCCGCTTGGGGTTCCACGCAGAGCAGATCGCGTTCGTCGCCCGCGCAGTGGACGCTGCCGTCCACTCGGAAGGACTGACTCTCCACGACAAAGGAGCGGTTCCCGGAGTACGGGCCGCTTCCATACACCTCGGTGCGGCGGGTGCTCCCGTCCTCTCGGTAGTAGGTCCACGGTCCCCAGCGGTAGCTCCCGGTACGAAACAGCTCCCCTTCAGCGACCTTGTGCTCGCCCTCGTACAGAATCACCTGCCAACGCTGACGCTCCCACTCCCAGGTCTCCACTTCCCGAAGGCGTCCCTGGGGATCGAAGGTGCGCACCTCTCCCTTGCGATTGTCCGTCCACTCCTCTTCCTTGAACAGCGTGCCGTCCGCGCGCCACTCGGTCCATCGACCCCGTCGGTCGTTGGGGTCCCCAAAGCCTTGCAACACCAGCTGCCCGTTCTCGGCCCAACGATGGAAGGGTTGCGCATCCAGCTGATCCCACTGCTCCTGGGTCTGGCCGTTGGGCCAGTGGCGGCGCTTGGAGACCAGGACCTTCCGAGTCCGCAGGTGCAGGGTGTGCGTGGGTTGGAGCTCCCCATCGCTGTGCCGGTCCAGAGGCAGGACCTCGAGCGCGTACACCTGGAGCGCTTCAGGAACGCTGCCCTCCACATGCCAGGAGCGCACCTCCTCCCAGCGTCCTTCGACCCAGACCTCGTCCCGCCAATTGCTCTCATAGAAGTAGCGCTGTCGGCCCTCTGCTTGGCCCTGCTCAAAGACCATATAGGTGGAGGGCTCCAGCTCGCCTGTTTCCCAGATGCGTTGTTCACCCTGGAGTACGCCGCTCTCCAGGTTCATCTGGTAGTGCATCTCCCCGCTGGAGTGCCAGGCCTGCTGGCTTCCGTGCAGTTGGCCTTGTTTGTAGTGGTGACGCAGCACCACCGTCTCAGCGTCTCGCCGAAGGAGCTGCTCGCCTTCGGGCAGTCCAGCACTGTAGTTCCGATGGACGGAGACCCAACGGTCGTCTTTGGGCCCGTCAAAGCGCCGGCTGGTGCCATGCAACAGGCCGGCCCGATAGTGGTTCTCGGTCTGCAGCACGCCGCTGCGGTCCCAAGTGGAGACCTGGCCGTGTAGCGCTCCGCCCTGGTACTCCTCCAGCCTGGAGCGCTCTCCGTCCGGGTGGAACCACTCTTTGCGGAGCAGCGCATCTTGTGTCTTCTCGTCTTGCCAAGTCCAGCGCTCCTGAACCGTCTGGTCCGCGTAGCTTCGGCGGTCCTCCGTGACGGAGGCGGCGAGAGCGAGGTTCAAGAGTAAGAGAAACATGGGCGGCGGCCAGCTGGAGGTGCGTCAGCCTATGCTAACTGAGCCCAGCTACGACCACATGCAGTGCGATGTCCGCGCCAAAGTGCGCCACGATTGCGTGCTCCAAGCCGTACTTCCAGTACAGCCAGCCAAAGGGCAGCCCCAGTGCTGCGTTGAGCAAGACGGTGCGGGCCACCACCAGTACTGATGGCTCCCAGATGGCAAAGGCCGTCGGCAGGTGGCCTAGGCCGAAGAGCAGGGCCGCCAGGACCATGGCGGTCGCGATGGGCCAGGCTTTGGTGGTGCCATCGGCGCGCTTGCCGCCCAGCTTGGAGAGCCCCCAAGCCAACACAGACATCAGGAAGAGCCGCAGCTGCACCTCCTCGCCGATGGACCCATACAGACTCGCCAAGGCGCCTTTCCAGATCGCAGGCTTGGCCACATCGGGTACCGGCAGGCCAAAGAGCGGGTCGATGGCAGCGACCCCTAAGGCCAAAACAAAGCCACCCAGCAGGGACAGAAGCAGGGTCTTGACCGGGACCTCAGACTTCTCTGCATCCCTGAGCCACCCCCGAATGAGTGGGACCTTGAGCCCGACAGATGCTGCCGCCCGCAAGCCAAGAAAGGCCATGACTGTGAACACCAACATCGACTGTACGGACTGTGCCAGGACCAACAGCGGCAGCGGCAAAGGAATCTCGGCGAAGGTCTCCGCCTGCAGCACCATCAGGTAGGGCAGCACAGCCAGGGTGGCCAAGGTTCCGGCGACACCGAGCGCGAGGGCGGGCTTAAGGGAGCGGATCATGACTTCTCCGGAAAGGTCACGGTGCACAGACGTCGTCGGCGCCGTCCAGGCCCAGCAGGGCGCTCTGCAGCCGAGGCCATCACGCCCTCGAGCTGCGCTGCAATGGCATCGAACTCCGCGTCATCAGCGTAGAAGACGCGCTCGGTGTAGCCCACCCGGTCCGCTTCGAGATCGATGGGCCCTTGGGCTGCGGCATCACTCAAGTAGTCGGTGAAGCGCTGCATCAGCGTGGCCCCCCAGGTGGTGAACATGCGCTTGTGTTCCGCGAGACTCAGGCCCTGGACTTGCGTGTGTCGCAAGCGCGTGGGCTTGGCCAAGCGGTAGCTCTTCTCTCGTGGGTCGGCGTTCTGGATCTCAGGGTCCACCTGCACGTAGCCAGCCTTTCGCAGGATGGAGAGGTGCCGGTACAGCGAGGACTGGGGGATGTCCTGGAGCGCATCTTGGAGTTGGGCTGCGCTCAGAGAGCGGGCTGTGAGCGCCTGGATGAGGCGCAGGCGGATGGGGTGGAGGAGGAGGGTGTGGGCGGGTGTGGACATATTCTCAGGAATGAGAATAACACAGTGTCTCGAACCCAGCCAGCTAGCGCTAGTCTGTGAGCGAGGCTAGATGACCGGGCTCAGAATGGGCCCGGTGGAGCCACTGCGGGACCATAGACCTGGGTCAACCACTCCCGGGTAGTTGGTCCATCCTTTAGGCCCCGTCTTCGGAGCAACGCTGCGATGTCTCCCCCAGCGATGACGACCACTGGGTGTCGGTCTTCTCTGAGTTCAGAATAGGCCTGCTTGGCGATGCACGAGGTCGTCACAAAGAAGCCGAACTGCCTATGTCGAAGCCTGGAAATTAGGCGCGAGGTCTCCCGAACGCCAGAGGTGTTGGGTTTGGCAGTTCTGCTTCCCGGGTTGTAGCATTTTGCTTCCATGGCAATCTCGACGTGTATCCGGTCCGACTCCGGCCCCAGTAGGTAGCTTCCAATCGCATCCCTGCCGCCGTCTCGGCTTGGTCGGGTGATGTCTGTAATCTCTGCGTTTGGCTCAAGCATCGTGACTAGGTCGGCCGCGCAGCGCTCGAATCCTACGGGCTCCCCGCAGAAGTGCTCGTATACGGCGTGCAGAATCTCCCACTCCAGGGCTGTCTTGGGTAGCTGTTCTTGTTGGCTTCGACCGTGGCTGACTGGCTCGGCCCGCAGTGCCTGAATGTTCCCGCTCTCCCTCCAGACAGTCCAGGCGCCCGGTGCTGCAGTCTGCGGCTGACCGTTCAGAACTTGGTGGAGCCACTCCTGTTGGATGACGCCGGCGTTCAAGACAGAGAAGCGTGCGCGGTAGTTCTGGTAGCGCTCGCCGTCCTCCGCCTTCCAGATTGCGACCAAGTCCTCGGAGGCATTTAGTCCGACATGTCCAGGCACGACCAGCCCGCGGAACTGGACGGACCGGCCTCCCGCGGAATGGGCCTTCGTGAAGACCAAGATGGGAGGGGTGTCGAGGCGCTCTTGGTAGCTGGTCAGGTCGCGCGCAAAAAGGTCGCGGAGGATGCGGTTTCCCCCACGCGCAGTGTCGTGCAGGGCCTTGCCCGACTTCTTGTTGTCCCCGTAGTACGTGAACACACCCGTGTACTCGTCCAGGGCATCTGGCCAGTCGGGGTTGTTCAGCGTGGAATACAGCACGATGAGCTTGGGCGCATTGCGGCCGCCCTTGTATCGAAAGCCCCCCTGGTTTCCGACGGGCACCAGCTTGCCAATCGGGTCGTCGCCGCTGTGGCCTGCACTTCCCCCGAGGTAGACTCTGTCGATCAACAGGTCCGAGTCTCCAAGGTCTTCGAAGGGGACTAAGTAGCTTGGACATTGTGGCTCCCGATGTGTACCCCTAACACCGGCGACCTACAGCCCCATCATCTCCCTGGCCTCGGCTGGGGATGCGATCTCTCTCCCTGCATCCCGCGCGCAGATGGCCAAGCCACGGATAAGCGCCGCGTTGGTAGACACCTTTTCTCCATCCTCCCGATAGAAGGTGTCTTCCAACCCCGTCCGCAGCATCCCGCCCAGCTCCGCCGCCCGCCGGTGCAGCGGCCAGATCTGTTGCCGACCAATGAGCGTCGCCTGCCACGGACTCCCCTCCGGCTTGTACTTCAGAAGCAGCTCCATCAGCTCCACATCCAGAGGCATGCCGCTGGCCACACCCATCACGAAGTTGACCTGGGCCTTCTTGGCCATACCGTTGTGTAGATACAGACCGACGCTGCGCAAAATACCCAGGTCAAAGCACTCAAACTCTGGAATGGTGTTTGTGAGTGCCATGGCGTCCAGCATCTTCTGGATTTTGGCCACGGGGTTGTCGAAGAGCATGGGCGGCCAAGCCCAAGAACCATCCCTCCGGGTCTTCAGATAGTTCAGGCTGCCCGCATTGCAGGCGGCCAATTCGGGCTTCACAGCGGCCATGCAGGCGATGGGACCGCTGACATCCGGACCGACTACGCCGGTGCTCTGGTTGATGAGCGCACCCGGACAGGCCTGACGGATGGCGTCCACACACTCTTTGGCGACGGCTGGGTCCCACGTTGGCATGTGACCCATGCCCTCCCGCTGGTTGCGGAAGTGGATGTGGAAGACGGAGGCACCCTCGTCGAAGGCCTGTCGGGCAGAGATGCCCAGCTCCTCTGGGGTGACGGGCACGCTGTGCCGCTTTGGGTCGGTGAGCACGCCGTTCAGCGCGCAGGTCAAGATGGCCTTATCCATTCTCGGACTCCAGACGGATGAGGGTGTCGCCGGCAGCGACCTGGGAACCAATCTCACACAGAATCTCAGCGACCACGCCGTCGGCGGGGGCCAGGATGCGGGTCTCCAGCTTCATGGCCTCGATGCGGGCCAGGGTGTCGCCGGCTTGGACCCTCTGGCCAATAGTGGCCTCGATGCGGGAGAGGGTGCCAGCGATGGGCGAGAGGCACTTGGAGGGGTCCAGCTCCACCACCTTGGGGGCAGCGGCCGACTTGCGCTCAAAACACTGGAGCTGCCCGTCCATGTTCAGGTACACCCCGTTCGCGGTCAGCAGACAGAAAATGCGACGCCTGCCGGAGCCATGGAGTTGAATCCATCCTGTGGGCGCATCCATGGAGAGCTCGAAGTCTTGCTCGCCTACGCTCAACGAGAAGGCCCCACCGGGCTGGACCTGCACAGTCTGCTCCAAGTCCCCACAGACCAAGGGCACCCCAAAGCTGCTGTGACCGCTGCTACGGAACCAGCTTGCGCTTGGGGCGCTGAAGGCCAGAGCGGCGATGGCCCAGTGCAAGGGGGTGGGGTCGGGGCGAGCGTAGATCTGGCTGCCCTTCCAGGCATCCACGGTCTCTGTGTTCACGCGACCGGCCACAAACTCAGGCGTCTTCAGCAGCTTGATGAGCCAGTCCCGGTTGGTGCCCACGCCCAAAATCAGGGTGCGCTCCAGAGCCCGCAGGAGCTTCTGACGGGCCGCCTCTCGGGTGGGCGCATGGGCGATGAGCTTGCCGAGCATTGGGTCGTAGAACACGGAGATCTCGGAGCCCGCAGCGACCCCAACTTCGCAGCGCACCGTGTCGGGCAGCTCGAGGGTGTGGATCGCTCCGGTCTGTGGCGCAAAGCCGGCGCTCGGGTCCTCTGCGCACAGACGCACCTCAATGGCGGCTCCCGTCGGCGAGGCCAGAGTGTCCGGAAGATGCTCTCCTTGCGCCACGCGCAGCTGCCACTGCACCAGATCCAGGCCAAAGCGGGCCTCGGTCACGGCGAACTCCACCTGCAGGCGGGTGTTCATCTCCAGGAAGTAGAAGCCGGAGTCGTCTACCAAGAACTCAACGGTGCCTGCGCCCACGTACCCCACGGCCCGGGCGGCTTCGACGGCGGCCTGACACAGATCGCTGCGCATTTGCTCGCTCAGGTGGGGTGCGGGGCTCTCCTCGATGACTTTCTGGCGACGGCGCTGGGCGCTGCAGTCGCGCTCGCCCAAGTCGATGACACGCCCGTGGCTGTCGGCCAAGATCTGTACTTCGATGTGTCGGGCCCCCACACAGAGGCGCTCCAGCATCAAGGTGCCGTCCCCGAAAGCGGCCTGGGCTTCCCGGGCCGCGCTCTCAAGGGCCTCCTGAAGGCCCGATGCCTCCGTGACGATGCGCATGCCGCGTCCGCCACCACCGGCCGTTGCTTTGACCAGGAGGGGAAAGCCTAGACTCTGGGCTTCGGCTTGGAAGCGCTCTAGGCCCCGCTCACCGCGGTAACCAGGCAGGGTTGGCACCCCAGCAGCCTCCATGGTGGCCTTGGCCTGGGCCTTGTCGGCCATGGCACGCATCGCGGCGGGAGGAGGCCCCACCCAGGTCAGTCCAGCGTCCAATACGGACTGTGCAAAGTCGGCGTTCTCACTCAGGAAACCGTAGCCCGGGTGTATCGCGTCCGCCCCAGCGAGCGCTGCGGCCGCCAGCACCCTGTCCCCACACAGATAGGACTGTGCGGCAGGGCTGGCCCCGATGTGGTGGGCCTGCTCGGCCAGCTCCAGCCACGGAGCGTCGGCGTCAGCGTCCGAGTAAACGGCGACGGTGCCCAGACCCATGGCGCGGGCAGTGCGCAGGATGTGGGCGGCGATCTCGCCGCGGTTGGCAACGAGCAGGGTCTCTAGCGGTTTGGCGCTCACTTGGACTCCGGGGACCAGGCAGGGGCACGCTTCTGGAGGAAGGCGGTGGTGCCCTCGATGGCCTCTGGGCTGCGGGCGGCCTGGGCAAAGATCTCCGAGGCGGCCTGGATCTGCTCGGGCTGTACCTGTGGACTCAGGGTGCGCAGCAGCTGCTTGGTCGCTGCGATGGCTCCGGGAGCGCCGCGCTGGATGCGGGTCAGAGTCTTCTCCAGCACTTGCTCCACCTCCGCGGAGCCGCACAGTTGATGTATCAGGCCCACCTGCAAGGCGGCTTCCCCCCCAAGCGAGGCCCCTGCGGTCGCCAGCGCCAGGGTCTGTGCACCGCCGATGCGCGCAACCAAGAAGGGCGCGATCTGTGCGGGCACGAGACCCAAGCGGGTCTCAGGCAGGGAGAACTTGACGGTCTCATCGGCGATGCTCAGGTCGGTGGCACAGGCCAAGCCCACCCCGCCACCCATCACAGTGCCCTGAAGCACGGAGATGGTCACACAGTCACACTGGGCCAGTGCGAGAGAGAGGCCGCCAAAGACTGCGTTGAGCTCCTGCAGGGGGTCACGTCCGTCTACGGGCTGCTGCCCCAATGCTGCGCCCATCTCGGCGATGTCTCCGCCGCTGCAGAAGTGCGCTCCGGCGCCGCGCAGCACCAAGACGCGAACGCCGTCGGCCTGGGCGCCGACGATGGCGGTCTCCAGGTCTTCGACCATGCTCACGTTCATCGCGTTTCTACGCTGCGGCCGGTTCAGAGTCAGAGTGCGTACGCCGCCCGAATCTGTGACAAGGACGCTCGTTTCTGTGGCGCTCATTTCTTCTTCCGGCGCTTGGGGAGGGTGCCTTCCAGCTTGCAGAGGATGGAGAGCATGACCTCGTCTGCGCCAGCCCCGATGCTGATCAGGCGCAAGTCGCGGTAGATGCGAGAGATCACGGCCTCATCGCTGTAGCCCATGCCTCCCCAATACTGAAGACAGCTGTCCGCGACCTCGCGGCTCAGGCGCCCGGACTTGAGCTTGGCCATGCTCGCCAGCCGGGTCACGTTCTCGCCGCGAACGTACATGGCGGTGGCCCGATAGACCATGGAGCGCAGGGCTTCGACCTCGCAGCGCAGCTCGGCCAGGCGAAAGTGCACGACCTGATTGTCCAGGATGGACTTGCCAAAGGCCATGCGGCCGCGGGTGTAGGCGATGGTGTCGTCGATGATTCGGTCCAGGGTGCACAGGGTGTTGGCGGCCCCCCACAGACGCTCTTCTTGGAACTGCATCATCTGATACATGAACCCGGCGCCCTCATCCCCAATCATGTTGCGCTTGGGCACCCGCACATCGTCGAAGAAGAGCTGGGCGGTGTCCGAGCTGTGCATGCCCATCTTCTCAATCTTCTGGGCGCTGATGCCCTTGCTCTTCATGGGCACGATGATCAGCGACTTGTTGCCGTGGGGACCGCGCTCGGTGTTGGTGTTGGCCAGCAGGCAGCACCAGTCGGCCTTGAGACCGTTGGTGATCCACATCTTGGTGCCGTTGATGATGTAGTCATCGCTGTCCTCCTTCGCTGTGGTCTGGATGCCTGCGACATCGCTGCCCGCTTGGGGCTCGGAGACACCCAGGCAGCCCACCATGTCGCCGGCGATGCTGGGCGCCAGGAACTCCTCGCGCAGGGCGTCGGAGCCGAAGCGGGCCAGAGCCGGTGTGCACATGTCGGTCTGTACGCCGATGGCCATGGGCACACCGCCGCCATCGCAGCTGCCCAGTGCTTCAGCCATGGCCACGCTGTAGGAGTAGTCCAGGGCCAGTCCGCCGTACTTCTCTGGGTAGTTGATGCCCAACAGGCCCAGGTTGCCCAGCTTCTTGAAGACCTGGTGAGAGGGGAACTCTCTTGCGGCCTCCCACTCGTCCATGTGGGGGTTGAGCTCACTGGCTACGAACTTCTTGACGGTGTCCGCCAGAGCGGTGTGGTCATCGGTCCACTGCATGGGGGGCCTCCTTAGGGGCGGGCCACGCCAAAGGCGTTGGGATGTAGGTCTCGTGACTGGGCTTCGGCGCAGATGCGCAGGCACATGCCCAGGATGGTGCGGGTATCTCGCGGGTCGATCACGCCGTCGTCCCACAGTCTGGCGGTGCCGAAGAGCACGTGGGACTCGGCGTCCAGCTGGGTCTTGATCTTCTCGCTCATGTGGGCCAAGAAGTCCTCGGCGATGGGCAGGCCCTTCTTGGCGTAGGCCTGGCGGGTGATGATCTCCATGACTGTGGCCGCCTGGGAGCCACCCATGACCGCGCAGCGTGCGCTGGGCCAGGAGAAGAGGAAGTTGGGGTCAAAGCCCCGGCCGCACATGCCGTAGTTTCCAGCGCCGAAGCTGCCGCCGACCACGATGGTCAGCTTGGGCACCCGCAGGTTGGCGACGGCTTGAATCATCTTGGATCCGTGCTTGATGGAGCCAGCCCGCTCCGCTGCGCTGCCCACCATGTAGCCGTGGGTGTTCTGTAGGAAGACCACCGGGGTGCCGCTCTGGTCGCAGGCCTGTAGGAAGTGCGTGGCCTTGGCCGAGCCGGTGGGCTGGATGGCGCCGTTGTTGGCGAGAATGCCCACGGCCTGACCTTGAATGCGGGCATGACCACACACAATCTCGGGACCGAAGGCGGCCTTGAACTCCAGGAACTGTGAGCCGTCCACCAGGCGCGCGATGATCTCTCGGCAGTCGTAGGGCTCGGTGTCGGAGGCAGGCACGACCCCCATCAGCTCCTCTAGATCGAAGGCCGGCTCGTCAACCTGTGTAGGCGAACCTGGCTGCTTAGACGCAGCGGGCCGCGTGTCTCCGGAAAACTCGTGCCGCTTAGGCGCGGGTGTTTCGGCCATGCGGTCCCAGTTCAGCAGCTCCAGCAGCTCTCGGGTGGTCTCCAATGCGTGGGCGTCGTTGTCCGCGACGTACTCCCCCAGGCCGGTGACGGTCGCGTGTAGCTCAGCGCCGCCCAAGGCCTCGTCTGTGGTGTCCTCGCCGATGGCCGCTTTGACCAGGGGTGGGCCCGCCAAGAAGATCTTGGAGCGCTCGCGCACCAGGACCACGTAGTCGGACAGACCCGGAAGATAGGCCCCTCCCGCAGTGGAGGATCCGTGCACCACGGAGATCTGTGGGATGCCAGCGGCCGAGAGCCGGGCCAGGTTCGCGAAGCTGCGTCCACCGCCTACAAACATCTCGGATTGGTAGAGCAGGTTCGCTCCGCCAGACTCCACCAGGTAGACCACCGGCAGCTTGTGCTTCCGGGCGACCTCTTGCAGGCGCAGGGTCTTCTGGGCGCCCATGGGGGAGATGGAGCCACCTTTGATGCCCGAGTCGTTGGCCAGGACCACCACGCGCTTGCCGGAGACGGTGCCAATGCCCGCGATGCTGCCGCCGCCCATGACTGTGCGTTTGCCATCGTCGTCGTGCATGGCCAGGCCAGCCAGGGTGCTCAGCTCCAGGAAGGGGGTGCCGGGGTCCAGCAGGCGCTCGACCCGCTCCCGGGGGATGAGCTGTCCGCGGCTCTCAAAGCGTGCCTTGCGCTTGGCGGAGGTGGCCCGCACCTGAGCTTCCAGGGCGCGGATTTGATCCAGGCGCTCCTGCATGCGGGCTGCGTTCTCCTGAAAGGCGGCGCTCTTTGGGTTCAGGGAAGAGGACAGGGTGGGCATGCAAAAGGCTCCAAAGCCAGGGCAGTGTGGCTCAGGTTTACGTATACGTCAACTTGGCTGGCCCCGGTGCTGCTTGGGTACCCTGGGCGCATGCTGTTGCTCTTGCTCTCTTGTCGTGGTCCGTCTTGCCCAAGCTCCCCGCCAGAGCTTGTGCGGGTTGAGGAGCCCAGCGCGTGTCAGCCGGTTGAGGACGGGGAGCGGATTCGGCTGTGCCCGGAGCCCGCCCTGGCCGAGCTGTCACCGGATGTGGGCATCTCCACCTTTCACGAGAGCGCCGAGGCCGCGGATCCGGACTACCCAGCGGGGCCAGTGATGTACCAGCGCTTTTGGTGGCGGGAGCTCTGGCAGGGGGATCGCTTGGATCTCTCGCCCATTTTGGAGGCCCTGGCAGCAGCGGAGGCGGCCGACCAGGACTTTGCCTTCCGTGTCATGCCGGAGGGCTCAGGTGAGGTGGATCTACCGCCCTGGCTCATCGAGGCGGGCGTGGACGGCATCTCAAGGCGCGGACGCTTCTTCCCCAACTACGACGACGAGGTCTACTTGGCCGCGGCGGAGTCTTTCATCGCAGAGCTCGGTGTGGCCCTGAACGGGCACCCGCGCCTGGCCTACGTGGACGTCTCCCTGGTCGGCGAGGCAGGGGAGTGGCACGTGGGCCAAGCGGGTGCTCAAGCGGGGGCTCAGCTGCCTCGCAGCGAGAGCTGGGAGCGCATCTTGGACGCCCATCTGGCCGCCTTTCCGGACACGCCGTTGCTGATGCTGGTCGGAGATGTGGACGATGGCGGAGCGCCGCTGCGCTACGCGGTGGAGCGGGGCATGGGCTGGCGGGCCGACTGTCTGGGCGACAACAGCCGCGGCTGGAACCACATGGACGACTACTACCTGCAGCGGTTGGAGGAGGCCGGCGCCGAGGAGGTGTGGAAGACCGCTCCGGTGCACTTTGAGAGCTGTGGGGACTTCCGGACCTGGTCGCTGGCCGGTGCCGAGCCTTCCTGTCAGCTGGACTACGCCCTGGGACTTCATGCCAGCGGTCTGAACGCCAAGTCCAGGGTGCCCCCAAAGGACTTCGCTCAAGCCATCTCGGACTTTGAGGAAGGGGTGGGCTACCGCCTGCGCTTGCTCGAGCTGGACCTGCCAGCACAGAGCCCGCCTGGAGCCGATGTGGCCCTGGCCCTGCGGTGGCACAACGCGGGCGTGGCCCCGCCTTATCGGGACTTTCGGGTGGCCATCCGCGTCGACGGGCAGGTGCAGATCCTGGGAAGCATCCAAGGATGGTTGCCAGGAGAGAGCACTCTGGATGCGGTCTTCACGGCGCCCGCTGCCCCGGGTCGCTACCCCTTGGAGCTGGCTATCCTGGGTCCTCCCGGCGAGGACAGTCCGCGCGTTCCGATGGGATTGGCCGAGCAGGATGGGGCTGCTTGGGTCAGTTTGGCCACGCTGCAAGTTAGTCCCTGACTCCGGAGTCCTTTCATGGCCGAGAACAAGACCCAGCCCACAGAGATCGACGTAGACGACTTCGTCAACGCCGTAGCGCACCCTGGCCGACGGCAGGACGCCCTGGTGATTCTGGAGATGATGCGGCGGGTGACGGGCCTTGAACCGCGCATGTGGGGGGCGAGCCTGGTGGGCTTTGGCAGCTACCACTACGTCTACGACTCGGGCCGGGAGGGGGATCTCTTCCGGCTTGGCTTCTCGCCGAGAAAGGCCAAGATGGTGGTCTACATCCTGCCCTACACCGACGCCTTTGATGGGCTGCTGGCCAAGCTGGGGCCTTACAAGATGGGCAAGTCCTGTCTGTACTTGGGTCGCCTGAACAAGGTCGACCTGGACATTTTGGAGCAGATCATGGTGTTGAGTCTGAAGGTGATGGCCGAGCGCTACCCGGTGGATGCATGAGCGCCGGGTGGCTCTATTGGGCGATGCTGACCCACATGGGCTTGGTCGTCGCCATCTACTTGCTGCTGCTCAGCCGTAAGAAGGAAGCGGCCAGAGTTGGGCAGATCGACCGCAAGCGCACAGCGGTAGACCCCACGGCGTGGCCGCAGACTGTTCAGCTGGTCAACAACAACCTAACCAGCCAGTTTCAGCTCCCCGTGATGGTCTACGCCTGCTCTCTGGCCCTGGTCACGCTCGAGACCGTGGATGTGGTCGGCGTGGCGGCAGCCTGGGTCTTTGTGCTCTCTCGCATCGGCCACACCGCTGTGCACGTGACCAGCAACAAGGTGCCCTACCGCATGCGCCTGTTTGTCATCGGCACCCTGGCCGTCGTGGTGATGATGGTGCGGCTTGGCTGGGCCCTGATCTAGGGAGGCGCTCGGCTCTTGGCGCTGCTTACTGGGTGCCTAACCTTGCGCCATGTCACCTGAGAACGCCCGCAGCAACGCCGAACTTCTCCAAGCCCTGAAGGCTGGAGCGCAGGCAAAATACCTCTACTTCTGGGGCCATCGGCCCAAGTCCCCCGGGGCCCATGGTCCTTGGTGGTTCAGCCAGTGGTTCGATGCGCCCTTCACCCACGAGGGGGTGGTCTACGCCACCGCCGAGCACTGGATGATGGCTGGCAAGGCCAAGCTCTTCAACGACGCCCAGGCTCTGCAGGCCATCCTGGCGGCCCAGACGCCTGCGCAGGCCAAGAAGCTTGGCCGCACGGTCCGGAACTTCGAGGAGGCCGCTTGGCGCGCCCACTGCTTTGAGCTGGTGACCCAAGGCAACGTTCACAAGTTCTCGGCACCCGAGCGCCGCGCCATTCTGCTCAACACCCGCACGCGGGTCTTGGTCGAGGCGGCGCCCAATGACCCGGTCTGGGGCGTGGCGCTGGACGCTCAGGACGCCCACAGGGTGGGCCCGGCAGGCTGGAGGGGAGAGAACCTGTTGGGCTACGCCTTGATGGAGGCCCGAGCGCGCCTGCGTTGACCGCAGGGCGCTCTGGCAGCCCTACTCCGCCTCGCAGCTCTCCGGCTCCATGCCGTCGATCCAGGCCCGCAGTACGGCAACTCCCTCGTCGTGGACCAAGCTGCGGCCCAGGAGCGGCATGATGGCGCCCAGCTCTTGGGTCTCCGTCCGGTAGACCAGGATGGACTCATCGGCGTTGCCCGGCAGGATGTCGTAGACAAAGCCGCCGGTGCCCTCGCCGGCCGATCCGGGCTTCTTGCAGATGCCCAGGTTGAAGTCCTCGGTGTTGTCGTGGTTCAGGAAGAGCTGGGAACTCACGCCGTTGACCCCTTGGGGGTTGTGGCAATGCGCACAGTTGATGTCCAGGTAGTCCCGTGCGCTCTCATCCAGCTGCTCGCTGCTCAGGGCGCTGGGGTCGGCCAAGGTGGCCTCGGTGGCGGAACGATCGACTTGATCCAGCGAGGGAAGCCCCGTCAGGAGTCCGGCGTCCGCTAAGAACTGGAGCTGGTTCTTCTCCCCATCCTCCGTCACCACGTCGCGGTTTAGGTGCCGTGCTTTGGGCCCGATGGGCGTGATGTAGCGGGCGCTGGCGTCTTCCGAGTCGATGAGCTCGTGGCACTGGGCGCACTGGTTCTTCTGGGGCACCAGGTAGGTGAACTCGACGGTCTCACCCTCCTCGTCAATGAAGGAGACGGGGATGATCTCGCCAGCGCGGTCCAGCTTGGCGGAGCTGCCATCTTCGGTCCAGGTGTAGGGCCACTGCTCCCAGCCCGCTTCCTGGCGAATGAGCAGTCGCGTCTCCATCAGGCGCTGGTTCTTCTCGGGCTCGCGCATGTCCGCTGGCAGCAGGAAGTTCTTCAAGATCAGGGTGCCGACGGGGTAGTCGAATGCATCGTTCTCTTGGTAGGTCGCCGACTCTCCCTCCGGGATGGTTATGGCCCGGAGCTTGAGCGCATAGTCTGAGAACAAGGGCATGTTCAGCTCGTAGGGCACCACGCCATCGTTGTACGTGATGCTCGAGCTGGCCGGATCCCACTCAAAGAGGTGGAGCTCGGCAAAATCCTCGGGCGGGTCCTGGTCCAGGGGCACCCAGACGGGGGTCGCCTCCACCACGCTGTCTCCAGTGTCGGTGTCGGTCTCTTCGGTCTGGGTGTCTTGTGGGGTGTCGGTACAGGCCAAGGCCAGCGCGAGGAGGATCATCACTCGCCCAGGTCGGGCAGATCGATGGTGCCGCCGGTCAGATCACTGCAGTCGTAGGGCGCGAAGGGGGCTGCCGGCCGGTAGATCTCAGCGAGGCTTGGGAAGTCGGAGAGTCCGGAGGCGTTGAAGTTCGCCATGGAGCCCTCGTCGGCCGCCACACAGATGTGGTTGTCGTTGGAGTTGCCCGAGGCCTCGGTCGTGCTGAAGCTGCTCTCTTGGATGCCGTCGTAGAGCACGTTGTCGACGGTCTCGCCGGCCAATTGGTAGATGACGGCCAAGATGGTGCCCAGGGGACGGATCTCCAGGCTGCTGGAGTCCGGTGCCGTGCCGCTTCCGCTGTGGGTGTTGCCGTGCACGTAGATGTCGTGGGAGCGGAAGTTGAAGACAAAGCCGCTGTCTTCGTCGTAGGTGGTCTTGCCCGCGTCGCCTTGCAGGGCGGTGGGATCCAAGGCCCACACCATGGGGTCCCCTTCGATGATCAAGCCGCTGATGATGGCGATGTCTACGGAGTTGTTGTTCTCGTAGGTGTTGCCCGTGATCTCTACCCGACGGGAGGCCATGGCGAAGGTGCCGGTGCCCGCTGGAATCGCCGCGACGGTGCCGCCGGGGGCGAAGTTCTCGCGGTTGTTGTTGCGCACGATGTTGTCGTGCACGTAGACGTCGTGGCCCACGATGGGGTTGCCGGGCAGATCGAAGATGACCAGGCCGCCGGTGTTGTCCTCGACCAGGTTGCCGTAGACATCGGCGTACTGGGTGTTCTCGATCTCCAGGCCGGCGACGTTGCCGTTGGCGACGTTGTTGCGAACCAAGGCGTTGGTGCACTGGCCCACGTAGATGCCCGCATCGGAGGCATTGGAGGCCACCGAGTCCTCGATGATCACGTTCTGCACGCGCACGGGGTACAGGCCGTAGGCGCCGTTCTCCGTGGCTGGGCCGTTGGTCCAGGTGGCCTTGACGTCGCGCATGATCACGCCGTCGCTGTCCTCGACACGGATGCCGTCCTTCTTGGAGTTGGCGACGGTCAGGCCTGAGATCAGGAAGTTGTCGCCCACGGCGAAGATGCCGTTGCCCTGGATGGTCATCGAGGCGAAGTCCAGCAAGGTCTCGTCCATGCCAGCGCCGATCACGCTGATGCCGCTGACTCCGGCGATGCTCACCTCGTTGTTGAGCTCAAAGGTTCCGGCGCCCAGCAGGATGGTGTGGTTGTCCTCCAGGCTGTTGACCACTTCCAGCAGGTCCGCTTCTGCATCGGTGGGGTCCACGAAGACGCAGGGGGCCTCGTAGTCATCGCAGGGATCCGTCTCGGTGCTGGTGTCATCGGTGCCGGTGTCATCTACCGAGGTGTCGTCGGTGTTGGTGTCATCGGTGTCGTCCGTCCCGTTGCAGGCGGTCAGGGAAGTCAGCAGGGCGAGATGAAAGAGCAAGGTGTTCTCCGATGGATTCGACGCGGAGTTTAGATGGCGATGATTGGGCACACAAGCTGCGTGTGGTGTGCCACACAGTATGATCCCGGCCTGGAGACGCTATGAAGATTGGGATTCCCAAGGAAGGACGGGCAGGAGAGCGGCGGGTGGCGGCGACGCCTGAGAGCACAAAGGCCTTGATCGAGATGGGTTTTGAGGTCTGTGTGGCCCAAAACGCAGGTTCACTGGCCTCGTTTCCGGATGCGAGCTTTGAGGCTGCTGGTGCGCAGATCGTGGACCAAGCGCAGGCCTGGGCTTGTGACCTGGTGCTTCAAGTCAACCCCCCCTCTGTGGCTGAGATCGCCCAGATGCGCGAGGGTGGCAGCCTGATCTCCTTGTTGCGGCCTGCCCAGAACGAGGCCCTGCTCGAGGCGCTGATGGCCAAGAAGGCCACAGCCTTGGCCTTGGATCAGATTCCCCGCATCACACGCGCCCAGAAGATGGACGTCCTCTCGTCCATGGGCAACATCGCCGGCTACCGCGCCGTGATCGAAGCCAGCCAGCACTACGGTGGCTTTTTTGGCGGACAAATGACCGCCGCGGGCAAGAGCGCTCCAGCCAAGGTGCTGGTCATCGGCGCCGGCGTGGCGGGACTGTCGGCCCTGGGAGCGGCCCGGGGACTGGGTGCGACGGTCTACGCCTTTGACGTGCGGGCCAGCGCCAAGGAGCAGGTGGAGAGCTTGGGCGGACGCTTCTTGACCGTGGAGATTGAAGAGAGCGGCGAGACGGCCGGCGGCTACGCCAAGACCATGTCCAAGGAGTTCATCGACGCGGAGATGGCGCTCTTCCGGGAGCACGCACCCACCACCGACGTGGTCATCACCACCGCGCTGATTCCAGGCCGCGCGGCCCCCAAGCTCTGGCTCGCCGACATGCTCACCTTGATGAAGCCTGGCTCGGTCGTTGTGGACTTGGCCGCGGAGCAAGGCGGCAACTGTGAGGGCACGGTGGCCGGGGAGGTGGTTCAAGTCGATGGCGTAAACATCGTCGGCTACACCGATCTGGTCTCCAGGCTGCCCACCATCGCCAGCCGCTTCTTCGCCAAGAACGTGCAGAACCTCATCTCTGAGCTGGGCGGCGCCGAAGGCTGGCACATCGATCACGAGGACGAAGCAGTTCGGGGGGCTCTGGCGGTTGAAGCTGGGGAACTTCGCTTTCCGGCTCCCAAGATCGAGCGCCCGCCACCCCCGGTCGTTGCTCCCCCGGCCGAGGTCATCGCGCCGGAGCCCAAGCCCGAGAGCGGCCTGGGCCGCTGGATTGGCAGCGCCGTCTTTGTCAGCGTCTTTGCCGCCATTGGCATGCTGGCACCCATTGAGTTCGTTCAGCACTTCTCGGTCTTTGTGCTCAGCTGCTTTGTAGGCTGGCAGCTGATCTGGAACGTGAACCACGCCCTTCACACCCCTCTGATGGCCGTGACCAACGCCATCAGCGGCATCATCCTGGTGGGCGGCATTCTCCAGACTGGACGCGGTGAGAGCATCACGGCCATGCCGGTGATTCTGGGCGCTGTGGCCATCCTCTTGGCGAGCATCAACGTGGTCGGGGGCTTTCTGGTCACCCACCGTATGTTGGCCATGTTCCGGAGGGGCAACTGATGTTCCCCATGACCCTTCCTCTGGTGCTGCCCATGACGGTGGCCCCTGACCTCGTGGAGTCTTGGCTCCCCGAGTCCCTCTTGCCCGTGGCCTACCTGGTCGCCGGCATCCTCTTTGTGCTCTCCATCGGCGGTCTGAGCTCGCAGGAGTCCGCCACCCGCGGCAACTACTTCGGCATCGCCGGAATGGTCCTGGCGGTGGTGGCCACGATGTTGGCCCCTGAGGTGGCCTCCTACGGCGTGATGGCCGGCGCCATTGGCCTGGGCGCTGTCATCGGTATCGCGCTGGCAGCTCGCGTCGCGATGACCTCGATGCCGCAGCTGGTCGCCGCCTTGCACAGCTTCGTCGGCTTGGCCGCGGTCCTGGTCGGCTTGTCCACGTATCTGGATCCCGGTCACCCCCTCGAGGGCTCCGAGGCCATCATCCATGGGGTGGAGATCCTGCTGGACGTGGCCATTGGCGCGGTGACCTTTACTGGGTCGGTCGTGGCGTGGGCCAAGCTGGATGGGCGTCTGTCGGGCAAGCCTCTGCTGCTGCCGGGGCGACACATCCTGAACCTGGTGCTGCTTGCGGCGATCGTCGGCTTGGCCGTGCCTTTTCTTCAGGCCGAATCCGGCGAGGGTGGTGTTTGGCTGCTCGCTATCGCCGGAGTTGCCAGCATCCTTGGCATCCACCTGGTGGCCAGCATTGGCGGCGCCGACATGCCGGTTGTGGTCAGCCTGCTCAACTCCTACTCGGGATGGACCGCGGCCGCGGCCGGCTTCATGTTGGGCAATGACTTGCTCATCATCACCGGTGCGCTCGTGGGTAGCTCTGGCGCCATCCTGAGCAGCATCATGTGCAAGGCGATGAACCGCAGCATCTGGAACGTGGTCTTTGGCGGCTTTGGCAGCGATGGATCGGCTCCTGCGGCCAGCGCAGACCAGCCCCAAGGGGAGTGGACCGAGATCCCGCTGGGCGACTTGATCGATCGGATCTTGGACGCCCAAGAGGTGGTCATCGTGCCGGGCTACGGCATGGCGGTCGGCCAGGCCCAGCGCGCTGTGGACAGCTTCACGCGCGATCTGCAGGGCCGAGGCATTCGCGTGCGCTTCGCTATTCACCCAGTGGCCGGCCGCTTGCCGGGGCACATGAACGTGCTGCTGGCCGAGGCTGGCGTGCCCTACGACATCGTGATGGAGATGGACGAGATCAACGGTGATTTGCCCAAGACCGATGTGGTCTTGGTCATCGGCGCCAATGACATCGTCAACCCCAGCGCCCAGACCGACCCGGCCAGCCCCATCGCAGGCATGCCGGTGCTGGAAGTCTGGAAGTCTGAGCTGACGGTGGTCTTCAAGCGCGGCCGTGGGGTCGGCTACGCTGGCGTGGTCAATCCCCTGTTCTTCCGAGAGAAGACCCGCATGTTCTTTGGGGACGCGCGGGACTCGATGGAGAAGATCAACGCTGAGCTAAAGAATAGGTCCTAAGGTGATTCTGCTTCTTCTTGCCTGTACTCGTGGTCCTGGGGGTTCCCAGGACAGTCCAGGCGAGGGGCCCGCCGATACGGTGGTAGACACTGGGATTGTCGGGGCTCACGTGCCCAGCTTCGTGCTGGCCGAGGGTCTCGTGGCCACCGGTCTGGGGCGGGCGGTGAGCGTGCAAGACGTGGACGGAGATGGGGACCTGGACCTGCTCTCGGCCACCAGCGGGATTGCTCAGCCGGGCAACAGCAGCCTGCAGCTGCACTTGCAGAACGCGGACGGGAGCTACACCTGGGCCACCGAGGCCTGGGGCTTGAGCTACGACTTGGACCTGTGGGGACTGGTGCCTCTCGATCCCGATGGAGACGGGGTGAACCAGCTCCTGCTGACGGGCGCGGGTTGGGGCGGCGTGGCGCCCAACCACCTGCTGACCCTGAGTCCGGATGGCTCGGTGCTGGAGGGTGGACCCAGCGGGGCCTGCGGCGAAGGTGCGACCACTGGGGCCTCGGTCGCGGACTTCGATCAGGACGGCTCTCTGGACCTGGTCATGGCCAATGGATCGGCACACGCCTACGGCGGCTGCACCGACGTGCTCTTCAACACCGGCGCTGGCCTGGAGGCATCGACTCAGGTGGGATCCGGGGAGAACCAGGGTTTCGGTACGGTCAGCCAGGACCTGAGCGGTGACGGCTACCCGGAGCTGGTGGTGCTGGGGGGCACTGGGTACACGATCTACGAGAACTTGGGGGAGGCGCCTTGGTTTGCCTTGGACGATCCGGAGCACTTCGTCTTTGGGCGGGTGCGAACTGAGGCCCAGGACGTGGAGTGGACCATGGCCAGCCTGACCACCGTGCTCTTGGACTACGACCAGGACGGGGACTTGGACGTGTACGTGTGCACCTTCGGGGACCCCAAAGACGAGAGCCTGGGGGACTACCAGGTCTTGCTGCGCAACGACGGAGGGATGGCCTTTGTGAACGTGGCGGCCCAGGTTGGTGCGGCCATTGGCGGTGGCTGCATGGGCGTGGGGACCGGGGACATCGATCTGAATGGCTACCCGGATCTCTACCTGGGAACCGGCGGGCCTGAATCCCACATGGCCTCGGACAACCTGCTGCTGCTCAACACCGGCGGGCAGTTCGAAGATGTGGCGAGTCAAGCCGGCGTGGCTTGGGAAGGACGCACCCACGGCATCGAGTTCGCCGACATGAACCAGGACGGGCACATGGACCTGGTCACCAACAGCGGTGGGGCCATGCCGGGGCAGGAAGAGGGGCTGCGCGTTGCCCTGAACCAGGGTGGTCCCTACGCCGGTGTGCCGGTGCTCTTGGAAGGGCCCCCTGGCAACCCGGACGGGGTGGGCGCGCGCATTCAGGCGCGCACCGAGAAGGGCGATTTCTACTCCTGGCGCATCCAAGGCCAGGGTTTTGCCTCCTCCAACATGGGCCCCACTTGGGTTGGTGTGGCCGATGCTCAGGAAGTGACGGTCATCGCCCGTTTTCCCGACGGAAGCACCGTCGAGAGCGCCCCCTTGAGCCCGCCCTTTGAGACCTTGACCCTGCGCTGGACTGAGTGATGCTTCGCCGACGCCTTCTACATGGAGCCGCTTGGCTCGACCTGGACCCCGACTTCTTGGCCCCCGATGCAGCGGCAGTGCTGCGGCGCGAGCTGACCGAGCAGATTCCCTGGGAGCAGAAGCCCATCAAGGTCTTTGGACGAGAGGTGATGCAGCCGCGCTTGGTGAGCTGGGCCGGCGATGTGCCCTACCGCTACTCGGGCCAGACCCTGCCGCCGCGGGAACTGCCGCCCATCTTGGCCAAGCTCAATGAGCAGATGCGGGCCCTCACGGGTGTTCCCTTCAACCATGTTCTGCTCAACCGCTATCGGGACGGCAAGGACTACATGGCCTCGCACGCGGACAATGAGCCAGAGCTTGGCTACTGTCCAATCATCGCGGCCCTGTCCCTTGGGGCCCAGCGGGGATTCAGGCTCACCCCAAAGTTCACCCGGGACAAGCGCCTGAGAAGGCGTCTGCGGGTCAATGTTCCTTTGAGCGATGGCTCGCTGATGGTGATGGGCGGACGCATGCAGCACACCTGGAGACACGAGGTCCCCAAGACGCTCAAAGTCAAGGAAGAACGAATCAACTTGACCTTTCGATGGGTCAAGGGGCCGCCGGGATGGCGTGAGCCCAAGCAGCACCGGAGGGTGTCATGATCTGGTGGCTGTTGGCTTGCAATCCGGACCCTGAGCCGGAGCCCGAAGGGGTGAACTGGAGCGAGGATGTGCAGCCCGTGGTGGCTGCCGAGTGTGGCCGCTGCCACATGGAGGGAGGGCTCAGCGCCTTGCCCTTGGAGACCTATGCCCAGGCCAGTCCCATCGCAGGGGCCATCGCCGAGTCGGTCGCAGAGCGCCGCATGCCGCCCTTTCTGGCGGACAACTCGGGCACCTGCCAGACCTACCAGCACGCCCTCTGGCTCAGCGCCGAGGAGCAGCAGCTCTTCGCCGATTGGGTGGCCGATGGCGTGCTGGAGGGGCCGGAGCGGGAGCCCGCAGCGGTCTCCTTCTCGGAGGGGCTGGCGGATCCCACCGCCGTGCTGTCCTCGGCCGCGCCCTACACCCCCGACCACAGCAGCGGGGACGACTGGCGTTGTTTCGTCGTCGAGGCCAATGCGAGCGAGCAGACCCAATACCTCCAGGCCTACGAGGTGATTCCGGAGCGCCCAGAACGGGTACACCACGTCACCCTCTTCAAGCCCTTCGACGCCCAGTCTGCCGCCGAGGCGCGCAGCAAGGACTCGGGCAGCGGCTACACCTGCTTTGGGGACGCTGGGGTGCCCGCGGCGCTGATGGGGGCCTGGTCTCCTGGTCGTCGCGGTTACCGCTATCCGGAAGGGACCGGCGTCCCGGTTCAGGCCGGTCTGCCGCTGATCATGCAGGTCCACTATGTGCCGGACGCCGCGACGGGCGAAGGCAGCACCACGGCCATCGCCGTGAAGATGGCGGAGTCCGTGGACCGCGAGCTCTACCCTTTGTGGCTGCTCAACGACAACTTCCGCTTGGAGGGAGAGCAGGCCGAGGAGCTGGACTCCCAGTCGGGCAGCATCCGGGCGGCCTTGGATGAGTTCGGGCTGCAGCACGTGCAGGGGGACCTGGACATCCTGGGCACCGCTGGGCACATGCACCTGCTGGGCAGCGGCATCCACGCGGAGATCGACCACAAGGATGGCGGGGAGAGCTGCCTGCTGGACATCCCGCGCTGGAACTACGACTGGCACGACATCTTCCTGCTGGAGCAGCCGCTCAAGGCCCACAGCGACGACGAGATCAAGCTGGACTGCGCCTGGGACACCACTGGAGCCCCTGGACCCATCTTCTGGGGAGATGGTGTGGAAGAAGAGATGTGCGTGCTGATCGTGTTGGCCTCGCCTGCTTGACCCTTCTTCTCCTGTTGGCCTGCTCAAAAGGGCCCGAGGTCACGGCGCCTACCTGGAGCGCGGACGTCCAACCCCTCATGGCCCGCCACTGCATGGGCTGTCACCAGGAGGGCGGGCTGAGCTTTGATCTGACGGACTATGAGCAGGTCGTGGCGGTGGGGCCCTCGATCTTGGACGCGGTGCAGAGCGGGCGCATGCCGCCCTTTCTGGCCGAGCCGGAGAGCTGCAGACCGCTGGAGGGTTCCCGTCGGCTAAACGCGGCCCAGATCGAGCGCATCGAGGACTGGATGGCGGCCGACTTTCCCTACGGATTGGAGCGAGAAGCCGCCTTGGTTCCTCAAGCCGAGGTCCTGAACCAGGCCTCTGAGATCCTGCGAACACCGGCCTTCTCTCCGGACGTGTCCCAAGGCGATGCGTGGCACTGCTTTGTGCTGGAGGGAGACCCGGAGCTGCGCTTTCTGCAGGCCTACAGCGTCACCCCAGAGAACCGAGCGGTGGTCCACCACGTCAGCCTCTTCTCACCGACGGACGCGCAGAGCGCCGCCCAGGCTTGGGAGTTGGATCAGGGCCAGGGCTACACCTGTTTTGGGGACACGGTGGTGCCCTCCTTGCTGGTGGCCATCTGGTCACCTGGGCAGGACCTGTACCACTACCCCCAGGGTACGGGGGTGCGCCTGGAGCCGGGATTGCCGCTGATCGCCCAGGTCCACTACAGCGGCGCCCTGGACCCCGGGGTGAGCGAGCAGACCCAGATCGCCTTGCAGACTGCAGAGCAGGTGGACTGGCCGGTGTGGCCCCTCTTCCTGCTGCACGACAGCTTCGATCTGCAGCCCGGACAGCTCGAGGTGCACTCCGAGCGGGAGATGAGCCTGGATGAAGCCATCACGCAGATGGGCGCCCAAGACCAGCTCCCTCAGGCCAACTTCCGCATCTTCGGTGCCGGCGTCCACATGCACTTGATGGGCCGCTCAGTCTCAGCGCGGGTGGGAGAGCAGTGCTTGGTGGATGTGCCGGCATGGGACTACGGCTGGCACGACCTCTACTTCTACAAGGAGTCCCTGGAGCTCTCGCGCGAGGACACGGTGTCCTTGGATTGTGCCTGGGACACCACCTCGGCCAGCGAGGCGGTGGTCTGGGGCGATGGCTTGGACGATGAGATGTGCGGGGTCTTGTTGCTGGCCAGTCCGCTGGACTGACCGGCACCGTGCCCTAGAGCTCTGGCGGTGCGCCGGTGCAGACCCAGTCTGCCGCCGTGGTCTCGGAGATCGCCTTGCCGGGACCCAAGCACCCAATCATGTAGGGGTAGGTGTCTTGGGTGTAGTAGGCGTAGGTCCCATCGTCTGCCAGCTTGCCGCCGCAGGCGTCCATTCCGCTGTGTTTGTTCAGCGCGGCGTCTTCGTAAGGACCGTAGATAGGAAAGCCCTTTAGGGTGAAGCCAATGACCGCAGAGGGGCCGGTCCACATGTCCAGATCGAAGCTGGTCTCGTTCACTTTGCCCTCTCCGCCGGAGGTCTCCTCGCCGTCGAAGAAGCTGCCGTAGAGGCATAGGGGCAAGGTGTGCACGTGGTACTCGAAGAAGGCCGTGCTGTGGCCATCACAGGTGTCGATGGGCTGCTCAGCTGCCCCCTCGGGGGGGGTTGACCGGGTCCTGGAAATCGGGCGTCAGGGCCCGGTGGATGGACACCCCATTGATGAGTACCCCCTGCATGCCGGAGACGTTCTGTTCACCGTTCTGTGGGCAGCTGGTGTTGTCGCTGGCCACCACTTCCGGCTCCAGCGGGATGCTCAGATCGAAGTCTTGAGCGCTCACATTCGCGGCGTTGTAGGCGTGCTGCGGAAGTCCGGTGGCCTGTACCGAGAGCATCCATGCGCCGCTGTCGTTGGAGCAGCTGACGTTGAGCCCGTCGACATCGCCGACCATGAAGTGGCAGTCCGGGTCCCCGCCGCAGACCGCGACGGCAGCGCAGCCCTCCAGCTCACCGGTCTCTGTGGTCTCGTTGGTGTCCGTCGGGGAATCCTCCACTTCAGCATCCTTGGTGCATCCAAGGCTTAGGCCGAGCAAGAGAAGGAGCTGGACAGACGTATTGGAATCCTGAACTGGGAGGGGTCCAGCGTTGTAGCGTGCTTTTCGCGACAACGTTGGAGGGTCCCTCTCTTGCTGGAATCCCTTCTACTTGGTGCGCTCAGCGTAGATCGCGGCTGCGCCTGGATCCTTGGCGACCTCGTAGAGCAGAGCTTCAAAGCTCTCTGGGGTGAGGTCCTTTGCTGCCAGCAGATCGCTGCCTGCTTTGGGATCGGCCTTGATGGCCTTGGCCAGCTCGATGGCCAGCTCCAAGCGGGCGGGAGCCATGGTGGGGGCCACGCCTTCGTCGACGACCTCAGGCGCTGGCGCCGTGGTCTCGACTTGGACTTCTGGGGTTGGGGGAGGGGTGACCTCGCCCGTGCACGCAGCCAGGCCCATCAGGAGAGCCGGAATCAGAAAACGCTTCATTGTCCACCTGCCTTCGATCCGCCGGCCTTGCTGCCGCCGCTTGCCTTGGAACCGCCGCTTGCCTTGGAACCGCCCGCCTTGCTTCCGCTGGCCTCGTCGGTGCTCGAGCCGCCAGCCATGCTGCCGCCAGCCTTGCTGCCTTCGCCGCCAGCCTTGGAGCCGCCAGCCTTGGAGCCGTGACCCTCTCCCTTGCCTTCGCCGCCAGCCTTGCTGCCGCCGGCCTTGCTGCCGTGGCCTTCACCCTTGCCTTCGCCGCCGGCCTTGCTGCCGTGACCGGTGCCGTCCTGGGGGCCCTCGCCCTTGTGCTCACCGTGGCCTTCGCCCTTGTGCTCACCCTTTCCGTGGCCCTTGCCCTTGCCATTGGCCTTGTGCTCGGCGTGGATGGCGTCGGAGAGGTCCTTCCCGCGCTTGCCTTCGGCGATCTGGGTCTGAACGAATGCACCGAAGTTGTCGGTGGGGCCCATCTCTTCGGCGTCTGCGGCGGCAGCGCCGACCGCTTCGGAGGCTTGGGACGCAGGCACCTTGGCCTCTTCCATGGCCTGGAGTGCCACGCGGGTCTGCGCTTCGTCTGCGCCGGCCTTGCGGTAGTTGTTTGCTTGGGTGGGCAGCTCGACGGCTTGGGCCAGCTCAGCTGCGGCCTCTTCAGTCATGGGCTCGGCGTTGGCCGTGCCCAGAGAGAGCGCCAGGAGGGTGAGGATCTGCATGTTGGCTCCTTGCCTATGCGGGGACGCGGGAGCCTATCGCAAATTTGAGCCTTGAACCAAAGTGTCAGAGCCGAGTCAGGGACTAGCGTTCACGCGGCGGGGGACTGCGGTCCATGTCGGCTGGATCCAACTCTGCCGCGCCAGGCGAGGTCTCGTGGGCGTAGATCGCGGCGGCTTCGGGGTCCATGGCGATCTTGTAGAGCAAGGCGTCGATCTCCCCTGGACTCATCTCTGGCTTGTTTGGGATTTGCTCAGGGCCGCCGGTCTGGGCGCTGTCTCTTATACACATCTCCGAGCCCACGAGACGCTACGCTATCTCGTA
>OJHJ01000085.1_pt1 | contig 79559 bp, 73 predicted proteins | sample 1595201 | NCBI WGS metagenome assembly OJHJ01 (sample SAMN05416832, study PRJEB24817) | seawater metagenome | isolation source: Sea water | place: Canada:Atlantic | collected 2013-07 | reverse complement strand
CGAGATAGCGTAGCGTCTCGTGGGCTCGGAGATGTGTATAAGAGACAGATCTTCAGCAATTTCTTTGTACTTTTCTAGATACTCTAAGTTATAGATATTACCTTTTTTGTTTTTAACTTCAATTAGCGTTGTGTTTGCGCCGCCGAATTGTTCGCCAAAGCGCAAAAACAATTCAACATTGTTTGCGCCTGCTGGCAACATCTCTTCTAACACCACTTTAAGCGATAACCCTTTATAGGCGTAATAACCAGGAATAATCGTAATAATCGTTAATAAAATTGCGACGAAGACCGGCTTTTTCGAAATAAATGTCGATAATTTATTAATCATTATTTTTCTCCCCAACGGTTTGAAATCAGCTTAACCGCACCGGGTGCCGCTATATTTAATTTGGTATTAAACGTCATATCGGTCGTATTGCCTTTTACTATAAGACCACCTATTCCAGCTGCCCAAATATCACCCGATGGCGTTACACTGACGCCCCCCATCCATATGTATGGCAAAGGAAATTCTTCTGCTGGCTTTAAACTATCAACCGGATAAGTGACCAGAACTGGGGGCTCTTCTTCTGTCAGCTTATCTATCACTTTTTTGGCTTCTTTAACAACTGCCTCAACACCGTCCACAGGTATTTCTACTGTAGGCTCAGACACATTCGCTGCAACCTGTAATAAGGTTGATACGCCAACAACATACGCACGCCCATTTGACGCCGTTGTCACCCCGTATAGATGCTCTTTTATTTCACTGTCTACTCGTGTTACTTGGTAATCTACTTCCGTTTCTGGAAAGGGTACGTATTCTTTTGCTACGTATGCTTTTTTACGACGCTTTGCTTTTTTCATCGCTTTAGCTTCTGCTTTAGCATGCTTCGCTAAACGCATCTTAGTCACTTCATCGCGTTGCTCTTGCGTAGATTGCATCAATGTATAGATACCACCATCCAAACCAACCGCTATTGCACCGTCACCAAAGTAATCCACAGAGAGGAGGGTGCCAGGATCATCATTAAAACTAACCATCCATAAATTTCCAGCATCTTCTGTATGCGCCACCATGCCGAACTCACCCACTAAAATGGCTGTGTTAGCGTCTTTTGCTATAACACCATGAAGCCTTGGTAAATCACGGCCTTCAAAACCTGTAAGATGTTGGCTTTCCCATGTTTTTCCGCCATCTGCTGTATGCCAAATATGCGTATCATGCCCAACTGCCCAACCATTATTTAGGTCTGCAAAGGATATATCTCTTAAATACACGCCTGCATCTGTTTTTTGAATTTCCCATGTTAGCCCAGCATCCGCCGTATGCAGAATAGACCCACGGTGACCAACTGCCCAACCGTTCTGCTCATCAACAAACGACATCTTACGAATTAACTCATTGGTGCCCATGTAAATGCCAGACCACGTTTCGCCGCCATCTTCTGTTTTGAATAAAGACCCCGAATAGCCCGCAATGTAGCCGACTTTATCGCTGGGGAAATCTACGGCGTATAAATTATCTGGCCAGAAGCGATGAAATTTACCTTCTTCGGCCGATGCTTCATCTGCAGCAAAAACAGCTGTGGATAACATACATGCCAAAAAACATGCGCTAATAAAGTGCATAGCCTTATTATTTATACTAAGTGTTTCTTTCACATTTTTCCCCTGTACAACGAAATTATTATCGTAATGTTTTTTTAACTGAATTACCAAAGCAATTTGCTTGCCAAACCTCTCAATCCAAGCAATGAAGCTGTTCTTGTTGATTTTTGTTATACGTACGCTTCGAGCATACTATAAAAGTTTTATTATTTGGTAAAAGTATTTATAGTTATTTACTGATTTTAATCACTTTGATACGTTAGTGCCCAACCTTAAAAGGATACTCAAACCATGACGTTAAGTACCACAGCTATCATTCACCAAACAGGTGACGCCTCAGTTTTTTCTATTGAACAAACAAAGGTCGCTTTACCTGGCGCCCATGAAGTAAACATTACGCATACTGCTATTGGTGTTAACTTTATAGATACGTATTTTCGCTCAGGCTTATATCCTATTGATTTGCCAGCTGTCTTGGGTGATGAAGCAGTCGGCATTATCGACACCATTGGCGACGGAGTTACTGAGTTTTCAGTTGGCCAGCGTGTTGCTTATTCCGCAGCAAAGGGTGGGGCGTATAGCGAACGCCGCACTATAGGCATTAATGAAATTGTTGCCGTGCCCGATGGTATAGACGATAAAGCCATCGCCACCAGCTTATTACGCGGCATGACGGTTGAATATTTGTTTTGTCGATTGTACGAATTAAAAGCGGGCGAAACGATACTCATTCACGCGGCCGCCGGTGGTATTGGCACTATTGCTTGCCAATGGGCTAAGTCCATTGGCGCTACCGTCATTGGCACTGTTAGTTCCGCTGAAAAAGCTGTTATTGCCAAACAAAATGGCTGCGATTTTGTTATTAACTACAGTAAAGAAGACTTTGTTGCCGAAGTTACTAGAATAACCAACGGTAAAAAAGTAGATGTGGTGTACGACGGTGTTGGTAAAGACACGTTTATGCAATCCTTAGATTGTTTGCGTGTTCGCGGGCTAATGGTCAGTTTTGGCAATGCGTCAGGCAAGCCAGACCCTATGGATGTGTTGGAGCTATCTAAACGTGGCTCATTATATTTAACCCGCCCAACTTTATATCACTACACACGAAACCGCGAAGAACTGGTTGAAAGTGCCGCACGATATTTGAACATGTTGGAGCAAGGCAAAATTAATATTCAAGTAGGCAAGGAGTTTGCGTTAAATGATGTTGCTGATGCGCATCGTTATTTGCTTCAGCGTGACCGAGTTGGTAGCCCGGTGCTTATTCCTTAGCTGCCCTGCTTGAGTTTACTTTTCGACCGTATCACCATTAAATCTAGACAGCTCAATTCCGCTACCGACACTCAATAAAACAGAATCCATTTTGTCATGGCTTTTCACGTGATTTCTATAACTATCCGCTGTTTCACGAACACTAGCAGGGTAACGCATATTGTCTGCGGCGATCATCGCACCGTCGGCTAGTTTGGGATAAATCAAGTCGAAGCAGGGGATATAAAACCGTTTCCACAAATCCAATAATACAAAATCGATGGGATCTGATATATCTGCTAATGAGTCGAGCGCATCACCATTTTTAAATTCTACAAATTCCAATAACCCTGCTTTTTGCAGCATATTAGTCGCATAATCTTGCTTTTTAGCATCTAACTCTAAACTTATCACTTTGCCACCGTGTTGGCTAACGGCATCTGCAAACCAAATCGTTGAATAGCCAAACGATGCTCCCACCTCAACCACTGTTTTACATTCTGCTTGCTGAATAAGCAGGTGAAGTAGCTGGCCTGTTTGTGGGCCTACTGGCAATAAAAATTCATCAATTCGCGTATCAAAGTCTTCGCTAGACAGGCTTTTCATTAAGGCATTTTCTTGCTCTGTTCGTACGTGGTATTCATCTAAAACTGACTGAACTTGAGTTCTCATCTTGTCTCCTGTTTAACCGTTACTGTAGGCGCTCTATACCCTGCATAAAAACTACCTACAAAAATTAATACCATGCCGATGATTTGATATACATAGGGCATAACACCAAAAAGTAGTGCGTTAATTATAATGATATAAACGGGCACCGTATTTAAAAACAGCGAAGCGCGTGACGGGCCAATAATCTTCATCCCTTTATTCCAAAACAATAGCGATAATACCGTTGGGCCAATGCTAATAAACAATAATCCCCAAAGAACATTCGCCGTTATCTGAGGTGTTTGAATATAATTCACTTCGAACACGCTCATCGGCATCACCACCACTAATGACAATAGTACACCAACAGCTGTTATAAACAAGGGCGTCATTGTCACCATCGCGTTTTTCCCCATGATGCTATAAACCACCCAACTCACCATGCCCGCTAAAATTAACAAATCACCCACATTAAAGTTAAGCAGTAATAAATTTGAAAACTGCCCTTCACTCAGAATAAACACCAGGCCAAAAATAGACACTACTGCTGCAACCCAATGATGGTAATTCAACCTTTCCTTTAACAACACCGCCGCAAAAAAGGCCATTAACAACGGCGTTAATGAATTTAATAACCCCGCATTCGTTGCCGTTGTATAACGCAAACCGTAATACAAACATGCTTGAAAGCCGACCACACCGGTAAGTGCTAGTGCCGCCATCAACGGCCAGTTTTTAATACCCTGTATTTGTTGCAGCTCACCGCTATGCCTTAACAATAATATAAAAATACTGCCGCCTATAACTAAGCGTGTACTAATAATTGACCAAGGGCCTAAAAACGCAGCCAAATACTGGCCTAACATCATATTACCGCCCCATAACAGTCCGGCTATGTTTAACAGTACGATGGCTTTAAGTGTTTCGTTTTTCACATGACTCCCTTAATAAAAAAGCCCCGTAGAAACGGGGCTTTCAGTATCACACAGATAGTTAGGTTATTAAAAATATACGTTCATATTTTTGCTAATCAACACATTTTGCTTTAACAAAATACGACGCCTTGCCAATTTCAACACACCATCTTCACGGCGCCAAAGATCTTTTCTATTACCAATCAGCGTATCTTCATCACGCTCTAAACGATTGCGATACACCAAGAAGTTGGAATACACCAATACTTCATCTGGATTAGCCGTTGTTTCCACCTCTATATTAGAAATGATATGACAGTAACGCGTTGCAGGATCTTCTGACCATGCCGTACCCGTTTCTAACCGATCAATTCGTTTACCTAATTCCTCTAAATTATCGTTGTAATAGGCCATCCGACTTAAATCGTTCATCTGGTCGGTTTTGTCTTTACGGTAACGCGTTTCGATGCCCGGCATAAAATAATGCACATCAGCCGTCATCATGTCGGTCCATTTTCTATATTCTTCATCATCAAGAAAACGCATTTCTCGATATAGCCGTTGTTCAACTTCTGAAATAAGCTCCACAGACGTTGCCGCTGTCCCTTCTTCTTTAAAATAAGCAACTATACTCATGATGCCTCCTTAAGCCTTTTTCATGCTAGGTATATCGCGCGTTGCGCGACCATTTAGCTGACTTTTATGGCGCTCTGGCACATCATCCCAACCTTGTGCATTCATCATATCTGCCCAACGTTGGTAGAATAGGCGCTGGTTAGAATCATTATATTGACCACGATATATCGTTCCCGGCATATCTGGGTGATCAATTTTTCGGCTAATACCACAGCCGTAATGTAGTTTTTCCTGACGAGTCACCACGCCGCGGTTGACTGTTGTACAGTTTTCCCAATTTTCGCCATCGTCCATTTCAAACGCGCCACCTGGCCCAAAAGTACACATCACACCTTTAGTAATGTCATCTTTAATTTCTTCTGCCATTTCTTTATTCACAATCACAAAGGTTTTAAGCTCTAGCTCATACGGCCCTTTCGGGTTCCATGTTCTAAAGGTATGAATACCCGGTAAAAAAGACACGTTAGGGAAAATTGACGCTGATGCCACCGATCCAAATATTTTTGACCGCACTTCTCCTAACCGTTTAGCCATTTGTGGACGTATGCGCTCGTAATATTCCATCACTTTTGGCCGACCCAATAAGAAAATATCACCAACACCTTCCATACCAAACTCCCAACCATGGCCGTTTACACTGGCATGAAATGAGTTTTGCATATCAACCGGCGGAAAAGGCTCGCCATTGTTCATGGCTCTACAGCCTGAATCGTGCGTCCATCCGGCGTGTAATGCATCGCCAATAAAGTTTTCGACACCAAATTTCCAGTTCGCGCCGATCACTGATTTAATCGTGCCGCCAACAAATTCAGTGCCGCCTTCTTCGTTATCGAGTAGGGCATCTAAATACCAGCGGAAATCGCCTAAAAAAGTTTCAAGCGACGGCGCGGTTTCATCAAACGTTGCGAAAATAAGACCTTTATAACTATCGATTTGCGCTACTTGTTTTAAACCCCAGTCTGCTTTATTAATATCGCCTTCTTCATAGCAATATTCTTCGTGCATACCTGTCAATTCGCCAGCCGTATCAAACGACCAGCCATGATAGTTACAAACAAAACGACGTGAATTACCCGCGTCCGCAAAACAAACTTTATTACCTCGATGTGTGCATGAGTTTAAAAAGGCTTTAACGGTATTATCTTTTTGGCGCACCACAATCACACTGTCTTCACCCATGTGCGTGGTGATAAAATCACCCGGTTTAGGGATTTGTGAGTCGTGCGCTAAGAATAACCAGCATCGAGCAAAAATTTGGTACAGCTCTTGCTCGTAAATAGCTTGATCAGCAAAAATTCTGCGATCTACCCAACCTTTTTCGATATCCATGTATCGACTGTAATCTGGCCTTGGGCCGCTCATGTTTTCTATTGGCATTTAAACTTCCTCGTGTAGTTTTTCTATTTTTCACTCTCAATACTAAAGCGTTATTTTGAATCAATCAATGCTTTAAATCACTAACCAATGCCACCGCCAGCGACATTAATTGTTTCACCCGTTATGTAAGACGCTTCATCCGCCGCTAAAAAACAAATCGCTGCCGCTTCTTCTTCTGGTGTGCCGTAACGTTTCATTGGTGTGTCGCGAATGGTTTGCTCAATCACGCCTTGCATGCCCGCTTTGTCTACCTCAGTCGTTTCGCCCGTATGTCTTGGAATCGCTCGTTCGCCCTGGTCAATACCGCCCGGGTTTACGCAATTTACTCGAACACCGTGTTCAGCTAATTCCAACGCCATACAGGTTGTTATGGCCTGCACCCCGCCTTTAGCAGCGGAGTAGGGCACACGATTTATTCCACGGGTTGCTACAGAACCTACATTCACAATCGCGCCAAATTTTTGTTCCATCATGTAAGGAATAACAGCTCTGCAACACCACAGAGTGGGCCATAGTGACCGGTTAATTTCTTTTTCTATTTGGTCATCAGGGTATTCCCAAAAGGGTTTTGCCCAAATCGTACCGCCCACATTGTGTACCGATACATCAATACGACCAAATGCATCCATCGTTGCTTGCATGACCTTTTTTGCGCCCGCGCTGGTTTCTAAATCGGCCATACAAATCTCAGCAATACCGCCTTCATCGCGTATTTGTTGCTGTACCTGCAAGGCTTGTTCTTCCGCACGATCGGCAATCATCACCTTACCGCCTTCACTTGCAAACCGTAGTGCGCAGGCTTTTCCTATCCCTTGCGCTGCACCGGTTACGACGACGACTTTATCTTTAAAACGTTGCATTTTTACCCCTTTAACGATTTTTGTTTACCTTTGCGCGGTAACCTTTTAGTATTCTCAGTCCAATTTAACCAAAAAACAGGACAAATGAAATGAGTGATGTCACCTTATACGGATTTCCACTAAGCACCTACGTTAGAACAGCCCGCATTGCCTTGGCAGAAAAGGGCGTTGCTTACGAACATTTACCGTTTGAACCCAATACTGACGATATGATGGCCGTTAACCCAACCGGCAAAGTACCTGCGTTTAAACACGGCGATTTTGTTCTTTATGAAACACTCGCCATTACCAACTACATTGACCAAGCATTTGATGGCCCAGCCTTACAACCTGCTGACGCTAAAGAACGTGCTGTGATGAACCAATGGATTAGTTACATCAATGCGTATGTTTTCTCGGCGATGGTGCATGAAGTTATATTATTTAGGTTTGAAATGCTCCCTATGGATCAGGCCGTACTTGATGCTGGTGTGATTAAATCAAAAGACCAGCTTGCCTTATTAGAGGCCACGCTGTCTTCAAACGATTATTTAGCCGGCTCAACCGCTTCATTAGCGGATTTCTTCTTATACCCAATTTTGGCCTATATGGGCATGATTCCAGAAGCGTCTTTATTAGCTGATTACCCAGGCGTAACCGCTTGGAAAGCTCGTATGGAAAGTAAAGACAGCGTAACGGGTTCTGCGCCTCCTTTATAAGCAGCGTCCCTTTGTTATGAAAAAAGCCGCTTTTGCGGCTTTTTTCTCATCCGGCGTTTAAATCACGTGCTAAAGTTTAACGACCGGATTAATTTGTACGCACATGTCACTTTCTATCTCTCAACGGCTATCTATTAAACGCTTCACCAGGGGAGAACCGCCTAAGCACAGTAGCATCCGCCTCAATCATCGGCGCATTTTTATCTTGCCAAGCAAAGGTGGGTTAGCCCTTGGGTCGGTTGTTTTATTAATGCTGATTGCCTCCATTAACTACAACAATAGTATGGGGTTTATATTTACTTTTCTTCTTGCCGCCGCCGCACAGGCATCCACCTTTTATAGTTACAAAAACTTATCGGGTCTTGTCATCTCCATGTCAAAAACACCGCCACTATTTTCAGGCGCTTCGGGTCATATCAATGTATTAATAAAAGAAACTAGCCAGCGTCAACGGTGGGCTATTAGCATAAAACACCAAAAAAATTCAGACGATTTCAACCTACAGGCCTCACAAAACCAAGTCGTTAGTTTGCCAATAACACCTACCAAACGCGGTTGGTACACGCCAGATACGGTCACCTTATACAGCCAATTTCCACTTGGGGTTTTTCGTGCATGGTCTCCATTAAAGTTTAATGCACCCATACTTGTTTATCCCACACCGGTAGACACTGGCCTTTCCACGCCCCTTAAAAACAGTAAAGAAAGTAATGCTGCTATCGCTAGTTTAGACAGCGGAACAGATGATTTTGCTGGACTAAAACCCTACCAAACAGGGCACAGCTACCGGCACATCAACTGGAAAGCCTTTGCCGCAGAAAAAGGCCTCTATACGAACGAGTTTAGTGCTGATCAATCCGCCACCATATGGCTTGATTGGGCGGCCTGTGCACATTTATCGCTCGAAGATAAGCTATCTCAACTTTGTTTTTGGGTGTTGGCCGCCGAAAAAAATGGGCTGATTTATGGGTTGCGATTAGCAACGGTAACCATTGAGCCCAGTACCGGTTTAAATCATCAACATTGCTGTCTTAAAGCACTGGCTGTGTATGAATAAGCCAATACCGCCTTCAATCACAATACAGCCTGCGCTATTAAAGCTATTGCTGGTCATTGCTACCTTACTTGTGTTGCCCCACAGCCAACACCTAAACCCCACCTTCATTATTGCCGGCTTTGCACTACTGGCATGGCGGGCGTTGACATTATGGATCCCAAAAACGCTGCCGCATAAATTATTGTTATTGCCGCTTTCAATCGGGCTTGCATTATTGGTATTAAAAACCTTTGGTATGTCGTTAGGCCGTGATGCAAGCAGCAGCCTACTGATTATTTTAATGGGATTAAAGCTATTAGAAAGCCGCACAGCCAGAGACGTACAAGCCGTTATTTACATGTGTTTTTTCGTGTTGATAACCCCTTTCTTATTTGACCAGCGCATAGAATTGGCTTTGTATGCACTCATCATCTTTTTCTTATTATTGTTCGCGCTAATATTGAACAATACTCGAGGGCTCACCTTAAAAAACCCCCCTCTTTTACGCTTATCTGGCCTAGTGTTGTTACAAGCTATTCCACTCATGTTGGTGTTTTTCTTGCTCTTTCCGCGGATGATTGGCCCACTTTGGGCAATGCCGGACAACAACACCGCCATCAGCGGTTTAACCGATACGATCAACCCAGGGCAAGTGTCAAACCTAGCCTTATCTGATGAAACCGCCTTTAGAGTTCGCTTTAAGGGTACGCCGCCAGAACAAAAAGACCTGTATTGGCGCGGCCCCGTTTTTTGGGAAACAGACGGTCAAGCGTGGACATTAACACCGCCTAGAAAAAGCGCGTTTGAACGAGCAAAAGCTATACCGAATAACGCAAATGACTACCAATACACGCTCATGATGGAGCCACATAATCAGTTTTGGGTGTATGCCCTAGACCTTCCAAACAAAGCACCTAACCGAACACGCTTATCGCATGACCATCAATTAATTCTCGACAATAAACTAAGCCGAAATTTATCGTTTGATATCCGCTCTTCCACACACGCTAAAATAACCCAATTATCAAGCGACGATAGGTCCCGAGCATTACTGCTACCGAGCAACACAGACAAGCGGGTTATATCATTAGCGCAAACTTGGGTATCATCATCTACTAACCACCAACAGGTTATTAATAAGGCCTTACGGTTTTATAACGATGAGTTTTATTACACCTTAAAACCACCGTCTTTAGGCACCAATCCGGTAGCTGAATTTTTATTCGACACGAAACGCGGCTTTTGTGGCCACTTCTCCACCAGTTTTGCCACACTGATGCGCGCTGCCAATATCCCCGCGCGGCTTGTAGGCGGTTACCAAGGCGGGGTATACAACAAAGTAGGTAATTTCTATGACGTTCGCCAAGCCGACGCGCATGTTTGGGTTGAAGTGTGGCTAGACAATAGCGGCTGGACGCGTATTGATCCAACAGCCGCCATCGCACCTAATCGTATTGAACACAGCATTGATGTGTCACAAAATAGACAAAATGGCGATGTGAACTTTTTACTAACACCCCCAGAGGGCCTAGGAAAATGGGTGCAACAACTTAACTGGATTCTACACAGCGTAGACTACCACTGGCAAAATGCCGTGCTAGCCTACGGCCCCGAAAAACAGCTCGACTTCCTTTCAACGTTTGGAATCATTGATTGGGGAGACATGGTCATTTGGCTATCAATCTTCAGCGGCGTTATTCTATTTATCACCTTGAGTGTCTTATTCTTATTACACGCAACACCAAAAGACACCGTTCAAACCGCTTACCTAAAACTATGCAAACAGTTAGCAAAAAAAGCAGGAGCCCGTAATCATCACGAAACGAGTTCTGATTATTTTAAACGTATTAACACCACGCACCTACATTCAACTACTGAGCTAAACCACTTAAAAAGGCTATATTTAACTGCACGTTATGGAAAAGGGCAGAGCCAAACTTTCATCAATGCAGTGCGGCGGTTTAAACTAAAAAATTAACTTGTTATTAAGAGGAATAGATTTTCCCTGTAATTCATATACATATGGCGTACAACAATTCCCTATAATGCGACAATTAAAAGAAAACGAGGAACTATTAACCTACTTCTATGCTTACCTTAACATAGCGCTATACGGGTTTTATTTCCCTATACAAAAAGATGAGAATATCTCCCCAAGCAAATCATCTGGGGTCATTTTTCCTGTTATTTCTGACAAGGCTTGTTGTGCAAGCCTAAGGTCCTCGGCAAATAATTCGCCTGCTTGATAGCTAAGCAGTTGCTCTAAGCCCGTATTTAAAAGGACCTCTGATCTTTTTAGTGCATCAATATGTCGACGGCGGGCCAAAAAAACATTTTTCTCTTCCGAATCAAACCCTACCTGTTTTTTTAGGTGCTCTGTGAGCAGGTCTATACCTTGTTCTTTTTTGACCGATAACCTTATTTCCGTCTTTTGGTCGTTTGTTCTGATCCCCGCCTTATTCCCCGTTAAATCAATTTTATTAATGACGACGGTTGTTGGTATCTCTTGGGGAATTTCTCTAATCGATATTGCGTAGTCGTTATTTTTATTATCACGGTCATCAACAATAAATAGCACAATGTCTGCACTTGCTATCGCTTTTTTTGCACGCTTAACTCCTTCCATTTCAATAGGGTCGGTGGTTTCTCGTAAGCCAGCCGTATCTATAATGTGCACCGGCATTCCATCTATCTGAATTTGTTCTTTTAGTATGTCGCGAGTTGTTCCAGCAATATCTGTGACGATGGCTGTGTCTTGCTGAGACAGTGCATTCAATAGACTGGACTTACCCGCATTGGGTTTACCCGCCAGCACAACGGTCATCCCTTCGCGTAGCAAGCGCCCTTGTTTTGCTGTATCGGTTACTTTTTTAAAGGTTAGTTGTAATTCTTTTATGATTTTTTTAAGTTCGTCACCCGCTAAAAAATCGATATCTTCATCACTAAAATCTATGGCAGATTCTACGTATAACCGCAGATGTGTCAGTTGCTGCTGAAGGTTATTTATTTTATTTGAAAATTCACCTTGCAGGGATTGTTGCGCCGACATCGCTGCCGCTGTTGTTCCGGCATCAATAATGTCAGCTACGGCTTCAGCTTGGGCTAAATCTATTTTGTTATTTAGGAAAGCGCGTTGAGTGAATTCACCCGGTTCGGCAAGGCGAGCACCCAGGGACAATACGCGTTTTAATACCATGTCTAAAACAACCGGGCCACCATGGCCTTGAAGCTCTAAAGTATCTTCACCGGTATACGAAGCAGGGGACTGGAAAAAGAGGGCAAGCCCACTGTCTATACTGCTGCCGTCTTGTTGTTTAAACGACTTTAGACTGGCTTGCCTAACTGGGATTTGTGACCCCAGTAATTGTTCACCAATTTGGCTGGTTTGCGGCCCACTGATGCGAATAATACCTATACCCCCACGACCAGCCGCTGTTGCTATGGCGGCAATGGTATCTTGGGGATGATTCATTATAATTTACTTATCTTTTCCAGCTTCAATACGCTTCATAATGAATGTTTGCTGAGCAATTGTTAAGACATTATTAACAATCCAATACAACACCAAACCCGCTGGGAAAAAGGCGAAGAAACCCGTAAACATGATAGGTAATAACTGCATCATTTTCTTTTGCATTGGGTCAACCGGTGCTGGGTTCAACCGTTGTTGCAAGAACATGGTAATACCGTAAATAACCGGCAATATAAAGTAAGGGTCTGCAGCAGAAATATTATCAATCCATAACGCAAAAGGTGCCTGACGCATCTCTACACTTTCAAGCAACGTCCAATAAAGCGCAATAAACACCGGAATTTGAATGAGGATAGGGAAACAACCGCCTAATGGATTAATTTTTTCCGTTTTATACAGCTCCATCATCGCTTGGTTAAGCTTTTGCTTATCGTCTCCAAACTTTTCTTTCATGGCGACGATTCTTGGCTGCACAATCTTCATGTGTGCCATTGATTTATAGCTTTTTTCAGACAACTTAAAGAAGAGGGCTTTAATTGTTAACGTCACTAAAATAATAGCAACACCCCAGTTACCAACAAAGTCGTGATAAAAACTAAGTAACCAGAAGATAGGCTCTGCAATAATGGTGAGCTTTCCATAGTCAACCATTAGCTCAAGCCCAGGGGCTGTTGCTGCTAATTGATCTTGTAATTTTGGCCCTGCATATAATACTGAATTAAATGTTCCGGTTTCGCCCGCTGCGACTGTTTTGCTGGGTGAGTACGCACCAATAACGAACAAACCACCGTCAATTGCTTTCGTGTAATAACTGTATTGATTTTCTTTTTCAGGTACCCAAGCAACGCCAAAATAATGCTGAATCATTCCAGCCCATCCACCTACGGCTTTAACATCAAGATTTTCATCTTGCATGTCGTCGTAATCAATTTTTTGGTACTTTTCTTCATCGGTATACAAAACACCGCCGGTATACGTGTATATAAACGAGTTAGCCTTTTTTTCTGTAAAGTCATTGCGTTTTAGCTGTAGGTATTCACGCGCTGACCAGCTATTAGTGCCAGCGTTTTTAACCTGTGTTTCTACATCTATTTTATAACTGCCTTTTGTAAATACGTATGTTTTAGTTACTAATACGCCATCAGCTGTACGCCACGTTAGAGGTACTCGTAAGGTTTCGTCTTGAAGCGCATATTTGTTTTGCGTTGTTGACCAAATTGCATGGTGGTTTGGGCTCTCGCCGGCTTCGCTCACAAGGCCTGATTCAACAACAAATATTTTTGGCGCATTTTCATTAAGCAATTGAACCCTTGCGTCCTTACCTTTTTCTTCAGGGTATTCCAAAAGCTGTAACTGACTTATGCCACCACCTTTCGTGTTTATTTCTAGGTTATAAACATCGGTAATAACAGAAATTATTTGGCCTTGTGAAGCGTTTTGAGCCGATTGGTCACTGAGCCCAGACATATTAGGCGCAGAATTAGAACCGCTTGTTTTAGGAATATCAGTTTGCTGCGCGCCGGTATTACCAGACGCCTGTTCTGTAACAACAGGTGCTTCTGGTGGAAGCACGTAGTCTTTTTGCCATGCTTGCCAAATTAATACTGATACGAAAGCTAGCGCCGCAAAAAGTAAGGTTCTTTGATTATCCATGTTTTTTTTCTATCGTTGGAAGGGGGTCTAGCCCACCTGTACATAAGGGCTGACATCTAACCAACCGTTTGATTGTTAAGTAACTTGCGGTAAACACGTTATATTGTTGAAATGCCTGTAATGCATATTCAGAGCATGTGGGGTAAAAACGGCAACGACTTGCCATCATGGGGCTTATAAAAAAGCGATAAAACTTAATTAAATAAATAAATGGTTTATTCATTTTTCAGTAATTTATCAAAGTGTTTGTTAATCGAACCCGACAAAACCGCTTTAGATATATTTCCAGCCTTATGTCGGCACAATACGACGATATCAAAGCCCCTTAATGACCCCTTTCTCAAACGGAAAGCCTCTCGAACGACCCGTTTAATCTGATTTCTTAACACCGCCTTCTTTACTTGCTTTTTGGCTATGGCAAGCCCTAGTTTTGCCTGAGATTCTTTAGAATGTCTAACCAAAACAGTTAGATATTCATCAGAAAACCGTTTGGCGTTTTTAAAAACCCGTGAATACTCATCTGCCGTATTAAGGCGGTCTGCTTTTAAAAAAGTATGTCTTATTTCTTTTTCAAAAATCAAGCAGTTAAGCGAACCCGGCCTTTAGCACGTCTTGCATTAATAATTTTACGACCAGATTTTGTTGCCATACGAGATCTAAAACCGTGTGTACGCGCTCTTTTTAAATTACTTGGTTGGAATGTTCTTTTCATTGTCTATTACTCTTAAATAAATGTTGTTTGGCTAAATATTAATCAAAGTATCTCTCAACCCTGTTGATTGATAGGGTTCTTTGAATGGAAAAAGACCGCGAAGAATACGTTTTATTTCGCATAAAGTCAATGTTTTATTAGTTTTCAAGGCTATCGTTAAATACTAAAACGTTTTTATTAATTGCCTGTGGATAACTTTTTGTTTTAGGTTTATCCTAGACCTTTAAAAAATAACAAAAGGTTTATTGTGTCGTCAATTTGGGAGTCTTGTATTAAGCACCTAGAGCAGGATATTCCTCCTCAACAAATTAATACTTGGATTAGACCACTCCAGGCACAGTACTCAAACGACGGACTCAGCCTCTTTGCACCCAACAAGTTTGTTTTAGACTGGGTTATTGATAATTATAAAGAAAAAATATCAAATATAATCAATGGTTTAGAAAAAAAAGATGTTCGTGTTTCAATAGCCATAGGTTCAAGCAAAACAACACATACGCGCCCGTCTTTTAATAATCAAAAAACCACAACAAACAAACAAACCAGCGCCGCTTTCCCTAGCAACCTTAATAGTTCGTTCACGTTTGATAACTTTGTTGAAGGTAAATCAAACGCGCTAGCTAAAGCAGCGGCAATACAGGTCTCTACAAACCCTGGCGAAGCAAATAACCCCCTATACCTCTACGGCGGTGTTGGTCTTGGTAAAACGCATTTAATGCACGCTGTTGGCAATTCAATTTTAGCCAATTCACCCAACGCTAAAATTTGCTTCCTTTCTTCAGAACGTTTTGTTTCAGAGATGGTCAGTTCCTTACAAAAAAACAAAATTAATCAGTTTAAAAACTTCTATCGTTCTTTAGATTTATTACTAATCGATGATATTCAGTTTTTTGCAAAAAAAGAACGGTCTCAAGAAGAGTTTTTTCATACGTTCAATACGCTTATTGAAAATAATAAACAAATTATACTAACCTGCGATTTTTATCCTAAAGAAATCAATGGGCTAGATGACCGGCTTAAATCCCGTTTTGGTTGGGGTTTACCAATTGCCATAGATCCTCCCGATCTTGAAACACGGGTTGCGATTCTTAAAAACAAGGCCGTACTAAATAATGTTGATTTGCCTGATGAGGTTGCTTTCTTCATGGGCAGTAGAATTAAATCTAATGTTCGTGAATTAGAGGGCGCATTAAGGCGTGTGTTAGCAAATTCAAACTTTACGGGCAAACCAATTACTCTTGATTTCACTAAAGATGCGTTACGAGACCTTATCTCATTACAAGACAAAAGGGTCAGTATTGATAATATTCAAAAAACTGTTTCAGAATATTACAAAATTCGAATCGCAGATTTATTATCTGCTAAACGAACCCGTGCCATTGCTCGCCCTAGACAATTAGCAATGGCCTTGGCTAAAGAGCTAACAAATTATAGCTTACCTGAGATAGGCCACCAGTTTGGAGGCAGGGACCATACAACTGTTTTACATGCTCAACGGAAAATCATTGAATTACGTGAATCAGACCAAAAAATTGATGAGGATTATAAAAACCTGTTAAGAACTCTGTCTCATTAGCAGTAATAACCTGTGTGTATCTATTTAGTTGAATTAATACACAAATTACCCACAGGATTAAAGTGACTTATTCAACTATTTATCATTGAACTAACCATATGTTTTAATTAGCATATTCAGAACAACTAACCGATTTGGCTTCCCTTATAGTAATAATAAGATTTTATATATGAATTTAAATATTAATAAAGAAGATTTACTTGAACCACTAATGAAGGTCATTGGTGTTATTGAAAGAAGACAGACATTGCCTGTCTTATCTAACGTTTATCTTAATCTACAAAACAAAACACTCTCGTTAACGGGCACCGATTTAGAAGTGCAGGTGACAGCAAAAGGGTTTATCGATTCTGACGCTGAAATTAAAACAACATTACCTGGAAGAAAACTTCTGGATATCTGTCGATCATTACCAGACCAAGCGAATTTAAAATTAAACTTTCAAGAAGGAAAAGTTTTAATTAATTCGGGTAAAAGCAGGTTTGTTCTTAGGACGCTCCCTGCTGCAGAATACCCATTGTTTGATGAACTTCAATATACCAATGAGTTTAGTATTGAAAGAGATGTTTTATTTAAAGCATTAACTAAAACGTCATTTTGTATGGCACAACAAGATGTACGCTATTATTTGAACGGTCTTATGTTGCAAATAATAAATGGTGAAGTTCAAACAGTAGCCTCAGATGGCCACAGGCTTGCATTATTCCAATACCAATCAGGTAGAGACGATCTCTCTATGGAGCAAATAATTTTGCCCAGAAAAGGCGCTCAAGAATTTCTAAAGTTACTTGAGAAAACAGAAAACGACATCTTAATAAAGGTTGCTAAAAACCACATAAACCTTTCTTTAGAGGGTGTACAACTTAACGCTAAATTAATTGATGGCCGTTTCCCTGATTTTAAAAACGTACTGCCTGAAGAAAGTAAACATAACTTCAACATCGAAAAACAAATATTCAAGTCAGCACTGAATCGAGTATCTATTCTTTCAAATGAAAAATACAAGGGCATTCGTTTAGACATGAGCCCACAACTAATGAAAGTGAATGCCAACAACCCAGAGCAAGACGAAGCTGATGAGGAAGTTGTTATTGAATATGACGGCGAAGAAATGAGCATGGGTTTTAACTCGAGCTACCTCATGGATGCGCTTAACGTTATTGAGTCTGACGTTGTACATGTTTCTTTTACTGATACGAACAGCAGTTGCTTGTTGGAAGACCTGAATGACAAATCAAGCAGATTTGTCATTATGCCTATGCGACTATAGAAGAAAAACACGTTATTTTTTATGTTGTCAGACATCAAGATAACCAACATCAGGAACATTAAACAAAGTAATTTAACTTTTTCAAAAAACATAAATATTTTTGTTGGTCAAAATGGGAGCGGTAAAACATCTTTGTTAGAAGGTATTTATTTACTTAGCCGCTCTCGTTCGTTTAGAACACAATCAACGAGTAAAGTAAGAAGTAAGGGGGAAAACGCACTTGTTGTTTATGGATTGGTTGTAGATGAGTTTAGTAAAAACAACATAGCCATAAAGAAAACAAAATCCGACACCCAAATTAGAATTAACGGAAAGGACGAAAAAAGAACATCTGTTTTATCGTCCTTTTTAAAAGTCCATTTAATTCGCCCCGAATCACAAGCCTTGTTAGAAAGGGGGGCGTCGATCAGAAGAACATTTATTGACTGGGGTTTGTTCCACGTGAAACATCAGTTTTTAGAAGACTCCAAAAAATACAACCACACGTTAAGACAGCGAAACAAACTGCTTAAACAACAAAAAACAGCAACACTTTCAATTTGGAGCGAGAGCCTTGCGGAATACGGTATAATAGTTGATAAAGCGCGCGCGAGTTATATTGAAGCACTAGCAAATGAGTTTTCTAAAACAACAAAAGCATTACTGGGCGGCATAGATATTCAGCTTAGCTATTCAAAAGGTTGGCCCGAGAGAGAGGCTCTGCTTGATTCACTTAATGGCACGTTAAAAAGAGATTTATTTAAAGGGTACACAACGGTTGGTCCGCACCGGTCAGATTTGGTGTTAAAAGTGAACGGGGTGTTGGTGCAGGATTTTTTATCTAGAGGTCAAATGAAGTTGGCTGTATTGGCGCTTTATTTAGCCCAAGTGAAAATTTCCAATCAATCAAGCAAACAAGATATTTGTGTGTTGATTGATGACCTGTCAGCTGAACTGGATAGGGATAATTTAAATAAATCGCTAACGTACCTAAATGAAATGGGTGCTCAGGTTTTGATAACCACGACTAGTTTGGAGCCATTTAATAACTGGTTGGCGCTAACAAACACAAAACTGTTCCACGTGGAACAAGGTGTAATTAATGAAGGTGTTTAAGTGAGTGATAAAAAAGAAATAGAAGAGTCTTACGACTCATCAAACATACAGGTCTTAAAAGGACTGGATGCTGTTAGGAAAAGGCCGGGCATGTACATTGGTGACACAGATGATGGTTCTGGGTTGCACCACATGGTTTTTGAGGCTGTTGATAACTCCATAGATGAAGCGTTAGCGGGTTTCTGTTCAGAGGTAGGTGTGATTATTCATGAAGACAATTCGGTTACGATAACTGATGATGGGCGCGGGATTCCCGTCGATATTCATGAGGAAGAGGGGCGATCAGCCGCCGAAGTTATTATGACGGTACTTCATGCTGGGGGTAAGTTTAATGACAATGCGTACAAGGTTTCCGGTGGCCTGCATGGTGTTGGGGTGTCTGTTGTTAACGCCTTGTCGGATACGTTAGAGCTAATCATTAAGCGCGAAGGGAAGGAGCATTATCAAAAATATGAACACGGTGAGCCAGTTGAGCCATTAAAGGTTGTGGGTGAATCAAACACTACTGGTACTTCTTTACGGTTTTATCCGAGCGCCACTATATTTACTAACATAGTGTTTTATTTTGAAGTTTTAGCAAAAAGGTTACGAGAGTTATCTTTTTTAAATTCAGGTGTAAAAATCCGCCTTTCTGATGAACGAACAGCTAAAGAAGAGGTTTTTGAGTACGAAGGTGGTATCAAGGCGTTTGTTAACCATTTGAATAAAAGTAAAACAGGTATTCATGATGAGGTGATCTACTTTAATGTTGAGAAAAACGATGTTGTTGTTGAGGTTGCTTTACAGTGGAACGATTCGTATCAAGAAAGTATTCTTTGTTATACCAATAACATTCCTCAGCGGGACGGTGGTACTCATTTGGCTGGGTTTAGGTCGGGCTTAACTAGAACGCTTAATCAATATATTGAGTCACAAGGTTTGGCGAAAAAACAAAAAGTCACGACCTCTGGAGATGATGCAAGAGAGGGCTTAACAGCGGTCTTGTCGGTAAAGGTACCAGACCCTAAGTTTTCATCACAAACAAAAGACAAGCTGGTTTCTTCTGAAGTAAAGCCCATTGTAGAGTCATCATTGTCAGAGAGTTTAAATACATTTTTGTTAGAGCACCCTTCGGAAGCAAAAAACATTGCTGGAAAGATGTTGGAAGCAGCGAGAGCAAGAGATGCGGCTAGAAAAGCAAGAGAAATGACAAGGCGCAAGTCAGCGCTAGATATTGCTGGCCTGCCTGGTAAGCTTGCTGATTGCCAAGAAAAAGACCCAGCCCTATCTGAAATTTTCTTAGTGGAGGGTGATTCTGCTGGTGGATCTGCAAAACAAGGTAGAGATAGGCGTACTCAGGCTATTCTTCCGTTAAAAGGAAAAATATTAAATGTTGAAAGAGCGCGTTTCGATAAAATGCTTTCTTCTGAAGAGGTTGGAACACTTATAACGGCGCTAGGTTGTGGCATAGGAAAGGAAGAATATAAGCCAGAAAACTTGCGTTACCACAAAATAATCATCATGACGGATGCTGATGTTGATGGTTCACATATCCGGACATTATTATTGACGTTTTTTTATCGTCAAATGCCAGAGCTAATAGAAAACGGTAATGTTTATATAGCCCAGCCGCCTTTGTATAAAGTAAAAAAAGGCAAACAGGAATACTATGTAAAGGATGATGATGAGTTAAATAGTTACTTGTTGCAACTGGCTTTAGAAAAGGCAAGTTTACAAATTAATGAGTCAACACCGCCTATATCGGGTGTGGCTTTAGAGCAAATAGCAAAAGAACACCTTCAAATAGAAAGCATTATTTCTCGCCTTTCATCTCGTTATGACATGGCGATATTAAATGAGTTGATTGCATCGAGCGAACTTGCTGTTGACGACAGTAAGGAAAATATTGCTGACTGGGTTGCTTCGTTAGAAGGTCGTTTAAATGAAAACGATAGTAATCCTACGCACTATGATTTAGAGGTAGAGGACTCGGATAATAGCTGGCAAATAAATTGTCATACAACGTCCCACGGCGTTAAAAAAGAGTTTCCCATTACATCGTTATTCTTTAAGTCTTCGGAGTATAAAAGAATAATGGGTTTTGCTGACACCTTAAAAGGCATGTTTGATGAGAGCTCTTACTTACTGGTTGGCGAGAAGAAACTGGAGGTTAATAACTTTAAACAGGTGTTTGGGTTGTTAATGAAGGAAGCTAGAAAAGGACAACAAATCCAGCGCTATAAAGGGTTGGGGGAAATGAACCCTGAGCAGCTTTGGGAAACAACGCTGGATGCCCAAGCACGTCGTTTATTACAAGTGAAAATAGAAGATGCAATTTCAGCCGACGAAGTGTTTACAACACTAATGGGAGATGAGGTTGAGCCGCGCCGTTTGTTTATTGAAAAAAATGCTTTAGAAGTATCCAACCTAGATGTCTAGAAACTGGAGATAGTTATGCGCTGGAAAGGACGTAAAAGTAGTAGTAATTTAAATGATCAGCGTAATATGCGTGTCAGTGGTGGTGGCGGAGCTGGTGGTGGTATGTTGCGTTTTTTACCGGTGGTTTTTAAGTTTCTAGGGTTTAAAGGCACGGCGGTTGTTGCTGCTGGTGTGATTGCTTATGGTTTGTTTACAGGAAACCTTGGTGGAGTACTGGGTCTTCAGCAACCGTCAGGCCAAACAAAAACAAGCAGTGGGCCTATAAAACAATCCGCGGAAGAACAAGAGTTGGCCCAGTTTGTAGGGGTTATACTTGCTGATACTGAAGAGACCTGGCAGAAGATTTTTAGTCAGCAAGGGAAAACATATAAAGAGCCGAAGTTAATATTATTTAGAGATAAGGTAAACTCAGCATGTGGACTGGGGCAGGCAGCAATGGGACCTTTTTATTGCCCAGGAGACCAACAGGTTTATATTGATTTAGGCTTCTATGACCAATTGAAAAATAAATTTAAGGCGCCGGGCGATTTTGCACAAGCTTATGTTATTGCCCATGAAGTAGGGCATCACGTACAAACTTTATTAGGCGTTTCTGCGTCAGTCCGTAAAGCAAAAAGCGGTCTTAGTAAGACTGAGGCAAACAAACTATCAGTAAAGCAAGAGCTCCAGGCAGATTGTTTTGCTGGCATGTGGGCCTACCATGCAGGTAATGTTAGAAATATGTTGGAAGAAGGTGATGTTGAAGAGGGACTAAGGGCGGCCAGTGCAATTGGTGATGATACCCTTCAGCGCCAAGCAACTGGCACAGTTAGCCCTGATTCTTTTACTCACGGAAGTGCTGAGCAGCGTGTTAAATGGTTCAAGGTGGGCTTGTCTAGCGGGCAACTTAATGCATGTAATACATTCAAATAAATAGGCAAGCTTGTGGAAAAAAATACGATACTAGAAAAAGAAGGCATAAAGTTTACAAAAGAAGAGATGATCGTGTCAGGTAAAAAGATTGCTATCAGTGATATTGAGTCATTTTTTTTAACAGAAGCTAACCCAGCAAGAGATCGCGCTTACGCATTTATTGCTATAGGTGTTGTTTTGTTTGTATTTACATCACGTTGGTTTATGGCGGGTGGCGCCTTGGCTGTGTTGGCTGGCATTGTTACTTTTTTTGACTCAAGAAGGAAATACACGGTTTTTGCTAAAACACAAAAAGGTGACAAAGCGGTAGTTGCAAGTTATGATTTTACAAGAATAAAGAAAATTAAAGAGATATTAAGCGAAAAAACAGCCTCGTAAGACGCGGTTTGCGAAACTTATTCGCTCATACCCTCCATCTGCCTCTCAATCCAGTTTTCTGCCTGCTGATTAAGCTCTCTGGCCGAAATCGACTTGCTATCAATCATTTCTCCAATTTTTACCTGAATGGTACCCGGGTATTTAATGAAAGCTTTTTTTCTCCAATAGCTGCCCGCGTTATGTGCCACAGGAATAACAGGGTAACCTGACTTTTCTGCAAGCAACGCTCCGCCAACCAAATATTTGCGTTTTTCTCCCGGTGCTGTTCGTGTGCCCTCTGGAAAAATCACAACCCAGCGCCCAGACTTTAATCGTTCCGTCCCTTGTTTAATAATTTGCTTAAACGACTTACTTTTTTTAGAACGGTCGATCGCGATTGGTTGGGTAAGGGCGAGAGCCCAGCCAAATAAAGGTATCCATAATAATTCACGTTTTAATACCCAGCATTGTTCAGGGAATATGACTTGGAGAGCAAAGGTTTCCCAAGCAGATTGGTGTTTACAAAAAATAATTCCATTGCCTTTAATATTCTCAGCACCTGTAACTTGAAAATCCAAATGACAAATAACCCTCAGACCTTTTATAACTAACTTGGCCCAGGCGCTAGCGATGCTATATCGAATGCTATAGGAAAAAGGAAAGGACAATAAAACCAAGGGCGCAAAAACAAATAGGGTGACAACTTGAAATGCAAAAAAAACGACAGAACGAAGGCCGAGAATAAAGAGATTATGCGAGGATGGCTTGGGCGGCGTCATATAAATTCTCAAATGTTGGAACATTAAGGTTTGGGTTGGATTGCTGTGTTTTCTTGCCTTTACCAGTTAACACTAAGATTGCTTTTGCATCAACATCAAAAGCAGCTTCTAGATCACGTAAACTATCGCCAACCACAATGGTATTATTGAGTTGAATATTATGTTTACTAGATAATTCGGTCAGTAAGCCGGGCTTAGGTTTGCGACACGCACACTCATCGTCAGGTGAGTGTGGGCAAAATGCAATATCCGTTATGAAGCCACCTTCTTTATTAACTAATTGGTGCAATTTATCGTGCATTGACGTTAGTGTATTCAGCGAAAAGTACCCGCGTCCAATCCCCGATTGGTTTGTGGCAACAAATACACGGTGGCCGGCTTTATGCAGAGCGGCAATGGCATTAATACTGCCGTCTATTGGAATCCATTCATCAGATGACTTTACATATTCATCACTATCAATATTTATGACCCCATCACGGTCTAGAATAATATCAGACTTAACTGGGTTATAAGAATGAATCATTTAAATCATTGAAATATCAGCAATTTTTATAAAATTAGCGTGAATTTTTGCCAATAATGCTAAGCGTGTATGCTTAAGGTTTTCATCATCAGCCATAATAAACACGTGCTCGAAGAAAGCGTCAATAGGCGCTTTAAGCGCAGATAATTGTTTTAGCGCCTCTATGTAATCGTGCTGTTCAATTAAAGGGCTGACCTGGCTTTCAATGGCTTGTAATTGCTTGTGAAGATCAACTTCTTCGTTGTCGTTTAATAAAGCAGCGTCAAATTGATTTGCCACGTTATCAGGCGCTTTTTTTAAGAGGTTTTGAATCCGCTTATTTGCTTCGCCTAAACTTGCGGCCTCATCCATTTGTGCAAACCGTTTAACGGCATCTAGTCGATTCATGAAATCAACAGGTTCCGAACAACCTACGCTAGCAACAGCGGCAAATTGTTCAGCGGTATAGCCTTGGCTTAAAGCATAGCCTTTTAAGCGATCTATCATAAAGTTCAAAACCAGTAACTTGGTCTCATTAGCGTCGAACGTGTGTCTAAATTGTGTACAGGAGAGTGCAATAAGTTTATTAAGGTCTAGTACTAATTTATTTTCAATGATAATTCTTAATACACCCAAGCTGGCACGGCGCAGGGCGAAAGGGTCTTTGTCTCCCGTTGGTAACAAACCAACGCTGAATATGCCGACAACAGTATCAAGTTTGTCTGATAAGGCTAAAACTTTACCGGTTTGAGTAGTAGGTAATGCGCCACCCGATTGTTTAGGTAAGTACTGTTCTTCAAGAGCGGTAGCAACTTCAGTAGCCTCGTTGTTCTCATTAGCATAATAATGGCCAATAACGCCCTGTAAGCTGGCAAACTCACCGACCATATCCGTAACGAGGTCGGTTTTAGATAATTGTGCTGCACGCGCAGCTAGGGTTGCATCAAAACCCAATTGCTCAGCAAACTGGCTAGATAATGCGCTGACACGCTTAGTTTTTTCACCAACAGAACCAAGCTTGTGTTGAAACACGACGTTATCAAGAGAGGGAATACGATCAGCCAACGTCGTTTTCATATCTTGTTGCCAGAAGAATTCTGCATCTGCCAGCCGTGGGCGAATAACGCGTTCATTACCGTGGCTTACGGAGCTTGGGTTAGAACTTTTGATGTTGCTGATGGTAATAAAATAAGGCAGTAACGCGCCGTTATCATCCAGCACAGGAAAGTATTTTTGGTTGATTTGCATGGTGGTAATCAGCACCTCTTTCGGTAGTGCTAAAAAGTGTTCATCAAAACTACCGGTTACAGCAACGGGGTATTCAACTAAAGCCGTAATTTCATCTAATAAGGCGGGTTCTATATGCGCGATTCCGTTAACAGCAGACGCGGCAGCATTGGCCTGTTCTTCAATGATCGCCTTTCGTTTTTCGGTGTTAGCAGTCACATACGCAGCATTGAGTTGCGCTTCATACGCGCGTGCTGATGTAATCGTAATGGCTTCGGGTGCGTGGAAACGGTGGCCGTACGATGTGTTGCCCGTGGTTAAACCAAGCAATTCGGTGGTGATAATATCGCTGCCAAACAGTAAAACAGCCCAGTGAACGGGTCTTACAAAAGCGGCATTAGAGCTTCCCCATCGCATGCGTTTGGCAATGGGTAAGCGAGTTAATGATTTTTCAATAATAGCGGGAATTAACGTGTCGGCTGCTTGGCCTTTTTCTAATTTGTTATAACTTAGCCATTCACCTTTGTCGGTTTTAAGCGTACCCAAGTCACCAAATTCTGCGCCACAACCACGCGCAAAGCCAAGAGCAGCTTTACTGGGGTTGCCTTCTTTATCGTAAGCGGCTACAACAGCGGGGCCACGTTTTTCCACTTCAATATCTTCTTGTGATATTTGTACATCTTCAAGCCAAACAGTTAAGCGGCGTGGGGTGGCAAAACTATGTGCTGTTCCAAAGCTTAAATTGGCTTCATCAAGGCCATCGCAAATACCTTTTAATAGGTTGTCGCGTAACGTTTTAAGAGTAGTAGGCGGTAGTTCTTCACAGCCTAATTCAAACAGTAGATCTTTAGAGTCAGACATTATGTATCTCCCCCGTTTTTAAGCATTGGGAAGCTAAGTTCTTCGCGGGAAGCGAAATACGTTTCCGCGACCATTTTAGACAACGTACGAACACGCAGAATAAAACGTTGGCGCTCGGTGACAGAAATCGCGTGGCGAGCATCTAATAGGTTAAATGTATGGGAGGCTTTTAATACTTGTTCGTAGGCGGGTAGTGCTAAGCCTTTATCAATCAATAAGTTACAAGCCGTTTCGCATTCATCAAATTGTTTGAACATATGGTCAACATTGGCGTGGTCAAAGTTAAATTCGGATTGTTCTACTTCGTTTTGGTGGAATACATCGCCATAGGTTACCGGGCCGTTTTTAGTGTTTGTCCAAACGAGGTCATACACACTTTCAACACCTTGGATATACATCGCGATACGTTCAAGCCCGTAAGTAATCTCGCCACTAACGGGTTTGCAATCTAAACCGCCGACTTGTTGAAAATAGGTGAACTGTGTGACTTCCATACCGTTTAACCATACTTCCCAGCCTAAGCCCCACGCGCCAAGCGTTGGTGATTCCCAGTTATCTTCAACAAAGCGAATATCATGTTCAAGCATATCTAAACCCAAGTGCTTTAGGGAGTTTAGGTATAAGTCTTGGATGTCGATAGGTGATGGCTTGATCAACACCTGAAATTGGTAATAGTGCTGTAACCTATTTGGGTTTTCTCCAAAACGGCCATCCGTAGGGCGGCGAGAAGGCTGCACATAAGCGGTTGCCCAAGGCTCAGGCCCAATCGCGCGTAAAAAAGTAGCGGGATGGAAGGTTCCAGCGCCGACTTCAAGGTCTAAAGGCTGCAGAATAACGCAGCCTTGGTCAGCCCAATATTCTTGCAACGCAAGGATAAGGCCCTGGAATGTTTGGAGGTCTTGATTAGATTTTGACACGGTATTTTGACTGAAAAAATAAATAAACGTGAAGTATATCTAATCTGTGCGGGTTTAGCATCAAAAGGCCCTTAATAAGGGGGCGTAGAGTAAACAGCTCACAACAAAAGTCTATCCGGTATAATGCGGCAAATAACATTAATAAGTGAGTATTATGACAACACAACGCAAGGCAGTTGCGCTTATTTCAGGCGGCTTAGATTCATTACTAGCAGCAAAAGTTATGCTGGAACAAGGCATCCACGTGGAAGGTATTAATTTTTACACAGGTTTTTGTGTGGAAGGGCATACGCACGCCATTCGCAAAAAAGACAAAGCAAAGCCGAAACGGAATAATGCGCTATGGAGCGCTGAAACGCTAGGGATTAAGTTGCATATCATTGATGTGATTGACGAATACAAAGATGTCCTGATTAACCCTAAACACGGTTATGGTCAAAATATGAACCCGTGTTTAGACTGTAAAGTGTTTATGGTGGGCAAAGCCAAAGAGTGGGCGGATGAAAATGGCTTTGATTTTATTATTACCGGTGAAGTGATTGGCCAACGGCCGATGTCGCAGCGCCGTGAAACGATGCCGATTATTTCTGCTGAATCGGGTGCTGATGATCGTTTATTACGCCCGTTATGCGCACAGAATTTACCGGAAACCCTGCCAGAACGAGAAGGCTGGGTGAATAGAGATGAGCTACACGACTTTAGCGGCCGAACGCGTAAGCCACAAATGGCGTTAGCTGAAAAGTTTGGGCTTGATGACTATGCTCAACCCGCCGGCGGTTGCTGCTTTTTAACGGATAAAGCATATTCTGTTAAGTTGACTGATTTGTGGGCTTCACGAGGCAAAAAAGAATACGAAATTGATGACATTATGTTGTTAAAGGTGGGGCGCCATTTTCGACCTAAGCCTAATTTCAAATTAATTGTGGCACGTGAAGAAGGCGAAAATAACTTCTTACAGGGTTATAGAAAACAATTTATCACGTTAAGAACGATGAGCCATAAAGGCCCGTTAACTTTATTGGATGGTACAGTAGAAGACGGTGATTTAGAGTTGGCGGCAAAAATAGTGGCGCGTTTTAGCCAAGGGCGTGATGCAGAGAGTGTTGATGTTGAAGTGGCGGAGTTAGGCGAAGTAATTAAAAGTATTAGTATTAAACCGTTTTCGAATGAAGAGATTCAAGAGGCGTGGCGGGTATGATTGAGTTAGATGCGCGTCGGTTAATGTGTCCTATGCCAGTCATAAAGGCGCAAAATGCTATTAAAACGATGACATCTGGCGACAAACTGCGGGTAACGTGTTCAGACCCTGGGGTTATGCAAGATATACCAGCATGGAGCAGAATTAATGGTCATACCATATTGAAAGCGGAAGAAATTGATCATGAATATATTATTACGATTGAAGTTGGGGATGATTAGTTGGTAGATAGTGCCGAATTAAAGGCTAAAAAGAAAATTACCGTTATTGGCGGTGTGGTTAATCTTGTTTTGTCTATTCTAAAAATAGGCTTGGGCTGGTTAGGGCAGTCTCACGCGTTAATTGCGGATGGTTTTCATTCATTATCTGATTTATTGACAGATGGTTTGGTTTACTTTGCCTCCCATCACGGAAGTCAAGAAGCCGATGAAGATCACCCATACGGACACGCTCGGTTTGAAACGCTGGCAACCGTCATATTAGGCGCAATATTAATTGCTGTTGCTGGTGCTATTGTTTGGGATGCTATTTCGCGCTTCTTTAATGATGAAACATTAACGTATGGTTGGCTAGTTATTGGTGCCGCTGTGGTGTCTATTTTAGCTAAAGAAGTGATGTATCACGTCACCTTAAAAACGGCAAAAGAAACAAATTCTGATTTGCTGAGAGCCAACGCTTGGCACCACAGAGGTGATGCTATATCGTCTTTCGTGGTATTAATTGGGGTTGGATTAGAGATGGCAGGTTATCGTTACTTTGATTCAATTGCTGCGCTGATTGTTGGGCTGATGGTGATAAAAATTGGTTTTGACTTGGTGCTTGATGCGAGTAAAGAGTTGGTAGACACAGCGTTAGCTCCGGATAAGGTTGAACAAATAAAAGAAGTGATCTTAAGTGTTGATGGCGTTAAAGAGCTGCACTTTTTAAGAACCCGTAAAATGGGTGAGGCGGCGTTGGTTGATGTTCATATTTTGGTTTCACCAAAAATCAGCGTATCTGAAGGGCATTTGATTAGTGAAACCGTTCGTTTGTCACTCATTGACCAAATGCCTAACATCGGGGAGGTGATGGTACATATTGATCCTGAAGATGATGAGGTTGCTTCACCGAGTGTTAGCTTACCGGTCAGAAAAGAAATGGTTGCAAGACTAGAAGCTGCTTGGGAGGGTATAGCTGAAAAGGCCCAAGTAAAGCGAGTGAATTTACATTATTTAGACGGAACGGTGTCAGTTGAAATAGAGCTACCGGTGACGATAGCGCGTGAAACAAGTGCGTTAGAAGCATTAACAGCATCGTTTATCAATGCGTCTTTAACCGTGTCTGAGGTGGCCCAGGCGAAGGTGTTATATTCATGATATGCACCAAATTAGTGCAAGGCGAGCAATGTTCGCACCAATGTGGAGCATAAGCCAACTATTCCTAGTAAAGGCTGAACAAAAATACCTTTAAAACAAGGTGTTATATTTTGGCACAAAATATGCAAAAATTGTTTAGCTAACTTTTAAATATTAACTTAACTAATCTGGAGTAACCATGTCAGCACAAGACGTATTAGATTTAATCAAAGAAAAAGACGTAACATTCGTTGATTTTCGCTTTGTCGATACCATCGGTAAAGAACAACACGTAACAGTTCCATCTCACACAATTGATGACAGTGTGTTTGAAGATGGCAAAATGTTTGATGGTTCATCCATAGCGGGCTGGAAAGGTATTAATGAATCAGACATGATTCTAATGCCAGATCCAGAAACAGCTGTTTTAGACCCGTTTTTTGATGATGTTACGTTGATTATTCGTTGTGATGTCGTTGAGCCAACAAACATGTCTGGATATGAAAGGGACCCTCGTTCAATCGCCAAACGTGCTGAAGAATATCTACAATCAACAGGCATTGGTGATACAGCTTACTTCGGCCCTGAAAATGAATTCTTCGTATTTGATGATATTCGTTGGGGTACTGATATGTCTGGTACATTTTATGAAATTGATTCTGAAGAAGCTGGCTGGAATTCAGAAAAATCTTACGAAAATGGCAATATGGGTCATCGCCCTGGCGTAAAAGGTGGTTATTTCCCAGTACCTCCTGTCGACTCTCTTCATGATATGCGTGCAGCAATGTGCTTAACGCTTGAAGAAATGGGCCAAGAAACAGAAGTACATCATCACGAAGTAGCAACGGCTGGTCAATGTGAAATTGGTACAGTATTTAATACACTTGTGAAAAAAGCTGATGAAGTCTTAGAACTTAAATATGTTGTTCAAAACGTAGCACATGCATACGGTAAAACGGCGACTTTTATGCCTAAGCCAATCGTTGGCGACAACGGTAACGGCATGCACGTTCACCAATCTATCTTTAAAGATGGCAAAGCATTATTTGCTGGTGATTTGTACGGCGGTTTATCTGAAACAGCCTTGTTTTACATCGGCGGTATTGTAAAACACGCTAAAGCACTAAATGCGTTTGCTAATGCATCAACAAACAGCTACAAACGTTTAGTACCAGGCTTTGAAGCGCCTGTTATGTTGGCTTATTCTGCTCGTAATCGTTCAGCGTCTATTCGTATTCCTTTTGTGGCTAACCCAAAAGGGCGACGTATTGAAGTTCGTTTTGGTGATTCAACAGCAAACCCATACCTTTGCTTTGCAGCCATGTTAATGGCTGGCCTTGATGGTATCAAAAACAAAATTCACCCGGGTGATGCGATGGATAAAGATTTGTATGATCTACCGCCTGAAGAAGAAGCGTCTATTCCACAAGTGGCGACGTCATTGGATGAAGCGTTAGATGCATTGAATACAGATCGCGCGTTCTTAACCGAAGGCGGCGTGTTTACAAATGACATGATTGACGCTTATATTGAGCTTAAAATGGAAGAAGTGACTCGCTTACGTATGAGCACTCACCCCGTTGAGTTTGATATGTACTACAGCTTGTAAGCAAAATCTGTAACGTGAGAAAAGCCCCGCATTTGCGGGGTTTTTTTTGCACTATCGGACATGTTTATGGTCTTATATTAGATGGGCACAGAAAAAGGAAAGCAGATGCGAAGAATAGTGACAGTACTTTTATGGTTGTTTATGACGAATACCGTGTATGCAGAAATATATAAGTCTAAAGATGCAGAGGGGAATGTTGTTTTTTCTGATGTGCAGGTTAAGGGTGCTGAAACGGTAAAGCTACCGTCGATTATTACATATCAATCACCTGTACTAAGCAGTAAGACATCGACGAATGCATCGCCATTAATTCAACCAAATCATAAGCCTTATCAACGCTTAACGATTTTGGAACCCGAACAAGAAGGAACAATATTGAATAACGAAGGCGAGGTCACCATACGTTATAGTGTGTCGCCAGTGTTACAAAAAGGCGACTTTGTGCAGGCATTTTTAGACGGTGAATTGCAGGAGGGGGTGGTCCTTAAAGGCCTTGATAGGGGCGAGCACACCATTCGTGTACAGGTGGTGGATGCTAGTGGATACGCTCATGTGACGAGTGATGATGTGAAGTTTTATTTGCAGCGCCAGTCAGTTTCTGTAATTAAAAGGCAAGAACAGGCAAAGAATAAAAAGCGAGAAGTATTTCTTAAACTAAAAAAGCAACGGCAAAGTAAACAATAAAACGAATTTGAGGTTGATTGTAGCGCACCATTTTGGTGCGTAGGATATAGTTAATAGTATGACATGACCCCTGTTTTACTGGCGGGTGGTGAAATGGCTCGCTTATTGCTATATGGACTAGATGACAAATACGCCCCCCTCATACGCCGCAGTTGTTGAGCAACTTTCCATTGGTGTTCTTGTGTTTAGCAAGAATAATTGTTTGGTCTATATGAACAACACAGCACAAGAAGTGCTGGAAGTGAGTGGCCGTAAAGCCTTGGGCGTACGCGCTGAACAGTTATTGGAATCAGAGGGTTTTAATATTCAACGTGTTTTAGATAAGGCAAGAGATAAAGGGTTGACTATTAAGCAGAATGTTACGCTTCTAAGTTCACGCGATAAACGCTTTGATATTTCAATTTCCCCCATTACATTCGATAGTGCCATTGAAGGCGGTGTGCTCGTCGAAATAAGTAATTCAGATCATTTTCATGAAATAACGAGAGGCGATGCAATATTGTCTCAAAACAAATTAGCGACAGGTATGTTACGGGGGTTAGCGCACGAGATTAAAAACCCACTAGCTGGGCTTCGAGGCGCAGCGCAATTACTATCGGCTGAACTAAATGACGACCTAAGCGACTATACGAAAGTGATAATAGATGAGGCAAACCGTCTACGAGACCTTGTAGATCGGATGCTGGGTTCAAGCGACGTTGTTAAGCACGAAGAAGTTAACGTGCATGTTGTTTTGGAAAGAGTAAGGCAATTAGTGAAAGCTGAAGCGCTAGACAGAATAACCGTATGCACGGACTACGACCCAAGTATTCCTGACTTAGTATGTGACAAAGATCAGTTAATACAGGCGATTTTAAACATTGTTAAAAATGCTACTCAGGCCATAGAAGGCGAAGGCGACGTTGTACTTAAAACGCGCATACATAGAAACTTTATTATTGGGGAAATGAATTTCAAACTGGGTATCAAAGTAGATATTATCGATAACGGACCAGGCATCAAAGGTGATATGCAAGAAACTGTCTTTTACCCAATGGTCACGACTAAAGCGGATGGAACAGGGTTGGGATTATCTATTGCACAAACGAATGTACAGCGGCATAAAGGGTTGATTGAACTAACAAGCGAGCCTGGAAAAACAGTATTCTCAGTTATTTTACCTTTTGGGGTTGAAGATGGACGATAAGATAAGTGTATGGGTGGTGGATGACGATCGGTCAATACGGTGGGTCGTAGAAACAGCATTAAAAAAAGCTGGGCACATAGTTACTTGTTTTCCAGCGGCTGATGGCGTGGTGGAAATGATGGAAAAGGAAACGCCGGATGTTTTAATAACAGATATAAGAATGCCCGGAAAAGATGGGATCGTTTTACTTCAAGAGCTACAAGCTCATTACCCAGATTTACCGGTTATTGTGATGACCGCCCACTCGGATATGGACAGTGCTGTATCGGCCTATGATAGCGGCGCCTTTGAGTACCTACCTAAACCATTTGATATCGACGACTTGCTAAGCCAAGTCGAGCGTGCCTATATTCAAAGTAATACTGCGCTAAGTAAAGGGGAAGTCCCCAGTATGGGAACAAACTCCTCAGGCATTATTGGTGTCGCTCCATCGATGCAAGTTGTGTTTAGGGCAATAGGAAAATTGTCCCGATCAAATGTAACCGTGATGATTAATGGAGAATCCGGCACGGGAAAAGAGCTTGTGGCAAAGGCCCTCCATCAACATAGCCCTCGCGCAGATAATGCCTTTATTGCGCTTAACATGGCGGCGATACCAAAAGATTTAATTGAATCAGAATTGTTTGGCCATGAAAAGGGCGCGTTTACAGGTGCTTTAAGCCAACGAAAAGGCCGTTTTGAACAAGCCAATGGTGGAACACTGTTTTTAGATGAGATAGGCGATATGCCGTCAGATATGCAAACCCGGTTGTTGCGTGTGCTATCGGATGGTGAGTTCTATAAGGTGGGGGGGCATGAGCCAGTCAAGGTTGATGTTCGAATAGTTACAGCAACACATCAGGGGTTAGAAGGGCTAGTTAAAGAGGGGTTATTCAGAGAAGATCTATTTCATCGCTTAAATGTGGTGAGAATAGTGGTCCCACCTCTTAGAGACAGGCGTGAAGACATTCCTTTATTGCTTAACTACTTCTTATCTAGGGCTGCAAAAGAACTGTCAGTTGATATAAAGCAATTACACGGTTCAACGCTTGATTATTTAAAGAATCAAACGTGGCAAGGTAATGTTCGCGAGATTGAAAACTTGTGCCGTTGGTTAACGGTGATGTGCCCAACAAAAGAGATTCAATTAAAAGATTTACCGGTAGAACTATTAGAGAAAGAAGAAGAAATAAGAGTGGGTGGTGATTGGTTAACGTTAGTTAAGAAAGACATAGCCGATATGCTTCAACGGGGTGATACGGATGTCGCAAAAAAAATGGTATCGGCGTTAGAAAAAATATTAATTTACGAGGCGCTTGAATTCACTAACGGCAGGCGTCAAGATGCAGCTCAACACTTAGGCTGGGGCAGGAATACGTTAACAAGAAAAATTAAAGAGCTTGGGGCGTAAAATAGTTTAAATATCAATACTGCCGATGAGCTCTGATAAGACATTGATGTTGTTTAATGCGAGGTAATCCTTAATATCATTATTAATTTTTTTACAGATAAGTGGATTGTAAAATAGCCCAGTTCCTATGCCAATGGCACTTGCCCCTGCAATCATAAACTCTATGGCGTCATTTGCATTGGTAATGCCGCCTTGGCCAATAATAGGAACATTGTGCAGCTTAGCGACTTGATACACTTGATGTACTTTTAATAAAGCAATGGGTTTAATAGCCGGGCCAGATAAGCCGCCTTGAATATTGCCTATAACGGGTTTTCTGGTTTTAGTATCAATGGCCATCCCCATCAAGGTGTTAATAACCGATAGAGCGTCGCTACCGGCATCAATACAACGCCGTGCGCTTTCACCGATATCCGTTTGATTTGGCGACAGTTTGGTAATAATTGGTTTGCTGGTGACGGATCGACACGCTTCCACAACGCGAGCGGACATGTCAGGGTCATTACCGAAGGTCACACCGCCTTCTTTAACATTTGGGCATGAAATGTTGATCTCTATGGCGGCGATAGCCGAATTATCAAATAGTCGGGTGACTTCTTGGTATTCTTCAATCGTAGAACCCGACACGTTGGCGATAAATTGTGTTTCATTCATATCAAGCGTCGGTAAAATGTCATTAACTACTTTATGAGCGCCTGGGTTCTGTAGGCCGATAGCATTAAGCATCCCAGACGGTGTTTCATAGACGCGGTGTGTTGGGTTACCTGGACGAGCGTGCAGTGTGGTGCCTTTTAGACAAACACCTCCAATATCAGCGTGAGAGAAGCCTTCAACCCGGGTATATTCGTTGCCAAAACCAACGCAGCCCGATAACAACACAAGCGGCGTTTGAAAATTTAATCCACAAAAACTAGATGAGAGAATTGAGTTAGGCATGGCGTACTTAAAATGTCATAATTCATGAATTATACCAGTTAATAAAAAGTCTAAAAGCCGATGATTCATGTTGTGTTATTTGAACCAGAAATACCGCCTAATACCGGGAATGTAATGCGTTTATGTGCAAATTCAGGGGCTCGCCTTAGCCTGATACATCCGCTTGGGTTTGAGTTGGATAATAAAAAACTTCGACGGGCAGGTATGGATTATCGAGATTGGGCGGATGTAAAAGAATACCAAAGTTTTAACGAGTTTTTAACGGTTGAAATGCCTAACAATGTGTATGCCTTTTCTCGCTTTGCCAACAATAATTATTCAGAAGTAAGTTATGAAGACGGCGATGCACTCGTATTTGGCCCAGAAACTCGCGGATTACCGAGCAGTGTTTTAGAGCAAGTGCCGGACGAAAATAAGTTGTTAATTCCTATGCGGGAAGGTAATAGAAGTTTAAATTTATCAAACTCAGTGGCGGTTGGTTTGTATGAAGCATGGAGACAGCTGGGATTTAAGTAGCTTGCAGAGAAGGGACAACCTTTTGAGCACGTAATAACAGTTTATTAACGGCAATTTCAGGGTCCAAACCCTCGTATAAAATGCGATAAACTTGTGTACAGATGGGCATATCAAGAGCCCACTTCTTACATAATGAATTTACTTCACGGGCGGCATGAATGCCTTCGACTTCTTGGCCGATTGTTTTAACGGCGGTTTGTAGATCTGTTCCTTGGCCTAACTGTAAGCCTAGGCGACGATTTCGAGATTTGTCATCGGTACAGGTTAAAACCAAATCGCCCACGCCGGCTAAACCAAGGAAAGAGCTTTCTGAGCACTGGTGCATATGGCCCAATTGAACCATTTCATTGAGACCCAGTGTTATAAGCGCAGCACGAGCGTTCGCACCAAAACCTAATCCATCCGAAATGCCGGCCGCAATGGCCAAGATGTTTTTAATGGAACCGCCAATTTCAGCACTGGCTATATGGTTGCTTGGGAATGCTAAAAAACGTTTGTTTCTTAAAATATCTGCAATGTAACTCGCATCATCAATACTGGGTGAAGCAACAACGATGGCGGTTGGCAAGTCTTGAGCCACTTCAAGCGCAAAGCTAGGGCCAGATATTAATGCCATTCGTGTGTTTTTGCCGAGCTCTTGTTCCACGACTTCATGGGTTAATAAGCCAGTATCGGTTTCGAACCCCTTAGTAATCCAAGTAACAAAGGCATTTTTTTGAAGAAATGGTTTGCACTTGATTAAGGTGCTTCTAAATGCGTGGCTAGGAACGCCAACCATGATGAACGTGTGTTCGGATACGGTTTTTTCTAAATCCTTGCTAGGGGTTAGCGTACCGGGGAACGTGATGTTAGGTAAAAAAGTTGTGTTTGCGCGATCTTTTATCAGCGACTCGATATGTGCTGGGTTATGACCCCATAGTGTTACATGATGTCCGCTTCTGGCAAGCATAATCGCCATAGCGGTTCCCCAAGAACCTGCGCCAAGAACAGCAATTTTCTCAGGGGCTTTTGTCATGGTTTAGTTAGCCTTACTTTTGTCCATTTTTTGCATTTGTTGAGCATACAAAGCATCAAAGTTAACGGGGTTAAGTAACATTTGAGGGAATCCACCTTTTGTTACAAGTTCTGAAACCACTTCTCGTAAGTAGGGGAACAAAACGCTTGGGCAGAAGCTGCCTAATAACGGCCCCATTTCTTGATCAGAGAAACCGCTTACACCGAAAATACCCACTTGGGTCGCTTCAACCAAATACGCTGTTTTATCATTGTTTTTAACAGTGACTGTTACGGTGATAGATGTTTCATAAAGGTTTTGCGGCGCCTTATTTGTCTTTGTACTTAGATTTAAATCAACATGCGGCTCCCATTTTTCAGTAAATACCATTGGCGCTTCAGGTGATTCAAACGAAATGTCTTTAACGTATAGTTTTTGAATAGCAAATTGTTTTTCTGCGGGTGTTGCTGTATCTTCTTTTTCTTTATCAGCCATGATTGTGTGCCTTTAGGTATAAGTTTGAATTACGTTGTAATAGTGGTTATTTTTTTGCCAATTTATTTTTTAACGAGAGGCATATTGGCATCTAGCCATGATTGGATGCCGCCATTTAATGCGTTGATATTAGTGAAACCTTGCTTGCTTAATATCTTACAAGCTTCATCAGCACGCATGCCGGATTTACAGTAAAAAAGCAGAGGCCGTTCGCCATATTTTTTCAACTTCTCTGCTTGATCCTTGATGCTGCTTAAAGGGATATGAACCGCATCAGCGATATGCCCTTCTTTAAACTCACTGGGGGTACGCGTATCGATAACAACAGCATTATCTCGATTGATTAAACCGATAACTTCTGGCGCTGATAGCAGTTTGTACTTTCGAGTAGCATCACTATAAACGGTTTGTAAAAGTAAAATGATGATGAGAAGCAAGGCAACGAACAAGATGATGTGGTTGCCCATAAATTCTATATAGAGATCCATTATGTAATATATTTTTTAGCTTAAGAGGAGAAGGTTTTAAGTAATTGCACTAACTCAATGGTGCTATTACTGGCGACTTTATAAATCACTTGGGTCGCGTTTTTTCGGCAGTTCAAAACGCCTTTATCTCGCATGATGGCGAGGTGTTGGGAGACATTGCTTTGAGACGTACCAACACTATCAATGAGTTCTTGAACGGTTTTTTCACCGTGGCTCAACTGGCAAATTATTTTTAACCGAAGAGGGTGAGCAAGAACCTTTAAGCGGCCTGCAGCCTCGATTATCTGTGTATCATTATTAATAAGGATATCAGGTGCTTCGTTAGACATATGAGATTTCCGGTAAAGTAACGTTAGTTTGCGCATCAAATGCGCGAATATCGTAAAATAATTTTATTTACGTATTATTAAGCATTATAACAAGCAAACCATGGAGAAAACATTTTGAATGCCAAATTAACGCCGAAGCCAATTGTGCTGATGATTTTAGATGGTTTTGGGTATTCTGAATTAACTGAATTTAATGCGATTGCAGCTGCAAACACACCCGTATGGGATGCGCTTTGGCGCGAACACCCTCACGCATTATTAGATTGCTCGGGCTCGGCTGTAGGCTTGCCCGACCGACAAATGGGCAACTCAGAAGTGGGGCACTTACATTTAGGTGCTGGGCGCTTGTTGGCACAAACATTTACCCGCCTTAATAATGATGTGGCTTCGGGGCAGTTTAAGAAAAACACTGTGCTGCGAGAAATGGTTAACAGTGTTGTAGCAGACGAAGCGGCTCTTCACGTTATTGGTCTATTGTCACCAGGCGGTGTGCATAGCCATGAAGATCATATTAAGGCGATGCTAGAAATGGCGGCCGAGCAAGGGGTTAAAAAACTTTACTTGCACGCCATTTTAGATGGCCGGGATACACCACCACGAAGTGCGCAAGCATCGCTAGATAAAATGGACGACACGTTTGTCAAATTAGGTCTTGGAAAAACGGCCTCAGTCATCGGTCGGTTTTATGCAATGGATAGAGATAACCGGTGGGATCGAGTTCAGCAAGCTTATGACTTGATAACGGATGGCGATGCTGCTTTCACTGCTAATTCGGCAACAGAAGCATTATTAGCGGCATACAACCGAGATGAGACGGATGAGTTCGTATTGCCTACCAGTATTTGTTCAAAAGGTGATGAACCTGTGCGGATAATTGATGGCGATAGTGTCGTGTTTATGAACTTTAGGGCAGATAGAACACGAGAACTAACGCGAGCTTTTACAGAGGACGGTTTTGCCGACTTTACAAGGCAGCGCCAAGCGACCATTAAACAGTTCGTTTGTTTAACCGAGTATCACGAAAAGTTTGATTTGCCGGTAGCGTATTTACCGCAAACAATTAGTAATAGCTTTGGTGAAGTCTTAGCAAAAAAAGGGCTAAAACAACTGCGCATTGCAGAAACAGAAAAGTATGCGCACGTTACTTTTTTCTTTAATGGCGGTGTCGATATCCCAAATGAAGGTGAGGACAGAGTGTTGATACCGTCACCAGATGTAAAAACGTATGACTTACAGCCTGAAATGAATGCACCTGAATTAACAGATAAGCTGGTTCAAGCCATTCTATCTAAACAGTACGATGCGATTATTACAAATTATGCTAATTGCGACATGGTTGGCCATACGGGTAATTTTGATGCCGCAGTCAGTGCCGTTGAAGCCATCGATAACAGCATAGGAAGAGTGGTTGCTGCAATAAAAGAAGCGGGTGGAGAAGTCTTTATTACGGCGGATCACGGCAACGCCGAACAAATGTCTGACCCTTCAACAGGGCAAACTCATACGGCGCATACGACTAACCCCGTGCCGTTTTTATATGTCGGTCGCGAAGCAGCATTAGCTTCGTCAGGTGATTTAGCAGATGTTTCACCCACCTTATTGATTGCAATGGGGGTTGATATACCCGATGAAATGACGGGTGATAGCCTGCTGATTTTGAAAAACTAAGTAGACCTTTGTATTTTAAAATAGCCTGTTTTTGCTTTCTCCTGCTATCACCAATTCTGGCGATAGCAGACCAAGAAGCGGATAAAGCACAGCAATTAACCGAGTTACGGCAAAAAATGTCGGCGGTTAAACAAACAATGGCAGCTAATCAACAGACGTTGTCTAAAGAAGAAAAGGCGTTACAAAAAGTTGAAACGGACTTAGGCAGGTCGACCAGCATACTGCGAAAATTAAACAGTAAACTCAGTGCTATTAAGAAGAAAATAGCGGGCTTAAAAAACAAACAAGGTGACCTGAAAAACCAAATTACTCAGCAAAAACATAATCTTGCAGAACAGCTTCGTTCTGCCCATGTGATGGGAAAGCAGCAACAAATTAAGCTTTTATTAAACCAAGAAGACCCCAATAAACTCAGTAGGGTAATGAAGTACTATGATATTTTTAACCAAACGCGAATTGAAAATGTTCGGACGTTAAAGGTTGCTATAACAGAACTGAGCCAAGTTGAAGAGCAGCTGGCAAGTGAAAAACTTGCATTAACACCGGTTGTTGAATCTAGGGCGGCAGAGCAACAGACGTTATTGCAATCTAAGAAGAAGCGATCAGTTGTGCTGGCGAGCCTTCAAAAACGTTTAAAAGAGGGAGGCTCAGAGCTTAAGCGTTTACAAGATAACGAAAAAAGGTTGGCAAACTTGTTAGTGAGTATTCGTCAAGCGATTGAAACAATTCCCATTGCGGAGAGTAAAAACAAAGCATTCCAATCACTAAAGGGTAAACTTCGTTGGCCCCTAAAAGGCGCGTTACATAAACGATTTGGCAGCGCACGAAAATCTGGCCGGCTAGACGGTGTGTTAATTTCTGCAAGAGAAGGGACTACTATCAGGTCTATCTCACATGGTAGAGTTGTTTTCGCAGACTGGCTTCGTGGTTACGGCTTGTTATTAATTATTGATCATGGCGAAAGCTATCTCAGCTTGTATGCGTTTAATGAAAGTCTATATAAAGATGTGGGTGATTGGGTGGAAGAAGGTGAATCAGTAGCAACCGTTGGAATTAGCGGTGGACAACAAAAAGCTGGTCTATACTTTGGCATTAGAAAAAATGGAAAACCGGTGAATCCTACTCATTGGTGTCGAGCAGTTAAAAAAGGTCGTGTAGGATAGCGACAGAATATAAATGGATTGGAGTGACTATGAATTTTATGCGTAAAACATTACCCGTTTTAATGGTGGGTGCAGTGTTGGGTGTGTTGGTAAGTGTTGGCGGTATGGTGTTTGCTGAAAAAGAGCCCAATCAACAAATGGGTACGTTACCGTTAGAAGATTTACGCGCTTTCTCCGAAGTGTTTGGGCAAATAAAGGCCTCTTATGTAGAAGAAGTTAGCGACCATGACTTATTAGAAAACGCTATTAAAGGCATGTTGAGCGGATTAGACCCTCATTCAACCTATCTAGATAAAAAAGCATTTACGAGCCTTCAAGAAGGCACCCGAGGCGAGTTCGGTGGTTTAGGTATTGAAGTAGGTATGGAAGACGGTTTTGTAAAAATCGTAGCGCCTATCGATGATACGCCGGCGTATAAAGCCGGTGTTAAATCAGGCGATTTAGTTATTCGACTAGATGAAAAGCCGGTTAAAGGTATGGATTTGGCAGATGCCGTTAAGATCATGCGTGGAAAACCAGGCACTGATATTGTGCTAACTATTATTAGAGAAGGCGAAGAGAAGCCTTTAAAAATCACAATCACGCGAGATATCATTAAAGTGGTTAGTGTTAAAAACCGGATGTTAGAACCGGGTTACGGTTATATACGTATTGCTAGCTTCCAATCAAGAACGGGCTCAAACTTACGCGATGCCATTTCTGAACTTAAAAAGGAAAATAAAGCAGAACCATTAAATGGACTCGTGTTGGACTTAAGAAATAACCCTGGTGGGCTATTAAATGCGGCTGTATCGGTCAGCGATGCATTTCTAACATCAGGCCTTATTGTCTATACACAAGGGCGAATTGAAAACTCTCGGATGACGTTTAAAGCCAACCCAGATGACTTGTTGAAAGGTGCGCCAATTGTCGTGTTAATAAACGGCGGTTCAGCATCAGCGTCAGAAATTGTTGCCGGCGCACTTCAAGACCATAAACGAGCCGTTATTATGGGTCAGCAAAGTTTTGGTAAAGGGTCTGTGCAAACCGTATTGCCAAGTGGCAAACACAGTGCCATTAAACTAACGACAGCACGTTACTTTACGCCATCAGGTCGCTCCATTCAGGCCGAAGGTATCGCGCCAGACGTGGAGTTATCTCGAGTTAAGTTGGAGCAAATTGACGATGGTTATGTACCCGTCAAAGAAAAAGACCTAACCAAGCACTTGTCTAATGGCGAAGCTGAAGAGGCTAAAGAAAAAGAAAATACCAAAAAAGTAAATAACGACTACCCTTTAAACGAAGCGCTTAACTTATTAAAGGGTATTAATATTCTTAAATAAGGCGTGTTATTAGGGCAGCATTATTAAATTAACGACAGTATCAAGATTTCAACAGGGCCTTATATGGGCCCTGTTGTGTATGTTGAGTTATATCCCCCTCTCGGTGCAGGCCGCCAAGAACACCGTTCAATCGCCAGCCATTATCAGTATTATTATTGATGATATTGGCTATCGCCTAAAAGAAGGCAGAGCGATGATAAAGCTATCGCCTGAATTGACCTACGCGATTCTCCCTAATGCGCCCCATACTAAACAATTAGCAAGGCTTGCTCATCAACACGGCAAAGAAGTGATGTTGCATTTGCCTATGCAAGCAACGTCTAATGACAAGCCGGAACAAGGCGCTCTTAGTGTAGAGATGGGCGAGAAAGCCGTGGTGGAGGCGATGCAAAAAGCATTTGCAAACGTGCCACAAGCAGTGGGTATGAATAACCACCAAGGCAGTGTGTTAACACGCCATCCAGGGCATATGGCGTGGGTGATGACAGAAATGAAAAAAAATGGCCGGTACTTTGTCGATAGCCGTACTTCAAAGCAATCCGTCGCAGATATGATTGCAATAGAAAATGGCGTGCCTTCTTTAACCAGAGACGTTTTTCTAGATCATGATATTAACAATGCCAGTATTGAAGCGCAATTTAACCGCTTAATAAAACTGGCCAAGAGTAAAGGCCATGCCATTGGTATTGGTCATCCGCATCCTGAGACATTGAAGGTATTGCGCGATATGTTGCCGAAACTTGAGGGGTTAAATGTTCGGTTGGTGCCGGTTTCAAGGCAGCTAATAAATGGAAAACTTATTCTTACAAAGCTTAGGAAATAACAATGGGTTTAGGTGCAAGTGATGAATCTAAAGGCAGCGAGGTTGATTTTAAGAATCATACTTTTCCAGACTCAATCAATCTGATAACGGACGCTATAGTCGTTTAATTTATTGATCGCTAATTGTGCCGACTCATCGTTTTCAAGTTTAAGCGTATCAAACCCTACACGGGTTAAGTAGAGCGCTTGGTCGGGCAGCACATCCCCAACGGCTCTAATTTCACCAGTAAAGTTGTATTGATTGCGAATTAGCCTACATAGCGAGTACGCTCTGCCGTCAACAAAGTCGGGTATGTTAATGGCGATGATGGCGAAGCAGCTAAGGTCATCTTTAAAACTATGTATATCGGCATTACCATCAACCAATAGGCCTAGGGCTTGTTGGCATGTTTTAAGTGAATCTCGGTTTTCTAGCCAATAGCTTAAGTTGACGATGCTGTTATCAACCAATGACTCATTGTCTTGGTGGGCGTGCCACGCATCATCAATAATGCTTTTGTCTTTAATGATTGTCATAAACCTTATCCTTAAACGGCTGTATGCCAATGCGTTGGTAGGTGTTGGCAAATGTTTCGTTGGTGGTGCGTTGTTCTTTGTAGACGTGAACAATGTCATCGATGGCATCCACGACGTCGGCTTTTGCAATGGCTTTTCCAAGCCGGTCGCCTAGTCTGCTGTCATGACTGTCTGCACCGCCGAGCGTGAGTTGATACCACTGCTCGCCTTTTTTATCGACACCCAAAATACCAATTTCGCCAATGCTGTGATGCCCGCAACCGTTCATGCAGCCGGACATTTTCAGACTGATGTTGCCGGTGTCGATGGCGCTGTCGGTAAAGCGGTCAGTAATGCCTTGGGCAATATCAATAGAGCTGGCGTTGGCTAGGCTGCAAAAATCTAGACCTGGGCAGCAAATCATATCGGTAATAGTGCCGATATTGGCTGTGGCGAGTTGAGCTTTGCTGAGCTGTTGCCAAAGGGGAAACAAGTCGCTTTCTAATACATCAGTTAGCGCAAGGTTTTGGTCGTGTGTGGTTCTTATTTGCGCAAAGCTAAATTGATCTGCAAGGTCTGCGACGATGTTCATTTGTTCGGTTGTTATGTCGCCCGGTGCTTGGGTGGGTGATTTTAGAGAAAGAAAGACAACGCGATAGCCGACTTGTTTGTGTTCGATGGTGTTTTGTTTAAGCCACTGTCTAAAAGGGCCGCTGTTATGTTCAGGGCTGCTGACTGCATTTGTGCTTGCGGGTGCTTGGTAAGCAAAGGGGGTGAATTGTGCTTTAACCCGCTGAATCGCTTCTGGACTCAACTTTAATGGGCCGTTCTTTATGGTTTCCCATTCAGCGTCTACTTGCGCTTTAAATTTGTCGAGCCCGGTTTCTTTAACGAGTATTTTTATACGGGCTTTATATTTGTTGTCCCTACGGCCAAACAGGTTGTAAGTTCTTAAGATGGCTTCTGAATAGGACAAAATATCTTCTTCGGCAACGAAAGGCGCAATGACTTGGCCAATCACAGGTGTTCTACCCAGGCCACCTCCAACTAATACTTCAAAGCCAATACGTCCCTCAGCATCTTTTTTCACATGCAGGCCAATGTCATGCACTTGTGTGGCTGCACGGTCTTTCGGTGAACCACTGACGGCAAATTTAAACTTCCTAGGTAAATAAGAAAACTCGGGGTGTAATGTGGCCCACTGGCGAATAATTTCGCAATAAGGCCGCGGGTCTTCTATTTCATCGGCACTAACGCCGGCTAGCGGGTCGCAGGTGATATTTCTAATGCAGTTACCACTGCTTTGAATAGCATGCATTTGAACGCTGGCTAAATCGGCAAGAATATCGGGTACTTGTTCAAGTTTTGGCCAGTTGTATTGAATATTTTGCCGGGTGGTGAAGTGACCGTAATCTTTATCGTACTTGTTGGCAATATGCCCCATCATGCGCAGCTGTTTACTCGACAGCAAACCATACGGTATATTGACGCGTAACATAGGGGCATGTGTTTGAATGTATAGGCCATTCATTAAACGTAGCGGGCGAAATTGTTCTTCGGTTAATTCACCGTTTATAAAACGCTGGGTTTGATCGCGAAACTCTTCAACACGCTCGTTTATCAGCGTTTGATCAATATCATTATATTGGTACATGGTATTATATTTAAGCGTTGTGCTTATTTTAATGGTGTTGCAGGACAGCAAATATAAGCGCTTTTCTTTATAATTAAAAATAATATTAACCGCTATTTATATAACTAATTAGAATAATTTGTTAAAAGATTCCTTAAATTCCGTTGGTGTTGTTTCGCCCCAGAGTATGCACTTTGATGAGCCGTTATCGCTTGAGTGTGGCAAAACGATTGAACAATACGACATTGTTTATGAAGCCTACGGAACACTAAACGCTGCGGGCGATAATGCGGTATTGGTGTGTCATGCCTTATCTGCGGATCACCATGCGGCGGGGTATCACAGCGAAACAGATAAAAAGCCCGGTTGGTGGGATATTTGTATTGGCCCGGGTAAAGCGATAGATACGAATCGTTTTTATGTGGTATCGCCCAGTAACTTAGGCCACTGTAGTGGTTCAACAGGCCCCCGCAGTATTGACCCGAAAACGGGCAAGGCCTACGGTCCTGAATTTCCAATGGTGACAGTTAAAGACTGGGTTAGGTATCAAAAACGCTTGGCCGACCTGTTGGGAGTTAAACAATGGGCTGCCGTTGCGGGCGGTAGTTTGGGTGGAATGCAGGCGCTACAGTGGTCGATAGATTTCCCTGATTTCGTCAAGCACGCGATTGTTATTGCGTCGGCACCTAAATTATCAGCACAAAACATTGCGTTTAATGCAGTCGCTCGCCAAGCGATTATGTCTGACCCTGATTTCCATGAGGGGCGTTACTATGATTTTGATGTGGTTCCCGCCGGCGGGTTAAAAGTAGCAAGAATGTTAGGGCATATCACCTACCTGTCGGATGATGCGATGGGTGATAAGTTTGGTCGGGCATTAAAGGGCGACAAGTTAAATTATGATTATGGCGTTGAGTTTGAAGTGGAAAGTTACTTGCGTTATCAGGGTGAGTCTTTTGTAAATCGTTTTGATGCCAATACGTATTTATTAATGACCAAGGCATTGGATTATTTCGATCCGGCACTGGAAAAAGATGGCAATTTATCGGCTGTTTTAAAAGACATTCCAACAAAATTCTTTTTGGCGTCATTTACAACTGACTGGCGCTTTTCGCCAGAACGATCTAAAGAAATTGTTAAAGCTTTAACGGATGCAGGCCGTGATGTGAGTTATCTAGAATTCGAATCTAACCATGGCCATGATGCATTCCTGGTTCCCATGAACCATTATTTAGATGCGTTTAAAAGTTACATGAGTAACATTGAGGTCTCGGCATGACGTCGTTAAGACCTGAGTTACAAAAAATATGTGAATGGATTGAGCCGGGGTCGCGCGTATTGGATTTGGGCTGTGGCGATGGCGCGCTTTTAGAATGGTTGCAAGCCAATCGACATATTACCGGTTATGGCTTGGAGATTGATCCTGAGAATGTGCAGGCCTGCCTAACAAAAAAAGTAAATATTATCCAAGCGGATATTGATGTTGGCCTGAGTGATTTTGACAATGGCTCTTTCGACTATGTGATTATGACGCAAGCCTTACAAGCTCTGCAGCACCCGAATAAAACCTTGTCAGAAATGGTTAGGGTGGGCTGTAAAAGTATTATTACGTTTCCTAATTTTGGTTTGTGGAAGCACCGTTTGTATCTGGCGACAAAGGGGCGGATGCCGGTTTCTAAAAACTTGCCTGCACAATGGTACGATACTCAAAACATCCACTTATGTACGGTGAGTGATTTTGAAACATTTTGTAAAGATGAAGCGTTGTCTATATCAAAGCGAGATTTCGTTGACTATACACACCGGTCAGATAGTTTAATGAGACTATGGCCTAATTTACTGGGCGAAGTGGCCTTGTATGAAATTAACGGACAAATAAATGCTAAATAAAAAGTACCTATTTTTACTGTTGTTGCTGCCTTTTTTCGCGCAGGCAAATAACGGCTACAATTTTGATAAATACGTGGTGTACCACAATGCGTTTACAGCGGATACGTTGCCAGCAAGCATGGCGTCGGCCTATGGTATTTTACGTAGCAAATATAAGGGTGTATTGAACCTGTCTATTCAACAAAAAGCCGGTGAAGGCAAGTTTAATAAACCGGTGAATGCGCGTGTAATGGTGAACGCCGTGAATTTAACAGGGCAAATGAAAGAGCTCGAATCACGACGAGTAACTGAAGGTGAGGCTATTTATTATATAAGCGAGTTTAGAGTCTCAAATGAAGAGATAGTTACTTTTAATATAGAGGTATTACCTGAAGGTGAAAAAACGCCGTTGGAATTTAAATTTAAACGACAGTTTTATACAGATTAGTTTTAACTAGGGTTTTATCGATACGCTAGAAAGCTTAAACCGCTTACTGGCTAACGCGATTAATAGTAAAACCGGTATGCCCATTAGCGCAGTAATCAAGAAAAATTGGTCATAGCCTAATGCATCAACCATCGAGCCGGAATATCCTCCAAACACTTTAGGCAATAGCGTCATCAATGAGCTAAAGATGGCGTATTGGACGGCGGTGAACGACATATTGGTGAGGCTTGAGAGGAATGCGATAAAAGCAGCGCTTGCCAAACCGGCGGACAGATTGTCAGCAGAAATAACCATATATAACATCGGCATGCTGTGGCCTGTTTGTGCGAGCAGCATGAATAACAGGTTGGTTAAGGCGGATAATAGCGCGCCTATAAATAGGATGCGCATCACCCCAAAACGTAATACCAGTAAGCCGCCAAGAAAACCGCCAACAAGGGTCATCACCAGGCCAAATGTTTTCACGACGCCGGCAATTTCCGGCTTCGTGTACCCGAGATCTTGATAGAAAATATTTGAAATAACGCCCAAGACGATATCTGAAATTCGGTATAGACAAATCAAGGCTAACAATAACCACGCGAGAGATAAGCCATACCGTTGAAAGAAATCTTGAATTGGCTCTATATAACTTTTGTAAACGATGGCCTTTGAAACAAGGTTGCTGATGACAAGTGCTTTTGCAAAAAGCCCTGCGATGAAGAGGGCAAACGCAAGCCGAAGAAGCTCAACAACAAAGCTCGCTAAGTATTTATTTGAGACAAATATTGCCAACGCATTCGTTGCATTGGTTGTAACGGCTGAGCTGAGATAATAAGTGCCAACGAATCCAGTTACAATCAGAGTGAACAATACTAAAAGTTGTGCATGTTCTCGATTGTTGGAGGTAAGGGTACAGTCGGGGTGTTTGTGGGGCTCGTTGATGATTAGTGTTGTGATGACGCCAATCAACATGATGACGGCCATTGATAAATAAGTAGATTGCCAAGCAACGTAGCTGTATTCACCCATTGATGAGCCAAAATAATCCGCCAATAGTAAAGCGCCTGCCCCGGAAATTATCATGCCGATGCGATAGCCTGCGATGTAGCTAGAAGCCATTAATGCTTGAAGATCCATATCTGCAGACTCAATGCGAAAAGCATCAATCACGATGTCTTGAGTGGCAGACGCAAAGCCCAGCAATATGGCTGCACAGGCCATTAGGGCTAAGCTGTCTTCGGCGGGGTTTAGTGAAGCCATCATTAAAATGGCAACAATAATCATAGCTTGCGACAGTAAAATCCAGCCACGTCGGTGCCCTAACCAGCCAGTAATAAAAGGTATGGGTAACTTATCGACCAAGGGCGCCCAAACGAATTTGAATGAGTAACCTAGGGCGGCCCAGCTAAAGTAAGTGACTGTGGCGCGATCAATGCCGGCTTCTCTTAGCCAGAGGCCTAAGGAAGAAAAAATCAACAATAAAGGAATGCCTGCGGAAATTCCAAGAAAAAGCATGGCAACCACTTGAGGTTGCGAAAAAGCACGAAACGTCGTTAGCCAGCTTTGTTGATACATGAAATTCTGGTACGTTAAATGTCGTAATCAACGATTAACGGCGCATGGTCTGAAAAGCGCTCATCTTTATAGATGCTTGCATCCGTTACCGTTTGTTTTAAGTTGCTGGAAATGACATGGTAATCAATACGCCAACCGGTGTTATTTGCCCACGCTTGGCCACGGTTAGACCACCAAGTATATTGGTCGGCTTCTTCATTAACGAGGCGGAAAGCATCACCCCAGTCTTCATCACCAAATAATTCATCTAACCAAGCGCGTTCTTCAGGTAAAAAGCCGGAGTTTTTTTGGTTGCCGCGCCAGTTTTTTATATCAATTTTTTTATGGGCAACATTCCAATCACCGCAAATGATATGTTTTTTGCCATCGGCTTGTTTATCGCGTAACACAGGCATCAAACGGGCCATCAAATCATACTTAAATGCTTGGCGTTCTTCTTTTGATGAGCCAGATGGCATGTAAATAGAGGATACACATAAATCGCCAAACGTCGCTTCAATAAAACGGCCTTCGGAGTCAAAATCATCCCAGCCTATTGCTTTAGTGACGTTGTCTGGTTTTTGCTTGGAAAATATTGCAACGCCGCTATAGCCTTTTTTTTCAGCTGGATGATAGAAACAGTGGTAGTTGCTAGGCCAAAAGGCATCGCTGATAAGTTGATCTTCTTGGGCTTTTATTTCTTGTAGGCAGAGAATGTCGGCATCTAAGCGCTGCATCCATTCAAAAAAGCCCTTCCGTTCGCCAGCGCGAATACCATTAACGTTTAGTGAAACAATTTTCATAATAAAAAAACTAGCTTATAAATATATCGGTATCATACCGTAGAGCTTGTATGATGAAAGCACTTGATTAACGGCCGTAAATTTCGTATGATGCGCGACCAAACTAAGGGCGGTGACGCTCAAGTATCAGATTAGAGAATATTATGAAACTAGAAACACATCCGCAGTATAACGAAATTTCAGTTGCTTGCAGTTGCGGCAATACCTTTAAAACAAATTCAACGCTGAGCAAAGAAGAGCTTCATATTGAAGCGTGTTCTGCTTGTCACCCATTTTATACAGGTAAGCAAAGAATCGTTGATACAGCAGGTAGAGTTGATAAGTTTAATAAACGTTACCAGCGCGGATAAGTTTAGAACTAACGTAATATTTTAAAAGTCACCTAAAGGGTGGCTTTTTTTTTGCCCTAAGTAATAGAATGACAAGTGTATATAAAACAGAACGGTTGTTAAATGACGAACAAAACAAACAGTTACACAGTTAAGGCCTTTGGGGTGTTGGTTTTATTAGCATTGCTTGGCGGCTGTGCTGCAAACCCGGCAACTGGAAAGCGTGATTACGTTCTAATGTCAGAAAGCGAAGAGTTAGCATTAGGTCGACAACACAGCAAAGAGGTGCTCAAGCAGTATCGAGTTTATGATGACCCAGCGCTTCAGCAATATGTTCAGTCTGTGGGTGATAAAGTGGCGAAGTTGAGTCATAGAAATAACTTATTTTATAGATTCACGTTGCTGGATAGTACGCAAGTCAATGCTTTTGCCTTGCCTGGCGGCTATATCTACATTACGCGTGGTTTATTGGTGTATTTAAATAGTGAAGCGGAACTGGCCGCTGTTTTAGGGCATGAGTTAGGGCATGTCACAGCACGTCATTCGGTTAGACAGCACAGTATGTCAACAACAACTAATTTATTAGGCGCACTGATAGGTGCAGCATCTGGCGTGCAAGGCGTTGGGCAACTGACTAATATGATCGGTACGGGCATTGTTAGGGGTTATGGCCGAGAGCACGAATTAGAGGCAGATGGGCTTGGCGTTGAATATTTAGCGAGAGCAGGTTATGACCCGGCGGCTATGGAGAAAGTTATAACAACACTTAAAAACCAAGAGCTATTCGACAAAAAAGTAGCGCGAGAACAAGGTCGGGAACCGCGCGCGTATCATGGTGTTTTTTCAACGCACCCAGCTAACGATACACGTTTACAGCAAGTTTTAAGAAAGACATCGGTAAAATATAGGCCTACAAGTAGTAACCAAGGTCAAGATGTTCGGTTTATGCAGAGGTTGGCAGGGTTAACCTTTGGCGATAGTGAAAAAGACGGAATCACAAAGGGAAATACGTTTTACCATACCGATATAAATTTCAAATTTTCATTTCCAAAAGGTTGGCTGTTATCGAATCAGCCGTCAGCTATTCAAATTATGGCGCCTAAAAATGAAGCGTTTATTCAAGTGTCTATGCAGGATTTAAATAAGCGGTTAACGCCTCAACAATTCATGAAAACTAGAATGGGGATTGATAAAACAATTGCTGAACAGGCAATAAGATTGCCGGGCTATAAGGCGTATTCAATTGTAACTAAGGGCAAAACGCCATACGGGCAAAAGAAGGTGAGGGTGACCGTATTGGTTGAGGGGGTCCGAGCCTTCGTTATATTGAGCTCCGCTAAGCACGATAATCAATTTGCGCGATATGACCGTGACTTTTTAAACAGCGCGAAAAGCTTTTCTAAATTAAGCCAACAAGATCGAAAAAAAGCAAAACAACTGTCTTTAGTGAATATTAAATCGAACTCAAGGACTAGGTTCTCCACCTTAGCGAAAAGCTCACCCATTGCTCATCATTCAGAAGACCAAATAAGACTTTTGAACGGTGCGTTTCCAAATGGGAATATAAAAACAGGTGACCTCGTCAAGATAGTTCGTTAGAATTGAGTGTTCAACTGTTTCATTAAGTGGCAAGCTTTGATGTTTGTTAACTTAATGTTCGTTATAAAACTTTCAAGGAGTAAATATGTCTAAAGACACGCTAACATTAACCGATAATTCAACCGGCAACAGTACTGAATTACCTTTATTGCGCGGTTCTCTTGGCAATCCGACGATTGATATTAGTAGCATTCCAAAAGATTTAAATTACTTTACGCATGACCCTGGATTTGGTGTTACAGCAAGTTGCGAGAGTGATATTACGTTTATTGATGGTGATAAAGGTGTTTTACTTTATAGGGGATACCCAATTGAACAGCTTGCATTTAAAAGCGATTATTTGGAAACAGCGTATTTATTGATTCATGGCCAGTTACCAAGCTCGAGCGAGTTAAATGAATTTAAAACCATTATTACCCGCCATACGATGATTAACGAGTCTTTAAAATCATTTTTTAATGGTTTCAGGCATGACGCTCACCCTATGTCTATGATGATGGGTGTGGTTGGATCGTTGGCTGCGTTTTATCACGAAGGTCTGAACATGAATGATGATGAGCACTTGATGGTTTCTGCTCATCGCCTGATATCTAAATTGCCGACCATTGCTGCGGCTTGTTATAAACACTCGATTGGCGAGCCAATTGTTTACCCACGAAATGACCTAGGTTATTGCGAGAATCTGATGCATATGATGTTTGCCGTGCCGTGTGAAGAATATGTTGTTAGCCCGACGGCTGCAAAAGCGCTGAACCTTTTGTTTATTTTGCATGCGGATCACGAACAAAATGCCAGTACATCAACGGTAAGACTAGTTGGCAGTACAGGTGCAAACCCATTCGCTTGTATTTCTGCTGGTATTGCCGCTCTTTGGGGACCTGCGCATGGTGGGGCGAATGAGGCTGTTTTGGACATGTTAACGGAGATTGGTTCTGTTGAAAATATTCCTGAGTACCTTGAAAAAGCAAAAGATAAAGATGACCCATTTAAGTTGATGGGCTTTGGGCATAGGGTTTATAAAAACTTTGACCCTCGCGCTACGATTATTCGTAAAGTTTGTTATGAAGTGCTGGAAGAGACAGGCATTGAAGACCCTATGTTTGAACTGGCGATGAAGCTTGAAGAAATAGCACTAAAAGATGAATACTTTGTTAGCCGTAAACTGTATCCAAACGTAGATTTTTATTCTGGGGTTATATATAAAGCGTTGGGTATTCCAATTAGTATGTTTACAGTAATGTTTGCTTTGGCAAGAACATCGGGCTGGGTTTCTCACTGGTTAGAAATGATGGCTGACCCGGATGGCCGTATTGGTAGACCTCGCCAATTGTACAAAGGCCCAGTTTCAAGGGATTACGTGGAACTGTCTGATAGATAGTACGTTTTATTAAAGTAAAAGGCGCACTAATAAGTGCGCTTTTTTATACCTAAGGGTTATTGGGTTAAAACAAATCTTCTATGTTTTGCTGTGAGTCTGCAGAGGAGTTTGAATTGTCGAGCATATTTTGAGGCGCGTATTCTTGCCTAAACAACTCAAAGATAGCATTTGGATTAGAGGGCTCTGTTTTAAGGCCGGTTTCCGAATCAATTAATACGCTGACAATATCGCTGGGCTGAACCAAATTTTGATTAGGTGTGCCTTTCAGCGCTTCACGCATAAAACTAATCCACATAGGTAATGATGCTTTGCCGCCAGTTTCTCGGCTTCCGAGGGAGCGACTGTCATCAAACCCGACCCAAGTAACAGCGACTAATGATGGGTTGAAGCCGCTAAACCAGGCGTCTTTTTGATCATTGGTCGTCCCTGTTTTTCCAGCTAAATCTGTCCTGCCTAGGCTGAGTGCTCGTCGGCCAGTTCCACGCTTTACTACGTCGCGTAATAAAGAATTCATCAAGTAACTTACTTGCGGAGAAAGGACTCTTTCTGCTTGTCTGGGTAGGGTGTTGTTTTGTTCTAGAGTTAGCGCGTTAGATTCATTGTCAATTAACGGCGTGGTCGTGCTAGGAGAGGGTTGTGGTGGTTCGCTGTTTTGTAAGCAAGAGGTACACGCATGAAGTGGGTTTGCTTTAAATAATGCTTCACCTGCAAATGACTCAATTCGCTCGATGAAATAAGGCTCAACTTTAAATCCGCCATTAGCAAAAACTGAATATACGGTGGCCATTTTGTAGGGGTTTGCGTTACCACTGCCCAGGGCTAGAGATAAGTTCTTTGGTAGGTCAGCTGGTTGCAGTGAAAATTTATTGGCGAACTGTCTGACGTATTTAACGCCAACATCTCTGAGGATTCTAATGGATACGAGATTGCGAGAATTAATAAGTGCTTCACGTAACCTGGTGGGGCCATAGAATTTTCCGCTATAGTTTTCAGGGCGCCACTGCTCTTCTAGGCCGGCATCATTAAAAACAACAGGTGCATCGTTAATGAGTGTTGCCGCCGTATAGCCCTTTGTTAAAGCAGAAGAATATAAGACCGGCTTAAACCCCGACCCTGGTTGCCTATTGGCCTGATATGCACGATTGAATTTACTATGGTAATAATCGTAACCGCCTGTTAGCGCTAGAATGCCACCATTTTGAGGATCCATCGCGACTAAAGCACCAGCAGCTTGTGGCACTTGAGATAATTCAAAACGGTTTAAAACAGGGTTAAGGCGTAGACGAATAATGTCGCCAACTTTTAGTATATCAGTAACTTTTTTGGGCGATTTCCCCATTCTTTTTTCATCTATGTAGGGCCTCGCCCAGCTTAGCTCGCCCCATTCGATGATGTGTTCTTGTCGGTCTTTGTTTAGCGTCGTGATGGTTTGAGGTGATACTGTTGTGACAACGGCTGGAAACGTTTCGCCAACGTTCTTAAATTTGGATAATGCGGCAGATACGATTGCTACAGAATTAACCTCGCTTTTATCAATATGCCCTAGAACACCTCTGTAGCCATGGCGTTTGTCGTAATCATGTAGGGCGCTTTTAATGGCAAGGTTTGCTGCATCTTGTTTGCTGCTATCAATCGTTGTGTAAACATTCATGCCAGACGTATAAATTTCGCTTCCATACAATGCGTACATTTCATCTCGCACCATTTCAGCAATATAAGGCGCTTGAAGTTCAATCGAGTTGGTGTTTAATTCTGCAGTAACTGGTTCGGCGAGCGCTTCATCTAGCTCAGGTTGGTCTATATAGTTAAGGTGGTGTAATCGGCCTAAGATATAGTCACGCCGAATTTTTGCTCTATTTGGATTGGACAAAGGGTTATAGGCGGAAGGTGCTTTGGGTAGCCCCGCTATCATGGCTTGTTGCGCTAAGGACAGTTCGTTTAAATTTTTGCCATAATACACTTGCGCTGCTGCTGCAATACCATATGACCGGTGGCCTAAATAAATTTTATTTAAATAAAGCGCGAGAATCTCTTGCTTAGATAGCTCTTGTTCGATGATAAAAGATAATAATATTTCTCGAAATTTTCGAGTGTATGTTTTTTTCTTGGTTAAAAAAAAGTTTCGGGCGACCTGCATGGTTATCGTACTGCCGCCCTGTTTTTTTTCGCCAGTTAAAATCAATTGAACAGCTGCTCGTGCTAGACCAACGTAATCAACGCCGCTATGTTGAAAAAAACGGTTATCTTCAGCTGCTAGAAAAGCATTTATCTGCGTTTTAGGTACATCTTCGTAGGTGATAGGAATGCGTTTTTTTTCACCAAATTGAGCGATAAGTTTATTGTCCTTGCTCAACACCCTAAGAGGTGTTTGGTATTGAACTTCACGAAGCGATTCAACATCGGGCAAGTCAGGAACAATGAAGAATTTAGTATAGAAAAAAAACAGCGTGGCTAAGCCAATAAATAACAAGACCACCCATTTGGCTATACTAATTAATATGTTGGTTTTGGTACGAGTTGGCGTTGTGTTATTTTTGTTCACGTAAGAGTTTAACTATAAAATGATTGTTTATTGTATGTGTATTGTGAATATAATCACATTAACAAGGGGTGAATTTGTTTTTTTTTAAAAAAACCAAACAAAATATAAACTAAAGCTATACTGTAACAAACTATTGTTAGTTGTTGAATTTTAAGCTTGATTATAGAAATGATTTGTAATCAAATTGACTCATATGAATATCGTCTATCTTTTTGACGATAGGAAAGAAGGAAAAAAAGGATGTCTTTTTTCAAACGAAGTAACCCAAACGTATTAGGTATAGATATCAGTACGTCAGCTGTAAAGTTGATTGAGCTGAGCCGACAAGGTTCGAGATACCGTGTAGAGAGCTATGCTGTTAGCGCGCTTCCAGAAAATGCGGTTATTGATAATAATTTTGCGGATATAGACGCTATCGGGCAAGCATTAAAAACGGTTGTTGAGCGTTCCGGTACTAAGTTAAGGCAGGCAGCAGTCGCCGTCACAGGCTCAGCTGTTATCACAAAGGTGATAGCCATACCTAGGCCAGAAAACGACGATGAACTTGTTGGCCAAGTGGAAATGTTAGCAGATCAATACATTCCTTATGCATTAGACGAGGTCAACCTTGACTTTAGTGTGATTGGCGATAATGAAAGCAACCGGGACATGGTCGATGTGCAGCTCGCCGCATCTAGAAGAGAAAATATCGATGATAGAGTCGCTGCGTTAGAGATAGCGGGTTTAAAATCAAAGATAATTGATGTTGAGGCTTATGCTTTAGAAAATGCCTACGGGTTACTAACGGATGCGTTGCCAGATTATGGACCAGATGCAACCATAGCCATTGCGGATACTGGCTCCAGCGTAACGACACTTAATATAGTACATAAAAATAAAGTGGTGTATTCTCGCGAACAAGGTTTTGGCGGGAAGCAGTTAACAGAAGAAATTCAGCGCAGATACGGATTGTCATATGAAGAGGCTGGTATGGCTAAAAAACATGGCGGCTTGCCAGATAATTACATAAGTGAAGTGTTAGACCCCTTTAAAGATGTTATGAGTCAACAAATTGGCCGATCATTACAATTCTTTTTTTCTTCTAGTTCTCAGCATAATGTGGATCAAATCATATTGGCAGGTGGCTCATCATCGTTGCCTGGTATTGAGTCGTTAATCGAGGAAAAACTGAGTACGCCAACAACTATCGCCAATCCGTTTGCACAAATGACGTTGGCTGGAAAAATAAAAGCACAGGCATTAAGTAATGATGCGCCAGCAATGATGATTGCAACTGGGCTTGCATTAAGGAGTTTTGATTAATGGCTAAAATTAACTTATTGCCTTGGCGGGAAGAGTTACGCCAAGAGCGCCAAAATGATTTTCTTATTATGCTTGGGATTGGGCTAGTCGTTGCAGCTGTTCTCATGATTGTTGTTCATGTAACCATAAGTAGCATGACTGAAAACCAGCAAAACAGAAATCAATACTTGCAGCGTGAAATAGCTGTTTTTGATAAGAAGATTAAAGAAATTAAAGCGTTAGAAAAAACCAAGCGGCAATTGATTTCACGTATGGAAGTTATTCAGAGGCTGCAAAGTAGCCGCCCAGAGGTTGTTCATATGTTTGATCAATTAGCTCGTACGGTTCCTGAAGGGGTCTATTTGACGAAATTTTCACAAAAAGGTAAGGCGCTTAGTATTAATGGTAATGCGCAATCTAATACGCGAGTTTCTGCTTATATGAGGAGTTTAGAGAAATCACCTTGGCTAAAAGGGGCAGACTTAAATGCAATTAAAGCAAAAGGCACAGATGTTAATGGCTTTACGTTAAGGGTCTCTCAAGAGAAAAGTAAAAGTTCCAAGGAGGGAAAATAATATGAAGCTTGACGAGATTAATTGGGATTTTAATGAGGCAGGTAATTGGCCAACACCAATCAAGGCTGGGGCTATTGTTTTATCTTGTATATTGTTAATAGCTGCTTGGGTATATTTTGACACATTGGATCAGAAAGACGTTTTGGAGGCTGAGGAAGTAAAAGAGTTGTCTTTAAAGAAGTCATTTGAAGTAAAGCAACAAAAGGCAGCGAACCTTGATCCTTACAAAAAACAACTGGTAGAGATGAGAGAACAATTTGGGGCTATGTTGCAACAGCTCCCAAATAAAACTGAAGTAGCAGAGCTTTTAGTGGATGTGTCTCAAGCTGGACTGGCTAGCGGTTTGGAGTTCACATTGTTTCAACCGATGGGAGAAGGTAAAAGAGACTTTTACGCTGAAAAACCGATAAAAATTTCTGTTAAAGGTACTTACCATGAGTTTGGAGAATTTGTGAGTAACCTTGCAGCCTTGCCAAGAATTGTTACGTTGCATAATGTTGCATTAACACCTAGTAAAGGCGGTGAAATGACGATGAGTGCATTAGCGAAAACATATCGCTATTTGGATGAGGGCGAAAAATGAACGTTAAATATATAAACCGTTTTTTGTGGTTGCCGATGGTTATGGGATTATCTGTAGCGTCTTCAGGTTGTGTTAGTGATAAATTCGATGATTTAGAGGCTTACGTTGCGAAGGTAAAGCAAAAAAAAGCGGAACCTATTGAGCCGTTACCGGTTATTAAAACGTACGAAGCATTTAGTTATGACGCTGAGGGGTTGCGAAACCCATTTGAACCGGTTGAAGAGCCGCAATCCATAGCTGCAGTGGAAGAAGGTATAGGCCCCGGGCCTGATATTGATCGCTCTAAAGAAGAGTTAGAAGCTTACCCTTTGGATACACTCAGAATGGTGGGTACGTTAGCAAAAGGTGGGCAGCTCTGGGGGTTGATTCGAGCCAATGACGGCGTTATCCACCGTGTACAGCCCGGTAATTATCTAGGACAGAATTTCGGTAAAATTAGCGAAATATCTGATGTGCAAATTAATTTAGATGAATTTATTGCAACGTCAGCAGGACGCTGGCGAGAGCGCCAAGCGTCGTTGGCGATAGCAGAATAATGTGGATGGGGAAGAAAATGAACAATGCAAACAAGGAAAAACTGATGGATAAGCAAGTGCATAAGCAAACAAATATGGTGTTATGGAGCATTGCGTTAATATGTTTAATGTTCACTCAAATGGTTTTTGCGCAAGCGACAAACTTAAACCAAATCCATTTCGCAGGTTTAGAAGGTAATAAAGTTCAAGTTGAGCTGGCATTAGACGGTGAGCCCGGTTTATTGAAGAGCTTTAGTACGGACAATCCAGCAAGAATCGCCATTGATTTGCCTGGCATTGCAAATAATGCAGGAAAAAAATCAATACCTATTAATATTGGTAAAGCGTTGAGCATCAGGGCCGTACAGGCAGGTGACAGAACGCGGGTTGTTTTAAATTTAAGTGAGTCAGTTCCTTATTCAACAAAAATAGAAGGGAACAGTGTATTCATTACATTGAATAGAACAGAGGCTCTTAAAAAAGCGACTTCTTCAGCGGTAGCGGTTGCGCCTTCAACAAGTAATAACGCCTTAGCTGTACAAAATGTAGACTTTAGGCGCGGTGAAAAGGGTGAAGGTCGCGTGTTAGTTAGTTTAAACAGTGCTAGTGCAGTAGTAGATGTTGAAGAACAAGGCGGTAAAATCATAGTCGATATTAAGGGTGCTCAGTTACCAGCAGAATTTGCTAACCGATTGGATGTGTTGGATTTTGCAACGCCTGTCAAAACGGTGGATGTTAAATCGCAAGGTGATAATGCTCGTTTAACAATAACGCCAGTCGGGCTATATGAGTTTTTGTCTTACCAAATGGATGGTTTGTTGACGCTAGAATTTAAACCATTAACCAGACAAGAAAAAGCGACGCTAATTGCAGAAAAGAACCAATACACAGGTGAAAAACTATCGTTGAACTTCCAAAGTATTGAGGTTCGTTCGGTACTTCAGTTATTAGCAGACTTTACTGATATGAATCTAGTGACAAGTGATTCGGTTGGTGGAAGTGTAACGCTGCGTTTAAACAACGTCCCTTGGGATCAAGCGCTTGAAATCATCTTAAAAAGCAAAGGGCTAGATAAACGTGTTTCTGGCAATGTGCTGATGGTTGGGCCTATTGCGGAAATAGCGGCTCAAGAGAAATTAGAACTAGAAGCCAAAAAGCAAGTGAAAGAGCTTTCACCTTTGGTGTCAGAATTTATTGAAGTTAATTATGCGAAAGCAGCCGATATAGCGACGCTTCTACAGTCGTCTGATAATACACTTTTATCGGCACGAGGTGGTGTGACCATTGATCAAAGAACAAACACGTTGTTGGTTCAGGAAACAGTTGAAAAGTTGATTGAAATAAGAAAAATCATCCAACGACTTGATAAGCCTGTTCGTCAAGTGATGATCGAATCACGTATTGTAATTGCCAATGATGACTTTACACGTGATCTAGGTGTTAGGTTTGGCTTGTCAGGTGTAGATGTAAGCCCTGATAGCGTTGTCTTAGGCGCGGGTGGTTTACCAGGAAACGTCTCACCAGGCGGTGCGGGCCCTATATTTACAACGGCTGGAGGCACAACAGAAAACTTATTGGTAGATTTGCCTGCAAACAACCCAGCTGGCGCAATACAATTCTTAGTAGGTAAAATCGGCAGTGCTGTCTTACAACTTGAATTATCTGCTCTGCAAACAGAGGCAAAAGGCGAGGTTATTTCTAGCCCAAGAGTTATCACTGCAGATCAATCTGAAGCGATTATTAATCAAGGTGTAGAAATTCCGTTTCAGGAGGCTTCTTCATCGGGTGCAACAACTACGAGCTTTAAGGAAGCAGAGCTTCGTTTGACGGTTACGCCGCAAATCACACCAGACGACCATATTAATATGGAGCTTAAAATTGATAAAGATGCGCCAGACTTCTCGAATGTTCAAGCCGGCGGTGTGCCAATTAATACACAAGGTGTTCAGACGACGGTCCTAGTTGATAATGGTGATACAGTCATCTTAGGTGGCATCTACGAAAGGTCTAAAGATAAGAGTGTTAGAAAGGTGCCTTTCTTTGGTGATTTGCCCGCCGTTGGTGTACTATTTAAAAAGACATTTAAGCAGGATAATAGCAGAGAGCTTCTGTTCTTTATCACGCCTAAAATCTTAAAAGAAGGCAGTGTTGTAAACTAATTTTTCGTTAAGTAAAATTGACATGAAGGCAGAGGTTATCCTCTGCCTTTTTTTGTATTGGTCGGTAAAGAAAAAACAGATTAAAATTAACAGCATGGTATAGTTTTGAAAAAAGTGCGCAGTTAAATGGAACAAAAAAATAATATCTACCTTATTGGTCCGATGGCGGCGGGTAAGTCGACTATTGGTAGGTTATTAGCGAATAAATTAAAGCGACAGTTTCTTGATACAGATCAAGAGATTATCAAGTGCACAGGCGTGGAGATTTCGCTAATATTTGAGCTGGAAGGTGAAGATGGGTTCCGAAAGCGTGAGACTGAAAAAATAAGCAAATTGTCTGAATTGGATAATGTCGTTATTGCAACGGGTGGTGGGGCGGTGTTACGCGAAGAGAACCAGAAGATACTTCGACGAACCGGAAAAATTATTTATTTAACCTGTTCGGTAGAGCAACAGCTTAACCGTACCCGCTCTGATACAAAAAGGCCCTTGCTTCAAACGAAAAACCCTCGTCAAAAGTTAGAACAAATAATGACGGAGCGGGCGCCGATATATAACTCGTTAGCGGATATAACAGTTAGTACGGAAAGAATTAATAGTAAACGTATAATGTCTGCAATTATGGAACAGTTAACGTTATGACGACGCAATTAACCGTTAGTTTGAGCAGTAGAAGCTACCCTATTTTTATCGATGAAAGTCTACTAGATACTAAGAGTATCTTTGATAAATATATTAGTGGTCAGCAGGTTTTAATTATTACGAACGAAACCATTGCACCACACTACTTAGAAACAGTAATGAGCCTTTTTTCTTCAAAGTTTAAGGTTTCAAGTTGTGTGCTACCAGATGGCGAAGAATATAAAACGTTAACGTATCTTAATAAAATATTTGATGCCTTGCTTGAAGGGCGGTTTAATCGCAGTGTTACATTAGTCGCTTTAGGTGGCGGCGTTATTGGCGATATGACAGGGTTTGCTGCTGCAAGTTACCAGCGAGGCGTTAATTTTATTCAAATCCCTACGACGTTACTGTCGCAAGTTGATTCGTCTGTTGGCGGAAAGACAGGTGTAAACCACCCTCTGGGTAAAAATATGATTGGGGCGTTTTATCAGCCTAAGTGCGTAGTGATTGACACAGCAACGTTATCAACGCTCCCAGATAAAGAGTTAAGCGCAGGGCTGGCTGAAGTCATTAAATACGGCGCAATTTGTGATGCAGGTTTTTTTGGATGGTTAGAAGAAAACATGAGTGCATTGTTGAGGAGGGACTCTCAAGCCTTAACATATGCGATTAAGACATCTTGTGAAAAAAAAGCCGACATTGTTGCGCAAGACGAAAAAGAATCAGGTATTCGAGCAACCCTTAATTTTGGGCATACCTTTGGCCACGCTATTGAAGCACATATGGGTTATGGTAAATGGTTGCATGGTGAGGCGGTAGCCGCGGGAATGTGTATGGCGGCCGAATTATCATTTATTTTAGGGTGGTTATCGGAAAGCGAGAAACAACGAATTAAGCAGCTGTGTAAAAAAGCAGGTCTACCCGTTCACAAGCCTAGTCATATGAAAGCAGATGACTTTATTCGCTATATGCAGTCGGATAAAAAAAATGTGTCCAGTGAGATACGTTTTGTTTTGCTAAAAAGTATAGGCGAATCAGTGTTGTTTGATGGGGTCGATGACGCATCATTAAGACTTGCTATAGAGAGAAGTCAGGAATAAAGAGTATGGTTACTAATCAAGATAGTCAGCAACCAATATTATTTTTTACGCAAGAACGGCAGCAGCGGCTTGATCTGATTATGCACTTGATTCCTAATAGTCGCCAGCCAGTCTTGCTAAGAGGACCCGATGCAGCCGGAAAATCATTTTTTATAGGCCAGTTTGTTAAACAAGCACCAAAGGAATGGCTTGTTTGCGCGTTAGAAGCTGATGAGTTGTTGGTTTCTGTTTTGGACTCAATAGAGTTAGCGGTCAATACTGTACAGCAGACGGATAAGGCTATTCACTCGAGACTGTCGGCGTGGAGTGATCAAGAGAAAGTGGTTGTTGCGTTGATAGAAGATGCGCAGCTTTTAGGTTCGGAATGCGTTGAGCAATTATTCCAACTTCGCCAGGAATATAGCTGTCTAAGGTTACTCATCACATCATCTGAGAACTTAGGTGACGATGTAGAAGGGCGATGTCAATTGATAGACCTTGAGCCTTTTACACAAAAACAAACAATTGAATACGCTAAAACAAGGGTGAGCTCGAAAGGGCTGAATTTTGTAAATTTGGCAGGCGTTGATGATGTTGTATTGTTTATTGAAACGGGCGGTCTTCCGGGTCGAATAAATGACGTGCTAGATCAAATGCAAAAAAACCCGTTGAGAGACGGAGCAATCAAAAAGCCCTCAAATAAGCTGTTCATAATGTCTGTGGTAGTTGTATCAATTGTGTTGGCTGTGTTTTTAACGTATGGGCTTTGGGGTGAAGATGTTGTCGATGAAGGGCCAGTATTGGCGATTCCTTTAGAGAAGGACTTGGCATCTGGTGAGCACATTAAAAAAACTCACCAAGCGGAGCTAGTTAAAGCGCAGGAGAGCGCAAACGTTTTGACTAAGCCAGTTATCGTTGGTAATAAAGATAATAGGGCTGAAGAGGGCGTTGTAAAAGAAGAGGAAATAACAAAATCTCTTGCACCTTTAATCGAGCCCTCGCTGCCAGTGATTGAAAAAGCCGTGAAACAAGTGAGCCCGCCAGACGCTGTTAAATCAATTATTACACCACCAGAACCTGACGTTAAGGTGGTTGAAAAGTTAATAAAGAAAACGCCTTTAGCGCTTCATCTTGAATGGATTAAAGCGCAGTCGCCAACAAGTTACACGCTACAGCTGATGGGCGCATCTGAAGAAAAATCGATAAGGCAATATATAGCATCAAAAAAAGACGTTGTTGAGTTGCGTTACTTTCGGCACAAAAGAAATAATGGTGCTTGGTATACCGTCATATATGGAACCTATGCTGATAAGACCTCAGCTGAAGTAGCAGCTAAAAGCTTACCACCGCAACTTAAAAACATTAAGCCTTGGGTAAGGAGTATTGAATCAGTTAACAAAGATTTGTTTCAATAAAGGTTAGTTATACTATTGACTAAGCCTCTGCAGGACTCATGATTGAAAAATAACATGCTTTTCGGCTATAATGTCCGGCCGTACTAAGTATGTTCGGGCTTCTTTTAGCTAACAATAATGGGTTACTTGAGTGAAACAAACCTCTATTCAACAAGCAGGGCTGTATGACCCTGCGTTCGAAAAAGACAGTTGTGGCTTTGGCTTAATCGCGAACATAGACGATAAGCCGAGTCACTGGTTAGTCAAAAAATCAGTCGATTCGTTGGCGCGATTAACTCACCGTGGTGCCATTGCAGCTGATGGTAAAACGGGTGATGGTTGTGGTTTATTATTAAAAACCCCTGTTCAGTTTTTCCGCATTAAGGCTCAAGAACAAGGCATTAAGTTGGCTGACTTGTTTGCTGTTGGTATGGTTTTTCTAAATAGTGATAAAACCTTAGCTGATCAGGCGAAAGTAGTATTACAAGAAGAGATTGAAAAAGAAGGTCTGCCTATTTTGGGGTGGAGAATTGTGCCTACGGATATCAGTGCGTGTGGTCATCAAGCGTTAGCAACGCTACCTGGTATTGAGCAAGTGTTTGTTAATGCAAAAGAAGGCATGGACAATGCTGACTTAGATCGTCACTTATACATTGCAAGACGCCGTGCTGAAAAGAGATTACTTGGTGATGAAATGTTTTACGTGGCGAGTTTAGCGTCAAACGTTATTTCTTATAAAGGCTTGGTAATGCCTGAAAATTTACCGGTTTTTTATACAGATTTAAAAGACCCTACATTAGAAAGTTCGCAGTGTGTGTTTCACCAACGTTTTGCGACAAATACATTCGCACAATGGCGGTTGGCGCAGCCCTTTAGATTTTTAGCCCACAATGGCGAAATCAACACAATTCAAGGCAACAGAAGTTGGGCGCAAGCACGTAGTTATACATTCGAATCTCCGCTTATTCCAAACATGGAAGATATACGCCCATGGGTATCTTCAAGCGGATCAGATTCAAACAGTTTAGATAACATGGTCGATGGTTTAATTGCTGGCGGCATGGATATTTTCCGAGTAATGCGTTTATTGGTACCACCTGCTTGGCAAAACGTTTTTACAATGGACCCTGCATTGCGTGCGTTCTATGAATATTCTTCCATGCATATGGAGCCATGGGATGGACCTGCAGCGATTGTATTAACGGATGGTCGCCATGTGGCGTGCTGTTTGGACCGTAATGGGTTACGCCCTGCGCGTTATGTGGTCACCAAAGATCGTCATATTACCTTGGCGTCTGAAATTGGCGTCTACGACTACAAGCCTGAAGATGTGATCCGTAAAGGTCGTCTAAAACCGGGTGAAATGTTAGCGGTCGATACGCAAGAAGGTACTATATTAGACCCTGAAGACATTGATAATCGTTTAAAGTCTCGCCAACCCTATAAAAAATGGCTGGCTGAACACACAAAACGCTTAAGTACGACACACGATAAAGATCCATTAACGCTGTCACCCTTTGAAAAGAGTGAGCTGGCAGTCTATGAGAAGCAATATCAATTAACGTTTGAAGAGCGTGATCAAGTGCTAAAAGTGCTTGCGAAGGCGGGTCAAGAAGCAGTGGGTTCAATGGGTGATGATATTCCGATGCCCGTTCTGTCTAAAAAAATTAGAAGTCCGTATGACTACTTCCGCCAACAGTTTGCGCAGGTGACTAACCCGCCAATAGACCCATTACGTGAACAAGTTGTGATGTCGTTGATGACCAGTTTTGGCAGAGAGAAAAATTTATTTGAAGAGTCTTCAGATCACGCGCACCGGTTAGAAATAGACTCGCCTGTTTTATCAGCGACCAAGTTAGATGCATTACTTAACCATGAAGACCCTGCATATGACAGCACTGTTATTGGCTTGCATTATGCAAAGGCGTCGATGACGTTAAAAGAAGCCATTCAGACCGTGTGCGATGACGTAGAAAAACAAGTAAAAGCCGGAAAAGTCATCATTGTATTGAGCGACCGACATGCTAAAAAAGGCCTCTTGCCTATTCATGCCTTATTTGCAACCGGTGCTGTTCATCATCATTTGGTTAAAGTTGGATTGCGATGCCAAGCGAATATTGTTGTTGAATCAGCGAGTGTTAGAGATCCCCATCATTTCGCTACCTTAATTGGCTATGGTGCTACCGCTGTTTGCCCGTACCTTGCATATGAAACACTAAAAGACATGCTTGATTCAGGTGATATTGTTGATGTGGCTGAAGATGTTATAGCGGTCAATTACCGAAAAGGTATTAACAAAGGCCTGTATAAGATTATGTCCAAAATGGGCATTTCTACTATTGCAAGTTACCGCGGTTCACAGTTGTTTGAGATAGTAGGTATGCAACGTGATATTGTGGATCTATGTTTTAAAGGCACCATCAGTAGAATTCAAGGCGCAGGCTTTGATGAAATGGAGCAAGAGCAAGAGCAGCTGGCTAAGTTGGCGTGGAATCCTCGTAAGCAAACGGAGCAAGGCGGTTTGTTAAAGTATATACACGGGGGTGAATTCCATGCGTATAACCCAGATGTGGTGAACTCGTTACAAGAAGCGGTTCGCTCTGGCGACATTACTAAATACCGAGTGTATGCGGATGAAGTAAACAATAGATCAGCGTCATCCATGCGAGATATGCTTAAGCTGAAATTGGATGGTAGTAAAGCTATTTCAGTTGACGACGTCGAGCCTGCTGAAGGCTTGTATAAGCGTTTCGATACAGCGGCAATGTCGTTAGGTGCCTTATCACCAGAAGCCCATGAAACACTGGCGATGGCGATGAATAGTTTAGGTGGGCGCTCAAATTCAGGTGAAGGTGGCGAAGATCCAAAACGCTTTGGTACCAATAAGCTGTCAAAAATCAAACAAGTCGCTTCAGGTCGATTTGGTGTGACGCCTCACTACCTAGTGAACGCGGAAGTGCTTCAAATTAAAGTAGCACAAGGTGCAAAACCAGGTGAAGGTGGTCAATTACCCGGTGACAAGGTGAATAAAATGATTGCGACCTTGCGGTATTCAAAACCCGGAGTGGCGCTTATTTCACCACCACCGCATCATGATATTTATTCGATTGAAGATTTAGCACAGCTTATTTTTGATCTTAAACAAGTAAATCCAGATGCATTAGTGTCCGTTAAATTAGTGTCCGAAGCGGGTGTTGGCACCATTGCCGCTGGTGTGGCTAAGTGTTATGCAGACTTAATTACTATTGCGGGATACGATGGCGGCACAGGTGCAAGCCCATTAACATCTGTACGTTATGCGGGCGCGCCGTGGGAGCTTGGCTTAACGGAAACGCATCAAATACTGTTGGCGAATGATTTGCGTGACAAGGTTCGTTTGCAAACAGACGGTGGTTTAAAAACTGGGCTAGATGTTATTAAAGCGGCGATGCTGGGTGCTGAAAGTTTTGGTTTTGGTACTGGCCCAATGGTTGCGATGGGATGTCGTTATCTGAGAATTTGTCATCTTAACAACTGTGCAACGGGCGTAGCCACTCAAGACAATGTTCTGCGACTGAAGCATTACCACGGTGAAGTGGAATATGTAATGAACTACTTCCGGTTTCTTGCTCAAGAAGTACGTGAATGGCTGGCTAAACTGGGTTTTACAACGCTACAAGATATTATTGGCCGCACGGATTTATTGGAACTGGTTGAAGGTGATACCGCGAAACAGCGTGGGCTAAACTTACAACCTATTTTAGATCAAATACCGGGTAATGATATTAAAACCCAGCATTGCATCACGCCACAAAATGATCCGTTCGATAAAGCTGAATTGGCTGAGTTAATGATTGATGATATGCAGTCATCGATTGACGCTAAATCTGGCGGCGAGTTTAACTACCCTATTGGTAATATTGACCGTTCTATTGGCGCACGTTTATCTGGCGAAATTGCTAAAAAGTACGGTAATTTAGGTATGAGTGACGCGCCTATACAAGTAAACCTGCAAGGGTCGGCCGGTCAAAGCTTTGGTGTTTGGAATGCTGGTGGTTTAAACATGACGCTTGAGGGTGATGCTAATGATTACGTTGGTAAAGGCATGGCGGGCGGTAAGTTAGTGTTAAGAGCGCCTGAAGGCAGTGTATTTCAGAGTTCTGAAACGACTATTATGGGTAACACGTGCCTATACGGTGCTACAGGCGGAAAATTATTTGCGTCAGGCTTAGCGGGTGAACGTTTTGCTGTAAGAAACTCGGGTGCACTCGCGGTCGTTGAAGGTATAGGCGATCACGGTTGTGAATACATGACGGGTGGTGTTATTGCTGTGTTGGGTGAAACAGGCCTTAACTTTGGCGCTGGCATGACCGGTGGTTTTGCATTTGTATTAGATGAATCACGCCAATTTGTAGATAAGTATAATCATGAGCTAATCGAAATTCATCGTGTGCACAGTGAATCAACCACAGCGCATAGAGCCTATTTAAGGCGTTTAATTGAAGAGTTTGTTAGTGAAACGGGTAGTGTGAAAGGCCAAGACATCCTCGATAACTTTGCTGATTACATACATAATTTCTGGTTAGTTAGCCCTAAAGCGGCTGATGTAAAAACCCTATTAGATTCATTAAGCTCACAAGCAGCTTAAGGTAAAAGAATAACATGGCTAATAATTTTCAATTTGTTGATGTACCGCGTATAGACCCGGAAAAAGTGCCTGCAGAACTTAGAAAGCAGGAATTTAAAGAAATTTACGGTGAATACGGCGCACAGGACGCAGCTGACCAAGCAGACCGCTGTTTACATTGTGGAAACCCTTATTGTGAATGGAAGTGTCCGGTACATAACTACATTCCAAACTGGTTAAAGCTTATTTCTGAAGGTAATTTAATTGAAGCAGCAGAAATGTCACATAAAACCAATTCCTTACCAGAAATTTGTGGACGCATTTGTCCACAGGATAGGCTGTGTGAAGGCGCATGTACGTTGAACGATGAGTTTGGTGCGGTGACGATTGGCTCCATAGAAAAATACATCTCTGATGAAGCGTTTAAACAGGGGTGGCGGCCAGATTTATCGGCAGTTGAGCAAACGGGTAAACGTGTTGCGATCATTGGCGCAGGGCCTGCTGGATTAGGCTGTGCAGATATTTTGGCGCGTAATGGCGTTAAAGCGGTTGTGTATGACAAGTATCCGGAAGTAGGTGGGTTACTAACGTTTGGTATCCCGCCGTTTAAACTAGAGAAAAAGGTCGTTAAAAACCGCCGCGAAATACTTGAAGGCATGGGTGTTGAGTTTATTTTAGGCACTGAAATTGGCACAGATATTCCTTTCCAACAATTAACCGATGAATACGATGCTGTTTTCTTAGGTATGGGCACATATACATACATGAAGGGTGGCTTTCCAGGCGAAGAGTTAGAAGGCGTTCACGAAGCGCTACCTTACTTAGTGTCCAATATAAATCACTTAATGGGGCTGCAAGAAAGCAACAAAGTGATGGGGCAAGAGTTTGTTAGCATGGAAGACAAACGTGTTGTTGTACTTGGCGGTGGTGATACTGCAATGGATTGCAACAGAACCAGCATTAGGCAAGGCGCAGAAGATGTGATTTGCGCCTATCGTCGTGATGAAGTAAACATGCCGGGCTCTAAGCGAGAAGTAAAAAATGCTAAAGAAGAGGGTGTGCAATTTTTATGGAATCGACAACCTGTAGAAATTATCGGTACCGATAAAGTAGAAGGCGTTAAGCTCGTTACTACACGTTTAGGTGAGCCTGACGAACGTGGCCGTAGCCGCCCAGAAGTCGTGCCGGGCACAGAAGAAATAATTCCGGCGGATAGCGTTATTATTGCATTTGGCTTCCAACCTAGCCCTACACCGTGGTTTGCCGAGTACGGTATAAGCTTAGATGATAGAGGCCGTGTTATTGCACCAGCAGATGGCGAATTTGCTTTTCAAACGAGTCACAAAAAAGTATTTGCCGGTGGTGATATGGTACGTGGTTCTGATCTAGTGGTGACGGCTGTTTACGAAGGCCGAGAAGCAGCGCAAGGTATTTTAGATTACCTAGACGTTTAATCGTTCGGACTATTCAAAGAGGCACAGGCATGACGGCGTTACAAAATGATTTAATACTAAGAACACTGCGTGGTGAAAATACCGAACGCACACCCGTATGGATGATGCGCCAAGCTGGTCGCTATTTACCAGAATACCGAGCAACTCGTGCAGAAGCGGGTAGTTTCTTAGATTTATGTAAGAATGCCGAACTGGCCTGTGAAGTGACACTTCAACCGCTTGAACGTTACCCGTTAGATGCGGCTATTTTATTTTCCGATATTCTAACCATTCCCGATGCAATGGGGTTAGGGTTGTACTTTACTGAAGGTGAAGGCCCAAAGTTTGAGCGTCCAGTGCGCACAAAAGCAGATATCGATAAACTGTTTGTACCGGACCCTAACCAAGAGCTGCAATATGTCATGAATGCCGTTTCAACCATTAAAAACGGTTTGAATGGACGTGTTCCTCTAATTGGTTTTTCTGGCAGCCCATGGACACTAGCGTGCTATATGGTTGAAGGTAGCGGCAGTAAGAATTTCGCACGTATTAAAAGAATGATGTACGACACACCCGAGTTAATGCATCAATTGCTAAAAATTGTTACTCAGTCTGTTATTTCTTATCTACAAGCGCAAATACAAGCCGGCGCACAAATTGTGATGGTATTTGATACGTGGGGTGGCAATTTGACCACCAAAGATTACGAAACATTCTCGTTGGCTTATAGCAGACAAATTTCTCAAGCATTAAAAGAATTTAATGCTGAAGTGCCACGTATGTTATTCACCAAAGGTGCAGGCACTTGGTTGGAGACTATGGCTAATGCTGGTTATGATGGTTTAGGTGTAGATTGGACAACAAATCTACGTGATGCAAGAGAACTAACGAAAGATAACGTCGTATTGCAAGGTAACCTTGATCCAACAACCTTGTACGCAAACCCAGAAACCATTCGTTATAAAGTGCGCGATGTATTAGCTGATTATGGCCAAGGGCATAAACATATCTTTAACTTGGGTCATGGCATCTTGCCGGATATTAACCCCGAGCACGTCACTGCGATGATAGATGAAGTGCATCAGTCAAGCCCCGCATATCACCAATAAAGTAAACATACACTCTTTAGCGCCAACAGGTACCTGTACCTGTAGCAGTTTTTGCGCCTGCTTGGTTGTACGTTAAAGTTCCACACTTATCAGCAGCTTGGCCACCTTGTGCCACAGCTTGGAGTACGAAGGTTGTTTGAGTAGGTGCAGGTGTGAGCGTGTATAGGTATTTAGCTGTTCCAGTACGAGGTGTTTGCCCAAAAGGTAGAGCAGCTGTATTAATAGCTGTACCTGATGAATCTTGGTCATAACGATTAGCTTCAGTAAAGTTGCGTTCCATAAATCCAGACAACTCCATTAAGTCTGCCTGTGCTTTACTTCGATTAGTTGTACGGGTATTGTCAACGTAAGCGGGGTAAGCGATAGAGACAAGCACACCAATGATTGCTACAACGATCATAAGTTCTATAAGTGTAAAACCTGAGTTGCTAGATTGAAGATTTTTCATGTGAATTTATTACTTGGAAGAATAAACAATTTTATCGAGAATCATATCAGTAACATTTTTAACCTGCCCGCCATAGCCTCTATAGTGCATCTTTAAGCCTTGACCTGGCTTTAAAGATTTAAAGGACTTTAGTTGGCCGCTCGTATCATAAACGCGAGTCAAGTGATCGACGGAAAACTTCATGTCGTTTGCAACAATATAGCCTGCTTGAAGGTTAGAGCTGTTAAAGGTACCTTTCATAACAACCCGCTCGTTATCTGCATAACTACTGGCAGAAACAAGGGTTATAGCAAGGGTTGCAAAAAACCAAATCATATTTTTTTTAATAAGTATCATATTATACGTCCTCTATTATTCCTGTATTTGATCCCAAGACTGGCGCATTACCAAGGTGTCGGATGGTTTAAATCCTAACCCCATTATTCCACTGGTGGATCCTGAGCCAAATGATAAATAGCTATCGCCGGTACTGGATACGGCAAAGGTGAGCTGGGCAAGAATCCCGACTTTAGATTTTGTGGCGGTTACACGCGTGTTTCCTGCGTCATTAAAACCGTCCGCCGCATCGTATACGCCATTTTGATCCAAGTCGAATACAGATTCATCCACGCGTTCTCCGGAATCGGCTTTAAGCGCCACAATCCAGCTATCACCGCCAAAGTCACAAGGATTGGGTGATGGAATTAAGGTATTAAAGACAATGACGCCATCAATTATGTTGGCATTTGTTACTTGGCGTTCACCATAATTATTTGTATTGCCGGATTGGGTGTTATATAAATCAATAAACCAACCAAGCGCGATACCCGTGCTTACGCCTGTCGCAATATTTCCAGCGCTAGGCAGGCCTGTGGCAATATGCCAAGTGATAGGCGTTTTAGTTGATTTACGTACTTCTGTTGTTCCTTCACCGCTTGATCTGATGGTGTCTTGGTCAACATCAAAGTCCTCACTTTGTTCCACAGTGAATTTTTGTTGCAGCATGTGGCTACGGTTGTATGAAGCCAGAGTGGATAGGTTCTTATCCCAAACACCATAAAAAGTTTGGGTTTGTTGACCGATTTGAGTATTATCAACAGTTTCAATATATTTACCTGTGCCAAAGTTGATTAAAAAACCGCCCTTAGGGTGCTTACTTATTTCAGGCGCGGTGGTAATTGGCTGCACAACACCTAAACTGTCGGTAGCGACGAAAATAGGTGTGTGAGGGGCTGAGGTTGAATAATCGAAGGCCCAGTTGGCGGCATTCATACGAGCTGAACTTGTTTGGCCATACGCAAGGTCAATTTTCCACATATTACCAAATAAATCGCCAGCATAAATGTAGTCCGCAACTTTGTCGTCATCAACATCAATAACGGAGGTGGAAGACATGCCGTTTGTGCGACCAAGGCCTTGAGGGTCTTGCGCCGTACCAACTCCCGTATCAAACTTTTTAATAATTGAACCATTACTTATATCAACTATATAAATAACAGCGTTCCCGCTAGTGCTATCAGAACCAGAGCCATTATTGTGCTGGTTACCGTAGCCATTTCCAAATATCGCGGCCCAGGTTCCATTGGGTAGCTTGACGATAGAAGGTTTACTGTAGGTGTAGCCTAAATCAGCATCATCTTGATCTGTAAATTCCCAGAGAGACATTGAGTTAGCGTTAGCTTCTGTAAAAGTAGAGGGGTTAGTGACATCTAAAGCAAACAACCCCTGACCACCCGCTGCGAGCCCAGAAACGATGACAGTTTTCCATGAGCTACTATAGAAGACATCACTAACGGCAGGCGCACCATCAACATAATAACGATGTGAATAGCTCGTGGAGGGGAGCTCATTTAAGTGTTTATAAGACTCGCTGGGTACATACGCTATTATTTCTTTACCTTGGTTTGTGGAAGATAAGTCAGCATTTACACCATGAAACATGCCGTCATTTGAACCAAACCAGATCATTGGTGTTCTGCTTTGATAAGCGGTGCGGAAGGCTGAATAAGGAGCAGACTCTAGCGAGTCCGGAAAGTTGAATGATGGAGTGGCAATGTAGAGAGGAGCAGAGTGGATAACATCGCCTAAGACGCTATCACGCGCTCTAAACGTTGTGCCTTCGCCTGTTCGGCTCCCCCTAAGGTATTGCCACCTCAGCATGCCATTTCCATCTGATAGGGCGGTTGCAAAATCAATATCCAAAGCAGATGTTTGAGCAACATCTAGTTCAGTTGCTGTTGGTGTTGCTGGATTTGCAGGCCACCGAAATGGAATGCCGTCACCCGTAGAGGGCTTATAAGTAATGATATTACGACCAGTATCCCAGTGTTGACTTGTTTCTGTGCTACCTGTAGTTGGGCATAGGCCGCCCGTTATTTTACAACCAGCGTCCCAATTAGGCGTTGTATTTACGGTGCCAGAAGGGTTTACAGTGAAGGACAAGATTTGGCCGGACCATTTATCGGTATCAAACTTGGCTTGATATAGGCGGCTGTTAGCACCAATAGAGCCGGCATTTAATGCAACGGATGCAGCAGAAGATGTACGGCCAGCTATATTGGCCAAGGCGGCATTGATACTATTTGCTACATCTTGAGGTGATTGTGCGGCAATAAATGTGCCTTTGCCGTTATAGGCCGCGTGCCATAAATCATCCACTTTTTCGGCATTGCTATTAAAAGGGTTTCCCCAGTTAGCAGATTCAGTTAGAGCAGGATTTGGCCAACCATCTGCATCAGTGTCCGTAAGCAAGCCATTAATACCAAAAGCAACGGTAAATGTAACCATATGCTGGCGTGCATTAGTGTCGAATGTGTCGGGTGGTACATTGTCTGCTAAAGGGCTTAAATCCGTGTCGTAATACCTTCTTGCAACATCTGCAAGTGTATCTGAATGCCCATCACTATCTATATTGCCAACGCTAGGGCTGCCACCATTCCAATACCCATCGGTAAATAAAACGGCAAAGTTCTTTTGGCACTCACTAATAATGGGGTCAGGTTTTCCAGATAGAGTATTATCGAAATAGTCACCTGTTCTTTTCAGCGCACTTCTTAATGGCGTGCCTGATGTGGGCCAGTTAAGACTGTTGAGAGAGTTTATTAATGAGTTGTTATGGCTAGTATAATTAGTTGTTCCGGCTGAAGGGACATTGATAAACAAACTTCCCCAGTTGTTAAGAACGCTTAAGCCATACCGAAACCCTTGGTTTTGCTTAATAACGGCTGTAACAGCACCTTTTGCAACAAAGGAGCGGCGACGGTGATATTGATACCAGTTAGCGTAGTTTTGTTGTTCAATTGTGGTAAGCGAACTCGTATTAACAGTTGTTTTTGGTTCGCCAGTGTCAACAACTCCATCGCTATTCGTATCGACCCAGTTGGTATAATAAACATCAGAGTTAAGATTGCGAATAACAGAGTAACCAGACTCTCCTAAATGAGGATTACTTCTCGCCTGAAAAGCGACTGAAATATCAGCATCCGGGTACCCCTCCCATGGTGCATAAGTGACAGTGGGGTCGTAGGCCAATACATTTAAACAACTGCAGCGTGCTCGCCAATCAGTGGATATCCAGTCTGATGTTGTGGTGTAAGCATTATCACTGTTGCTATAAAGATAATATTCATAATGGCTGCCGCCTTCATACATCAGGCCATTACTTAAGGTAGTGCCAAAACCAGGGCTTATATGCGGCTTTGCTAGAATTTCCCAATCCATAGAGCCAGAGTCATCAATTTCAAAGAAAACATTTGGATCTGCTTGATTGGAGAGAAACAAAGGAGAGGTCGCTGGCGTAAATGCATAGGAAGCAGATGAGAAACCCATGCATAACCCTAGCAATGTTCCGGTTAGTGTTGAAGAAAATGTAGTATGTTGTTTCATAATGTTACTCCAATTTGCACGATCCTTATTCAAACTTGTTGTAGACACTCTGTACCATAACAGGTGAATTTATTGTTGCTCCAACACCTCTAGCGGTCACTCTATATGAACGAATAGCCAGAACAGGGTTGTTCATTTTGAGAGAGCCCCCAACGGGGATGTCTAGCTGCTCGAGAATGAAGGCAGGTTGTTGTGCCAATGACGAAAACGTTACCGGATCGACGGCTACTTTTGTAGGGTCGGTCCAGTCGACGACATTGACATCCCATTGGGGAGGTAATGTTCCAGTGGTAGGTTTGTATAAACCAGGTGTTAAACCGTCGAACCCAGGTAGGTAAGTGGTCGTTTGAATATAGGATTCGCCTGATTTAAGGGCAGATTCGGCAGCCTGGAAAGCGAGGGTTTTGTCCTTAAAGTTACCCGACATTTTTTCTTCTAAAATAGTTGTTTGCATACCTGTGATGCCAATTAAGGTCATAATTACTAATATAACCAAGCTGACAAACAGTACAGCACCATTTTGTTTTCTTTGATTAAAAGAGAGATTTTTCATTTAAAGAACCCTATTTCTAAGTGCAATGGAGGTGCTAAACTCTCTATATAAACGGTTGTCTGGTGCTAACAACGTAGCAGGCGAACTATTGTATAAATAGCTTTGGTTTTGATTGGCTGGTGTTACATTGTCGTCAGGCGTACTAATTAACAGGTGAATCCTAATGCTAACTACTTGTCTAAAGTTTAGACCAGACGTGCAGTTGGTAACGGCTGAGGTAGTAACATTAGACGTGCCTACAGGTTGTTCGGCTGGTAAGTAGCAATCCACCTGTACTTGGTGGCCTAAGCCGGTTAACAATGTGGGGTCTGTTGAAAGGCCATAAAGAATTTGCATATCTTCTACATTATCCACCAGAGGTTGTGCTCCACCTAGGGTTGAGCTGCATTCAAGCTCCTTATTGGCGGCGTCCAAGTAAAAGCGATTTGTAACCTCTGTCCCTGCGGGGACTGTATTGCCAAGGCAATCAGTAATATTAGTTTTGTCACCAGCAATGTAACGAATAGAGAATTCATTATTATTGCCTGCAATAACATCATCAATTGAAAAATTAGCTGGGGCAGGGGAGGCTAACAAAGTTGGAGCAGCTAAAAAAGACACTTTGTGGCTATTTTCATTGTTTCCAGCATGGCCTGCTTTGCGAACAGAGCGGGTTAAGATATCGATGGCATAACGTCCATTCTCTTGCACGCGCGAAAGATTTTCAGTTACTCGATAAGTTTGCTGGTTAGAAGAAAAAACTTTAAGTATACCGGCCATTAGCAATAAACCAACGAGCATTGCAACCATCAGCTCTACCAAGGTTAGGCCGAATTGTTTTTTTAGTAAAGCTGCTTGTTTCATGGCTGAAACTCCAAAGAAGTTGACTTGCTAACTAAGCCTGCGGTGCCAGCTTGCTCTGACCAAGTGATCGTTATTGTGTGTTTAGAGGTAATGGGACAAGGGGTGCCGTTAGCAGTAATGAGTACGCCAGCAGGTGTTGTGCATGTTATCGAGGCAGACGTTTGGGGTACGCTTGCTTTTGCTAATTCAAACCACCTAAATAAATCATCTGCAGCGAGCTGACTAGCCGTGCAAACGTTAGGGGTTGCAGTGCTATAGCCAAGAGCACAATTTTGCGTTGTGCCTGTCGAATTTAGGGCTATGTTGCCCAGATAATTACCAGCTAACGAGCCCCCAACATTGGCGCGCATTCTATCTGCTAGATTACTGGCCAACGATATTGCTTGGGTACGAACATAGGCTGTATGGTTATTCTTTATGCTTGATAATTGAAGGCCAGCTACGCCAAGGAGGCCGATAGCCAGAACAAAAACGGCTATCATTACTTCAACCATAGAAAAGCCAGAATGTTTATGTATTATGGACACGATGTTGTTCCCTCGCTGGCTCTTGGTCTTCCTGTAATGCTAACAGCGATATTTCTTGAATTAGTGATATTTGCATCGTCAGCGCATAATCTAAATGTATCATTAGCTAGACCACCTGAACCTCTTGAAAGGCCATTTGGCAAATAAGCAACCCAAGTTGCGTAGGTTGCCCCTGTACGTAATGTATAGTTATTGGGAAGTGCTCCGTACACCCTTAACTGGCAGTCTTCTGTAGGTTCGCAAAGTGTAGCATCACCATCATCATTAAAAGCGCCATTTCTGTTCAAATCAGTAAATATACTCCAGCCATTTTCCCAAACTTGTGTTGCACCAGCATTCCGGCGTATTGTTACTTGAGCCCCCCTTTTGACTGCCTCGCTTCTTGCTAAATTAAGAGCGGTTACTAGGCTGTTTGCATTGGTGACGGTATGATTTTTACGTAAAAATTGTTGATAACTCGGTACGCCAATAGCTAAAACAACGCCGATAATAATAACGGTTGTTAAAAGCTCAATTAGCGTGAATCCGCTTTGCTTTTTTAATCCAACATGTTGCTGATGAGGTTTCATAGTCTGGAGCCTAACAGGTTTTTTTTGAAGGACTAGTCATAAACGACGAATGGTATTATTTGGCGGATAAGCGGCATATTTATTCGGTATCAATAAGGTGAATGGTATCTTCATCCAGCCCAGGTGCTGATTCGGAGCCCAGTTTAATCATTAAGCGTACTTCGTTGCTAGAATCGGCATAATGTAAAGCGTCTTCGTAGCTGACGTGGCCACCTAAGTACAGCTCATAAAGCGCTTGGTCAAAGGTTTGCATACCCTGTTCTTTTGACTTTTTCATTAGCTCTTTGAGCTTATGTACTTCGCCTTTGCGGATATAGTCTGATGCTAATGGCGTGTTAATGAGTATTTCGATAACCGCTTTACGGCCTTTACCGTCTATTGTGGGTACGAGTTGTTGGGCAATTAGTGCCTTAAGATTGAGAGATAAATCCATAAACAGTTGTTTATGCGCTTCTTCTGGGAAGAAGTTGATGATGCGATCTAATGCTTGGTTGGCGTTATTTGCATGGAGTGTTGATAGGCACAAATGACCGGTTTCTGCGAATGTTATGGCATGCTGCATCGTTTCACGAGAACGGATTTCGCCAATTAAAATAACATCGGGCGCTTGGCGTAAGGTGTTTTGTAGGGCTATTTGGTAAGACTCGGTATCGATTCCCACTTCGCGTTGAGTAATAACGCAACCGGCGTGGTCATGAATAAATTCCACAGGGTCTTCAATGGTAATAATATGGCCGCTACTGTTTCTATTGCGGTGACCAACCATGGCTGCAAGTGAGGTTGACTTACCAGTGCCTGTTGCTCCAACAAAAATAATAAGGCCACGTTTAGTCATGGCTAATTCATCGAGAATAGGCGGTATGCCCAGTTGTTCAACAGTAGGAATTTCACTCTCAATACGACGTAATACCATGCCGCAATCATCTTTTTGCACAAAAGCGCTGACACGGAAACGACCAATGCTTGGTCGTTGAATAGCAAACTGACATTCTTTTGTTTCTTCAAATTCCGCCAACTGTTTTTCATCCATGATGTCATGAACAATGTCTTGCGCTTGGCTTGAGCTTAAGCGCGTTTTAGAAACGGCCTGAAGTACGCCGTTCACCTTAATAGTGGGGGACCAGCCAGATGTGATGAATAAATCGGAGGCCTTTTTATGGACCATTAATTGTAATAGTGCATCAAAATCCATTTTAGTTCCTGTAAGTATTAATTTTAGAATTGATCTTTATTTGCCGCTTTTAAGCGCGCATCTTGCCTTGAAATAAGGCCATTTTGCACCAATTCAGTCAAATGCTGATCTAATGTTTGCATGCCATCTTTTCTACTGGTTTGAATAGTGGAATACATTTGTGCGATTTTGTCTTCGCGAATTAAGTTACGAATCGCCGGTGTGCCCGTCATGATTTCCCAAGCGGCCACTCGGCCACCGCCAACACGCTTGATTAGTGTTTGTGCAATAACGGCTCTAAGGGACTCCGATAGCATGGAGCGTACCATGCCTTTTTCGCCTTCTGGAAATACATCGATAATACGGTCAATGGTTTTAGCGGCTGAACTGGTATGCAATGTACCAAACACTAAATGACCTGTTTCGGCAGCGGTTAAGGCCAATCGAATGGTTTCTAAATCTCGCATTTCGCCAACAAGAATAATATCTGGATCTTCACGTAACGCAACGCGCAAGGCTTCACTAAATCCATGCGTATGCTTGTGAACTTCACGTTGGTTAATGAGGCATTTTTTACTTTGGTGCACAAATTCGATAGGGTCTTCAATCGTTAGAATGTGCTCATAGTTATTATCATTCTTATAATCCATTAGCTGTCTCTTATACACATCTCCGAGCCCACGAGACGCTA
>OJHJ01000081.1_pt1 | contig 81010 bp, 72 predicted proteins | sample 1595201 | NCBI WGS metagenome assembly OJHJ01 (sample SAMN05416832, study PRJEB24817) | seawater metagenome | isolation source: Sea water | place: Canada:Atlantic | collected 2013-07 | reverse complement strand
TCTAGGGAGGCTGGAGGCTCGGGCTCCGGAGCCCGAGCCTCCAGCCTCCCTAGAAGAGGCCTTCGGTGTGCCTCGGACGAGCTTCGGCTTTGGCTCAGGTCTTGAGGGGCCCCCCACCGGTCCGGTCTCCGTGGAAGAAGAGCTGGCCATCGAGCGCACCCTGGATTCGGTCAAGCCCTTCAAGGAGCCCTTGGCCCATGACCCAACCCAGGCCCTGCAGCGCCCCTCGCCCGCCCTGAACTTGGATCCCGAGGCTGCTGCGCCCAGCATTGAGCCGGAGCCCGCGCCGGCCCCGAAGGGCAAGCCCAGCAACTCTGCCCAGCCCGGTCCCAGCATTGATCTGCGCGGTCCCACCCAGGTCTCCTCGCGCACGCCGGACCTGATCCCGCCTTCCCAGGGTGGGAAGGGTCGGTCCTTCCTGCTCAAGCGCGGCCTGGACGCCAGGCCCATCAAGACCCGCATTCCCAGTGGGTTTTCCCTGAGCGAGGCGGTGAGCTTCTTGGTCGGGAACGTGGTCCCCGTTCGCTTGGATCTGCAGGGCCGATTGCTCTGTGGCTACCGACTGGGCCCTGAGACGGGACCGGTCAGCGGGGACACCTCCGTCGGCGACTTTGCCCAAGGCAGCGTTCTGGTCCTGCACCCGGTCCCTGCCGAAGAGATCTGGGTACACATCGAGGTGCGCTCGGCCGCCGGCATTCCGGATGCCTTCCGCGTGCCCGTGAACCTGGCCCTGAGCACCTCATCGATGTGTGACGCGCTGGCGGGTTGGCTCGGGCTGCCGCCCGGTCGATGGAGTCTGCGTCACCAGGGTCGGGTGCTCTCGCCGCACCTGCTCCTGGCCGAGCTGGGGCTCAAGGAGGAGCCCAGCCTGGTGCTCGCCCGATGAGCGGGCGTCAACGCTGGGACGTGGTGCTCTACTTCCCCGAAGGCCCCATGAGCCTGAAGGGAGACTTGGTGTGTCGGGGACCCGTGGTGCGCCTGGGCGCCAACCCGGGGCCTGGTGGCCTGAAGGTCGACGGCTACCGCGGCTTGGACGACCGACAGGCGGTGATCTCGGCCTACGACGGCGCCACGGTCAGCATCGCCCCGGTGGGCAGCAACCAGGTGCGCATCAGCCCCCATCCCCACGTGGACTGGAGCGCCATCCAGCCCATTCGCGGGCCCCAGTACCTCACGCCGGAGTCGGCCTTCCACTTGGGCCCCCCAGGTCGCGGTTGCACGGTCATCTTCGTAGAGGCGCGCAAATTGGGCGACTGGGAGCAGCAGCGCATGCTCTCGGATGCCGCCGATGTGAACCCGGAGGTGGAGCCCAGCGAGGTCCGAGAGCTGCGAAGCTCCAAGTGGCCGGTGTGGTTTGTGCCCAGCCTCGTGATGATGGCGATGCTCATCTCCGTGGCCTTGGTGGCGCCATGGATCGGAGAGATGATGAGCCCGCCGACCCTGCTCGGACCGGTGGACGAGGGTTTGGAGTTCTATGAAGAGCCTCCTCCCGTCGCCTCACTGGGCACCTCGGTCAACGTGGCGCTCTACGACGGACTCGAGCAGGCCTGGATGGAGTTTGTGGTCATCCCCAACTCCGAGGTGGCCCGGGATGTGAGCCTCCAAGACAAGGAGAACTGGGACACCCGGCTGCTCCAGGCCACGACCTTGGAGATCGAGCGCTACGGCAGCGCCCAGAAGGTCTGGGAGCGCCTGGAAGACTCCCGAGAGGACTACGCCAACGTGGTTCGCATGCTCCGAGAGAAGGACATGCCCGAGGCCATGGCTGGCATCCCCTACGTGGAGTCCCGCTACCGGGCCACAGCGGTCTCGCCGGTGTGCGCCGGCGGCTGGTGGCAGTTCATGCCCGAGGTGGCCAACCGCATGGACGTGCGCATCCAGTCCTGCACCTTGCGCGGCAGCGCCCAGCCCTGGCAGCCCACCGCCATCGTGCCCCCCAAGGGCATCCTTCGCTCGGCCCGCTACATCGACCGCAACGACCCCAACTGCGGCATCGGCGGCCAAGGCAAGCCGGACCGGAACTGCTGTCTTGTGACCTCCTGCAAAGTGGATGAGCGTGAGGACCTGACCAAGTCCACCCATGGGGCCATCCAGCTCCTCTCCGAGGCCTGGGGCGCGCCCATGGCTCGGGAGAGCGGCTCCGCTGTGCAGATCGCCATCTCCTCGCACAACGCGGGCTGGGACAACGAGAAGATCGACGGCAACCGAAAGCCACGAAACCTGCGGCCCGCCTACGAGCGCTGGCTGGCCAAGACCGGTCAGGACCGCGACCCGGCCTTCATCGGGGAGCAGATCCAGTGCAACGACACGGACTTTCGCAACCCCGACAGCTGCGGCGCCGTGCTTCACCGCCACACGCAGCACTACGCCTACCGTGTGCTCGCCATCCACTTCTTGGCCGTCTGTTACTACACGACGAACTACCCGGAGGACCCTGTCTTCGCCGATTGGCGGGAGTTCACCTCTAAGGACGGCTACTGCCGCAAGTTCGATGTCCCAACCCGTGAGAAGGTGATGAGCTGGTGAGGTCCTAAATGCGAAATCGTCTCTGGGCCGTCGCTGGATTCTCCCTCGGGCTGCTGGGCCTCAACGGCTACCTCTTGCAGCAGGAAGAGGAGAACTACTTCCGGCACATGGACGCCCAGAAGGAAGAGGCCGAGGTCCTGCTCTCGACCAACACCGACCCCTTGATGGACACCTACCAGACCCGCTCGGCCAACCGTGAGCAGGACTACGTCTCTTGGGGGCTGGACGAGGCGCAGGTGGTCGCCGCGCTCAAGAAGACCCGCGGCTTAGAGGACATGCACGGAAAGCGCATCGAGGCTTGGTTCTCCAGCCCCTCTGAGCCCGAGGAGCTTCGGGACTACATCTGCGGGGATGCCGGCAAGAAGCCTCGCTATTGGGGGCTGGCACTGCTCGTGACCGAGGATGCCTCCGGTCAGAGGCGTCGGGTCATCAATCCCGGCAAGGTCCAAGAGCTGGAAGAGCAAGACTGGTCCCTGAAGGCCCCGATCAACGAGGTCTACCGGACCTTGGAGCTCTCGCTGGAGAGAAAGGACGATGCCACACGCATGGGCGTGGCGGCTCTGATGGCGGGCGAGGAGGACTTGGCCCTGGAAGGCGTCAAGCCCTTCGGCAGCGGTCTGGTGGGCTCCTGGTCATGGAACGGCGCCGCCGCGCTCTCCCCAGGTTTGGACGAGCGGGTCATTACGTACTTCGCTCTGCTGCACCTGGTGTTGGAGGAGGCGTGGAGCGAGCAGGGCTTCTGCCGGCTATGAGTGCTGCACGCGTATACTTGCGCCCACAGCAGGATCCGTGCTGACTCCCTTCCCCGAACGAGGCCACTCTTGACGGCCAGACGTCGCTTCCGCTTCCTGAAAGAGCTCGCATCTGGCGGCTTTGGCAAGGTGTATTTGGCCGAGTTGACCACCGACGAGGGCTTCTCCTCGGTCGTGGCGATCAAGGTCCTGCACGGCAAGTGGTCTGCGCACACCGAGATCATTCAGCGCACCCGCGATGAGGCGCGTCTGCTGGGACGTCTGCGGCATCGAAACATTGTGCGCGTCGAAGACCTGACGACCATCAAGGGCCACTGCGCCATCGTGATGGAGTACCTGGAAGGGGTGGACTTCAAGACCTTGGTCAACCACTTGGTGGCCAAGAACGAACGCATGTCTCTGCGCACCGCCTTCGAGGCCACCGGGGCTGTGGCCGAGGCTCTTTGGGCCGCCTGGGAGCAGCGCCCCCTTCAGGGGGGTGAGCCGCTGCGCCTCATTCATCGGGACGTAAAGCCCTCCAACATCATGTTGACGATGGAAGGGGACATCAAGCTGCTCGACTTTGGCACCGCGCGCGCCAACTTTGAGACCCGCGAGGCCCACACCCAGGCCTTGGCCTTCGGCAGCCAGGCCTACATGCCCCCCGAGCGCCTGATGGGCGAGCCGGACACCCCCGCCGGCGACGTCTTCTCCCTGGGCATCACCGCCTACGAGATCCTGGCCGGTGGCGCCTTCGGCAAGCTGCACCTGCGCGAGGACCGCTACGAGAAGTCTCTGACGGCGCGCCTGGACAGTCTGGAGCTGCCCGCTCTGGACCCTGAGCTGCACAACCGGGTCAAGGGCACCCTGCGGGCCATGTTGGCCTATGAGCCTGAGCATCGCCCTACGGCAGCGCAGGTCGTAGACATCATGGAGATCCTGGCGGACGAGGCGCGGGATGCCGCCCCGCGCCGCTTTGCCCGCACTTGGGTGGGCGAGGCCATGAAGGACCTCAAGCACGTTCCAGAGGGCCCAACCCTCGAGGGCGAGAGCTTGGCCGAGGACCGGCCCTCCTCGGAGCTTCCGAGAACGCCGAAGGGTGCAGCCGATCTGCCCTCTGCCGGTGGTGCCGGTGCAAACCCTGGGGGCCTCTCTCCGGTGCCCATGAGCGTGCAGCCCCTTCAGGAAGCGCGCACCTTCTACCCCCTGGACGACGACCCCATTCAGCTCCCGACGGGCGCGCCAAGGGCACCGCTGGCTCCGCCTCCAAAACCAGTGGACCGCAGCCCCAAGGGGCGGCCCATCAACATGCCGCCGATGGAGTCCCTGATGCGGGGCGCCACGGATCTGCCGGTGGAAGACGCCGAGACGGTCCTGGACCCGGAAGCGGCCATGCGGGCTGTGGAGCTCCTGGACGAAGCCGAGATGCCCACCCAGTTCTTGGGAGACGCACCAGGCTTGGATATGCCCGATCTGGGCGACCCAGGACAAGCCACGCGCATCGAGGAGCCCGGGGGACGGAAGGCACAAGCTTGGCGGCCCCCACCACCTACGACCGCGCTGCCGCCGCCTCCGAGCAGCAACCCCCGTGAGAGCAGCGGACCCCGCTCCATCCCAAACAGGGCGCCCACGCCCCCACCCAGAGCGGACGCGGCCAGACAAGATGAGGGCGTGGCCCAGCCACTGAGCCCGGCCCTGCCACCGAGCGCGGTTCCAGAGACCGGCCTGCTGGGTCTGACCGAGCGCCACTCCGCCACGCCAGCCAGCTTGGATGAGCCGCCGCCCCCACCCATCGCGGAGGGCGGTGGGGATGCGCCGACCTTGGACCGGGAGCAGTTTGAGCAGGGCCACTCTGAGCCCGATGCAGCTCAAGCCCAAGAAGATCAGGCGCCCGCAAAAAAGCGCTCAATGGCTCCAGTCTTGGCTGTCGTCGCCTTCGCCTTCATCGGTACGGTGGTCGTCGCCGGTGGTCTGGGTTGGTGGTGGCTGCAAAAGCAGGCTGTTGAGCCCATCGTGGATCCCATCGTCGAGGTGGTGGATCCAGAGCTGCCCAGTGTGCCGGCGAGCCCAGCGGTAGACCTCTCGATCGCGCCGGCCAACGGCATGGGGCACCTGCGCTTGCAGCTGCCCGAGGGTGAGGAGTTGGTCATTACCCTGACCAGCGGTATGGGTTACAAGCTGGAAGTCTCGGGCCAAGGCCAGATTGACGTGGCCGATGTCCCCGCGGGCACCTTGCGCACGAAGGTGCGTGCGGCAGCCGGCGGCACCACAGCCCGAGGCACCCTGGACGTCGAAGAGGCAAAGACCTGCGCGTGGCAGCTTTCAAGCATCGATGCGGACTGGTCCCAGCAGGGCTGCGAGTAGCAGCGCGCGGCCTCCTTGTGGCCGCCTTCACTCTCTCAGGCCTCGCCTCGAGCACCGCCTCGGCTGCGGACTTTGACACGGAGCTCTCAGCTGCGCGAGAGGCTGTCGCCGCCCAGGACGCAGACGCCCTGGCCAAGATCGAAGCGGCGGACGCTGCGGCCATCTCAGGAGACCGCGTGGTCCTGGCGCGTCAGGCGGCGAGCTTGGACTTCTACCGCGGCGTGCTGCACTGGCAGGCCCAAGAGACCGACGCGGCCATGGATGCGTGGCGCAGAGCGCTGATCATCGATCCCACCTATGCGCCCGATGCAGAGCTGCTCACGGACGTGGACGCCCTGGACCTCATCGAGGCGCTGCGCTCCGAGACACAGCAGAAGGAGATGCGCGCGCCTGGCGTGGACGAGGCAAGCCCAGGGGTTCGCGTCTATGTCTCCGGGCAGCTCATGCACTCCTACGACCTGATCTATGCCGGTCGACAGCTCGTTCAGGTGCTCTGCCCGGACGGCACTCTGCGTGGCTGGTGGCATGTCTACGGCGATGCTCCCGACTACGCTGGAGCCTGCAGCCTGCCCCAGCCGGACTACACGGCCTTTGCTGCCGCGGGATCGGACAAGGGCAAGCCACCCCGCGCCTCCAAAGAGGACCGGGAGCCCCGTGAGAGCAACCCGGCGCTCTTGGGCTACGGCTTGGTGGGCGGCGGCGTTGCGGCCCTCGGCGCTGGCATTGCAGTGCAGCAGCTACAGGTCAAGCCGGCCTACGCCGAGATCGAAGCAGCCCGGGCAGCACCCAGCTCCGTGACCCGCGCCCAAGCCGACCAGCTCAGCGCAGACTTTGGTCGCGCCCGATGGATCAGCCTGGGGCTGATCGGTGTCGGTACGGTGGCCGTCGGTGCTGGCGCTGCACAGCTCACACTGGGCCCACAGGGCGTCGCCCTGACAGGAGAGTTCTAATGGCCCAAGGCGTGCCCGAAGCTCTGCGCGGCGTGGTCCAGGCCGGTCTCGACCGCCAAGAGGCCTCGGACTGGGCGGGCGCAGCTCAGGCCTGGCAGTCCCTTCAACGCGCTGCCGCGGAACAGGGCCACGCGGCCTTGGAGCTGGACGCCTGGGTGCGTTTGGCCGATGTCCTGCGCCGGGCAGACCAGCCCCGGCAGGCCCTCCAGGCCTTGGAGAAGGGCTTGGCTTCGAACCCCGATGACACCCAGCGCAGCTTGTTGCGCATCCAGTCATCGGCGCTGCTCTTGGACACCGGACACCTGCAGAGCGCCGAGGTGCGGGTGCGCGCGGTGCTTCAGGACACGCAGGGCCCTCTTCGCGCCATGGCCCTGGACACCCTGGCGGCCACCCTGGCCACGCGGGGAGACCGACTGGGCTTGGGCGAGGTGGTCCTGGAGCTGGAGAACATGGGTCCCGGCCCAGGAGCGCTGGCCGCGCGCTTTCGACGGGCCCGCTTGGAGCGCTTGGAAGGGCACCTGGACGCCTGCGAGGTCACCTTGGCGGCCTTGGCCGACAGCCTCTCCGGCCAGCCTCAAGCCCAAGGCGCGGTCGCCGCCGCCATCACCCAGCTGGCCCAGCTCGCCTTGCTGCGTGGCCGCTATGATGACGCCGAGCTGCTGCTCCAGGCCGCCGATGAGGGATGGGAGGAGTGCGGGCGCTACGTCGGTCGCCTGGAGGTGCTCGCTCTGCGCGCCGAGCTGGCCACTCAGCGTGGCGCACTGACCTTCCTGCCCGGCTGGTTGGACAAGGGCGTGGCCTACGCCACGGAGCGCGAGATGGTGCTGCTGGAGGCGCGCTTGCGCCGGGTGCGCGGCTCCTGCCGGGCCATGGCAGGTTCGGAGGCGGGACACGCCGACCTGGACAGCGCCTTGTTGTTGGCGGAGCAGGCCGGAGCGCCCTTCTTGAGCGGCCGAATCCGCTTGGAGCGGGCCCGCTTGGGCTTTGGTGCCCAAGGCCAGGCCGTGATGGCCTCGGATGTGGAGCGCGCTGTTGAGGAGCTCACTGGGGACCGGGTCTGGGCGGCCAGAGCGCGTGTGCTCCTGGCTGAGCGCCTGCTTGAAAAAGGACAGTTCGCCCAGAGCTTGGAGCACGCTGCAGCGGCCCTGTGCCAGTTCAAGGCCTCGGGCCTGGAGTTCGACGAAGGCGCAGCCCGCAAGGTGATGGACCGCGCCTAGGACCGCTACTGCTCCGGCAGCTTCTCCGAGGCGGCAAAGACCAGGGTGGAGTAGCGGTTTAGGGCGCCGCTCTCGACCAAGGTGGCCCAGTCATTGGTGCCTTGGCTCTCGATGGCGTCCCGCACGTGGGTGCTGCCTTGGTTGTAGCCGGCCAAGGCCAGGCCCCAGTCCTCGAACTCCGCGTGCAGGTCGCTGAGCAGTGCGGCCGCCGCACGGGTCTCCAGGACGGGGTCCAGGCGCTGGTCCTGCTCGGGATTGACCCGCAGGCCGTAGGTGCGGGCGGTGCTGGGAATGAACATCCACAGACCCTTGCCGGGTACGCCAGGTGCAGCTGACTCACCGGGGACGAAGGTGCCTAGGTTCTGGTACCCGGACTCGATCAGCGGAACGGCAGCCAGCTCAGGGGGAAGGCCCCAGGCTTGGAGTTCTGCGTGCACCATCGGAGCCCACTGGGGGTAGCGCTCCAGCCCTTGGGTCATGAAGTTGGCCATCTCCCCGTCCAGGCGCTCTCGGGCCTGGTCCATCACAGCGTGCTCTGGAACCTGGAAGCTCGGCGCGGTTTGAACATGTGGCACCGTCAGCTCGGCGGCGATGGCCACTCCGCTGCCAAGCAGCAGTCCAAGAGAGAGGATCCAAGGCATCTTTCGGTTCTGTCGTTTCTTCAGCATGGTCAGTCGACCCTCTAGCAGTGTGGGGGTGTGGAAAGCAATGGCCAGGGGCGCTGGGTGTGCGCTCGCCGCTCGGAGCAGAGCGTGGCCGTAGGCTCTTGGGGAGACGCCCCGCTTCAGCAGCGCAGCGTCGCAGGCCAGCTCTTCTAGGGCCCGCAGGCTGCGCGCCAGCAGATGCACTGCCGGGTTCAGGAAGCAGAGGACCTGAAGACCGAGCAGAAGCCAGGCCCACTGTGGGTCCCCTTGGCGGTGGTGCTGCAGCTCGTGGCGCAGGGTCAGGGCGCGGTCATCCGGGCTCTGTTCAGGGTCCAGGACCACCACCCGTCGGCCGGGTAGCCAGGCCGACCAAGCGCTCGCTCCCGTGCGCAGCTCGACCCTGCCCAAGGTGCGAGACAAGGCTTGGCGGGCGACGCGGCGCTCAAGGGTTCTGTGGGCCAAGCCCAGGCCGAGAAGGGGAAGCAAGGCGAGGGGCCAGGTCGGCAGGGAGGGCAGGGGAGTGGCCGGCGCCATGGGGGTGACGAAGGTGCTGGGAGGAGTGGAGCCGACTTGCGTGTGCACTGGGACCGCGCTCTCAGCATCCGCAAGTCCCGACGGCGTGCTCAGCAATCCCAGCCCAAGCGAGGCCACCACGGCAGCAATCAGCAGCCCACGCATGCCCAAGAGGGCCGCGCGTCCACCCCCGGAGCGCAGCAAGAGCCAGGCGGTCAGGGCCAGGGGCAAGAGCAGGATCTGAAGAAGGAGAAAGCTGCGCAGCATCACTCCTCTCCTTCGATCAGGGCCTGCAGTCGGGCCAGCTCCCCGGCATCCAGCTCCCCGTCTTCGACCAGCTCTCGAACCAGGGCGCTCGCGCTGCCCTCGAAGAGGGTGCCGATCACGTGCTTGAGCTGCCGGCGTCGGTAGGCGCCCTTGGTGAGCAGGGGCGCGTAGCTGTGGGAGCGACCTTGGGCCTGCACTTCGACAAAGTCCTTGTCCGCCAGGATGCGCAGGATGGTGGACACAGTGGTCAGCGCGCGGGCATCGGCCAGCTCACCGTGGGCCTGGCGGGCGGACTGAGGGCCGCAGCGCCAGAGCACCTCCATCAGATCAAGCTCAGCGTCGGTCAACAGCTTTGGCACAAGGACAGCTCCAGTCTGGCCTCGCATTTGTAACTAAAGTCTTCGTTGGTGCCAACGTAATCTTTAGTTGAAGCACCCAAAAGAAAAGCCCCCGTGGGAACGAGGACTCTTTATCTACCTAAAACAACAGGTGAATCACTTGCCGGCTTGGGCCTTTCCTTCCAAGAAGATCAGGCCGCGCAGCTCTTCGGGGGGCAGGGGCTTGTTGCCGGCAATCTGCTTCCAGAACTCACTGTGGAAGTAGTAGGGACGCAGCGGCTCGGGCACCAGCTCGACCAGCTTGGCGTGGTACTGGGGCAGCAAATACCAGGGCACGTTGCAGTTTGCGTGGTGCTCGAAGTGGTAGTTGATGTTGAAGGGGCTGGTGAAGAACGCCAGCGGGTACAGGTAGGTCCGAGAGCGAAGGATGGGCAGGGGCTCGTACTTGAGTCCGCCGCCGTGCTCCTGGGCCTTCTTCACGAAGTTCAGGGTGCTCAGGAAGCTAAAGCCGATGTAGATGGCCAGGGCGCCCTGCCAGCCTACCGCCAGCCAAGCCAGGGCGACGAAGGGGGCGAAAAAGGCGATGCCTCCGGCGATACGGCGTGGGTTGAAGCCGTACTGATTGGAGGGGTTGGTGACCATCACGTAGAAGGGGATGAGCCAGATCTTGGCCCACTTGATGTAGAGCTCCTTGCCGGTGAGGGGCTCTTTGTCCTGGGGGTCGTCGTCCTCACACGGGCGGGTGTGGTGGATGTTGTGGCCCTCTTCCCAGTGGCGCACGTAGTCGGTGAACATCATGCCGGCGGTGAAGCGACCAATGCGGTGGTTCAACCGTGCTTGTTTCTCGCGGTCTTCGCTGAGAAGGAACATGTTGTGGCTGCACTCGTGCACGATCAGGACGAAGTGTCCTAAGAAGATGCATCCCAAGAGCAGCCCGGCTGGAATCATCCAGAGCACCTTGAAGGGATCTGGAACCAGCGCGCCCAGAGCGAAGATGGCCACAACCGATCCCCAAATGGCGGCTGCAGAGAGCAGGTTGATCCGATTGTGTCGCGTAGGGTCCTGCTTCCTGGAATGGAAGTCCTTCCCGGCCGCGGCCACTTTCCTTAGCCATGGGGCTTTCTTGCTCATCGGTCCTCTCGGGCGCTCGCGCGCTTACGCTCGCGTAACTAACGCCATTCTATTCTTTGATTGAGCGGAGCGCCACGGCAAGCGCAAAGCCGCAGTGGCAAGAGCCCGCGGTTCAGCCCCCACTGCGACGTGCGTGGTTAGGGGGCATCAAAAGCAGCCAGGAGGGCGAGAAAGCCCATGCAGATTGCCGCTGTTGGTCAGGCCTTCCCGACCCACTACTACGACCAAGACCAGCTCATCGAGGCCTTTCGCAAGATCTGGGGGCAGCGCCACCACAACATGGCGCGCTTGGAGCGTATCCATCGAAATGTGCTGGTTGGCGGCCGACACTTGGCGCTCTCGCTGGAGGGTTATGAGCAGCTCGACGGCTTCGGGTCAGCCAATGATGCCTGGATTGAAGTGGCCCAGGATGTGGGCGAGAGGGCCGTTCGAGACGCCTTGGCGCGCAGCGGCGTAGACCCCAGCACCATTGGGGCCATCTTCTTCACCAGTGTGACGGGCATTGCGACGCCAAGCATCGAGGCGCGCATCATGAACCGCATCCCGGAGCTTCCGCGGCACCTCAAGCGAATCCCCATGTTCGGCTTGGGTTGTGTGGCAGGGGCTGCAGGGGTCGCGCGGGCGGCGGACTACGTCAAAGCCTATCCAGAGCAGACCGCGCTCTTGCTCTCGGTGGAGCTCTGTTCGCTCACGCTGCAGCGGGGTGACCTGAGCATCCCCAACCTCATCTCCAGTGGGCTCTTCGGAGACGGCGCCGCTTGTGCGGTGGTCTGTGGGGAAAAGGTAGCGGAGAAGGCGCAAATCTCCGGTCCTAAGATTCTGGCTTCGCGCTCCGTCTTCTATCCCGAGACCGAGCGGGTGATGGGCTGGGACATCTCGGAGAGCGGCTTCAAGATTGTGCTCTCGGCAGACGTGCCCAAGGTGGTCGCCGAGCACCTGCGTGGAGATGTGGACAGCTTCCTCTCTGAGCATGGCCTGGAGCTTGAGCAGATCGACTCCTTTGTGTGCCACCCCGGAGGGCCCAAAGTGCTCCTGGCCTTCGAGAGCGCCTTGGAGCGTCCAAGAAGTGCTTTTCAGCTGACCTGGGACAGCCTGGCGCAAGTCGGGAATCTCTCCTCCAGCTCGGTTCTGCTGGTGCTCCGGGACACCATGGCCCCAGAGCACCGACCGCCAGCCGGCACCCTCGGACTCATGCTCGCCATGGGTCCCGCGTTCTGCTCCGAGTTGGTGCTGATCCAGTGGTGACGCATTGGCTCTACTTGGGGATCATCGCCCTGGTCGCCATCGAGCGCCTGGTGGAGCTGCGCATCTCCAAGCGCAACGCTCAGGCGGCTTTTGACAAGGGGGGCAAGGAGTACGGCCAGGGCCACTTCGGCGTGATGAAGGCGCTGCACACCAGCTTCCTCTTTGCCGCACCCGCCGAGGTCTTCCTGCTGGACCGTCCCTTCGTGCCATGGCTCTTCGCCCTCTGTTTTGCCGCTCTGGTGGGAACGATGGGCTTGCGGTACTGGGCCATCACTTCCCTGCGCGGGCGCTGGAATACGCGCGTCATTGTCGTGCCCGATTTCCCAGCCGAGGTCGGTGGGCCCTACCGCTTCCTGCGGCACCCCAACTACGTCGCTGTGGTCATTGAACTGGCCATTTTGCCCCTCATGCATGGAGCCTGGATCACGGCGCTGGTCTGGGGTGTGGCCAACTTCTTCTTGCTCCGCGTTCGCATCGGCGTGGAGGAAGAGGCCCTATCCAAGGCCTGTGACTATGAGGCGCGCATGGGGGACCGGCGCCGCTTCGTACCCGCCAGCAGCAAGGACGACGCCAATGCCAGTGAGTGACCAGACCCTCTTGGACGGCATCCGCCAGGTCGCCGCCGAGCACCTGCAGCACGAGGAGCCCATCGAGCCCCAGACCCGCTTGGTCGAAGCGATGGCCCTGGATTCGATCCGCATGCTCACCCTGGTGGTCGAGCTCGAGAACCACTTCAAGGTCATGCTCGAAGAGGGCGATGAGCAGGGCATTGAGACCGTGGCCGACCTGATGGCTGTGCTTCGGCGCCGCATGGAGCCCGCGGGTGCCTGAGCAGGCTGCTGACCAGAGCGCCCACAGCGGTCAGACCCTCTGCGAGGTGCTCCTGGACAGCCGCGTTGGGGGCCACAACGCCACGCTCCGTTTCTTGGACCGTCACGCTCGCCCCGATGAGCAAGACTGGGCCGGGGTTCGAGAGCGGGCGCTTCAGGTCTCCGGCCAGCTCATCGCCTTGGGGATTGCCCACGGGGAGCGCATCGTCCTGGTCTACGCCACGGAGCCGGACTTCTTCGCGGCCTTCTTCGGCTGCATGCTGGCGGGCGCCGTGCCGTGCCCGGTCTATCCGCCGGTGCGCCTGGGTCGCATGGACGAGTACCACCAGCGAACCGCACGAATGGTGGAACTTGCCGGTGCGCGCCTGATACTCGCCAGTGGCCGGATCAAGCGCGTGTTGGGCGGCGTCGTGGAGCGGGTGCGCCCGGAGCTTGGCTGCAGAGTCTTGGCTGAGCTGCCAGATGCCAGCCCCGGGAGCCGCGCGGTCGGCGTGGATGACTTGGCCATGCTGCAGTTCTCCAGCGGCACCACCGTAGAGCCCAAGCCCGTCGCGCTCAGCCATGGGGCGGTGATGGCCCAGACCCGGGCCCTGCTGGACCACCTCTTGGAGCACGCCGATGGGGTGCTGGCCAGCGGGGTCTGTTGGCTGCCGCTCTACCACGACATGGGGCTCATCGGCTGCGTCTTCCCCAGCCTGCTCGCTCCCGGAGAGCTCACCTTGATGGGCCCCGAGGTCTTCATCGGCCGACCCGCTCTCTGGCTGCAGACCCTCTCCAAGTACGGCGGCGTGGTCTCGCCAGCGCCGAACTTTGCCTACGGCCTCTGCCTGGACCGCATCAAGGACGCCGAGATGGAAGGGGTGGACCTGAGCAAGTGGCGGGTAGCCCTCAATGGCGCTGAGCCAGTAGCTCCCCAGGTCCTGCGCGACTTCATCGCGCGCTTCTCCAAGTGGGGCTTCCAGCCCCAGGCCCTCTCACCGGTCTACGGCCTCTCCGAGGCCAGCTTGGCCCTGACCTTCTCCGCCTTGGACCAGCCCTTTGAGAGCGCGCGCTTCAACGCCGAGGCCCTCTCACAGGGGCGGGCTGAGCTGGATCCCCAAGGCACCGAGATCGTCTCCGTGGGCACCCCGCTTCGCGGCTTCTTCGTTGAGATTCGCGGCGAGGGCGGCCCCGTGCTGGACGGTCAGATCGGCAGCGTCTGGGCCAAGGGCCCCTCTCTGATGCGGGAGTACTTGGGTCGGCCGGAGCTGAGCGCCAAGGCCCTCGTGGATGGCTGGTTGGACACGGGAGACCAGGGCTTCATGCATGACGGGCAGCTCTATTTGAGCGGCCGCATCAAAGACCTGCTCATCTTGAACGGACGCAACCACGCGCCCCATCCGGTGGAGCAGGCCGTGGACGGCATCCCGGGCGTGCGCACGGGCTGCGCTGCGGCCGTCAGTCACCGAGCAGAAGGGGCCGCCAGTGAGCAGCTCGTGCTCTTCGTCGAGCACAGCGCGCAGGCCTCGAGGGCGGAGAAAGAGGCCCTCCCGAAGGCGTGCAACCAGGCCGTGGTGGCGGCCACGGGCTTGGCCTGTGCCCAGATCCTGCTCCTCCCTCCGGGCACGCTGCCGCGTACCTCCAGCGGCAAGATTCGGCGCTCGGAGACCTTGGCCCAGCACCTGCGCGGTGAGCTGGTCCCACCGGACAAGGTGCACTTGCTCAAGGTCGCTGGCATTCTCGCCGAGTCGGCGCTGGGGTTCTGGAGAGCGCGTTGACGGACCCGACCAGCATCGCCGATCTGGTCATCGTCGGAGGAGGGCCCGTCGGCCTGGTGACCGCCATCCACGCGGCGCTCGCTGGTCTGCAGGTCACGGTTCTGGAGGCGCGCACCCCCAAGCAGGGCAGCCTGGACAAGGCCTGTGGGGAGGGCTTGATGCCCGCCGGGGTCGCCCATCTGCGTGCGCTGGGCGTGGAGATCGACGCGGTCGGCAGCCACCCCTTTGGTGGGATTGTCTGGGAGGAAGATGGCGTGCGGGCCTCGGGTCGCTTTCCCCATGGGCAGGGCCTGGGCGTGCGCCGCCTGAGCCTCTCGCGGGCTCTGCGGAGTCGGGCCCAGGAGCTTGGGGTGGTGCTGCGCGATGGGCTCCGCGCCACAGGTCTGGCTGCTGGCGGCGTCGTCACCAGCGATGGCTTGGTGCGTGGCCGCTTGCTCGTGGGCGCGGACGGGTTGCACTCCCGGGTGCGCAAGTGGGCCGGACTCTCAGCAGGGGTGGGGCCCATTGAGCGCTTCGGTCTGCGCCGCCACGTGCGCATGACCCCGTGGTCGGACCAGGTCGAGGTGTACTTGGGCGATGGGGTGGAGTGCTACCTGACCCCGGCGGGAGTGGACCAGGTCGGCGTGGCCTTCCTCTGGTCGGGAAGCAAAGAGCGCTTTGAGAGCTTGTTGGCCCGTTTTCCTCAGGTGGCGCAGAGGATTGAGGGCGCTCCCCAGTGCAGTCCAGACCGGGGCTCAGGGCCTCTGCACCAGAAGACCCTCAGCGTCCTTGGCGCAGTCGAGGACACCCCAGTCGCCTTGGTCGGGGACGCCGCGGGCTACCTGGATGCCTGCACCGGAGAGGGCTTGTCTCTGGGCTTCAAGCAGGGCCAGGCCTTGGTGCGTGTCTTTCAGGCCGGGCAGCTCGCAGACTATCCACGGGCCCATGCCCGGGTGGTGCGCTTGCCCTACACGATGATGAAGGGCCTGCTCTGGGCCAGCCGGGTGGGGTTGCGCAAGTGGCTGGTGCGGCTGATGCGCGCGATGCCGTGGCTCTTTGGGCGGGTGTTGGCGGCCAACGATGGCAAGCTGCTCTAGGCGCTACTCCACCGTCATCTCTCCGCCGCCCATCTTCAAGGCCTCTCCAAAGCGGGCCTCGAGCAGGGCCTCACCGGTGGCGTCCACCTTGTTGCCGCTCAGATACAGCGCCTCCACCTCCCCCAAGGCTGGACCGGCTGCCAGGGCCGCGGCACCTGCGGGGCCGATGTCGTTGCTGGAGAGCAAGACCACCTTTGCGTGGGTGAGCAGGGGACCGTTGGCCAGCGCGTTTGCGCCCAGGTCGCCCACACCGTTCCAGCCCAGCTGCAGGCGCTCCAAGTCTCGGGCTTGGGCAGCCAAGTAGGCCGCGCCTTCGTCTCCGAGCACGTTGGAGTCCAGGACCAGCTCACGGAGTTGGGGTACACCCCCTTTGGCCAGCGCCACAGGGCTCTGGGGGCCCAGGTTGTTCTGGCTCAGATCCAAGATCATCAGGCTGGTGAGCGTGCTCGAGGCCAACAAGGCCTGTGCGCCCTCATCGCCGATGCGGTTGCCTTCGATGTGGCTTCGACCGGGGGGCAAATAGAGCGCCTCCAGGGCGCCCAGGTTCTCAGACTCGGCCAGAGCGGCGGCCCCGTGGGGACCGATTCCGTTCCCCCTCAAGTCCAAGACCTTGAGGCTCTGGGCATCCGGGCTGCCCGCGATGCTCTTGGCCAAGTCAGGGCCCAAGCCCAGATCCCGGAGCTGCAGCTCCTCGCGGCCTTGCAGCTTGCCCTTGGCGATGAGTTCTTGGACCTCGGGCAGGGTCGTGGCCTGGTCGAAGTCCGAGGGGCCGCAGGCGGCGAGAAGCAGGAGAGCAAGGGCTGTCATGGCGGGCTTCTAACGTGCTACGAGAAGGGGACCCCATCGCCCTCAGGAGCCTCACTTTGTCCTTCCGCTTTGACTTGAAGATCCAAGACGGGCTCGCAGTCCTGCGCTTTGACCACGGCAAGGCCAACGAGATGGGCAGCGCCCAGCTCGATGCCCTGGACGCCCTCGTACAGGAGCTCGCAGGCTCAGATGTGGGCACGCTGATTACCTGGTCGGATCGAAAGAGCTCTCGTGGAACGCCGATTTTTGTGGCCGGCGCCAACGTGACCGAACGGGCCGACTGGAGCCCTGAGCAGGTCAAGGCCCACGTGCGCCGCCAGCGGGCGTCCCTGGCCGCCCTCAGGGCGCTTCCGCTCTTCCACATCGGCATGATCTCCGGCGTCGCCCTGGGCTGGGGCACCGAGTACTGCATCACCTGTGACTACCGAATCGCCACGCCCCAAGCCCTCTTTGGCTTGCCGGAGACCGGCCTGGGCATCCTGCCGGGTGCAGGCGGCAGCTCGGAGCTGGCCGCCTTGGTCGGCCTGCCCCAGGCGCTGCGCTTGGGCATGACCGGAGAGCGCATCTCCGCGGAAGAGGCCCAGCGCATCGGCCTGGTTCAGGAGATCGCCGCAGATGAAGAGGCTGGTCTGGCGCGCGCCCACGTGCTCGCTGCACAGGTGGCCAAGAACTCGCCGACGGCAGTGGGGGCCTTCAAGCGGGCCACCTTGGCGGGGCTGGGACAAGCGCCCGATGTACGCCGAGAGATCGAAGCCAAGGCCTACGAGCTCTGCGCGGACTCCGGGGAGGCGGCCATTGGACGGGAGAACTTCTCCCAGATCCGCAAGGGTGTGCGGCCACCATGGGGACCACGCCAGGTGCTCGAAGCATGATTCTTCTCCTCCTGCTCAGCTGCACCCCAGAGCCCGCGTCCTTTGCCGAGTGCGCGGCCTTAGAGAGCCCCGACTTGCGCACGGTGTGCCGGGTGGGCCAGTTGGCCGACGTGGCCTCGGAGCGGGAGGTGGTCCTGAGCCAAGCAGACAGCATCCTGGATCCGCTGGAGCGCGACATGCTGCTGGTCGAGTTGGCCGTCGGAGACCCCCGAAACCAAGGGTGGATCTGCAAGCAAGTGCGCCACGACTACGGCGCCAAGAAATGTGAGCAGGTCCTGGGCCGCCCGCACCTGGCCACCCCACCCAAGGATGAGCGCGGGCCGACTCCGGGCAAGCCGCCAGTCACCGAAGGGGGGGAGCGATGATCTGGCTCCTTCTGGCCTGCCAGTCGGGGACCAGCACCCAGGATTTGGAGCAGACTCTGAGCGCACAGGACTCTCTGAGAGACTGCGCGCAGATGCCTTTGGAGGGTGCGCGCATCACCTGCCAGGTCACCCAGGCGGCCCGGGCTGGCGCTCTGGGAGATGTGGCCGGGATTGAGGCGGCGTGTGCAGGTCTGGTTGACATTTGGCAGTACGAATGCCGCTTTCGGGCCGGGGAAGAGCTGGGAAAGGCGGGCCACACGGACGCCGCGCTGCGCCAGTGCGCCCAAGCCAAAGACTTTGCCCGGAACTGCGTGACCCATGCAGCCTGGGGACTGCCCAAGCGGGAGGGCCTCGATCCCAGCAAGGACGTGGGCCCGGCGATGGCCGAGTTTGAAGGGCTGGTGCGCACGGCCTTGGATGGCGCACCTCAGGGGGTGGCACCCGAGGCTGTCGACACCTTGATGGCGCGCGCTTGGTTCAACCTCTACGTGGGCTCCGGGAATGCGGACCCCAAGGCGGCCAAGAGCGCCGTCAGCTTTCAGTCCCACGCGCGCAGTGCCTGGGCCATTGAAGTGACCCGGCTCTTGGACTCCGACGCTGCACTTCCAGCGGCCTTGGACTGCTGGAACGGGGGAGTCTGTCCCCAGGGCGCTTCGGTTGAGCAGCCCAAGGGACGCTACAGCACGCCGGTCGTGGTTCCTGCCACGGAGAAGCACCCCCATGTCGCTGGGTTTGGGGGCAGCATTCGCTTGGCGCCAGAGGACGAAGAGCAAGACCTGGTGGTCGCGCTTCTCGAAGGCCAGTTCTTCAGAGAGGCGAGCACAAACCTTGCCTTTGGAGACTACGTGGACGCCGAGCAGGATGCGGTGCGGTGGACCGCGTGCAAGCTGCAGGTCTTGACCGGTGGCGAGCGCACCGACTCCGCAGACGCGGTCTGCTCGGCCTACGAGGCCTTGGCGCTTCAGACCCGCAAGCGCATGCAGAAGCGCGACAAGCGTGCCGTGCCTGCGCAGCGCTAGTCTTGGACCCCCTTGGAGTTTCAAGGGCTTGGAGGCTGGCATGGGCCTTGCTTCATGCTGGGCAAGCAAAGGAGCTGCTCATGTCCCGCACCGCCCTCACTCTCTCCCTCTCCGCCCTGGGCCTCACCCTCATCTCCGCACTGGTGGCCTGCCAGCCCCCAGAGGACTGCGAGGACGGAACCAACTGCATCGAGGTCTGCGCCGAGCTGGACGCCGATGCCTGCGATGCCTCCGAGAGCTGCGCGCCCATTCAGGGCAAAGAGCTGGTCGAGGACGGGGAAGCGCTCTGCTTGGACTTCGAGGTTGAGTTCGAAGATCTGGGTTGTATGGAAGCCGAAGCTGGCTGCACCGACGCCGAGGTCTTTGCGGTCGATGCCGACGGTGTAGGCTACTACTTCAGCAACGGCTGCATCCCCGATGACTTTGAGGCCTTGGCCGACAACGTAGGGGAGTGCGCTCAAGGAGCCTAAGTGAACAAGCTGGCCAGCCTCTCGGTCTTGATTTTGCTCTCTCTGACGGCCTGCGATCTCTGCGCAGGCGAGGGCTGTGACGATGAACCGGAAGGCTGCGCGGCGCTGAACTCCGCTGGCTGCGAGGCGGATCCACGCTGCACGGAGATCTTGGCGGTTCCGCTGGTCGGTGAAAACGCCGATGAGTGGTGCAAGCCATCGGACTCCCTCTCGGAGTTCGTGGCCTGCACCGATGCGGACGAGGGCTGCGATGACGTGATGGTGCTCGCGCTGGATGAGCAGGACCAAGGTTGGGAGTTCACAAGCAGCTGCTTGCCCGCCGACTGGGAAGAAGTGCCTTGGATCGAGCTGGCCACCTGCGAGTAGGGAGCTCTGATGGCCAGCAAGGCGCGACGGTGGATTGGACGTGGTGTGTTGGCCCTGGCGGGTTTGGCTATCGGCGTGCTTGTGATTGAGATGGGGGCCCGCCTCTTGCCGGCCAACGCGGCCGCCGAGATGCTCTTCAACGCCCCTCAGAACACCCCGCCGGGCATGTACAGCAACGACCACCAGACGGTCTTTCGGCCCACGCCTGGCTTTGAGGGGACGATGCGGTCGCTGGGCTACAGCGTGCCCATCCAGGTCAACAGCCTGGGCCTGAGGGGACCCGAGCCGGTGAACAACGAGCAGCCGCGCTGGCTTGCTCTGGGAGACAGCTTCACCTTCGCCGCGCAAGTGCCCGAAGAGCAGAGCTTCGTCGGATTGCTTGGGGACTCCCAGCAGGTGCAGCTCTTCAACGCCGGCTCCGATGGCTACGGGACACGGCATGCGCTGGCCCGCTTTCGGCAGCTCGAAGACAAGCTGGCTCCGGAGCTCGTGGTGTTGATCTTCTTCACGGGCAACGACTTCTCGGACAACGAGCAGTGGCGGGACGCCATCCGTCGCGCCAAAGAGCGGCCGGATGGTGCAGCCATCATGGGAGGGCCCAAACCTCCGCTTCGCAGCTTCTTGAACAAGAACTCCGTGATCTACGGCATGTTCAACATGCGCAAGCGCGCCAAAGCTATGACGGACGGCAAATCGCCTGAGGTGCGGCGTTGGCGTCGTGAGATGTCCATCTTCCATCGGAGCGGGCGCATGGAGCTGCGCAAGGGCATCGACACCACGCGCATGCCCATGGAAGAGCTGCGGGACCGGGTGGAGCGAAAGGGTGGACGCTTGATGGTAGCGGTGGCCTCGCCGGCTTTTGCGGTGGAAGACCACCGCACCCAGGCCACCTTTGAGCTGGTGAACTTGGACTTGAGCGAGGCCGAGCTGGCTGCGCCGGAGACCGAGACCCTCAAGCTGCTCAAAGAGCTGGAAATCCCATCTTGTTCCTTGGATACTCCCCTGCGCCAGGCATACGCGGAGGGGGAGCGTCTGTATTTGGCCTACGACGGCCACTGGAGCCCTGCAGGCCACCTTGTGGTCGCCCAGGCGCTGGAAGACTGCTTGGCGGAGCACGGACTCGCCGAGAAGGCGACGGGAGCCCAGTAGAATCGGCGACCCGGGTGTTGTAAGCTTTTTGTCATGTCAAAAAGTCGTTGGCTCGCTCGCGTTGTGATGGTCCTCGTTGGCACCTGCCTGGGGGTGGGCATCATTGAGCTCGGGGTCCGCATGTTGCCGCCAAACGCGGCTGCGCAGACCCTCTTCAATGCGCACGAGGACGCCCCCGCTGGGTTGTACATGAACGACCACAAGGTGGCCTTTCGGCCCACGCCTGGCTTTCAAGGTTCGATGAAGAGCCTTGGCTACGAGGTGGACATTCGGGTCAACGAATTGGGTTTGCGTGGCCCGGCTGTCCAAAGGGACCCCAGGCCTGTTTGGTTGGCGCTCGGAGACTCCTTCACCTTCGCCGCGCAGGTTCCAGAGGAGCAGAGCTTCGTGGGCCTGCTCGGCGAGGAGCTGGATGTGCAGCTGCTCAATGGCGGCTCAGATGGTCACGGCACCCACCATGAGCTGGCCCGCTTCCGCCAGCTTGAGAAGGCCCTCTCTCCAGAGGTGGTCCTGGTGGTGTTCTTCACGGGCAACGACTTCCAGAACAACGTGCACTGGCGCTCTTCCCTGGCGGGGGCGAAGAAGCGGCCCGACCAGGAAGCTCCCAGGGCGCAGAGCAAGCCTCCGCTTCGCAGCTTCTTGAACCGGAACTCCTTCCTCTGGGGCATGGTTCAGATGCAAATTCGGGCCCGGTCTTTCGCTGACGCAAGCAAGCCGGAGGTGCAGGGGCTGCGCGGTGACATGTCCATCTTCCACGGCAGCGGAGAGCAGGTTCTCCAAGATGGAATCGAAGCGACGCGTACGCCCATGCAGGGTCTTCGGGACCGGGTTCAGCGCCGGGGAGGACAGCTCATGGTCGCGGTGGCCTCGCCGGCATACGCAGTCGAAGATCACCGTACAAAGGCGACCTTCGAGCTTGTGGGCCTCGATCTGGCGGGCCAGGATCTGGACGCTCCTGAGGGCGCCGTGCTCGAGCTCTTGGAGGACTTGGAGATCCCCGGCTGCGCGCTCGATTCAGACCTGCGTGAGGCATACGCCCAGGGGGAACGGCCCTACCTGGCCTTTGACGGGCACTGGAGCGCCTCGGGGCACAGAGTCGTGGCAAAGACCCTGAGCACCTGCCTCAGTGAGCAGGGCTTTGGCGGGCAGGAAGCGAGCAAGCAGGGCTTGACGCGTCAGCCTTAGTCCCGGTCCAGGAAGCGCTGCAGGATCTGTTCTGCAGCACGTGTTGGCGCCAAGCTGCCGTCGAGCACCCGGGCCTGAAGCTCAGGCAGCGCCTGCTGCAGAGCAGGGTCTCTGCGCAAGGCTGCGCGCAGGCCTTCGTCCACCATCTGCCACATCCACTGTTGCTGCTGGCCTTGGCGCCGCTCTGCCCAGGCGCCGCTGCTCTCTTGGTGTTGGCGGTGCGCCAAGAGCAGCTCCCAGACCTCCTGGATGCCGACGTCGTGTAGGGCTGAGCAGGTGAGGACCTGGGGTTTGAAGCCGTCTTTGCCAGGGTGCAGGGCGCGCAGAGCGCTGCGGTAGGTTTGGGCGGCCCGCTCGGCCGGGCGCAGGTTGTCCCCATCGGCCTTGTTCACGGCCATGGCGTCGGCCAGCTCCATCAGCCCACGTTTGATTCCCTGAAGCTCATCGCCGGCCCCGGCGAGCATCAAGACCAGAAAGACGTCCGTCATCTGGGCGACCGCCAGCTCGGACTGGCCCACGCCCACCGTCTCCACGAGCACCACGTCGAAACCGGCAGCCTCGCACAAGAGCAGAGCCTCGCGGGTGTGGCTGGCCACTCCGCCCAGAGTTCCGGAGCTTGGGGAGGGGCGGATGAAGGCCTCCGGCTCCCTGGAGAGGTGCTCCATGCGGGTCTTGTCGCCCAGGATGGAGCCACCGGTCCTGCTTGAGCTGGGGTCCACTGCGAGCACGGCCACCCGGTGCCCTTGGCCAAGCAGGCGCATCCCCAAGGCTTCCACAAAGGTGCTCTTTCCCACGCCGGGAACGCCGGTGATGCCGACCCTGTGTGCCCCGCCAGTGAAGGGCATCAGAGCGGAGAGGATCTCGCTGGCCTGGGCCTGGTGGGCCGGGAGTGTGGACTCAACCAAGGTAATGGCGCGGGCCAGCAGGGCGCGGTCTCCGGCACGTACACCGTCGATGAGCTGCTGGGGGCTGGGACGTCTCAGAGCCATGGGCCCTACTATCGTCCCACGATTCTTCCGGTTAGCCTGCATGGCTGATGCGCGAATTCTCTACCAACCCGGCCTTTCTCTTCTGGGCCAGCGTCTTTGCGGCCGCTGCGGTCGCCGCCCCCTTGGGGCCGGACTTGGATGCGCTGCCCATCATGCCGGAGCCGCTCCCGGTGGAGCTTCAGACCCTGGGAGTGGGGCCTGCCAGCTGGTATGGCCCTGGCTTTCATGGGCGGCTGACAGCCAACGGCGAGACCTACAACCAGGAAGGCATCAGCGCAGCGCACCGCAGCTTGCCCTTCGACACCCTGCTGTTGGTGACCCGCGTGGACACCGGCGAGAGCGTGGTGGTGCGGGTCAATGATCGCGGCCCCTATGTGGGCGACCGCATCTTGGACTTGTCCAAGGGGGCAGCCCGCGAGCTGGGCATCCTGGATGTGGGCGTGACCGTGGTGCGCCTGGAGATCCTGGAAGAGGGCTAAAGGCTCAGAGCGCCAGGCCTCAGACCGCCAGGATGTGCTTGCGAATCGCTGCGTTGACCAGCTCGGGGTGCTCGCTGCTCACGCCGTGGCCGGCGTCTGGAATCTCCAGCAGGTTCGCGGCGAGGATCTTGGCCAGCTCGTGGGTGTTTCGAGGCGAGACCAGCACATCGTCCTGGCCCACGATGCACAGGACCGGCTTGTCTTGGTGGATCGCCAGCTGGGACTTGGCGTTGTGGCCAAAGACTGCGGCGAGCTGACCGAGCATTCCCTGGCCTCGGGCGCGGCCGGCTGCCAAGTCTCGGCCCAAGGTGCCCATATCCACGCGACCCTCGGCGATGGTCTTCTCTGAAAAGAGAAGGTGCGCCAAGGCTTTCATCCGCTCATCGACGTCCTTGGTGCTCTGCACCTTGATCCAGCGCTTGACTCCTTCGGCCGTGGGCTGCGCCTTGCGTCCGACAGCCGCCGAGGCGATCAAGGTGAGACTACGCACCCGCTCAGGCTGCTGAACCAGGAGCTGCTGGGAGATCATGCCGCCCATGCTGACGCCCACCACGTGGACGCTCTCCCAACCGAGGTGATCCACCAAAGCCCAGGTCTCCTCGGCCATTTTCTGCGTGGAGTACAAGCCCTTTGGGGTGGAACTCTTGCCCACGCCGCGGTTGTCGAACCAGCACACTTGGTGGTCTTGGCTCAGGTCATCCACCTGCCGCATCCAGCCCTCGCCGGGCATGGCCAGACCCATCACCAAGAGCACAGGGGGGCCGCTGGTGCCTCGCAGCGTGTACCCAAGCTGAACGTGGCCGAGATCCAAGATGTCGTGTTTGGTCTGCATGGCCGCAGCCTATCTTGGCTTTCGGGGGATGTGAATCAGATTCACTTGAAAAGGTGGACCCCATTCTGTGCAACAAACGAACGGTCGTACTATTAATGGATTGAACCGTATGCGAGGCCACCATGGCGACACATCAAGGCCGCAAGGGCCAAGCCACCCGCGCACACATCCTGGACCAAGCCTTGGACCTGAGCACCGAGCTGGGTCTGGAGGGCATGTCTGTGGGTGTGCTCGCGAAGGTGGTTGGCATGTCCAAGTCCGGTTTGTACGCCCACTTTGACTCCAAAGAAGCGCTGCAGGTGGCCGTGCTGGACCACGCCGCGCTGCTCTTTGTGGAGCGCGTCTTCAAGCCCGCCGTCACCCAACCCCGGGGGCTGCTCCGGGTTCGCGCCTTGTTCCAAGAGTGGATGGCGTGGTCGGCCACGGCCTTTCCTGGCGGCTGCCCCTTTGTGCAGGCAGCCCAGGACATGCACGCCCGGCCTGGCCCGGTGCGAGAGGCTGTGGGCAAGCACCTGCGGGACGTGCTCGATGTCATTGAGCGCACAGCTCGCACGGCTGTGGAGAGCGGAGAGTTTAGGCAGGACCTGGATCTTGAGCAGTTTGCATACGAGTTCTGGGCCAACATCGTGTCCTACCAACACTATGGGCACTTTCTGGAGCTGGGTCACGCCCCTGAGCGGGCGCGCCTGGCCTTTGAGGGTCTGGTGCAGCGCGCCCAGATCCAGGAGATTCGACCATGAAGAACCTCATCTTGGGCCTCATCAAAGGGACCGCAACCTTCCTGTCTTGGCTCGGACCCAAGGCGGCCTCGCCCATGCTGCAGCGGCTCTTTCTCAGCCCGATGCCCCGCCCTCTGCACAAGCGGGAGCAGGCCATCATGGAGCGGGCCCAGGTGCAGCGGATCGCCTTCGATGCCCGCAGGGAGATCCCGCTCTACACCTGGGGAGAGCGCGGTCCGCTCATCCTCTTGGTGCATGGCTGGTCGGGCCGGGGCAGCCAACTCTCTTGCTATGTTGAGGCGCTGTTGGCCAAGGGTTTCAGGGTCGCGGCCTTTGACGCACCGGGACACGGTCTGGCGGACGGAAAGCTGGCGGCGCTGCCCTGGTGGAGCCGCAGCGTGTTGCTGGCCAAAGAGCACTTGGGACCCATCCATGGCGTGTTGGCGCACTCCCTGGGGACCGCGGCGGTCACCCGTGCCCAGGCAGACGGCCTGGACGCCAAGGCCATGGTTTATGTGGCCCCTCCCGAGAACCCTGGGAACTACCTGTACAAAACAGCGGAGACCCTGGGCTTCTCTCGCGCGGCCGCCACCCTGGCCCAGGCCGAGATCGAAGGGCGCTTCAGCGTGACCATGGACGACTTCCAAGGCCGAGTCCTGGCCCCCCAGATGGGCGCCGAGCTGCAGGTCTTTCACGATGAAGGGGATCAGGAGGTGCTCTTCTCCGAGGGGCAGGCCTTGGTCTCGCACTGGCCAAATGCAAGACTGCAGAGCTTCCACGGACTGGGCCACAACCGCATCCTGAGGGAGCCTGCCGTGCTCTCGGGTACCGTCAGCTTCTTCACCGAGTCCCTGTCGCAGCAGGCCACGACATGACACCGCGCATCTACTACAGCCCGCCGGAGACACCGGAGCCCAAGGCCCTCAAGGTGGCCGCCGCTCTGGGGGAGCAGTGGCGGGTCCCCTTTCAGTTGGGGAGGCTGATCTCCTCGCGCAAGAGCTTGAACCAGGCGCCCAAGGGCGATGGCGAGCCGGTCATCTTGATTCCAGGGTGGCGCTCGCCCGAGGCCAGCATGGCCCCCATGCGCCGCTACCTGATCTCCCGTGGCTACGACGCCCAGCACTGGGGACGTGGCATGAACATGGGCACCGTTCGCAGGGACCGAGACGCCATGCTGGAGGTCGTCGAGAAGCTGGCGCGCGACAAGGGGCCAGTCTCGCTGGTGGGCTGGAGCTTGGGCGGCGTGATCTCCCGAGAGCTGGCCCGTGAGATTCCAGAGTCCATCTCCAGGGTCATCACCTACGGCACCCCGGTCATCGGGGGCCCCAGCTACACCGCCGCGGCCGGCAGCTATGCGCCGGAGGCCTCAGAGAAGGCCGCCAGAGAGCAGGCCGAGCTCAACCGGGTACAGCCCATTCAGGTCCCCCTGACCATCCTGTTCTCCAAGCGCGACGAGGTGGTGCACTGGCCAGCCTGCATCGACAAGAGCAGCCCCCAGACCGTACACGTTGAAGTCGGCAGCACCCACGTGGGAATGGGCATTGATCCAGATGTTTGGAGCTTGTCGGCTCAAGCGCTGGCTGGCATGCTCTGAGCATGCATTGGGTCATCGAAAACCAAGTCTTCTCCAATCAAGCCGCCGGCCTGATCCAGGCGCTTCAAGCCGCAGGCCATGGCTTGACGCTGTGGAGCGATGCGCTGCTGGAGCGCAGCCGGGCACCTTGGAGCGCGGAGACCGTGGTGTTTCACGGTGCTCTGGGCACCGCCGTGGCGCTGAGAGAAAAGCCTTGGGCGCCGCAGATCTTCTGTGATGTGGCCGCGCTGCACAGCTCCGCGTACTACCCGCTGTACGAGAAGTACCGTTTGAATCAGATCTATGAGGTGCTTCCGGCTGACCAGGCTGTCTCGGACAAAGCGAGGATCTTCGACGGGTTTGGAGAACAGGTCTTTGTGCGTCCCGACAGCCCGCTCAAGGAGTTCTCCGGGCGGGTCTTGGACCCCGCGGGCTTCACCTTGGCCGGTTTGGACCACGGCTTCTACTTTGAGGACTCTGCGCTGCCGGTGCTGGTCGCGCCGACCCAAGTCTTGGGCGCGGAGTGGCGCTTCGTGGTGGCGGGGGACCAGGTGGTCGCTGCCAGCGGCTACAGCGCTCAGACTGGTCGCCAAGTCGGCAGTGCAGAGGTCGACCCGGCCGCCATGGCCCTGGCCAAAGAAATCGCAGGCTCGGTGCCCGGGCCCGAGGCCCTCTACGTCTTGGACTTGGTGCACACCGCCCAGGGCTACCGCTTGCTGGAGCTGAACAGCTTCAGCTGCTCGGATCTCTACGCTTGCGACCCCACGGCGGTGGTGCGTTCCGTCGCGGAGACTCTGCTCTGACTTGGGCCCCTCAGAGGCTCTCGTAGAAGAAGACCACCGCGTTGCAGCGCTCCTTGCGTCCCCAGACGGCGGCCTCGTTCTCCGGGCCCCACAGCACGGCCTCCTCGGTGCCGTTCTTGTACTCGCAGCTCAGCTCCAGGCTGCTGTCCCCGGCCAGCTCCGGTGCGTCTTGCTCGCCGTACACGGTCTGCTCGATCCACTTGGGGTTGAAGTCGCCGTTGTTGGCGATGCAGGTGGTGGCGTCCGAGTCGACCAAGCTGGCGGTGTGTCCGTTCTTGCCCATTCCGAGCTCCGCGGAGAACACCTTGTACTGCTCGGCCAAGCCGGGAAGACTCTGGCTGAAGCGCAGGGTGCTGGCTCCAGGGGCCACTTCAAAGGCGGCGCGCTCCTGCTCCGTGCTGGGGCCGACGCTCGTCCACTGCAGCTCGCGGCTGATGTCTTCGGGCTGGGCCCACTGCGCCCGCAGGGTCGCCTGGTTGAACCAGGTCATCGTGCCCGCGTCGTAGTCGATGACACCGTCCTGCTCCAGCTTGTTGAACTCCTCGGCGTCAAAGTGGGTGTGGAAATCGACGCGCATCACGAAGGTCCAGCCAGGCTCGAAGCGCAGCCCTGTCCCCTCGGGCAGCTCCACGGCCTCTCCACCGGGAACGGTGCGCCAGAGGGGGATGGCGTCTGAGAAGTTCAGCCCGGCGTCGCATCGGTACCAGTCGCTGCCTTTCTCCTCGGCGGCGCTCTGGGCGGCCGCGCTGGCGCCGGTGGTGTCGATGACCATCTGGGCGTTGAGGTGAAGCTGACCGCTGGCGGTCTCCGCCTGCAGTCCGGTGAGGTAGCCCGCTTCGCTGCGCTCAGGGTTGAAGCGGATGCAGAACCAGTCGTCCTCCATCTGGTCGTACTCGCGCTGGTCGTAGTCGTACTCCTCCATGTAGCCGCCGCCCCCGTTGGGGTCCTCCAGGAAGCCGTCGTTGAGCACCTCGAAGGGGGAGGAGGTGTAGGCGATGGAGTCGGCCAGCTCCGGGACTACTGGCGGGGTCAGTGGCTCGAAGGTGTCGACGTAGTCTTGATGGTCCGTGCGCTGCAGGAAGGCCCGGAGCGTGTCCAGCTCATCTTCTGTGACGCGTTTGTCGTTGATGGCGGTGTGCTCCGGGGCACAGCCGCCCTCGTGGTTGGAGGCCACCGGCATGCGCAGCCCGCGCGGCGGCTCTGTCTTGAGCTTGTCCAAGATGTTCGGGCGCAGCGCCATGACATCCTGGTAGGTCTCCAGTCGCTTGTAGGTTGAGAGGCGGTGGGCGCTGTGGCAGCGGCTGCAGCGGGCCTGAATGATGGGGCGCGCCTCCTCCCAGGTGGGCTCACCGGTGTTGTCCGAGTCCACTTGCCCAGCGGAGTCTTCGGTGTCGAGTTCCGTGTCCCCCGTAGACTTACAAGCCCCGAAGAGGGCCAATGGAGCGAGGAGGAGAATCGGGCCGAAAGGTCTGGCGAAGTTGAGCATGCGGCATGTTAGGAAATCCACGTATCCGACGCAAGCCCGCTCAGAGGCGCTGAAGCAATCGCTCAGCGACCTCGGCCAACATGCCGCTCAGCCCGCGGTGTGCCACCTGCAGGACGTGCTCGCCGCGGTAGAGCTCAGAGACGGCGTGGGCCAGCTCCGTGCCGCCCCAGAGAAGCACAACATCACAGGTGCGCAGGTCTGCTTCGGCCTGCCGTTTCTGACGGCGTGCCGTGCCGGAGACCAAGCGGAGCTTGAGGCTGCCGGAGGACTCGCTGGCCAGGTGCTTGAGCTGTTTTCTGTAGGCCACGCTGCCGCCCACCAAGCAGAGCTGCGTGACACCGGCCAACTCGGCAGCCTGGACCACTTCGCTGTATCGGGTCTGCAGACCGGTCTCGCCGAGCTCGCAGCGCTCAGCAGACACCGCGATGGCCAGGCTGCCCGGGCTGGCACTCTGCTCTGGACCCACCAAGACGATGCGCTCCCGTAGGACTTGAGGCAGAGAGCTGTTGGGCACGGCGCGCAGGTTGCTGAGCAGTAGATCGGGGCTGTGGTCTGCCAGCAGGAGCAAGGCCTCCCAGAGCTCGGTCTCATCGGACAGACCTCGGGCGCGGAGCAGCTGCTGCAGGGTGGGGGAGGGGGCGGTCTCCGTGCGCAGGGAGTCCAGCTCAGCCTGCGCGGCGCTCTGTGCCGAGCGGGCGCCCGTGGAGAGCTGACTGTGTCTCTGAAGGGCGGCCTCCAGCTTGGCGATGTGGGCCTGTGCGGTCTGCAGCTCGGCGCGCACCTCCTTGAGCTTGGCGCTGGCCTCTTCGGCCTTGAGCTTGGCCTGGCGCTCTTGTTTGCTTGAGGTTTTGGCCTGCGCTTCGGCCTGGAGGGTACGGGCGGCCAGGGCGTCGACCTCGCCCAAGAGCACGGCGAGCTGCTCTTCGCGGCGTGTCGCTCCGACCAGACGGGCATCGGGGTCGATGGGTGGAATGGAGACGCTGGAGGTCTTCTTCTTGGGTTTGGTGGGCCGAGCCGAGGCCCCAAGACGCTTGTGCAGCGCGGCGAGCTGCTTGGTAGAGGGAGCCGGCGGCGCCTTCTTGGGAGGGGGAGCCCTCTTCCCGGGGATTGGCGTTTGGCCGTCACGGGAGAAACCGTGGGCACGCATCAGCGTGTCGAGGTCATCTTGGGGCTTTCGCGACATGTGGACTCCCGGGTCTGTAGCAATAACTCAAGGCGATGCATCTTCGATCAGGAGGTCCTTGCACAAAAGTGGGCGAGAGGGCCGCGTATGGGAGTCGCCGATTCCGCCGTCAGCATCGGGCCATTACAGGCCTTGGTTACGGCCGGTAATGGTCCTAGAACCGGGATCGAGCGAGATTGAAGGGGTGGCCGGCAACAACGCCAGCGACACTTTGGAGACACACCATGACCCGCATCCTCCCCATCCTCTCCCTGACTCTCACCCTGACCGCTTGTGAGCTGACCGAGGTCGTCGACGACACCTCCACCCAGGACACGGCGAGCGACACCGGCACCGAGGACACCGGGGAGGCCCTTGAGACCTTCTCTCCCACCGCAGGCGCCTTGTACAAGCTGCACACCGAGTTCCAGGGCAGCGAGCACTGCTTGGAGGGCAATGACCCGGCAAGCGAAGTGAAGAATGGCGCTGCCTTTCTGAACGTCTGCGAGGAGGTCACCGGGCAGTACTGGTCCTTCCAAGCCAACGGGGACTACTTCTTGGGCAACACCGAGTTCCAGGGCGCTCAGATGTGCTTGGAGGGCAACGAGGCTGGCTCCGAGGTCAAGGATGGCAACGCCTTCCTCAACGCTTGCTCCGGGGTCACCGGCCAGAACTGGCGGTTCGTCGTTGATGGCGACTTTGTCCTGATGCAGACCGAGTTTCAGGGCACCGAGAAGTGCCTGGAGGGCAACGAGTTCGGCTCCGACTTCAAGAACGGCGCAGCCTTTATGGATGACTGCAGCGGGGTCACCGGTCAGCGCTGGGTGCTGGAAGAAGTCAGCGCACCACCGGAGCCAGAGCTCATCACCTTGCACAACGTCTTCTTGGGCGATGCGCTCTGCCTGGAGGGCAACGAGGCCGGCTCCGATCAGATGAACGGCGCCGCGTTCATGGACACCTGTGTCCCCGCCACGGGCCAGCAGTGGTACGCCGTGCCCGCCGGCGAGGGGGAGCAGTTTCAGCTCAAGACCAAGTTCCAAGGCGACTACAAGTGCCTGGAAGGGAACGAGCCCAGCTCTGAAGTGAACGGTGGAAACGCCTTTATGAGTGACTGCGCCGATGTCACCGGCCAGCTCTGGTACGAGGACATCCGTGAGGAGGGTTCTCTGCTCAAGAACGTCCAGCACGGCGATGCGCGCTGCCTCGAAGGCAACCAGAAGGCCTCTGAGGTTCAGGGCGGTGGCGCCTTCATGAACACCTGCTCTGCGCCGGCAACAGGACAGTTCTGGTACGGGCTGCTCTCCGAGTAGCGCAGCGGTCCTCAGGGGTGGGGATTGTGCCCCCGGAGTCCATTGCGGGCTTCGGGGTTCACACGATCCGGCTCAAGCGGATCCGCCTATTCCTCCAACAACATCTCCAAGAGCTCGCCTGCTGCCTTTGGAATCACGGTGCCCGGACCAAAGATGGCCACCGCGCCCGCGTCTCGGAGGGTCTGGTAGTCCTGGGGCGGGATCACGCCGCCGACCACGATGAGAATGTCTGGCCGGCCTGCATCTGCCAAGGCCTTCTTCAGGGCGGGGACCAGGGTCAGGTGCCCGGCTGCCAGTGAGCTGACGCCGATGATGTGCACGTCGTTCTCAACAGCCTGTCGGGCGCTCTCCTCGGGGGTCTGGAAGAGCGGCCCAATGTCTACGTCAAAGCCGATGTCGGCAAAGGCGGTGGCGATGACCTTCTGACCGCGGTCATGTCCGTCCTGGCCCATCTTGGCCAAGAGGATGCGTGGGCGTCTGCCGTCTGCGGCGACGAAGCGTTCGATGGTCTTGTTGAGCTCTTCCAATGTGGCGACTCCCTCAGAAGAAAGCGCAGACCGGTACACGCCGCGAATGCTCTGTGGCACGGCCTTGTGTCGGCCAAAGACGCGCTCCAGCGCATCGCTCATCTCTCCCACCGTGCACTTGGCCCGACCGGCCTTCACGCAGAGGTCCAGCAGGTTCTCTCCCTGGCGTGCGCCGGCTTCCAGCGCAGCCAGGGCTGCTTCTACCTGGGCATCGTCCCGTTCAGCCCGGAGCTTGGCCAGGCGCTCGAGCTGTGAGGCCCGCACGCTGGCGTTGTCCACCTTGAGCACCGGGATGTCCTCGGCCTCGTCCAGGGGGAAGCGGTTCACGCCGATCACCGCCTGCTCGCCGGAGTCGATGCGCGCTTGGGTGCGTGCGGCGGCCTCCTCGATGCGGCGCTTGGGGATGCCGGCTTCGATGGCCTTGGCCATGCCGCCCAGGGACTCCACCTCTTCGATGTGCGCCCAGGCCTTCTGGATCAAATCGTGGGTGAGCTGCTCAACGTAGTGGCTGCCAGCCCATGGGTCTGCCGTCACGCAGGTGTCGGTCTCCTGCTGCAAGAAGAGCTGGGTGTTGCGCGCGATGCGGGCGCTGAAGTCCGTGGGCAGGGCCAGAGCCTCGTCCAGGGAGTTGGTGTGCAGCGACTGGGTGTGCCCCTGGGTGGCCGCCATGGCCTCGATGCAGGTACGGGTGACGTTGTTGTACACGTCCTGAGCGGTCAGGCTCCAGCCACTGGTCTGCGAGTGGGTACGCAGGCTCATGGACTTGGGGTTCTTGGCGTTGAAGCGCTGCACCAGCTGCGCCCAGATGGCCCGACCGGCGCGCAGCTTGGCGACCTCCATGAAGAAGTCCATGCCGATGGCCCAGAAGAAGCTGAGGCGGGGGGCGAAGGCGTCGATGTCCAGGCCGGCTTCTACGCCAGCTTCCAGGTACTGCAGTCCATCGGCCAAGGTGTAGGCCAGCTCCAAGTCGGCCGTCGCTCCGGCCTCCTGCATGTGGTAGCCGCTGATGGAAATGGAGTTGAAACGCGGCATCTTCGTGGACGTGTACTCGAAGATGTCCGAGATGATGCGCATGCTCGGCGCCGGCGGGTAGATGTAGGTGTTCCGGACCATGAACTCTTTGAGGATGTCGTTCTGGATGGTCCCGGCCAGCTTCTCTGGGGCTACGCCCTGCTCCTCGGCCGCCACGATGTAGAGCGCCAGAATGGGCAGCACGGCGCCGTTCATGGTCATGGACACGCTCATCTTGTCCAAGGGGATGCCGTCGAAGAGCACCCGCATGTCCAGGATGGAGTCGATGGCCACGCCTGCCATGCCCACATCGCCGGTGACCCGCGGGTGGTCGGAGTCGTAGCCGCGGTGGGTGGCCAGATCGAAGGCGATGCTTAGCCCCTTTTGCCCCTGGGCCAGGTTGCGCCGGTAGAAGGCGTTGCTCTTCTCGGCGGTTGAGAAGCCCGCGTACTGCCGCACAGTCCAGGGCCGCATCACGTACATGCTGGCGTAGGGGCCCCGTACGAAGGGCGGCAGTCCAGGCAAGGTGCCCAAGTGGGGCAGGTCCTGGGCCTGGTAGAGGGGGGAGACAGGGATGCCTTCCGGAGTGCCCTGGACGGCGGTCTCTGGGCCATGACCGGCCGCGTCAGAGAAGTCTTGAACCCACTGCGCCTGCGAGGCCAGGCTGGCGCTCAAGTCCAGGTTCACCTTGGAGAAATCAGGTACGCGGCTCATGCCAACCCCCACAAGCTGCGCAACACGCCCAGGGCATCGCAGCGGTAGAACATGTAGCCGCTGACATCGGGCCAGCTCTCCGGATCCGGAGGCGGCTTTCCGGCGACAAAGACGGTGCTGGCGCCAAGCTGAACGAGCAGCGTCGCCAGGGGAGCGGCGATGCTTGCGTAGTCCGAATCGCTGCCGCAGAGCACCACGCGACTGCAGCCGCTCTGGGCCACGATTTTGTTGGCGTTCTCCAGGCTGATCTCCATCGGCACGGGCTCAAAGCCGCCGGCCTGGACCAGGTTGCTGGCAAAGCCCAGTCGCGCGCTGTGGGCAGCGGGGGTGCCGATGCAAGCCAGCAGGATGTCGCGGTTCTCGCTGCGGTCGGCGTGGTCCCGCAAGGCCTCGTACACCGCAGAGTCCCGCAGGGGGTGCAGGGCCTGAAGCGGGGTGTGCGCAGGTTGGGAGAGCGGGGCCGGCTCTGGGTGCAGCATGGGGCGGCGCTCGCCCGCCAGGGGGAACTCCGAGACGCCAGTGATGGGCTGGGCGCGGCTGGCGATCCGACTCTGGCGCTTGCTGCTGACGGCCTTGATGGCGCTCTGCACGCGGCCGTTTTGAAGGCTGGCGATCAAGCCGCCGGCGGCTTCGATGGCTCGGAACTGCTTCCAGGCGGCGAGGGCCAGCTCTTGGGTCCAGGTCTCCAGAGCGTAGGCGCCGCCGGCGGGGTCCATGACCCGGGCCAGGTGCGACTCTTGCGCGAGCAGGAGCTGGGTGTTGCGCGCGATGCGGCGGGCCAGACGCTGGTCTTCGGCCTCGGCGCAGTCGGCGAAGGGCAGCGAGGTGATGGCTTGGGCGCCACCGACAGCGCCAGCGAAGACGGCCACGCTGTTGCGCAGGATGTTCACCCACACATCGCGGCGGGTCTGCACCCGCGCCGAGAGCTGGGCATGGAGTTTGGGGGCGACATCGGCGCCACAAGCGCGAGCCAGCTGGCTCCAGCACAGGCGCAGGGCGCGCAGCTTGGCCACGCCCAGCAGCATGCGCGCGTCCAAGGCGACGCGAAGCTCTGTGGCAGCGAGCACCTGCTCTGGAGCGTGACCCAGAGCGTCCAGGGCGCGCAGTGACTCGGCCACCGCGGCCAAGGTCAGGGCGATATCGCTGGCCTCGTCGGCGCCCGCGTGGTGAAAGACGCTGCCGTCCACCGCCAAGGCCAGGGTGCCGGCCGGTGCCGCTCCAAGGGCCCAGCTCGCTCTCTTCCAAGAGTCTTCCAGGGACTGAGGCAAGCCGCCGTCCCGCGCCAAGTCCGTGGCGACGGAGATGCCCAGGCCGCCGTTCAGCCCCCACGCCAAGGCCTGCTCGGCATGCTGTGAGGCTGCTCCGTGCAGGTGAACAGGGGCCAGGTTGGAGTCCACCGCACCCAGAATCGCTTGCAGATCCCTGGCGTCGGTGAGCGCCACAGCGGAGGCGCCAAGGCGCAGGGCTTCTTCAGCGTGGGCTGCAGTGGAGACGAGCTGGCGCATCTGCCAGAGGTCGCGGGTGCCGCCCAGAGCGCTGGCGCCGCGCCGATAGGGCGCCTGACCAGGAAGCTCCACAGGCGCGTCGGGCGCCTGGGTGTAGAGGGGCTGAATCTTCAGCCCTTCCAGGGTCTTTGTGACCAGGGTGCGCTCAAAGTCGCGGCCCTTCAGGTCTCTGTTCACCCGCTCCTGCCAGTCCTGGAGTGCGGGGATGTCGAAGGACTGGTTCAGGGGGTGCATGGAGCCTCTCTGCGGGCCCTCTATCCTCGGGGACCCAGGGTGTCGGGCAAGCCGGCAGGGACCTGCAGTTGGCCGTGGAAGTAGCCGGTGTCTCGGCCCAAGGTGCCGCCCGCGTCGATCACGCCGCCGGTGCTGACCAGAGGCTCAGCGAATCCGAACTCGCCCACGTCGATGGCCTGACCACTGACGGTCTGTGCCAGGTAGACCTGGATGTTCTTCTGCTCGTCTTCGGCCAAGTAGATGGGGCCGATTCCCTGGCCATCGACCAAGAGCAGAGGCGCTGCATCGTTTGTGCGACACCAGTGCCATCCGGGTGTGGCGGGCGCGGTGCCGTCCACCAACATGGAGCCGGTGGGGCTGGCGGTCACGGTACCGACCACCTCGCCGGGGGAGACCGGGCCGGAGAACCAAGTGGGGAAGCGCGCGCCGGAGTCGTCGTCCAGGCAGCTCAGGTCGTGCTCAGAGAGCTCGCGGAGGTCTGCAAGGGGAGAGAGCAGGCTCCCATCCGCTTGCACCAAGACCAAGCAGAGCACGCCGTCGCGGGCATCGTAGGCGCGTGGGCCCACTTGTCGGGGGCGCAGCACCCAGTACCAGCCAGGGGCGGCTTGGGCGGTGGCGGCAAAGTCGCTGGTGTCGGAACGGAGCCAGGGCATTGGAGGACCTCCTTCTCGCTGCCTTTGACTAACACGCCAGTGCCACTCTCGGAGGGTGATGCAGGTGGTTAAGCGAGCGGGAAGCGAGTGGAGTGCCCGATGCGCCAAGAGGTTTTTGAGACGGCCAGCCAGACCCAGTTCGACATTGTGGTCGTGGGCGGCGGAATCACGGGGGCCGGCGCGGCGCGGGATGCCGCTCGTCGTGGACTGCGTGTGGCCTTGGTCGAGGCCGATGACATCGCCAGCGGAACCAGCTCCCGCTCCTCCAAGCTTGTGCACGGTGGCTTGCGCTACCTGGAGCAGTACGAGTTCTCTCTGGTCTTCGAGGCGGTCTCCGAGCGAAAGACCCTTCAAGACATCGCGCCGCACCTGGTCAATCCCTTGGGATTCATGTTCCCGATCTTCGACCACAGCCGCGTCGGGGTGAACACTCTGCGTGCTGGGTTGTGGCTCTATGACGGCTTGAGCATGTTCCGCTCCCCCAAGCTGCACGAGTCCTACTCGCCCAAGCAAGCGGTGGAGATCGAGCCCCTGCTCAGCCCCAAGGGACTTAAGGGTGTTCCCTTGTACTGGGACTGCGCGACGGACGATGCGCGCCTGACCCTGGAGACGGTGCTGGACGCCAAGCAGGCCGGCGCGGTGATTCTGACCCACGCCAAGGTCACTGGGCTGATGCACAACGACAATGGCCGGGTCTACGGCGTTCGGGTGCGGGACCAGCTCCCCGATGGCCTGGGCGAAGTGGAGATCAAGGCCACCGCCGTGATCAACGCCACCGGGCCTTGGACCGACAAGCTGCGCGCGATGGCGGACGAGCACGGCAAGCTGCTGGCGCCCACCAAGGGCGTACACATCGTGGTCCCTGGGGACCGCCTGCCCATCAAGTACGCCGTGGTCATCAACCACCCGGTGGACAAGCGCGTGCTCTTCGCCATTCCGTGGGGCACCGAGACCTACATCGGCACGACCGACACCTACTACGAGGGGGACCCTGCCGAGGTCTGCGCGGATCTGGCAGACATCGACTACCTGATCGATGCGGCCAACTCCTACTTCCCCAAGGCGGCCTTGCAGAGGGAAGACGTGACCTCGACTTGGGCAGGGTTGCGGCCCTTGATCAGCCAGGAAGGGGCCAGCGAGTCCAGCGTCTCTCGCGAGCATGAGATCCACATCTCCAAAGACGGGCTCATCACCATCGCCGGCGGCAAGCTGACCACCTACCGGCGCATGGGCGGCGAGGTGGTCTCCAAGGCCATGGACATGATCAAGATGACCCAAGGCTTTGCGGACCGGCCTCTGGAAGACCCACGCACCGGTCGTGAGCCTCTTCCCGGTGGTGTGGGGTGGCCGGAAGACGACAACGCGGAAGCCGTCGCCGAGCTGGTGAGCCAAGCGGCACAGGGCAAGCTGCCCGAGAAGACCTGCCTGTTTATGGCTGAGCGCTACGGCACCCGCGGCGTGGACATCGCAGCGATGGCGGTGACTGACCAGCGCATGCTGGAGCCGCTTGTCGACAGCCGACCTGAGATCTTGGCCTTGGTGGACTGGGCTGTGACACAAGAGCTGGCCGAGACCGTCACCGATGTGATGGAGCGGCGTACGCAGCTCTTCTTCCGCGACCGAGATCAGGGCCTGGGCGCGGTAGAGAAGGTGGCCGCGCGCATGATGGAGCTGCTGGGCTGGACCGAGGCCAGGCGGGTGCAGGAGGTCATTGCCTACCAGGCCGAGGTGGCGATGTCCCGGCGCTGGAGAGATGAGATCCCGGTGGAGTAGGGGGCCGGGTTCACGGGGACAGAGGCGGCTCCCAGGTGAAGGAGTTTAGCCCGGACACCTCCCCGGAGTAGATCCGGTTCCAGGTCGAGCTGACCAGGTAGCTGGTGTCCCAAAACTTGGTCCTGTTGCTCGAGATGATCTCTGAGCCGGTGAACCAGGGTGTGCCCAACAGATAGGCACCGGATCCGTAGCTCGCCGAGTAAACGAGCTTGTTTCGGAACAGGCCCCACCGAGTCTGAGAGGCGCTCAGACCGCTTCGGTCGTAGTCGGGCAGGAACTCGCTGCCTGGCAGGCCGGTGCAGGGAGACTCCACACTCAGCCCGCTTGTCTGCAAGCCGCCCAAGCTGATGTAGCCGTAGGACCCCCAGCGTCGGCCCGCGGTCCAGGTGGTGATCCACGTGTTGATGTGGAAGTCACAGCTCACGACGGAGCCAGTGGTCGCTAGGTGACCGGAGCCCGCGGCATAGCGAACGCGCCCAGAGATGTTGGTCATCGTCGCGACGCTGCTCTGGCTTGTGGAGGGGTAGCTGGGGACCACCAGGCGGCCGGTCATGTGCCGGTACATGTTGCCGCTGGTGATCCACACCTCCTTCTCGGGCAGGCAGCTCTCGCTGCTCAGACAGTCGTCGTCCTCGCAGTCGAGCAGACCGTCGCGGTCATTGTCGAGGCGGTCTCCGCACGCGCTCTCCGTGCACTCCGAGTTGCAGTCCCCGTCTTCGCAGTCGAGCAAGCCATCGTCGTCATTGTCCAGGCCGTCCCAGCAATCCTCCGGGCACGCTGCGGAGAAGCAGTCTGGGTCGGCGCAGTCTGCCAGCCCGTCCGCGTCGTTGTCGGCCGCGTCCGTGCAGTCCTCTGCGCAGTCCTCGGAGAAGCAGTCCGCGTCCAGGCAGTCGATCAAGCCGTCGGCGTCGTTGTCGTTGCCGTCCTCGCAGAGCTCCGAGCAGTCGGGGGAGAAGCAGTCGGGGTCCAAGCAGTCGACCAGCCCATCGACGTCGTTGTCCAAGCGGTCCTCGCAGACCTCCCCACAGTCTTCAGAGAAGCAATCGCTGTCCCGGCAGTCGATCAAGCCGTCGGCGTCGTTGTCTAGGCCATCTGTGCAGTCCTGTTCGGCGCACTCGGCCAAGCAGTCCGCGTCCTCGCAGTCCAACAGGCCGTCGCCGTCGTTGTCCACGCCGTCCGTGCAGATCTCCGCACAGGCAGAGCCGTAGCAGTCGGGGTCATCGCAGTCCAACAGACCGTCTTGGTCTCCGTCCAGGCCATCGCACTCCTCCAAGCAGGTGGCCGCACAGTCTGGATCCGAGCAGTCCACCAGAGCGTCGCCGTCGTTGTCGCTGCCGTCCGTGCAGTCCTCGGCAGCGGCTTCTGTGTCAGCGCTGTCGGTGGGGTCCACGTCTTTGGTGCACGCAGCGATGAGCAGGAGGGTCAAGAGCATTCAATTCACCTCGGCGAGTCTTCCATAGAGTGAGGCCCAAGCCTCGGTCTGTCAACCACAGGGTTACAGTGTCCTAAAGACGGGCTGATCATCATCGCCAGTGCAAGAGGTCGTCGCCTACCGAGCCGAGGTGGCGATCTCCCGGCGCTGGAGAGATGAGACCCCGATGGAGTGAGGGACCGGTGGCCGTCTAAAAGCGGCTGTCCCTGGGCACCCACACAAAGGGCGCAACCCCCACCACGCTGCCCGAGAACCAGCTGCTCTTGCCGTGTCGATAGAAGGAGCTCATCGAGTTGCTGAAGGTGGAGCTGCTCTGGTCGTAGACCGCCGAGCCACTGAACCAGGGCTCGAAGATCACGCCGTCTTCGCTGTTCCTGGCGATCTGGGTACCTGCCAAGCCTTGGCTCCAGCCCTTGGCGCTCGGCCCCTGATTCCATGCATCCGGCAAGAAGTTGTCTGCGCTGAGCTCCGGGCAGTCTGAGTCCACGACCAGTCCGTGAACATCCAGAGGATTGTGGGAGATCTCAGAGCTGACTTTCCGGAAGCGTGCGCTGGTGTTCCAGGTATCCAGCTGAAAGCTGCAGCTCTTGAAGGCCGTCGCTGTGGACAGGGCCTGGGCGGGGTCCGTGGGGTAGCGCACCATGCCACTGACCTGGCGTAGTGTGCCCTCGAAGCTCAGGTAGGAGGTGTAGAAGCTGGGATGGCCGCTGTAGACATCGCCCTGGCGGCGGTCGATGGTGGCCTGTAGGAGAGTGACCTCCTTTTCGGCCTCGCAGGGTGCCAGGCCCCAGCAGTCCTCGTCGGCGCAGTCCACAAAGCCGTCCAGGTCCTCATCTGTCTCTGAGTCGCACAGTTCAGTGCACGCGGTGCTGCCAAAGCAGTCAGCGTCCTCGCAGTCGACCAGGCCGTCGTCGTCTTCATCCACGCCGCCATCGCAGATCTCCCGGCAGTCGGTGCTGGGCAAACAGTCGGGGTCCCAGCAGTCCCGGAGGCCGTCCCAGTCGTTGTCGATCCCGTCATCGCAGATCTCATCGCAGTCGGCGTCCTTGCAGTCATCGTCCAAGCAATCGATCAAGCCGTCCAGATCGTTGTCTTGGCCGTCGTAGCAGTCCTCTTGGCAGGCTGGGTCGTAGCGGCACTCCGTGTCCAGACAGCCGGCGGCCCCGTCTCCGTCCACGTCTTCGTCGCCGCCGCAGATCTCATCGCAGATCTCCAAGTTGCGACAGGCCGGGTCTTGGCAGTCCACCAAGAGGTTGGAGTCGTTGTCCACGCCGTCCGAGCAGTCCTCGGTCGGGCTGATCGGAGGCGAATCGGGTGGCGAGCCGCTGTCTACTGGCGCAGGCGCCTGACAGGCAAGCAGGAGCGCGATGAGGGGAGACAAGCCGCCCTCCAGGGTGAGGTTGCATGGATACAAACACCGAAATCAGAGGTTGTCAACCCTCGGGTGACGAGCGTGGGCACGGTCTTCTGCTCGCTCCCAAGGGCTGGCCTGTCTCGTGTTTTCGGGCCGAAGGAGGTCCTCGGTAAGGTCTTGGGGGGATTCGGTTCTGGGGCTGCCCGCCTACCTTGATTCCAGACAAAACGTCCTGGAGGACACCATGGCACGCAGCCGAAAATTCCGCTCCCCCCTGCTCTTTGGTTTGGGCCTCTTGGGCCTTCCACTGCTGACCGCCTGCCCGGTACCCACTGGCAGCACCCACAACCTGACCGTCGACCCAGGCCTGATTCTGGCCGCCGATGTGCAGGCCGGGACCTTTGACTACTGGATCATTGACCCCAGCGACGGCAGCATCGACTCCAGCGGCAGCTTCGCTGTCACCGCAGGCTTGGGTGCCCAGGTCACCGTGACCGCCGACGACGCCAAGGGCATCTATGTGACCACCCCCAGCTACGTGAGCGCCCCCGACTACACCGTGAAGATGCAGGGCTCGATGCAGGATGACGCGCCCTTCTCCTACTTGGACACCGACGAGGACGCCTTCGAGGATCTGCGGGCCAGCGCGAACACCTCGGCGATGGTCGACAAGCACGACGATGTCACCGCCGCCAGCAACACCATCCGGGCCAACTGGCAGCTGGACCAGGGACTGCAGGCCGAAGCGCTGGTCACCCTGGCCCACGACCAGGTCACTGGCTCCCAGTCCCTGATGCAGGACGGCGTGGTGGTGCTCACCGACAGCAGCGACCTGGATGCCGCAGAGAGTGGGACCTCGGGCATGGCCAGCTGGGCTGTGGACATCGAGAGTGAGATGGGCTTGATTGAGCCTCAGGCTCTGGCGGACTCTTCCTTGGCCTCCTCCGAGACCGCCGCCCTGGAAGCTGCCGCGCCGGACCCCGCTGTCCTTCAAGCCGCCATCGAGGACTGTGTGGACGAGCTGGAGCTCATCGCCGACGACATCGAGGCTGTGGCCGACAAGTACTTCCCGGACAAGGAAGGAGACGACTACGACGGCCGCGACGAATCCGGGCAGATGGTCGACGACCGCGTCTACGCCACCGAGCTGGCCTTTGAGTCCTACTTGGAGGAGCAGGAGCTCAACATGGCCCTGCTCGAGGACTGCATCGAAGAAGCCATCGGCGCCGAGCCCACGGTCGATCCCACCGAGGCCTCCGAGACCCCCTACATGGACATGGCCGACAACGCGGAGGCGGACGCCCAGATCGGAGACGGCCTCGCAGAGGGATTCCAGATCGACGCGGAGGCCGCCTATGCCCCTGGAATGGACGGAGACAATGGCGTGGCTTGGGGTGTGGTGGGCTGGCACGCTCCAGCGGACGCGGCCGATGTCCTGATTCAAGGGGTGGTCGGCTCGGACATGTTCGCCGAGTCAGGCGGCGGCGCCACCACCGCGTCCTCTTCCAGCCCCAGCGCCAAAGACGACAGCAGCCTGGGCGCCTGCGATGCAGTGACCCCGGTCTTCGATCTTGAGCTGGCCGGCGTGGGCATCATCGTCGGCACGCCCTTCGATGACGTGATTCGCGGTGGAGACAACGAGAACGGCTTTGAGGTCATGTGGGGCGGCAAGGGCAACGACTGCATCAATGGACGGAAGGGACACGAGCTGATCATGGGCGGGCCAGGCAACGACGAGCTGCACGGCGGAGACCAACACGAACTCATCTTGGGCGGCAGCGGCGATGACCTGATCTTTGCTGGTGAAGGCGCCTCGTACACCTTCACCATCCCCGTCTACAACATCGACATTGAGCTGGACTTGGGCAGCATCATCTTCGGCGGCCGCGGGAACGACATCATCAGCGGCTCGGACCCTGCCTACGACGACACGGACACCGCGGACACCGGCTACACCGACATCATCTTCGGCGACGGGCTCAGCGCGGCCACCGCTGGAAACGACCAGATTGACGGCGGCGCCGGCATCGACTTCCTCTTCGGCCAGTGGGGCGATGACACGATGGTCAACCTGCTGCCAGGGGCCATCGAGATCGACGCTGTGGACTGGAACATCGGCAGCTTCCACTTCGGGGGCCAGGGAGACGACACCCTGACCGGCTCTTCTCGCTTCGATTTGATGTTCGGCTCCAAGCACAACGACATCATCAACGCAGGTGCCGGCTTGGACCTGGTCTTTGGTGGTCGGGGAGACGACGTCCTGGACGGCGGCGAGAACCTGGATTTTGTCTTCGGCGGCAAGGGCGATGACCAAGTCAACGGCAGCGAAGGCATCGACTTGGTCCTGGGCAACTCCGGCGACGACGTGGTGAATGGAGGACCGGGCGCCCTGGACCTTGTCATCGGCGGCAGCGGCGACGACAACGTGAGCGGCGGCGAGGGCTTTGACATTGTCATTGGTGGCAGCGGCCAGGACTTTGTGAACGGAAACGACGGCTTGGACCTGCTCATCGGCGGCAGCGACAACGACAGCCTGGCCGGGGGCGAGGGCATTGACCTGGCCATCGGTGGCACGGGCCGGGACCGGGTCGAGGGCAACGCAGGCGCAGTGGACCTGCTCATCGGCGGTCCCGAGGTGGACATCGTCATCGGCGGCGACGGCATGGACGTGCTCTTGGGCAACGGCGCCGACGACTGGATGGACGGCGAGGACGGCATCGACATCGCCTTCGCCAGCGACGGAGATGACGTGATCTTCGGCGGTGACGGGGCCATCGACCTGCTCATGGGCAACGCCGGCGCCGACTGCATCTGGGGCGAGGAGGGCGTGGACCTGGCCTTCGGCTCCAGCGGTGAGGATCAGATCGTTGGTGGCGCCGGCTTGGACATCCTGCTGGGGAACGCGGACTCGGACGCCATCTACGGCGACGACGGAATCGGCATCCTGGTGGGCGGTGACGGCGACGACGAGATCGAAGGTGGCGCCAATCTGGACCTCATCTTCGGCGGCAAGGGCGTGGACACGATGCACGGCCAGGACACCCTGGATGTCTTCTTCGCCGGTGACGATGCGGACTGCATGTCGGGCGATGCAGGCTTTGATGTCTCCCTGGGTGGAGATGGAGAGGACTTGGCTCTGAGCATGGGCGCAGGCCTTGGCCAGGGCGGAGACGATGACATCCAGACCACCTTGGTGGCCCTGGGTGGCGACGGCGAGGACATCATGAGCCAGACCGGCACCACCGCCGGTGTGCTCATCGGTGGCTCGGACGACGACGTGCTCCAGGTCTCCGCGAACGGCGCCTTCGCGGTGCTCCTGGGCGGCGAGGGAGCGGATGTGCTCACGGCATCGGGCGGCACCTCGCTGAGTGACTCTCCAAGCCGGGCCTTCGCCTTCGGTGGCAAGGACAACGACGACATGCAGATCTCTCGCGGAAAGGACTTCTCCTTCGGTCAGAAGGGCGATGACTTCATGAGCGGAGAAGTGGACGGGACCGCCACCAACGATGATCACAAGGACCGCCACTGGGGCAACTCAGGGGACGACAGCATGTACGGCGACGGCGACAGCCAGAGGGACAAGCTGCGGCGCGGAACGGGAAGCGACCCCAGCCGCACCTGGGACGACTGGCCCAGTGGCTGGGCCGCGACCCACGCAGCCCCCAGCTTTGGAAGCTGCGCCCCAATGCCTGTCGAGAGCGTCTGTGACGCGATGGCCGAGCCTCCCCAAAACGTAGGCGCCAAGGAGTAGTTTCAAGAGAGTGAGAGAGAGCAGCCCGGTCCCTTTGCGGGGGTCGGGCTGTTCTGCGTTTCGAAGATCGTCTTCTGGCCAGCCGCGCTGTGTTGAACTAAGCTTAACCAAGTGGTTAACCTTTAATGTCCCAGACCCTCGACCAGCTCTTTGGCGCTCTCGCCAATGAACACCGCCGAGAGATTGTGCGCATGCTCGCCTTGCAGCCCTTTGCCATTCATCAGCTCGCCGACGCGCGGGGACTGTCTCTGCCAGCGATTCACAAGCACATCAAGGTGTTGGAGAAGGCTGGGCTGGTGAAGCGAAAAAAGCTCGGACGAACCAATATTCTCGCCTTCCGTCGAGAAGGCATGATGCAGGTCCAAGCCTGGGCCGGGCTCTTCCACACCTTGTGGGGGACCGACCTGGCCTCCTTTGAGAACTACGCGGACTTTGTCGCGCGCACACCCAAGACCGGAGAAGAACAATGAAGAAGTTCGTGCTCATTCACTATGGTTTCGTTCCCCCCACCCCTGAGATTGGCGCCGCCTGGGGCAAGTGGTTCCAGGACTATGGCTCCATGATGGTCGACAACGTCGGTCCTCTGATGGGCGGCAAGGAGGTCAAGGATGGCCAGGTCACCGATCTGCCCCTGGGCCCAGAGAGCATCACCGGCATGAGCATCGTGAACGCAGCGTCTTGGGACGAGGCCATGGCGATGGCCAAAGCCAACCCAGCGATTCACAGCTGCCGGGTCTACGAGCAGGGTGCGATGTAGCGAAGATCTGGGGCACCGGCGTTCACAGCAAGTGTGGCGCCGGCCCTACTCCAGCAAGCTCTCCATCACCGCGATCTCTCCCTGGATCTCCAGGTTCGTCGCGATGAAGGCGATCTTGCCCTCCTGGTCGATCACGAAGTGCCGGGGATTGCGGGCAAAGGCGTCCCCACCGTTCTCGATGAAGTAGTCAAAGCGCACGTTTTGGTTGGCGTCGACCAGCACCGCGCCAGCGATCTCGGCCTCCTCACGCCACTCTTCCGGCCGCTCCGCGGAAGCCCCCTCGGTGTACACCCAGACCCGTTCCAGATCATCGCGCTCGCCGAAGGCCTGGACCAAGGCCAACTCGGTGGCGCCGACCTCGCTGGAGCACACCGGGCAGCCGTCCTCGAACAGGCCCACCCAGACCACCTTGCCGGCGTGGTCGGAGAGCTTCCACTCCTGGCGCTCGGTGTCGAACTCCTGGATCTGGGGCGCCACATCTCCGACGGAGAGGCCGCCTCGCGTGCCGAGATCCAGAGTGACGCTGGCCTCGTCTGGGTCATCGGTCTCGATGGTGGGGGTGCCTTCCAAGGTCTCGGGCAGGTGCCAGAAGGTGTAGCCGCCAGGCGCCACGCGCTGGGATTCCAGCTCCCCCTCGCTCACCCCATTGATCCAGAGGGGCGCGGTGCCTTCGTTGCGGATCTCGATGGTGGCGCCGTCGCGGGCCAAGTCGGGGACCAAGACCAGCTCCGGGCTGGGGGCCGTGCTGTTGAGCTGAAGCATGAAGGGCGTGCGCCAGTCGGCGATGTAGATGTTGCCGTTGGCGTCCTGGGTGCTGTCCATCGCGGCGCTGTTGGTGGGTTCGCTGCCGATGAAGGTGCCCTGGCGGTCCAGCAAGACCACGTCGGTCCACCCGGCGACCACGATGCCATCGGGGCCCAGGGAGACCCCGCGTGCGCTGATGTTGCCGCGCCAGCTGCCGCTCAGGCTCATCTCTTCCGCATCCACCAGCATCACACCGTCGCTGCCGCAGGCCATCACCAAGCCGCTCTCGTCGGCTTCCAAATCGCGGCAGTAGCCCTGCAAGGCCAGGCGACCCAGCTCCTCTTGGGTGTTGGTTCGCACCTTGATCAAGGCGTCTGGGGCCAGCAAGTACAGGTGCTCGCCAGCCAGCAGGACCTCGGTCACCTTCTCATCGAAGAAGGCGACCTCGTCGATGCCATCTCCGTCCTTCTCCCAGAGGTAGGCGCCCATGCTGCCGCGGGCGGCGGCCACATAGGTGGCATCGCAGCTCACCCCGCCATCGTTGGGGCCCAGGTCCCAGTGGCGGTCCTCGCGCACCCCATCGGAGTCGATGCTGAAGCGGTACAAGAAGGCGCTGCGGTCCGTGCCCCAGATCTTCTCGCCGTCCCAGCACACCTGCTGAACGTTGCGCAGGGTGGTGGTGCCGATGTAGCCGGGGTCCAGTGGGTCGCTGGCGTGATCGAAGAGCCAGACCCCGCCCTTTCCCTGCTGTTGTTGACCTGCGAGCACCAGGAACTCGCCCGCCATCACCGCGTCAGTGAGCTCCATGCCCTTGTCGTCTACGCCCAGGTCTCTGGCGATGCTCAGGGGGTCCTCCCAGTCGCCAGGCCCCTCTCCGATGGCGGTGTCCGGCGGGTTCTCTGGAGGGGAGTCATCGGGCGCGGAGGAGGATGTACAGGCCAGCGCGAGCAGGAGCAGCGACATGAAGGATCCGGGGCTGCTTTGGGATGCCACGAGTCCCCGAAGGTTGCGCGCTTTCCCTTGGCTCAACGCTCCTTGGTGTAGGCCCCTTTGATGCCGAAGATCGGCAGGGTGGTCAGTCCGAAGCCATAGGCGGTGTTTCTGTCGTCAATGCCGGTGATGACCGGCTCGGGGATGCGCCGGTTGTAGACGTTCTGGATGTCCAGGTAGTACTCCAACTCCCAGGCGCGCACGTCATGGAGCCTGGAGATCTTGATGTCCAGGCTGTGGTAGCTCGGGAGCCGCGTCGAGGTCATGTCCAGGGGGACCTCGTTCTGGGTCAGGATGTCCAAGGCGTCGTCCGCATCGGGCTCTCTGGGGTATCCGGAGCCGGCTCTGAAGCGGGCGCTCAGGCTCCAATCCTTGGGCAGCTGATAGGCCCCAACGAGCACAAAGTAGTGCGGCTGGTCGTAGGTGTGCGCCCGCCAGCCGTCGCCGGCCTCGTCCCGCCGGAGGGAGCGGCTGTAGGTGTAGGCCACCCATCCGGAGAATCCGCCGTAGCGGAAGCGGGAGAGGGTCTCGATTCCGTAGGCTTTGCCTTGGCCCTGGCCCGTAGAACCGTCTTCTTCGAAGATGGTCAGCTGGTCCATCTGTCGCCAGTAGGCGTCCACGTCGAAGGAGAGCTGAGGGGCCTGCCAGTGGGCTCCGCCGCCAAAGCCTCGGCTCTGTTCCAGGTCCAAGTAGCGGCCGGTGGGCAAGCCGACGGCCCACTCGATGGGCGGGTATTGGCGGTAGACACCCGCGTCCCCGACCAGAGTCCAGTTTTCGGTGGCCTGGACCACCGCTGCAACGCGCGGGGAGGGGGCCCAGCGCAGCTGCTGAGAGTCGATCAGAAGGGTGTCGATGCGTCCGCCGAGCAGCAAGTGGCTGCCATTGGCGTCTCCGATGCGCATGCGCATGTATGGGTCGGTCGAGCCCATGGTGGCCTGTTTGACGATTCCAGGGCAGGCATCGTCGCCGCAGTTGGTGGCCACGTTGATGCGGAAGACGCTCAGCTCGGTGTCTAGACCGGTCTGCAATCCCCAGTTCTGGCCTTCGCCGGAGTCCATCTGTATGCGCAGGCTGCCCGTGCGGGTGCGGCGCTCGTCTCTGTCCTCGCTGTAGTCCAGGTAGTAGGCGTCGTCTGCGAAGACCGGGCGCAGACTCAAACGGCCCAGGCTTGTGTCTCTCTCGACCCGTCCTAGAACCCGGTGGGTGACGATGCTGACCTGAACCGTGTCGCCGTCCAAGCCGGTTGGGGCGTTGATGCTGTCTTTGTAGCCCAGGTAGAACACGCCAGCGTCCTGGCCGTCGACCCGCACCTGCCAGTCGTAGAAGCGCGGCACGATGGCGGCTTGTTCGGGGGTGGTGACCGCTGAGACGATGCGGTCCAGGTAGGAGCGGCGCAGGCTGGCCGCCATGGAGACCTCATCGTTTAGGGGCGCTTGCACAAAGGCCCCGGCGTGGACCAGGTCAGCGCCGGCCTCCACCCGGTACTCCTGGCTGGCCGCCTGAGAGCTCAAGTCCACGGCGCCGGCGATGGCGCGACCGTATCGGGGCCCAAAGCCGCCGGGCATGAAGTCGACGGTGTCCACCATGGAGGGGTGCAGCACCGAGGTGAAGCCGCCCAAGTGGTAGACCAGCGGCACGCGCTGACCGTCGATGAAGACCCCGGTGTCCCGGGGGGAGCCGCCACGCACGATCAGCCAGCCGGAGTCGAAAGGGGTGCGCACCACGCCGGGCAGGTTCTGAACCGCGCGGACCGGGTCGCCCATGGTGCCGGGGGTGGTGCGCAGCTCCTCGGCGCTCAGGCTGCGGGTCACCACCTCGGAGCGCTTGCGGGTGTACACGCCCACCGCGACGTTGTCTTGGCCTTCGGGCAGCGCGACCAGGTTGAGCTCGATGGCTTGGTCGGGCTCGAGAACGAAGTCCAGTGGGGCCATTGTCAGGTTGGGGTCTTCGATGCTGATCTGGTGTGCGCCGGCGGGAACCAAGCGGGCCGCGAATGCACCCTTCTCGTCGGTCTCGCCGAAGGGCTGCCCGTCTAAGAAGAGACTGACTCGGGCGGGGCTGTTGTCCCCATCGCCCACGATGATCAGCTGTCCGCTCAGGTTGATGGGGGGTGGGGTGAAGGGCCACTCAAATGGCAGCTCCACCTCTACCGGCGCACCGTCCTCGTATGCGGGGGTGAACTGAAGGTCCTCTGCCGCCAACAAGGCCAGACTGAGGAAGGGCTCTTCCCCAGCGGTCGCGCTGACCTCCGTCACCTGCCCCTCTGTGCCCAAGACCAAGACCAAGGAGACCGAGGCGGGCTCAAACGGGGCGCCCTCTGGCCAAGGAATCTGTGGGACTGAGAGCAGGGTTGGCATGACGAAGCCCTGCTGCGCCACGGCCGGAGTCGCGGGGACCACCGCTCCGGAGAAGCCGCTGGGCGGCTCCGGATCCGGAACGGGCTCAGCCTGGGAGCCGCCCCATCCATCCTGTGCGAGCAAGCCCGCGCCCAGAAACCAGACCAAAAGTGGATTCACCGCAGCAGTCTACACGTGCTCTCGGCGGGCTCTGGGCTATTGATCAAGATCCAGGTCGATCGAGTCGATCTCCAGCGTGGTCACGCCGGCCAGCACTCTGGCGTTGGCGTTTCGCACCATGCGGGCCAAGTGATGCAGCAGGCGCCACATGAGCTTGGTGGCCAGGGCAGAGTCTTGCCGCACCAAGCGCAGGAACTCGTTCCGGGAGAGCACCAGGAACTGGCTGGCGCTGGTGGTTCGAACCGTCGCGCTGCGCCGAGGCGAGTCGATGAAGGACATCTCGCCGAAGTAGGCAGCGGGGCCCAGATTGGCCAGAGTGACGCCGCCGCGCAGAATCTCTACGGAGCCGGTCTCGATGATGAAGCACTCGCCGCCCAGCTCGTCTTCGATGAAGAGCGTGGTGTTGGCGGGCACTTGCCGGGTCTCGCAGAGCCCGGAGATCTGCACAAGCTCACGGTAGGTGCAGAAGGAGAAGAGATCGCAGCGACGCAGCGCCTCGATGTGCTGGGTCGCAGCGGCCTCATCTCGGGGCTCGTTGGGGTTCTCGGCGTCCACGCGCACGACAAGTGCGGTGATGTTGTCCCGGCCGCCGCGCTTGTTTGCTCTGTCGACCAGGGCCTCGGTCCCGCCGGCCTTGCCAGAGGCCACCGGTTCAATCATCTCAGGGGCGCCGACGTAGCCATGCAGGCCGTCGGAGCAGAGCAGCAGGGCATCGCCGGGGGCGAGCTGAATGTAGAGCAGGTCCACCAAGACGCTCGGGAAGACCCCAAGGGCCCGCGTGATCACGTTCTTGTTCTTGGCCTTTCTGGCTTGGTCGGGGGTGATGAGCCCCTCGCGCAGCTGCTCTTGGACCAGGCTGTGGTCCTCGGTCACTTGGTGGCACTCGCCGCCGCGAATCAAGTAGATGCGCCCATCGCCCACGTGGGCGGTGAAGGCTTGGTCGGCGATGACCAGGACCGCGTCCAGGGTGGTGCCCATCCGGCCGCCGTCTCCAGCGATGCTGGCGCCGGCTTGGTAGATCTCCTCGCAAGCGCGCTGAACGGCGTTCTGGAGCAAGGCTTGGACCGCGGCAATGGTCGCGGAGCTGGGCTGCTCAGCGTGCAGCGCCAAGGTTCGTTTGCCCGCTGTGATGGACTCCAGGACCACCGAGCAAGCCAGTGAGCTGGCCACGTCGCCGCGCTTGAAGCCGCCCATGCCGTCGCAGACCACATACAGGCCCAGACTGGGCTCAACCAGGGCGCTGTCTTCGTTGTGCTTGCGTACCCGACCGGTGTCGGTGGTCACCCAAGCGTCAATGTGCAGTGCCGTGGTCATTTGAGCGCTCTCTCTAGGGCAGCCAGCTTCTCCGAGGTGGATCGGAGGTTCGAGGACAGGCGCAGTAGCATGTTCCAGAGCACCTTGACCGCCAGGGTGGGGTCCCGCTTCAGCAAAGCAAAGAAGGCCTCTCGCGTGATGATGAGGGCCTCTGCCGGCTCTAAGGCCGTGATGGTCGCGCTGCGCTCCGGCTCGTCGAGCAGAGCCATCTCGCCGAAGTTTGCGCCGGGTCCAAGCTCCGCGATGCTCTGACCATCGCGCACCACTTCGACCTTGCCGGCCACCAGCAGGTACATGGCCTTGCCCAGCTCCCCTTGGGAGAAGAGGGTCTCGCCCTGTTTGAAGTGAGCCGGGCGCGTGATGCCGGCCAAGCTGATGAGCTCTCGCTCGGTGCAGTAGGCAAAGAGCGGCGTGCGCGCCAGGGTCTCCAGACGACCTGTTCCGGGGCGACTGGTGCTGGGTTGGATGCCGATGGGCAGCATCACGCCTACAGCCATGTCGGCCTGAGGGGCGCGGTCTCGGCCGATGCTCAGGAGCCGGGCGGTCAGTCCATCTGGAGTCGGGTCTGTGGTGGCCTCGCGCAGGCGCAGCTCGTCCAGGTTCATCGAGAGCCAAGGGCTCGTGAGCAGGACCCGATCTGAACGCCCCAGCGTGACCGCCAAGACCTCGGCTTCGCTCCCATCGATTCCCAAAGACTGGGTGCGCGCCGGTCGCTCGTTGGCGGCGTGGGCCACCTGGCTGATGTGGTCCTGGGTGAGCTTGTGAACCAGGCCCTTCCGAACCAGGTAGGTCGCCCCATCTCCCAGGTGGCAGATGTAGAGCACGCTGTCCAAGACCAAGGCGAGATCCAGGGTGCACTCGATGCTCTGGCGCTTGCGAATGGAGAAGGCAGAGAGCTCGAGGCGGGCCAGGTTGGCCGCGGTTCGCAGCACTTCTTGGGTGGCCTCGTCCTGGTCTTGGCCACGTGTGCGCAGGTCGGCGATGGCCTTGGCGATGTGCCCCCGTGCGGTGTCCAAGACCAGCTTGGAGGCCGCCGAGCCCAGGTCTGACTCGAGCAAGGAGGGCAGCACTGTGGCGTGGGCGATGCCTAGAAAGCCGAGACTGGCGTCGTGCAGGGTGGACGCGGAAGGCTTGCGCCGGTCTTGGCTGGACAAAGCAACGCTATGGATCTGGAGCGGCACACATCCTCTGGATTGGGTGCCTATGTTAGTCCAAAGCACACGGAGCGAGCTTGAAGAGACTGCATCCCCAGGCCTGGATCGAGGCCGCTGCACTGGTGGCCTTTCTGGCTCTGGCCGGGGTGTTCGTGGCTCAGTCACGGGCGCAGCAGCTCATCCCCATCGAGATCGAGGCCTTGGCCGCCGGTCCCTCCTCCGAGGCTTGGATGGGCATCTACTTCGAGGACCAGAAGGTGGGCTACGCCGTATCGAGCGAGACCCCGACGGTGGATGGGGGCCTGCTGCTGCGCAACCGCTCGGCCTTTGAGATCGCAGCCTTTGGGCAGCTCAAGCAGGTGGTCACCGTCAGCCAAGCGGTCATGGACAACACCGGGACCCTCAAGCGCTTCGAGTTCTTTATGGACTCCGGCGAGGTCTCGATCTCCGGACAAGGCGAGGTGCTCCCCACCGAGATCCGCATGAAGATCGCCCAAGCCGGAGAGATTCAAGAGCTCAGCCTGCCCATCGACGCGCCCCCCCAAATGTCGCTCTCCATTGGCGCCTGGCTCTCCCAGCACCAGGACGAGATCGCCGTCGGAAAGCGCTTCTCCTTGCCCTACTTCGACCCCATCACCCTCTCCCAGCAGGAGATGGAAATGACCGTCTCCGGGGTGGAGCTGCTGCCCGACGGGGAGGAGGCCTACTGGATGGAGCGGGAGATCGGCGAGATGAGCAGCCGGGTCCTGCTCACCCCCGCAGGGGACGTGATTCGAGAGGAGGGCGCGATGGGCCTGGCCCTGGTGCGTCAGACCGCCGAAGAAGCGCAGCGCATGCCCCAGGGCGCCGAGCCGGTGAACATCATCGCGCTCTCGGCCGTCAAGTTGGAGGGCTACTTGCCTCAGCCGCGTCTCGTGCGCGTTCTGGAGCTGCAGATCCTCGGGGTAGAGCCTGAGCGTGTCTTTGATGGAGGCGTTCAGCGGGTCACCGGTGACCACGTGCGGGTCGAAGTGCCGATGGCCGAAGAGCTCAGCGGAGACCTTCCCGTCGCCGAGGCCAGTCCGGCGCTGGCTGAGTTTCTCCAGCCCACCATCTTCTTGCCCATCGAGAACCTAGAGCTCAAAGAGAAGAGCGCCGAAGTGCTGGAGGGCCAGAGCAACCGCAGAGACGCCGCCGAGGCGCTTGTGGACTGGGTACATGGCTACTTGATCAAAGCCCCGACTCTCTCGGTCCCCAACGCCCTGGAGGTGCTTCGTCTGGGGCAGGGGGACTGCAACGAGCACACCGCGCTCTACGTGGCCTTGGCCCGCATTGCAGGCATCCCTTCACGCATCGCAGCAGGGGTGGTTTACTCCGATGCGATGGGTGAGAACGGAGGATTTTACTACCATGCGTGGCCCGAGGTCTACCTGGGAGAAGTCCATGGTTGGGTGCCTGTGGACCCCACCTTCGGCCAGTTTCCGGCCGACGCCAGCCACGTCAAGCTGGTGGAGGGAGACCTGGACAAGCAGGTGGAGATCATGGGCGTGATGGGGCGCCTGGGCTTCAAGATGGTGGAGTCGCGATAGATCCGCGCAGGGCCCCTCCCTGGGCAGCGCGGGCTATCCTGTGGACATGATTCGAACCCAAGCCATCGAGAAGCGCTACCGCGGCTTTCAGGCGCTGCATCCTCTGGACCTTGAGGTGCGCCGCGGCGAGGTCTTCGGCTTTCTGGGCCCCAACGGCGCAGGCAAGACCACGACGATCCGCATTCTCTCCGGCATCCTGCCTCCGACCTCGGGCGAGCTCTGGATCGACGGGGTGGACATGGTCGCCGATCCTGTCGGTGCAAAGGCCAAAATTGGCTACATCCCAGATCGTCCATACCTCTACGAGAAGCTGACGGCGCGGGAGATGCTGCGCTTCATCGGTGGGCTCTACGGCATGGACGAGGCCGCCATCGAAGGCAGCGGCGGGCGTCTTCTGGAGGAGTACGGTCTGGGGGAGTTCGCCAACGAGCTGGTGGAGGGCTTCTCCCACGGCATGAAGCAGCGCCTTTCTCTGTGCTGCGCGATGCTGCACGAGCCGGAGCTGTTGATCGTGGATGAGCCGATGGTCGGCCTGGATCCGCGGGGGTCTCGACAGATCAAGCAGGTCTTTCGAGACTGGGCGGCCATGGGGCGAACCGTCTTTCTCTCCACCCATTCCCTGGACGTGGCACAGGAGGTCTGCGACCGCCTTGCGATCATCCACAAGGGGCGCATCGTGGCCCAAGGCAGCTACGAGGAGATACGTGACCAGAACCAGGGCGGAGCCCAGGATTTGGAAGAGGTCTTCCTGGCGATTCTCGAGGACCAAGACAGCGCAAAGGAACCGGCGTGAGACACCTCAGCACTTTCATGCTCCCAGCCCTTCTCGCGGGCTCAATGCTGGTTGGCTGTGCCTCCAAGGCGGAGCGTGAAGCGCGCGACGCCGAGGGCAGCTACGAGCTCGGTGAGCTGCCAGGCTGGGAGCGCGTCAAGGACGCCGGTGGTGCGGACTATGCGTGGACCAAGCCCAGCATCGGCGCATCGATCTTCGCCGACTCCAACTGCGGTCCCCGCTACGAGGACTCCAAGCTGGAGGACCTGGTCGACAAGCAGCTCGCCGGTCTGCGCGAGGGCGAGGCCATCCTGAGCGAGAGTCTGACCCTCGCGGACAGAGAGGCGCTGCGCACCCGTCACTTGGGGCGCCTGGATGGGGTGCCCATCGAGCTTGGAACCACGGTGCTCAAGAAGCACTTCTGCACCTACGACGTGGTGCTGATCGCGCCGCGGGGCAAGCACTTCGAGGCCGCCTGGGTGGACTACGTGAGCGCCGTTGACGGCTTCCGGACCACACTGTGAATCAAGCTCTGCTCCTCTTGGGGCACATCGGCGGCGTGGCACGCCTGACAGGCCGCACCTTCAGGGAGGTCTTCCGCAGTCCCTTTGAGTCCAGGCTGCTCATCCACCAGATCGACAGCTCGGGCATCGGCTCTTGGTCCATCGCGGTACTCACCGCGCTGTTCACCGGCGCAGTCATGGCGATGCAGTTCGCCATCGGATTGGAGCCCTACGGGGCCTCCCTGTACACCGGAAAGCTCGTCTCTCTGGGCATCGTCAAGGAGCTCGGTCCAACCCTGACTGCGGTCCTGGTCGGCGGTCGCGTAGGCGCTGGCTACACCGCCACCATCGGCTCGATGAACGTGACCGAGCAGGTCGACGCCATCGCGGCGCTTGGAGCGGATCCGGTCCGCAAGTTGGTGGTGCCCCGGGTCTTGGCCTGCATCATCTCTCTGCCCCTGCTGACCATTCTGGCCGATGTTGTGGGCTGCTTTGGCGGCATGCTCATCACCATGGACGAGGTCGGGGTGACCTGGCGCTTCTTCGTGGACCAGGTGATCGACACCCTCTCGGTGGGCGACATCCTGCATGGCTTGGGCAAGAGCGTCTTCTTTGGCTACTTCATCGCCATCATCGGCTGCTACGTGGGCTTGAACACCCGCGGCGGCACCGAGGGCGTGGGCCGCTCGACCACGACCACCGTTGTGGCCATCAGCATCACCGTCCTGGTCAGCAACTTCTTCCTGACCCAGCTCTTCTTCGCACTGGCACGTCACACATGAGCACCCCAGTCCAAGCCCAAGAAGAGCCCATCATCACCTTCCGAGGTGTGGAGAAGTCCTTCGGTCCCAAGGTCATCTACAAGAACCTGGATCTGGACATCTACCGCGGCGAGGTGCTCACCATCATCGGCGGCTCGGGCATGGGCAAGTCGGTCGCGCTCAAGATGCTCATTGGCCTGCTTTCCTGCGATGGCGGCAGCATCAAGGCCTTCGGAGAAGAGGTCACGACCATGAAGGGTCAGGACCTGCTGAACATGCGCAGGCGTGTCGCAATGCTCTTTCAGGGTGCTGCGCTCTTTGACTCCATGAGCGTCGCCGAGAACATCAAGTACCCCTTGGTGGAGCACAACTGGGGCACGGTTGCGGAGCAGAACGACCGGGTGGCGGAGGTCCTGGAGATGGTGGGCATGCCCGGCATCGAAGCGCTCCGACCCAGCGAGCTCTCCGGTGGCATGAAGAAGCGCGTAGGCCTGGCCCGCTCCATCGCCGTCAAGCCCGAGGTCATCCTCTACGACGAGCCCACGACCGGGCTGGATCCCTTGAACGTGCGACGCATCAACGGGCTCATTCTGCGCTTGCAGGAGCAGCTCGGTGTCACCTCGGTTGTGGTCACCCATGACATGGACTCCTGCTTCACCGTGACCGACCGGCTGGCTTTCTTGTACGACCTGAAGATGGGCTTTGTTGGCACCATCGAAGAGGCCAAAGAAGTCGAATTTCCGTCCCTACAAGAGTTCCTGCAAGGCGGTCGTGGGGTGTTGGGCGACGACGAGATTGAGGGATTGGCGGAAGAAGGGGTCAATGTGTAGGCTGGGAGCGTGCCCTGTCTGCCACCCCCCCCTGACTGCGCCAGCGCCTACGTGGCTTTGGCTGAACTGGACTGCCTCCAGGAGCTCGGCTTGCTCCAGAGTGCGCCCAAGTCCTTTGTAGAGGGGGAGCGGGACAGCTTCGGCACGGAGAACTCGGCGGAGTCCGAGCACCTGATCCTGCGCTGGGATGGGCCACTGGAGCCAAGCGCAGCCGAGGTCATGTTGGCCTCGGGCGAGGAGAGCTGGCAGAGCTTGGTGGTCGAGCTGGGCATGCCGGCGCCTTACGGAAGTGAGGCCTTCAAGCTGAACATTTACCTCGGAGACTCCGGCTCAAATGCCCCGCGGGCTCTGGGGGAGGCCTACGCCACGGTGGATGGAGAGGGCTACCCGATGGTGGTGCTCAGCCCAGAGGCGGTGGCCGACTGGGAGCGGGGCCAAGTGGTCTTGGCCCACGAGTTCTTCCACACTCTGCAGGACAACAGTGCGGCGCCTTTTGAGTACAGCGAGAGCAGTCCCGGCGCTTGGCTCTTCGAGGCCACCGCAGTGTGGTCAGAGGCCCAGGTCTACCCAGAGAATCCGGATACGGCCAGGTGGCTCTATGGCTGGTCTTTGCGTCCTGGGGACGCGGTGGATGCCTTTGCATTTCCAAGCTCGGGCAGCCTGGAGGAGTACCGGCAGTACGGGGCCTTTGTGTGGGTGCGGTACCTGAGTAATCAAGAGGGAGAAGCACTGATACCGGCTCTGTGGGGCCAGGACTCTGAGCAGCCACGTGTGGCTTTGGATGCCCGCTTGGATCTGGAGGCTGCCTGGCATGCCTTTGCCCTGGCTGGGGCGTCTTGGGATTTTGCTGAAGGGGCCCGCTACGCCCAGGTTCACGAGGAGGCTGCCGAGCGTTGGCCAGACTGGGACGAGCGGGTCACTGAGCTTGGGGGCGGCGCTTGGCAGGAGCTGGAGGGTCCGGAGAGCATGGGGGTGCGCTACCTGAGCCTGGAGAGTGAGACCTTGCGGCTTCGGGTGCGTGAGCCTGAAGGTGGGCAACTGCGGGTGCAGCTCTCCTCCCCAGATGGCGAGCAAGACCTGGGTTGGGCGCCCGTCGACCAGAGCTTCGATGCCGCCTTGCACCCGGAGACGCTGCTGGTTCTGAGCAGTGGCTGGCAAGAGCCGGCAGAGGGGCTGGTCTCCGTGCGCAGTGAGAGCCGGGGTGGATGCGGCGGCTGTAAGACTGGGGCCCCTGGCGGCGTCTTGGGGGCACTGATGATGGCCGGCCTGTTGGCCAGAAGGGAGCGTGTGTGGAGCTAGTGAGCTGGTTTGTTCTGGTGGGTCAAGAGCCCGAGAGTGCTCTGTTGGCGCTCAAGCAGGGGATAGACCCGGCACTCGCCAACGAGGAGGGGCTCACGGCGCTTCACTTGGCGATTCTCTGGGGGCATGAAGAGCTTTCGCTGGCGCTGATTGAGGCCGGGGACCCAAAGACATCCTTGAAGGCGAAGACCAAGGCTTGGGTAAACAACCTGCCCAAGTCGGGTCACATCCATCGGCCAGACGGGGGCTGGTTTTCCAGGCCGGACACCACCGACTTGCTGCCCTTGGGGGTGGCTTTGGACAAGGGCAGCACGCCTCTTCACGCCGCCGCATCGATGGGGCATGTCGGGGTGATTCAAGCGCTGTTGGCGCGCAAGGCTCGGGCCACGAAGGACGGGGTAGGGGCCACTCCTTTGCACCTGGCTGCATTGGGCGGACACGTGGAGGCGGCGCGGGTTCTTCTCAACGCCAAGAGCGCGGGTGCCTCGGGCACAAAGGTCCGCAAGAGCCTGCGCTTCTACGATGTGGGTGTGACACCCCTGATGGCGGCCTTGGAGTCTGGCTCTTGGGCGCTGGCCCAGGATATCTTGGCTCTGGGAGTCGATCCCATGGAGCGCACCAAGTTCGGCTGCAGCGCGCTGTTTTTTGCGGCTCGAGGAGGAAGCCTCCAGGCCATCGATGCCTTGGTGGAGCTCGGAGTCGATCCCAAGCAGACCGGGGACTACAGCAACTTTCCCATGGTCGAGGCCGTCTTGGGCGGGCACCGGGACGTGGTCGCGCGGCTGCTGGAGTTGGGGGCGAACACCGTACAGCCCTCGGGCATGCACGCGCCGCTGCTAAAGGCCTTCGAGCGGGGTGACCGCGCAATGGTTCAGGTGCTCATGGACGGTGGAGCGGGTCCTCTTCCCGACCACGGGCCGGTCTTCTTTGCCGGGGTGAACGACTGGGTCAGTCTGGGCAAGTACCTGAAGGGGGGCGGGGATCCCAACGTGCTTCGACGTGGAGAGACCCCGCTGATGGCGGCGGCCTCTGATGGGCATGTCGAGGTGACCGAGCTGCTGTTGGCGCATGGCGCGGATCCCAACTGCCCGGGTGCTCGCGGACTGGCCTTGGATTGGGCCTTGAACAGCCGGCACGATGCAGTGGTGGAGCTGCTGCTCGCAGCGGGCACGGACTGCAGCTACCAAGACAGCCACGGAAACCAAGTGCTCTGGCCCTGCATGCGCATCTACGGCGAGACCCGTCTGCCTTGGTTGGAGCGCATGCTGGAGCTGGGCGCAAACCCACATCGCCTCTCTCGGCATGGGGGCACCTCCATGGCTGCATCCATCGATATGGGCATGACCCAGGTTCAAGCACTGTTTGCAAGTGTTCCTGTGCCAGGGGACGCAGACGCTGGCGCCTACAAAGAGGTCGGTGAGTCTGCGGTTCTGCTCGCAGTGGATGGAGAGTACAGTTGGAAGAAGCTGCACTCTGCCTTGTGGGATGAGCTGGTTCCACCCAGCGGGCCGGCGCCTTCTATGCAAGGAGAGATGATCCGCTGCATTGGCCGCCTGACGGACGAGGCCTACCGAAACGGCAACATCAACTGGGGTGAGATGCAGGTTGAGATGCTGGGCTTTCTCAAGCAGCACCTGCTGGCCGAGGGGGGCAGCCGGGACCTGGAGGACGCCTTGCGCAAGGTGGGCCAGCACACCCGAGTCGACACCTCTGGAGATGGCTCTCCGCATTACCGGGTCAGCCAGGCGGTCGTGGCCTGGTGTGTTGCCCGTCCCAAGCTGACTCCCCGGGTGTAGGGGGCCTCTCAGGGGCTCTGAACGTCCGGCGCCTCGTCGTCCAAGCCCAGTCCGCGGGCGCGCCTCCGGGCCATTCGCCGGGCGTGCCGCAGGTCCCGCCGGGTGTAGTTCAGGGCGTCGATCTCGGCCCCCACGAACACGGCGGAGACCAGGGAGTAGAAGAGGATGAGCAGTCCAGCGGCGGCGCCCAGAGAGCCATAGGCCGCACCCAGGTCCGTGATCCGCGTCACGTAGAGCTGGAAGCCTTCGATGATGATGACCCAGGAGACGGTGGCGAAGAGGCTGCCCCAGGTGCTCCATCGCCAGCGCAGGGGCGTATTGGCACCCAGGCGGAAGGTGATGTTGATGGCCAGGTGGCCAAGGAAGAGGATCAGAGGCCAACGCAGGATTCTGATCCAGCCGACCATGACCTCGCTCATCCACTCCCGCTGGTGCATCACCCCAAGCAGCCAGTCGCCAAAGACGAGGCCGACCAGGAGCAGAATCACCGAGAGCATCGCGCCGATGGCCATGGCCACCGCGATTCCTCGGACCATCAAGAAGTTCCGGTCCTCTCGGGTGTTCCAGGCCTTGTTCACGCCCAGAATCAGCGCGTGGCTGGCACGGTGTGTGACGTAGAGGCCAATGGCAAAGCCCACGATGATGCGGCCGCTGGTCTCGGCAAAAGCGATGTTCTCGATCTCGGTGACCAGCATGTCGGCCATGACGCCGGGCAGGCCATCTCGGACCAATTCCTCCAGCAGCGCCACCTCTTCTTGCAGCTCAAACTGGGCGAGCAGGCCCAGGAGCGCGACCAAGAAGGGAAAGACGGAGAGCAGCAGAAAGTACGCCACCTGGGCACTGCGATCGATGATCTCGTGCTCGGCTATCGATGCGTTCAGAGTACGCAGGTAGTGGAATGTCTCCCGCAGGGCGGCCATCATGGGCGTGCCCCTAACACCACCAGGCGCGCGCTGTTGTAGCCCCCCTCTCTCTCAATGGGGACCTCGCGTCCCTGAGCGAAGAGCTGCACTTGGTCGACTTGGTCCAGAGTGCCGCAGTCGAATGCCCCGGTCTCCGGCGTGATGGGGCAGCGCTGGGTCTGGCCGGAGTGGGTGACCAAGACGTGCACGTCGGTGTGCAGGTGCTCTCCGCCGAGCACCTGGCCCTGGAAGCGAAGGCCTGAGCCGGTCTGCTGGGCGCTGGGCGCCGGCGCAGGTCCGGGACGCTCGCTGTAGAGCACGTAGAGGCGCAGCACGCCGAAGTCTTCTTGGCCCTCCGCCACGGGGCTGAGCACGCTGTCCAGGTGGCTGAGGGCCTGGGCCTCGTAGACGCTCGTGTCCACCAAGATGTACTTGAGACCTTGGCTCTCAAGCCACGCCAGCTCCTCGGTGTAGGCCTGTGGCGGGGCCATCGCGCCGCCGGGGATGGACATGCCGAAGTGGGTGAAGCACAGGTCGGAGAGGTTCTTGGCCAAGTGAAGGCTCGGGCCGCTCCGGGGCGCCAAGGTGAGCAGGCTCGGGGCCTTGGAGCTGATCTTGTCCCCCAAGACGGGGAGGGCCAGGCGCTCGGCTCCGGCCAAGTCAGCGCTCAGGTTGCCGAAGATCACGCTGTCCTGTTCACCTCGGGTGTTGCCCTGTGGCCCAGCCGAGGGCAGCTCGGTGGGCAGCATCAGCACAGCGGCCCGCTCGGGGTCTTGGGCCAAGCGTTCCGTGATGGGGGAGGGGGAGAGGTCCAGCAGCGGGTAGGCGCTCAGCTGGCCACCCGCCGCTGCGCCCCAGTAGCCCAGCCAGATCGAGAGGATCAGGCCCAGGGTGGCCTCGATGGCGGGGAAGCGCTGGTGGATGCTCAAGCGGGAGAGCAGCGGGCCAGCGCCAGCCAATCCCGCCGCAGCAGCGACCACGACCAGAGCCAGATAGCGCCGGGGGAAGCGAACGACGGCGCCCAGGGGACCCTCGAACCACCAGCTCAGCCAGGGAAGGTAGAGGGCCAGGCCCAGGGACAGCAGGGCCAAGACGCTGAGCCAAGGGTGGCGGCGCAGAGCCAGGAGCACCCCGGCGATGAGCAGCACCCAATGGGGCCACGGTGGGGCCCACAGATCGGCCACGCGCCACCCTCGCGCACCGGGTGAGAGGGCCAGTTGAAGCAGCTCAGCCCAGTCTGCGGCGTTGGCGGCTTGGAGTCCTGCGTCATCTCCCGACTGGCCCAAGCGGGCGTCCATAGTGCTCAGGACGGGCCAGAGGAAGGCGGCCAGCGCGCCCAAGCCCACCAGGACCGTGGCGGCCGCGAGCAGCATTTGACGCATGCCCAGGCGGGTACGCAGAGTACTGAGGATCAACAGGATGCCCAGGGCCGAGAAGCTGGCGTAGTAGGCGGACTCCAAGCAGCAGGTCACAAAGGCTGCGCCAGCGAGCAGACCCCAGAGGCGTTGGCCTTGGGCGGCCCGCCAAGCAGCGGCGAGGCAGAGCGGCACCCAGCCGACAGCCAGTACCTCCAGGGTGCCGTCTCGCAGAGCGCCTCCCATCAAGGATTGGGTGGCGACCAGTGTTCCGGCCACCAGGGCCAGGCCCCAGCTTCCGCGCAGGGTGCGCACCAAGAAACCGGTGGCCAGCACGGCCAGGGCCGTGTGGGAGATCACCACCACTCTGAGGGCTGGCACTGCGCCCAAAAGGCGCTCCAGGGGGGCCGCTGCGCTCAGGGTCGCGGCCGGGAAGGGAAAGAGATCCGCCCCGTTGGGAAAGTTCGCCGCGCTTGTGCCCAAGGGCCACGTGACCCAGCTCTGGCCCAAGACCCAGAGGGACCAGAGGCCGCGCAGCGCATCGGATCCTGCTTCGCCAGGAATGTGCCCAGGGGCCGCGAGCAATGGCACATGCAAGAGCAGGGCAAGGACCACCGCAGCTGCGCCAAAGCTCAGGTGGGGCAGAAGATGTCGCACCGCTTGCATGCTTTGTTGTCTATCTCGCTTATCCAAGCAGTGACCGACCCCCTCTCTGCGGGGTTAAACATGGGCGTCATGAAGATTTGTCCAAAGTGCGGCAAGACATACGCGGACGACAACGCCGCGTTCTGTTTTAACGATGGTTTTCCTCTCGCAAGGCAGAAGGCGCCCGCAGGCCCCCCTGCGCCGAGCAGCGAGCCGGCCGGTGGGTCGGTCGCGGAAGAGCCGTCGGCAGCGGGGCTACATGCCCCACCAGCAGCCCTGGGTGAGGTCCCTGAGCCTTCTGTAGAGCTGCCCAAGTCAGGCCTGCAGCCGATGCCGGCCGTGCCGCTCTTGCCCAGCAACCCCACCTTGATGCCCATGGACCTGGAGCCCAGCGCGGGGCCCTCAGTGCCCCTGGGCAACCACAACTTGGGTGGGCTCTTGGCGCTGGACTCGGAGTCCGCGCTCTTCGATCTGGGCCAGGGAAAGGCGGCGTGGATCCATCGTCCTGATCGCCCGGAACGTCAGTCATTTGTAAAGCGCGCTGAAGGCGCACGCTCTGCGCGTGAGCGTGGCCTGCTGCGCGTACACGAAGTCGGCGAGTTCAAGGGCCTGGCCTACGCGGTTGTCGATCGTCCCAAGGGCCGGAACTTGGCGCAGCTCATGCAGCGCCTCAACGGCCAAGGTGTTGAGCGTCTGGACGCCGCTGAGGTCCTGGACCTGGGTGCGGGCTTGGCGTCGGCCCTGAGCGCCCTTCAAGCCTCGGGAGGGCTGATCGGTGATCTGCATCCTGGCCGGGTCTGGGTGAACCATGACGGCGGCACGCTCTTGCTTGCTGGTGTTGGAGCGCTGCCTGCGCTGCCACCCTCGACGGAGTTGGAGCGCTGGGCCATCCAAGCCCCCGAGCTGAGCATGCGCCGGGAGCATGCCGATGGACGGGCGGATCTCTACTCCCTGGGCGCTGTGCTCTGGACCTTGTTGACGGCCAGACGACACACCCTCAAGTCCGATTGGGTCCGCACTGTCCAAGCCACGCGGGGGGCTGCGCCCTTGGATCTGGCCTCGCCACTCCATGAGCTGCTCGCCCAGTGCATGCAGGCTGAGCCCGCAGATCGCCCCGAGAGTGCTGCGGTTCTGGCCAAGGCGCTGGATGCCCTCCGTGGTGCACAACGCGGTGCCTGGGGCCCCAGGTTGCTCACGGCCTTTCCCATTGGAGGCCCCGACTCTCCCAGCGCGGAGGAGCGGGCCTGCGTGGAGCAGATCACCGGAATCTGTACCGGGACCGCTGCCATGCCTGCAGTGCACGGCGCCGAGGACCTGGACCTGCCGGATTGGCCGCTTCGGGACGCTCCCGTTGCGCCTCCGCTCCCCGAGCCGACACCTGAGCCCGTCGCCGACGGCATTCAGCTGGGCGAGGGTGCGCCCGAGGACTCCCCCACGGGGAAGGCGGCCGAAGATGGGGCGCCAGAGGCGGGCCCTGCCCAGCCTGAAGTGGACCCTGCCGAGCCTGATGCGGTCCCATCGGACGCGGTTGGGCCTGGCCTAATGGAGCTGGCGCAGAAGGAGACGGGCGCACCGGTGGCCTCGACTCTGGAAGCTGTGCCTCCGGTCTCTGAAGACGTGCATGACGATGACAGCTTGGGAAGCGGTTTCTTCGCACAAGATCCAGCGCCCAACGACGGCGCCCTCCATGACGGCGACGAAGACGACGGCCTGCCACCACCCATCCCCCAGCGCTCCTGGGGCTTGGCAATCGGTGGCGCGCTTCTTGGGCTGCTTCTGCTTGCGGGTGCGGGCTACCTGATCTGGAGTCAGAGCCTTGGGCCGGTAGACCCAGGGCCGGCCACTCGTCCGGTCAAATCGCAAGAGGACGCTCTCCCGCGCGATGAGGCGGTCAAGCCTGCGGAGCCCGAGGCTGTGCCTGCACTCGAAGAGCCGCCCGTTGTCGAGGAGCCGCCCGTTGTGGAAGAGCCTGAGCCTGAGCCTGAGCCTGAGCCTGAGCCTGAAGCACCGGCTGTTGAGCCTGAGCCGGCCAAGGCAAAGCCCAAGGGGCCGACCGGGAACCGTCCAGTCAAGGGCACGCGACCTACTGGACGCCGCTCCAGCAAGGCCTCGAGCGCTGACAAGGAATCCTCGGCGAGCAAGGCCGCAGGGGGGAGCAAGAGCGGCGCTGCTTCGGCGTCTCCGCCCGACGAGGAGCCTGCGGAGGGCTGGGAGGCTTCTCCTTGGGGAGAGGCGAGCACCGACTCCAAGAAGGACGAGAAGGTCGACGAGAACGGCAACCCTTGGGGCGATGTAGAATAGCGCGAGAAGCGCTGTTCTAACGGGTGTTCCGCCAGGGCTGGTCCAGCTCTTCTCGGTTGACCACCGAGACAAAGGCCGTGCGACCGCTCAAGCCCTTGCGCTTGTTCAGGGCCAGCCTGGCCAGGGCGTAGATCTTGAAGAATCGGCGCAGACCCGTGCGCTGCTTTGGGCTCAGAGGACTCTCGCTCGCGATGAGCTTGTCATCTGGCAGCCCAGCGTCCCAAAAGCGCACCACACCGACGATCTCGCGCTCGATGGTCTGGCCAGCTTTGAGCCTCGGGCCGAGCACCACCACGTCCAGTGGGTCGCCGTCTTGTCCCGGCACATCCGGGATACAACCGTAGTTGTAGGGAGAGGGCAGGGGACTGATAAAGTCGATGCGTGAGCCCTCGTGCAGCTCGCGCTTGATGAAGCCGCCCTTGGGGACCTCGATCAGGATGCGTGCGCGGCGTGGCAATGGCTGGGGCATGCCATGGGCCTATCCCCCTTGGGACGGGCTATGCTACTTGCCGGAGGATGAGTTCCATGCGCGTACCCAAGTCCACGTCCCTGCTTCCCTTGGCTATGGCCCTACTCACACTGGGGGCGCTGAGTGCGTGTGCTGGAGACGGGAACTTTACCCAGACTCCGGATGGGCCGGACGTTGTCGAAGGGGCCGGTGAGCTCTCGTTGGCCAACGCCAAGTTGGTCTGGACCGAGCTGGAGCCCGGCGTCAGTGTGGGCAACACGCTGTACTTCGAGAACGTCGGCGAGCTGAACTTGATCATCAAGCAGGCCCGCGTGACCGACTCGGCCGGCGGTACCTTCTACCTGCCTGAGACCGAGGACAAGACCGTGGGTCCCGGCGACTCCTATGAGATGAGCGTTGTGGCCACGTTGCCCGGCGACCAGCCCAAGGTCGGCAAGCTGCAGGTAAAGACCAACGACCCGCTCTTCATCGACTTTATCGTTGACCTGGAGGCCTACCCGGCCGGCTGGGACACCGGCGGTGACACGGGTGACTCGGGAGACGACACCGGTGATTCGGGGGATGACACCGGTGGCACGGACGACACCGGCAAAGACACTGGCAAAGACACCGGCATTTGAAGCCCGTCGCTCCGAGAGTCTTGGCGCGCTTTTCAGCGGAGGCGCTGGGCTTCCCGGCCCACGCGACCCTACGAGCACTCCAGGCGCTGCCTGACGGACGTTTGGCCGCGGGCAGCGACTACGGCATGGTTCTCATCGCTGGAGACGCCGTCCAGCCCTTTCCCTTTCCGGAGGGTGCACGCCGCGAGATGCGTGGGGTCACCGCGCTGGCTGTTCGAGACGGTGCGCTGCACGCCAGCACCGAGCGTGGCTACTTCTCCTGGCCCTTTCGCGGTGTCGCCGCCGGCAAGGGCTTTCCCCAGGACGGTGCCGGGGGCTTTGATGATCTGCGCACCCTCTTTGCAGGCCCCAAGGCGCTCCTGAAGGGCTGGCGTACCCACCTGGAGGGTGGAGAGGGACCCGGTGAGTGCATCAGCTTCTGCACCGGGTGGCAAGATCGGGTGTTTGCGGGCACCTTGGATGGCCACCTGCACGAGGTCGATGTCGGCCCAGTGCGGCTCTTTGAGTCCGAGGGACGTGGGCGGCCCGTGCGGCAGCTCTCCATGGGCGCCGGGCACCTCTGGGCGGCGGCCGCCGAGCAGCTCTGGCGCTGGGACGGCAGCACTTGGAGTGCGGCGGGATCCGAGCCCTATGCGCTGACCTCGGATGGCCAAGATCGTCTGTGGGCGCTGGCAGAAGGCGGGCTCTGGTGCTCGCAAGTCGGTGACTTTCCGGAGCGCCTTGCTCTGGACCTGGAGCGTCCCTGGCAGCTTGGGGTCCAGGGGGAGCACCTCTGGGTAGGATGCCGAGGGAGCCTGGTTAAGCTGGCGATCTGAGGAGGGACGATGCTGGGGATCTCGTTGTTGTTTGCAGCTCAGGCGCTCGCACCCACTGTGCCGCCTCAGGGCGCCGTCATGCGTGGCTGGGTCTCGGTAGACGGGAGCGTGTTGGGCTTGGAGACCACGATGATGGTCGTGCGCTACAAGAGTCAGGTGGTGGCCTTGGGGCCCTACGACCCCTTCGGCGCCACGCGGGGGATGCCAAGCACGGCGGGACCTGAGCTCGGGGCGCGGGCGACGGTCAGTGCCCGGGATCTTTGGACCGGACGTTGGGTCCTGAAGGGAGTGTCCGCCCAGGACATGCCCTACGCCGCCCCCATCAACGTCACGCCAGCGGCGGATGTGGTGGTCTACCCCTTGGACTTGGACAGCAAGGGCTGCGCAGGTGGCCGGGTGGCCGTTCAGGCCATGGAGCTCTCTGCGGACTGTCCGGCGCGGGGGGAGTCCATCTGGATGCTCGCCCGCATCGAAGACGCCGAGCCAGCTCTGCCGCTGCATGAGGCCCGGGTGACACGCTGTGATGCCCGCACCGTGGAGTACACCTTCGTCAACGAGCGCATCGATCTGCGCTACAGCTCTGGTGCCCCCCTGCTCAACGCTGGCGGGGAGGTCGTGGGCATGGCGCTTGGGGGCTATCGGGAGCAGAGAGAGATGGTGGGCCAAGGCGTCGCTGCGGCCTCTCTTCGGGCCGCCATCGCTGGAGAGGCCCCTCCAAAGCGCGTCATTGACCTGAGTGGCTTTGACTGGGAGCGGGTTCACGGCGAAGGCCAGCTTCTGCTGAACTGGGGACTGACGGGGCAAGGGGAGGAGGAGCTGCGCGAGGCCTTGTCTGTGGAGCCAGAGCTTCTCGAGGTCTTCTCGTCCATCTCGGAGATGAGCTGGCGCAACAACATGGGCAACTTCGAGGCCATCTCCGAGGAGGTGCTGCGTTGGAACGCAATCTACGAAGAAGCCGGCCTTCCTCTTGTGCTCTCACCCGTCGCCGCGGGCCAGCAGTTGGTGATCTTGGTCCACCACGAGCTGCTGCGCTTCACGGTTCAGGTCGGCCAGGAAGCGGCACAGGTCAAGCTGGTTGAGCGGGTCGAGGGCAGCAACGTCGCTGCGCCCACCATCGCCCGCAGCACCGACTTGAATGCCGTGCTCATCAACGCCGCCAGGGTCCGCAGCGAGGCCGTCTTGGTGTGGGCGCAACTCGGGTTGAACCCCAGCTTGGACCAGGAGATTCAACAGGCCCTTGGGGAAGAAGACTTCCAGCTTCTCTTGGCCATGGCGCCCGCACGTCGCAAAGCGGAGTCTGCAAAGACCAGCATCAATGCCCGCAGCTCCTGCAGTGGCTTTGGGGTCTACGAGGTCCCCGTCTCCGGCCCCGATGATGCCTTCTTGGGCCAGCTCAAGCGCTACGTGGGGACGGGGAGCTGCGCGGCCATCAAGGCCTCGGAGCTCAAGGCGCTGGCCGCAACCCAAGCCCCGGTGCCTCCGGCCTTCGAGCGCCTGGCAGGCCATGTGCTGCGCGGTGTGGTGCTTCAAGGGGTGCAAGAGGGGCCGGTCGGTGTGACGAGCGCGCTGGCGGACCCCCAGAGTGTTTGGGCCACCCGGACTCGCTTGTGCGCCTTGTCCAAGCAAGGTCACCGTGAAGCCGAGGCCGCCGAGCAGGCCCACGGCGTCTGCGGTCAGAAGGACCTGAAGGAGCTGCCAGAGGGCTGGAGCCAAGTGGTCTTGCCGGAGCTGCCCGAGCGCATCGCTACGCCGCGGGGCGAGCTCTGAGCGGGGCTGAGGGACTCAGTCCTTCGGGCGCCAGATCCACGCCGGGTGAACCCGCCAACCCGTGCGGGTCTTGAGCGCCGTACGCGGGATGTTCACCTTCTCCGCTTTGCTGTAGTAGCGGTCAAAGTCGTACTTGATGGGCTTGTCTGGGCAGAGAACGGCGTCCCAGCGGTGCTGCTCGAAGCCTTGGGTCATCACGCTGGGCTGCTCGTAGTAGGGACCGTCTTTGTGTTGAATGTCCCAGAGGGCAATCAGCGGCATGCTGGGCTCTTTTCCGGCCAGGTAGGGGTACCAGGGAAAGTGGGGTGCAAAGACACTGCCCTCGATGGCGGCGAGCTGCGCGACCACGTCGTTGCCGGCCTGCAGGTCCTCCTCCGTCGGAATCAGGCGCTTCTCGGTCCACTGGTCCTTGAAGCAATCCTTGAGGGGCTTGCCGCCGGAGAGCTGCGCAGAGAGACAGAAGCGCTCGGTGAGGGCGGCGTTCTTGGGACCGTATTTCCACTTGAACTTGTAGCGGGACTCTGCCAGCTGCAGGCCCATGAGCAAGGCCAGTGCGATGCCCCAGACCGGCTTGCCACGCACCAACCCGGAGAGCACCATCACGCCGCCCACAGCGAGCACCCAGTGGCCCGGCATGAGCACGTTGGTGAAGCCGCCGTGGTGTGCCCGCATGAGCACGCAGGCGCCCAGAGCGATGGCTGTGATGATTCCCCAGTAGACCCCACCGGGGCTCCACTGTTTGCGTACCGCCAGGGCGATGAGCCCACCCACAGCGAAGAGGTTCGTGAGGATCAGCGAGGCCAGCAGCTCCTTCTCGGACAGGGGCCAAGCCCGTGAGCCGTTGAGTGGATGGGAGCTGGGAACGGAGAGCAGGTAGGTCAGGTACTCGCCGTCGCTGGCGATCTGGATGGCCCCGGTCATGATGAGCGCTGGCACGGCGCTAGCGAGCACAAAAGCCAGGGCCAACTTCCGGTCTTGCCAAAAGAGCCACCCGACAATCCCCACTCCGAAGAGAGCGAAGTTGTGTTTTGTGAGGAAGGCCAAGACCAGCACAATGCCGCCGCCAATCACACCGGGCAGGGTCTTTGTGCGGCAGAGCACCAGGCACCAGGCCAACAGACCCATGGCCAGGGCGTCAGTGCGCACCAGATCGTAGAAGGTGCCGGACTCATCAAAGCAGCCCAGGTACAAGCCGGCGGCAACGAGTCCCCAGAGCGGGGAGCGGCCCTCTCTCCAGAGGGCGAAGACCGCCGCGCCAGCCGCCAGCAGGGTGCCCACCAGGGAGATGCTTCGACCGGTGAGGTAGCTGGGCTCGCCGAAGAGGGAGATCAGCCAGGGGTAGAAGGGCGGGTAGATGTAGGGCACCCAGTCAGGGGTGGGGGCCGAGTACAGGGGCAGGTCTTGCTGCAAGCGCAGGGCGTGCACCAGCATGCCGCCTTCCATCCACTCGATGTCGAAGGGGAAGTCCAGGCGCTGCAGGCAGAGGGAGACCACCATCCAGGCGATCCAGAGGGCCCCCACCGCGGGCAAGGCGGCCACAGCGTGGTCTTTCCAATCCAGTTTGCCCTTCAAGGCAGGCCTCCACGCTCGGCTTGGGGTTGAGCCGGGCTGTACTGGTTGCAGCGTCGGCCGCGCACAAAGCCGCAGAGCTGCATGCCGGCGGCACGGGCCATCGCAACGGCCATGGAGCTGGGTGCCCCAACGCTGGCGAGCACCGAGATCCGGGCCATCAGGGCCTTCTGGGTAATCTCAAAGCTGGCGCGGCTGGAGACGACCAGGATGTGCTGGTCCAGTGGGGTCAGGTCGTGGAGCAGGGCCCAACCCAAGACCTTGTCTACGGCGTTGTGGCGTCCGATGTCCTCGCGCAAGACCAGCAGCTCGCCTTGTCGGCCGAAGAGCGCTGCCCCGTGCAGGCCACCGGTGGCCGAGAACCCAGTTTGCTGGGCCTCCATCTTCTTGGGCAGGGTGCAGATTAGGGGCAGCTCTAGGCAGAAGGGCTGCTCCAGGGGGGGCACCTTGAGCAAGACGTTGTCGATGGTCGCCTTGCCGCAGAGCCCGCAGCTGGAGTTGGCGTAGAAGCCTCGTTGGGCGCTTGCGAAGCGCTCTTGTGGGATCTGGGCCCCGCTGGCCAGTCGCAGATCCAAGACGTTGTTCGTGCTCGAGGCCAGATCGCGCACATGGGCCATCGCCTGGATGTCGTCGGCGCCGTCGATGACCCCTTCGCTGTAGAGAAAGCCAGCGGCCAGCTCCTTGTCGGCTCCTGGGGTGCGCATGGTCACCACCAGGGGCTTGCCGTCGACGCGGAGCTCCAAGGGCTCTTCGATCGCGACCGCGTCCAGCTCCTCAGGGGGACCGGCGGGGTGGCGCAGGACGGGCAGCTCTTGAATCACTGGAGGCTTTTAACGGCTCTGCCGCTCAGTGTTTTTTGGAGCTGCGCTTGGCGCTCTGTTGCCCGCTTCGTTTGGCCTCGGCGATGGCCCGTCGGGCTGCCTCCAGCTCCTGCTTCAGCTCGCTGACCTGGTCGACGGTCTCGGCGTCGTTGCGCTCTCGCAGGCTGGCCGCAAGCTCCTCGAGCTCCTGCGCGGCTTGGCCATTGGGGTTCTTTGCGACCTTGGCCTCCAGGTCCTGGGCTTGGGTGAGCAGGCGCGTGAACAGGCCGTCGGGCAGCTCGTCGCGCATCTCGAGCAGGGCACTGGACACCTGGCCTTGTTGCCGAGCAGGTTCTGCGACGCGCTCCAACACGTTGCCGCCCTTTATTCCGATGCTCACCGTGTTTGCGATGGCGTATAGGGCGGCCATCAGCAGGGGAATCAAGGCAGCAAGGTTGGGCGCCGTGCCACCGTTTATGGCGACTGGCAAGATGAGGGCGATCAACATGCCCATAGCGATGAGTTGGAGGGCCATGGCTTGGCCCACCCGGGCGCTGCGCTCCAGGCCGACCCTCTGCCGAATGCGAACCCTCAGGCCGATGGCCTTCAGGTCCTCACCCAGGGCTTGCGCAGCCTCTGGCTCCAGACCCTCAGCTGCGATGAACTCCATGTTGGGCTGCGCCTGGTCTCGGGTCTGAAGCCCGTGGCTCTGCAGGACCCGATTCACCGCCGCCATGTCCACCTTCCCGGATGCCCATGGGGCCAGGTAGAGGGACAGACCGGCGCTGGATGCGATGACGGTGGTGGACATAGGAGGAGTCTAATCCCTCGGTGGGCCCTGAGTGCTGGGGTGTGCCCTGCCTCCGTGGCGGCATAAGCGCCCACCTGGAGGTTCCATGTCCCTGAGCACTTTCGCCGGCCCTGTGGTCGTCACCTTGGCTTACCTGCTGCTCTACTACGGCTTTGTGGTCCATGTCGGGGTCATGAAGGCCCGCCGAGCCCGGGTCTACAAGGAGAAGGGCGAGACCTATGACCGCTACTTCACCCCGGACCGGGAGATGCTGGCGGCGGACCGTATGCAGCTGAACACCCTGGAGCAGATGCCGCCCTTTCTGGTGCTGCTCTGGCTCAACGCTGTCTTTGTGAGCCCCATGAGCGCCACCATCGCCGGCGGGATCTATGTCCTGGCCCGGGCGCTCTACCCGCTGGCCCTCGGCAAGCGCTTGGGACGTGGCGTGCGGGCCATGGTGCTCGTGTCGACAGTGCCCGGGTACCTGGTCATTCTGTACTTTCTGGGCGCCTTGGGCTGGGGGCTGATCGCCGGGCAGGCTTGAGGCACGCTCCGTAGAGGGGACGCGCGAGAGAGAATCTTTTTCGGCCGCAGGGAGTTCGGCTCGGTTCACCAAGAAGCCGCAAGGCGCCGACTGAGCGGAGACGGACTCCGCCAAGCGGAGGCCGAAACGTCGCGCGGACGCGCGACAGAGAACATGCGCGGAGGCACGAGGGTGAATACAGCCCATGCGTCGCCCGCCTTCCCGTTTCCCCCACGGGACCCCCAATGGACATCCTCCAGATCCTCTCGGACCGCTTCGGCTTCGAGGCCTTTCGGCCCGGCCAAGCCGAGATCGTTCAACACATCGTTGATGGCGATGACGCCTTGGTCGTCATGCCCACCGGCGCCGGCAAGTCGCTCTGCTTTCAGCACCCGGCCCTCGCCCGTGGTGGCACCACCTTGGTCGTCAGCCCGCTCATCGCGTTGATGAAAGACCAGGTCGACGGCCTGACCGCCAAGGGCATCCGCGCCACTTTCATCAACTCCAGCCTCTCCATGTCCGAGCGGCAAGACCGCATGGAGAAGCTGCACGCTGGACACTGGGAGCTGCTCTATGTGGCCCCGGAGCGCTTCTCGCCGCGCTTCATGCGGGAGATCCAGGATGTGGACATCCGCATGCTGGCCATCGACGAGGCCCACTGCCTCAGCCAGTGGGGCCACGACTTCCGGCCGGACTACCTGCGCCTAGGCAAGGTGCGTCAGCAGCTCCTGCGCGCGGGCAAGAGCATGCCTACCGTGGCCTTGACGGCGACGGCGACCCCCTTGGTACAAGACGACATCGTCAAGACCTTGGGCCTGGAACAACCCCGCAGGTTTATCCAGGGCTTTGACCGAACGAACTTGGCCTTGGAGGTGGTCCAAGTCGGCGGACTTCGGGACAAGCAGGCGCTCATTCCCGAGCTGGTGCGCGGCAGCACCGCCCTGGTGTACTGCGCCACCCGGAAGAACGTAGAGAAGGCCACAAAAGCCCTTCGCGAAGCAGGGATTCAGGGGGTCGAGTCCTATCACGGTGGCTTGATGCCCGACGCCCGCTCCCGGGTGCAAGACGACTTCATGTCGGGCCGCTTGCGCTGCGTGGTCGCCACCAACGCCTTTGGCATGGGCGTGGACAAGTCCGATGTGCGCGTCATCGTTCACTGGGACATCCCCGGCACCATCGAGGCCTACTACCAAGAGATTGGTCGCGCAGGCCGCGACGGGCTGCCCAGCCGGGTGGTGCTGCTCTTCAACAAGAACGACCGGCGTACCCAGGAGTTCTTCATCACCATGGGCCATCCACCGGCGGCCTATGTCCAGTCGGTCTGGGATCGCATCGCAGCCGAGGGCACCAACCCGGTCTTCCTGACCCGGGAGCAGCTCGCAGAGCGCCTGCCGGACGATGCTGGCGGCGACCGAACGGCCTCCAGCTGTGTCTATGTGCTCCAGCGAGAAGGATGGGTGCGCCGCATCCACCCCGCGGACCGGCCCGCCCGCGTCATCCTGAGCACCCACCCGCCAGCAGGCACCCCAAAGGGGCGCCGCGGTCAGGTGCTTGAAGAGGTGCGGGACCGCCTGCACGAGTTCCCCGGCGACGCCCTTCAGGTCAAGCCCGAGCGCTTGGCGGACCACTTGGGCATGGAGCGAGACCAGCTCACTGCCGCCCTACGCGGCTTGGAGGAGCGGGGCTATCTGAGCTGGCGCCCGGCGGAGCGCATCGGCGGGGTAGAGCTGCTGCGCCCTGGAGAGCCCCTGGTCCTGGACGAGAAGCGCCTCCAGAAGCGTCGCCAGGAGGAGTTCGCCAAGCTCGACAAGATGATGGACTACGCCGGCGCCCGGTGTCGCCGTCACTTCCTGCTGACCTACTTCGGCCAAACGCCGGCCTACGAGCGCTGCGGCACCTGTGACATGTGCCGCTCTGGTGTTGCCAGTCCCACGGGACCGCGCGCCTTGGATGCCCAAGAAGAGACCGTCGTGCGCAAGGCTCTGGCCTGCATGGCGCGGATGGGGAAGCCCTTCTCCTCCAAGATGATCTGCAAGGTGCTCAGCGGCTCCGCGGACAAGTCCGTGCGCAGCTTCCAGTTCGATCGCCTGAGCACCTACGGCATCCTGAAGGGACAGCGCGTCGACGAGCTGGAGAAGCTGCTCGGAGAGCTCACCCGTGCTGGCTGCATCGACAAGGTCTACACCACCCGGCAGATCAACGGCTCGGAGCGCAGCTATGCCGAGCTGTCCCTGAGCGAGAAGGGCCTGCGCGTCATGCGCCAGCAGGAGTCGGACTTTGAGATGGTCTGGCCGGAGCTGAAGACGCGGCGATTGCCTCGTCCGCCACCTCGGCGCCCCGGTCAGCCGCAGGTGGCCAGTGATCTGCTCGTCTACCTTCGCGAGGTGCGCCGGAAGGTGTGTACCGCTGCAGATGTTCCTGCATACGTGGTCGCGCCCAACCGCACACTGGAAGACATGGCCGCCTCCAAGCCGACCACGCGCAAGGCCATGCTCGATGTGCACGGGATGGGGGAAGTGCGATTCTCCAGGTATGGAGCGCCCTTTTTGGAGGCCATCCGGGCATGGACCACCAGCGCCAAGGGGGCTTCGCTGTAGGCTTGGGGCATGTTGTTTCTAAGCCTCTTTGCCTGCGCCCCGATCACACGAATTCCCCTCGGCGACTTGGAGGAGACCACCGCTCGGGTCTGGCTGCTCCAGACCGCCAATGGATGGTCCCTCTTCTCCGATGTCCAGGTCCCTGCAGATCGAGGCTGCGGCGACCTGAGCGATCTGGAAGGGGTCAGCTTCAACGGGGAGTTCGCGGTCCTCAGTCCAGCCCGAAAGCTGGACGGAGAGTGTGAGGGGCCCCAGGCCAGCGTGGACGTGGCTGACTTTGAAGGGGAGCTGATGGTGGAGTGGGTGGCCGATTCCGGGACACGCACTGTGGTGGTCGAGGCTGCCACCGGTCCCACCAACCTGCGCCTGAGCAGCCCGGAGAACGGCATCGTGGACGCCGATCAGGACATCGTCATCACCTGGGACAGTCCGGCCTCGCTGGAGCAGATCCGTGTGATCGGTCAAGGCCCAGACGGGGTCGTGCACATGTTCGACGGCGACTCCACTGGGACCGACTTCGTCATCGCGGACCACCCTATCGTTGGCGTGATCGGACGGCTGGAGCTCAACCGCCGCGACTGGGTCCCCAGCATCTCGAGCTGTGAGGAGGGCTGGAGCTGCGAGGTCTGGGATGCGGTCTGGGACGGCGCCATGACGGTGCCGCTGCCGGAGTAGTCCCGGGCGCTATTCGTAGAGGCTCTGGCCGAAACGTTCGAAGCGGAACTCGCCCAGGACCGGAATGCCGGCCTCGCAGGCGTCGTAGCTCAGCCAGATGAAGTGCGCCTTGCCCTTGATGTTCTCGATGGGAACACCGTTCCAAGCACGGGAATCGCTGCTGTTGTCCCGGTTGTCTCCCATGGCGAAGACCTGGCCTTCGGGCACCTGATAGGGGCCAAAGTTGGCCAGGGAGCTGGCGAAGGCTGGTGCCCTGTAGATGTCGTGGTTGACATCGCCGAGCTGCTCTTTGAAGTGCTTGGCTTTGTTGGACTGGCAGCGGTTGTTCCGGAAGTTCTCCGGGCCAACGTAGGTCTGCTCCTGGGCCACATCATTGATGAAGAGCTGGTTGTCCACCACATGGATGACGTCGCCAGGCAGGCCCACCACACGCTTGATGTAGTCCACGGAAGGATCCATCGGGTACTTGAAGACCACGATGTCGCCGCGCTCCGGGATGCCGCGCTCAGCCAGGGTGATGTCCGTGCCCGGAATGGGCGCCTTGATGGCGTAGCTGAACTTGGTCACCAAGAGGTGGTCGCCGATCGCCAGAGTGGGAATCATCGAACCCGACGGAATGCGAAAGGGCTCTGCGATGGAGGTGCGGATGCCCAGCACGATCAGGATGGCCGGAACCCAGGTCTTGAACTGCGACCAAGCCCAGGGGCCGAAGCCTTCCTCGTCGTGCTCGTCGCTCAGCAGGTCCGCATCGTCAGCCATGGGCGCTCCAGTAGGGGGGGACTAACACAGCTTGTCCTTCAGACAGCGTACGCAGCGCGCAACTCCAGTGTTTCTCACGGGACATGCGCTTATGCCTGACTCCATGTTTGACCGACTTCGCCTGGCCATGGTGCCGCTTCCGTCCAAAAGCCAGGCTCAGGCTGCCCCAGAGAAGCCCCTGGACCTGGGCAAGGTGCGCCACGCCGCCGTCGCCCTTGTCGTCGCTCCTGGCCCCCAAGGCTGGTCATTGTTGATGATGAAGCGCGCAGACAGGGAAGGGGACCCTTGGTCCGGCCACATGTCCTTCCCCGGCGGTCACGTAGAGCCCAGTGACGCCGATCACCTGCACGCCGCCATGCGCGAGGCCAGTGAAGAGATGGGTCTGAAGCTCAAGCGCCAGCACTGCTTGGGGGAGCTGAGCGCTGTGAGCAGCCCTCGGGTCAAGGCGGGGCCCAAACGCCGAATGGTGCGCGCCTTCGTCTTCGCCTTGAGTGAGCAGCCTGAGCTGACCCTGAACGCAGAGGCCGCCTCTTCCCACTGGTTCCCCATGCAGCAGCTCCTCGATGGCGAGGGCCGTGGGCTCTTCGACTTTGAATGGAAGGGCAACAAGATGAAGCTGCCACGCATCGACCTGCAGGGGCAGCGCATCTGGGGCATGAGCTTGGGCATGCTGGACGAGCTGCTCGACCGAATCCGCCGCCTGAACAGAGACCCGGAAGAACACGCATGACTGCCCTGCTTTTGCTCCTCTCTTGCGGCCACTCCCTTGCACCCGAAGTCCAGGCTGCTCCGGACCAAGCTGCGGCCGAGGCACAGGGCTACGATGCCCGCCTCAGCACGCTGGACTACGCACTCCCTGTGCAGGTGCGGGCCTTCTCCTCTCAGGGCCAAGACCTGGAGATGGCCTACGTCTACCTGCCGCCCCAAGAGGGACAGGCGGTGGTGACCTTGCTGCACGGCAAGAACTTCAACGCCGACTACTGGGCGCCGACCGCCGAGCACCTCCAGGCCCAGGGCTATGGCGTGTTGATGCCGGACCAAGTGGGCTTTGGCAAGTCCTCCAAGCCAGTGGACTACCAGTGGTCTTTCGCCGCCATGGCCTCGCAGACGCGGGATCTACAGCTCAGCTTGGGCATCGAGCAGTCCATCGTCGTGGGGCACAGCATGGGGGGAATGCTGGCGACCCGCTTCGCCTTGCTCCACCCCGAGCAGACCACCCAGCTGCTCTTGGTCAATCCCATCGGCTTGGAGAACTACCTGGAGCATGCTGGGTACAAGGACGTTGGCTTCTTCCTGGACAATGAGCGCAAGAAGACCCCGGAATCCCTGCGCGCCTACCAGCAGAAGAACTACTACGATGGCCAGTGGACGCCGGAGTACGAAGCGCTGATCGACATCCACATCGGTTGGATGAAGGGCCCTGACGCCGAGCAGATCGCCCAGGTCAATGCGCGGACCTACGACATGATCTTCACCCAGCCTGTGGTCACCGATCTGGAGGCCATCCAGGTCCCAACTACCCTCATTCTGGGAACCCGGGACCGCACTGGACCGGGCCGTGGCTGGCAGCACGATGGAGAGCGCTACGAGCTGGGTCGCTACGACCTGTTGGGGGAGCAAGTGGTCGCGCGCATCCCCCAAGCCACGCTCATCGAGCTGGAAGGTCTGGGCCACTTGCCACAGGTCGAGGACTTTGAGCGCTACAGCCAGGCCCTGGACCAGGCCCTCGCTCAGTAGCGGCGGTGCTCCAGCACGGGCATGCGGGCTCTCAAGGCGGCCTGTGCCTCCAGATCGATCTCGGCCACGCAGATCCCCTCGCCGTCGGGACACTCCGCCAAGACTTGGCCCCAGGGACCGATGATGCAGCTTCTCCCGTAGCTCTCGCGTAGTCCGCCGTCGTCGTGGTGTCCCCACTGCCCAGGCGCGAGCACATAGCACTGGTTCTCGATGGCCCGGGCGCGCAGCAGGGCGTGCCAGTGGTCTTTGCCGGTCATCAGCGTGAAGGCGGAGGGGACGGTCAGGAGCTGAGCGCCTTGCTTGGCCAGCGCTTGGTACAGGCCCGGGAAGCGCAGGTCGTAGCAAATGCTCAGACCGATCTGTCCCGCCGGCGAGGCCACGTTGACCAGCTCCTCTCCCGCCGTTGTGGTCTTTGACTCCAAGAAGCGCACCCCACCTGGAACGTCCACGTCGAAGAGGTGGACCTTGCGGTAGTGGGCCAGAAGCGCACCGCTTGGCGCGAAGAGCAGGCTTGTGTTCGCTGGGCGGGCATCTCCTGTGGCCTCGGCGAAAGAGCCGATCAGCAGAGTGATCTGCAGCTCCTTGGCCAAGGCGGACCACCCCTGGGCGCGGGGGCCATCAATGGCCTCTGCCAACCGCACCTTGTCCGTGTGAGGACCCAGGTAGTCCGTGGCCTCTGGCGTACAGACCAGAGTGGCGCCGCGCGCTGCGGCCTTGCGGATCAGGGCTTCAGCGGTGTGGGCGTTTCGGCCCACATTTGAGCTGCCCTGGAGCTGTACGCAGGCTGCGAGGAATGACATGCACGCTCCCTTGGGCCTTCTCGCCCACAACTTCGGCGGTTAGAGTAACTGGACCATGTTCACCGCGGACCACATCGACGCCTTGCTCCGAGAACGGGGGCTTGTGCTGACCCAGCAACGCCGCCGAATCGTCGGTCACCTCAGTGGCAACATGGGCCACCCCACCGCTGCGCAGATCCACAGCTCGGTGGCGCCTGGTGTGACCCTCTCTACGGTCTACAACACCCTGGCGCTGCTCAAGGACCTGGGTGTGCTAACGGAGCTCCCCCAGCCCGGCGGCGAGTCTCGCTATGACCCGAATACGGCCCCGCACCATCACCTGCTCTGCTCCGCCTGCGGCACCTTGCACGACGTGGCGGCCGAAGACGTGCAGGTGACCTTGCTCTCGGATGCTCAGGTCGAGCAGGTCCAGGTCAGCTTTCTGGGACGCTGTCCGGAGGGCTGTCCGGCGTAGGGGGGAGCTCGCTCCCTTCTTCCTCTCCGTCTACAGGCGGAAGGCCCTTGTCGAGCAACTTGTCGAAGCCCATCAATGCGATGGCACCCAAGCCCACGCCGAACCACAAGGTGGCGATTCGAATGAGCAAGGCGCCGGTCACCGCGATGGCTTGGTTGGTGCCGATGAGCTTGGTGGTCATGCCCACCAGCGCGCCATCCGCGATGCCCAGTCCGCCTGGGGAAGGGCCGCCTGCGACGGTCGCGAAGGCATAGATGAAGGTGCACGCGCCCAAGGCGGCGTCCTCTACGCCCAAGCCGATCAGGACGAGCTGGAAGCCCCAACACTCTGCGCCCCAGGCCACCAAGCTCAGAAAGACGGTCCAGAGCAGCGGGATGGGAGCCAAGCAGGTGACCAGGGCTCGGTACATCTCCTCCAGCTTGGGCACGATGCGCTTGACCAGGGGGACTCTGCCCATCAAGCCCAAGATGGCGAAGGACAGTGACTTGCTGGCCAACACCGCCAGGCCCAGCACAATGCCGCCAGCGATGACCGCCAGAACGCCATTGGCGGAGACCTCCATCCCAAGGACCTCGCGGCTCTCCAGGGCGCTGGCGTAGGTTCCGGCACTGATGGCTGCCAGAGCCAGCACGGCGATGGCGTCTGTGAGGCGCTCAGCGACCAGCGCTGGCAGCGTGGTGGCCATTGGCATGCCGGTTCGCTTGGAGACCAGGTAGGGCTTGAGCAGCTCTCCGGCTTTGGCGGGCGAGATGACCATGGCCAATCCAGCCATGAAGATCCGCAAGCTCTCTCGCCAAGGCACCTCGGCCTTGAGTTGGCCCAAGAGGTAGTGCCACTTCACGAAACGCAGGCCGTAGTTCACGACTGTTAGAAGCAAGACAGGAATGGCCAGCCACCACGCAAAGCCGGCGAGCTCGTCTTGAACGTCCTGTAGGCCCGCCCAAACGCTGCCTCCAACGTAGAGAAGTGCGCCGAAAGCAATGGCCCAGATCGCCCACTTCCGGAAGCGGCGTACGAGGTTGTCCTGTGAAGGCTCCGACAAGGGCGTGTCCGTCCGTTAGTTTCAGGAGGCCTTTCTTGGAGGCGCCTTTTGCCCCTATTCTCCGTGATGCGTCGTGGCCAACCTCCGGTCACCGTGCAAGCCGACAACTGGATCGTCGCCATGGGCGAAGGCATCCCCAAGCTTGCGGGGGATGTTGCCATCGACCGCTTGGCCTGCGAGATGCTCCAGAACGGGACCGTCATCGCCCGCGATGTCCGTACGGGCCTGGGCTACGTCATCCTCCCCTTGGCTGACTCCGGCGAGAAGCCTGACCCCAAGGACGTTCTCCCGGAGGCGGACAGCGTCGGCACCGGCCCCATCGAGGTGGACGCCGATGAGCTGGAGGGAGAGGACTCTTTGGACTTGGCGCTCAAGGACATGACGGGGACCAGTCAGGCGACGGACGCTTGGCAGCTGGCCATCGAGGTTCTCTGCGCCCACGTACCCTGTGAAGCTGGAACCGCTGTCGAGGCCACGCCGCGCGCAGGGCTGCTCTTCTCCGCAGTCATCGGCCCCCACGCGCCCAAGCTGCGGGCTCTGCGCCTTCCATACGGCGCTGGCTTTGTGGGCGTGTGTGTGAGCCGAGGCATCGCGCTGCGCGTCAGCGACGTGGAAAAGGACCAGCGCCACTACGTTGCCGTCGACGAGGCAACCGGATTTGAGACGCGCTCGGTGCTCTGTGTACCTGTCGTCTCCGAGGGCGTTTGCTTCGGGTGCCTGGAGCTCATCAACGCTGAGTCTGGCCGCTTCTCGCGCCGGGACGCGGATCTCGCGCAGCGTGTGGTGGCCTCGCTCTCGGAGCGCTTGAACAGAGCTGGCGTGCAGGGCCGGCCCCTGAGCTGAGCCGGAGCGTTGGCGGCGCCGACGCACTCCCCCAAAGAAAAACCCCCAGGATCCCGGCTTTTCAGCCTTGGACCCTGGGGGTTTTCGCTTTGGGAATTCCAGACTACTCGAAGACGAGTGCCTTGGGCAGGGTCTTGATTTCCTGGCGCAGTTGGTCCTGCAGCTGGGTGTACATGTCGTAGTTCTCACCCTGTGCATCGTCGATGGTGACGACCCGTCCGTCCTGCATGCGTGCTGCATGCTTGGTCAGGTAGAACTCCACCTCGGAGCCGTCCTCCATCACGAAGTGCCACTTGTGGCGCGTGTTGGCGGTCCAGGAGGAGCCGTCCTTCAGCTTCACGGTGGTGGGGGTGCGCAGCTCACAGGCTGTCTCTTATACACATCTCCGAGCCCACGAGACGCTACGCTATCTCG